>Ga0209577_10004280_pt1 | contig 13416 bp, 9 predicted proteins | sample GraSoiAngelo_109_FD_185874 | JGI IMG/M metagenome (GOLD analysis project Ga0209577, IMG submission 185874) | Grasslands soil microbial communities from the Angelo Coastal Reserve, California, USA - 14_0903_12_20cm (SPAdes) (version 2) | ecosystem: Environmental > Terrestrial > Soil > Grasslands ... | reverse complement strand
GGCACGCTCGTCAACCAGCTCGGGGCCTCGCTCGCGGGGGTGGTCTTCCTGGTCCTGGCCTACATCGCCTTCCGCGGCGCCTACTTCGCCGACTATCACGCGGGCGGCTCCTTCAACACCGCCGCCCTGGGCCGGCTGCTGGTCGACCGGGACGCGCTGGCGGTGGAGGCGGTCGCCGCCGCCCTGCTGACCGGCGCCGCCGCGGCCGTGCTCTTCGCGAGGGTCCGGGCGCGGTGAGCGTCGGGATCGTCCACTTCCTCTTCCTGGGCGGGTTCCTCTTCGCCGCCGGCGCCTTTGCCGTCGCCCGCCAGCGGAGCTACCTCGGTGCCGTCGCGGGCCTCCCGCTGCTGCTCGCCGGCGCCGGGCTCGACCTGGTGGCGGTCTCCCGCTTCGCGACGGCTCGAAGCGACCAGCTGGCCGGCCAGGGCTTCGCGGTGCTGCTGGCCCTGATGGTCTTCGCCTTCGTCGCGGTCGGCGCCGCGCTGAACCGCCTGGAGACACCGCGCTGAGCCCCGCCTTCTACGCCGCGGCGGCTTCCGCCGCCGCCACCGCCTCGCCGGCCGCCAGCACGCGCACCAGCACCGGTTTCCACTTCGACCCCTCCAGCACGCTGGGCTGGGCGGTGCCGCTGATCCTGGTCGCCCCGCTGATCGTGTTCGCGATGCTCGCCCTGGGTGTCCGCACCCGCCGGGCCGCCGCCAACCTGGCCCAGCTGGCGCCGCTGTCGGCCCTGGTCGGTGTCGGCCTCGCCACCTGGGCCCGGCTCCAGAAGCCGGAGCCCTACGACGGTTCCTACGAGTGGCTGAACATCGGCACCGCCTTCAGCGGGCCGGCCCAGTTCCAGACCTACATCGTGGACATCGGGATCCGGATCACCCACCTGACCTCGATCCTGATGCTCTGCGCCCTCGCCATCTCCTTCGCCGTGCTCGCCTGGAGCAGGGTCGGCGCCCGCGGCGAGCCCTCGCCGGCCCGCTACTACGCCCTCCTCACCCTGCTCCTGACCTCCACCCTCGGCGTGGTGGCCAGCACCGACCTCTCCGTCCTCTATGTGTTCTGGGGGGCGGCGGCCGCCGCCAGCTACCTGCTGCTCTCCAACAGCTGGGCCGATGAGGCCTCCACGCTGGGTGCGCGGCTGGCGCTGGCGGTCCCCTTCGGGAGCGACCTGGCCCTGCTGGCCGGCATCGCCCTCCTCTACTCGCGGTACGGCCAGCTCAACCTGGACCAGTTGATCCCGCAGCTGCACGGCGTGGCCGGGGCCGGACCCAAGGCGCTGGCCACGGCGGGCATCCTGCTCTTCGCCGGGGCAGCCGGGCGGCTCGGACTCTTCCCCTTCCACGGCTGGCTGACCCGCGCCTCGACGGCCTCCGCCGGCGCGCACGCCGCCGTGCAGGGGCTCTGGGCGCTGATGGCGGCCGGGCTGCTCTACAAGGTGCTGCCGATCCTGGCCGCCTCGAACACGGTCAACCCCTGGCCGCTGCGCGTGGTGGCCGTGACAGCCGCGGTCAGCGCGGTGGCGCTGCCCCTGCTGGGGCTGGCCGGGATGGACGGCCAGCGGGCGCTGACCGCGGCCGGCATCGGGGTCTCCGCCCTGGCCGTCCTCGGCTTCGCCCGGCCGCTCGCGGTCGCGCCCGCCGCGGTGCTGCTGGCGGCGACCGCGCTGGCGCGTGTCGGCCTCATCCTGGCGGCCGGCAGCCTGGCCGCGGGGATGCGCTCGCCGCTGGTCAGCGAGATGGGGGAGGGGTTGCGGCGGATGCCGCTCAGCCTGCTGGCGCTGCCGCTGGCGGCGGCCGGCCTGGCCGGGGCCGTCGGCGCCGTGGCGGGCGACAAGCTGCTGCACTGGTGGTGGGTGGCCGCCTACGCGCTCGGCCTCGGGCTGGGCATGCTGGCCCTCTTCCGGGTCTACTTCCTGGCGGCGCACGGGCCGCTCCCGCGGCGGCGCGGCTTCGACCCCAACCGGGTCCGCGCCGCTCCCAACGAGGTCGCGGTGCCTCCCCTCCTGCTGGCGGCGATCGCGGTGCTGATCTCAATCGCCCTTTACAGCACCCGCTTCCAGGGCTATTTCGACAGGCTGCCCCACCAGCGGCCGGCGTTCGCCTTCCTGGCCCTGTGGGTGGGTGCGCCCCTGGCCGGGGCCCTGCTGGCGGCCGGCCTCTTCCTGGCGGCGCGCGCCCTCGGCGGCCGGCTGACGGCGGGCGCCGCGTTCGCCTGGGAGGGCGGCAGCGGCCTCGCCCGGCGCGCGCTCGACCGCGGCCTGGTGGCGCCCTTCACCGCGCTCATCGCGCTGCTCGAGGACCGCGCCCTGGCCGGTGGCGAGTCCCGCCTCGGCCGGGCGGTCGGTGACGGCGCTCGAATCCTCCACCGCCGGGTACCGCTGCTACCGGTGGCGCTGGGCGTGGCGGTCGTGGTGGTCGTGGTCGCCGGGCTGGCCGCGCCGGGGGTGTACCGGTGAACCACCTCCTCTACCTGCTGGCGGTGACCACGCCCTCACCTTCGCCGTCGCCGGTCTCGCCCTTCGGGCCGACCATCATCCATTTCAACTTCCTCCTCAGCACCCTGATCTGGACGCCGGTGCTGATGGCGGCGGTGCTGGCGCTGCTCCCCAACCCGCGCGGCCGCTACGACCGGACCTTCTTCCAGATCGCCTTCTGGACCAACGCCTCCCTGCTCTTCCTCTGCCTGGTCGCCTACAACCAGGCCAACCTCTTCAGCTCGGCGGCCCAGTACGAGGAGAACCTGCCCTGGCTGCCGGCGCTGGGCATCCAGTACCACCTGGGCGTGGACGGCATCACCATCCCGCTGCTCCTGCTCGGCTCGCTGATCGGGGTCGTCTCGGTGCTGGCCTCGAGCGCCATCCGGGAGCGGGTGCGGGAGTACTTCGTGCTCCTGCTGCTGGTGGTGGGCAGCGTCAACGGGGTGCTCTGCGCGCGCGACCTGTTCGTCCTGGTCCTCTTCTGGGCGGGGGGCATCCTCCCGATCGCGCTGCTGGTGGCGGGGTGGGGCGGGCCCGGCCGGCGGGCCGCCGCGGGCCGCTTCCTGGCCTACGGGGCGGTCGGCACCTTCGCGCTGCTGGCCGTGGCCCTGGTCCTCTACGCGGCCACGGGCGGGATCAGCTTCGACTTCGACTTCCTCGCCCACGGGTTGTTGAACAACCGCCTGCAGGTCGTGATCGCGATCCTGGTCGTGGTCGCCGCCGCCACCCGGCTGCCGCTGGTGCCGCTCCACGGTTGGGCGCGCGACCTCTACGCGGAGGCGACGCCGGGCGTCGCCATGCTGGTCGCCGGCATCGGCGCCCGGCTGGGCGGCTACCTCCTGATCCGGATCCTGGTCGTGGGCCAGCACAATGGCGCCTCCCTGATCGCGCCCTTCCTGGCGGCGCTGGCGGCCGCGACCGTGCTCTACGCTGCCTTCGCGATCCTGCGCTCGCGCGACCTCCGGCGCTTCGGCGCCTACGCGGCGCTGGTGCCGGGCGGTGTCGCCGCGCTGGGGATCTCGGGGATGACCTCGCTGGCGCTGCTGGGCGCGACCTTCCAGCTGGTCGCGGGCGGGCTGGCGGCCGCCCTGGTGGTGGGCGCCACCGCCACCATCGCCGAGCGCGCCCAGACCCGGGACGTGGAGGTCATGGGAGGCCTCGCGCCGCGGATGCCGAAGCTGAGCTGGCTCTTCGTGCTGGCCGGTTTCGCCGTCCTCGGGGTGCCGGGCTTCGCCTCCTTCATCGCCGAGGCGATGACCCTCTTCGGATCCTTCCACAACCAGCCGGGGGCGGTCTTCGTGCTCTCGCTGGGCCTGGGCCTGCTGGCGGTGGCCTTCGCCTTCTTCTACCAGCGGGTGCTGTTCGGCTCGCCGCGCCCTGACTCGCCCGGCGCCTCGGACGCCTCCCTGGGCGAGATGTGGTACCTGGGCCTGCTGGTGGCGATGCTCTTCTGGTGGGGCGTGCTGCCCGGCGGCCCCAAGCTGGGGGGCTCGGTCACGCTCTTCGACCAGGGCATCGTCAACGTGATCAACAACAGCTCGGCCGACATCATGTCGGGCTATTCGCCGGGGGCCTCCTGAGGTGCTGACCACGGCGAGCCTGCTCCTGCCCGAAGCGCTGGTGGCCGTGGCGGCGGTGGTCTGCCTCTTCGCGCCGCGGCTTTCACCGCTGCGGCGCCAGCCCTGGGCTTCGGTCGCGATCGCGGGCGTGCTGCTGGCCGTGGCTCTGGGCGTCGAGCTGACCGCCGGCGCGCAGCTGCGGACGCTCTTCCAGGGCGGGTTCACGCAGGACCGCTTCGCCCTCTTCGCCAAGGCCGTGCTGCTGGCCACCACCCTGGTCGTGGTGCTCGCCGCGCCCTGGGCGGAGCTGGGCCGGCCGGCCCTGGGACTGACCCTGCTGGCCTGCTTCGGCGGGCTGGTGAGCGCGTCCGCCACCGACCTGGCCGGCCTCTGGGCGGGCCTCGAGCTGGCGGTGCTCGCGTCGGTGGGCGCGCTGGCGGTGCGCGAGCCCGCGGCCGCGCGCCGGGCGCTGCTGATCGGCGGCTCGCTGGGGGCCCTGGCGGCCTTGGGCATGGCACTGGTCGCGGCCGCCGCCGGCAGCTCCGAGCTGGCGGTGATGCGGACCTCGCTGGGACCGCCGCTGGGGCTGCCCCTGGCGCTGGCGGTGCTGCTGGTCTTCGCCGCGCTGCTCGGGCAGCTGGCCGCGGCCCCGGCGGGCGGGCCCCTGGCTGCCGGGGCGGCGGGCATCGTGCTGATCAAGTTCGCCGGGGCGGCGGCGGCGCTGGCCGGCGCCTGGGCGGTGCTGATCCCGGCCCTGGCCGCGGCCGCGATGGTCGTCGCCGCGCTGGGCGCCGTCGCCGGCGGCCCCGCCCGGGGCATCATCGGCTGGGCGGGCCTGCTGCAGCTGGGCTGGATCGTCGCCGGCCTGGCCGGGGGCGCGCGCCTCGGCGTCGGCGCCGGCCTCTTCCTGTTCGGCGCCTACCTGCTGGCCTCCGCGGTGGCGCCCCTGGCGCTGGGAGAGGCGCCCCACGGCCTGGCCGGGCTCTCCGACCGCAGCCTGGCGCGGGCGCTGGGGTTCTCGGCCTGCCTGCTCTCGCTGGCCGGCGTGCCGCCCCTGGCCGGCTTCTTCGGGGCCTTCACGGTCTCCGCGCAGCTGGCCCGGGGAGGCCTCTTCTGGCTGGTCGCGGTCGGCTTCTTCGCCTCGGCAGTGGTGTCCTTCGCGGTGCTCCGCGACCTCCGCCTGGTGTTCCTGGCCTCGCCCGGGGAGCAGGTCCCGCGGAGCTCGCACGGGCGCGTGGCCTACGGCGGCGCGCTGGTCGCGGCCGCGCTCCTGGTCGCCTACGGGTTCCTCGCCAACCCGATCAGCGGGCTGGCCGTGCAGGGTGCGGCTGCCGTCGGCCTGCGGTAACCTTGGCCCGCGTTCCACGTTTTACACCCCGGCCTTTGACACGCTCCAGAACACGCCGCCGCAACTACCGCAGCCGGCGAGGGGTGAACAGGCGCTGGCAGTCTGTGCTCCTCGTGCTGGTCGCGGTCCTGGCGGTGGTCGGCATCGCCGGCACCGCGGGCACCGTGGCCGTGGTCGGCTACTACTCCCAGGGGCTGCCTTCATTGGACCAGCTCCGGGAGGGCAGCCTCGACCAGACGACCCGCATCTACGACCGCAACGGGGTCCAGATCAGCTCCCTCTACCAGGAGAACCGGACCATCGTGGCCCTGGCCAAGATCGCTCCGGCGCTCCAGGACGCCACCATCTCGGTCGAGGACCGCACCTTCTACAGCCACCAGGGCGTCGACTACCGCCGGGTGGTGATCGCGGCCGCCTATGACGTCACCCATCGCTCCTCCGCCCTCGGCGGCTCGACGATCACCCAGCAGCTGATCAAGAACGACGTCCTCTGCGCCACCTGCGCGGCGGGCGGCACCAGCGGCTCCGGCGACCGTTCCTTCTCGCGCAAGATGCGCGAGCTGCTGCTGGCCGAGGAGCTCGAGCGCCGCTACTCGAAGCAGCAGATCCTGGAGCTCTACCTCAACTCGATCTTCTACGGGAACCACGCCTTCGGGATCGAGGCCGCCGCCCAAACTTACTTCGGCGTCTCGGCCTCGCAGTTGAACGTGGCGCAAGCCTCCTTCCTGGCCGGCCTGCCGCAGTCGCCCTCGGCCTACAACCCGTTCGGCACGCCGGAGCAGCGGCAGAACGCCAAGGACCGCTGGAACGATGTCCTGCAGGCGATGGTGGCCAACGGGAAGCTCTCCCAGGGCGCGGCCGACGCGGCAGCCAAGGTCGACATCTGGACCGCCATGACGGCCCGGCACGCGGCGGCCAGCTCCGGCCAGGACGCGCTGACCGGCCACTTCATCGACTACACCATCCAGTACCTGCACGACCACGGCTACGACGAGCAGACGCTGCTGACGGGCGGGCTCAAGATCTACACGACGCTCGACACCCGGACGCAGGAGCTGGCCGACGCGGCGGTCAAGAGCGCGGTCAAGGCGCTGAGCTCCAAGGGCGCCAACACGGGCGGGCTGCTCGCGCTGGACCCGAAGACCGGCGAGATCCTGGCCATGGTCGGGAGCGCCGACTACAAATCGGTCGAGATCCGGGGCCAGGTCAACCTGACCGACGTCGGGCGGCAGCCGGGCTCCTCCTTCAAGCCCTACACCTACGCCGTCGCGCTGCAGTCTGGCCAGTACACGGCCTCAACCTTGCTGAACGACAAGGACCCGGTCATCGGCGGCACGCATTTCCAGGACTGGGACGGGCGGCTCCAGGGCTACATCCCGCTGCGGACCGCGATCGAGCAGTCCCGGAACCTGCCCGCGCTCTGGACCTTCAAGGACGTCGGGCCGCAGAAGGTGGTCGACTTCGCGCACAAGCTGGGCGCCAACGGCAACTTCGACGTCAACAGCCTGACCACCACGATCGGCTCCGGCGACATCAAGATGATCGACCACCTGGCGGCCTATTCGGCCTTCGACAACGGCGGGATCCGGGTCTACCCGCACCCGGTCCTGAAGGTGGTCGACGCTTCCGGCAAGACCCTGCCGGCGTTCCCGGAGAACACGGCCGGCGGCCCGGTGATGACCCCCCAGCTCGCCTACCTGATGACCAACCTCCTGCACGGCGTGCCGGGCAAGGAGCTGGCGATGTCGGCGCTGCCGGTGGCCGGGAAGACGGGCACCACCGACGGCTACACCTCCTCCTGGATGATGGGCTACACGCCGAACCTGGCGGTGGGCACCTTCATGGCCCACATCAACCAGGGCGACACCTGCAACTCCGGCTTCAACGCCTATGGATCGCCGGGCGTGCCCACCTCAGGCTGGCTCTGCCCGACCAAGGTGCTCTGGGGGGAGGACGTGGGCCAGTTCCTGTGGAAGCCCTTCCTGGACACTTATTACTCGGGCGCGACCAGGTGGCCGGCTACCTGGGCGCAGCCCGCCGGCATCGTCAGCGCGACCATCTGCCGCGCCGACGGCGGGTTGGCGGATGCCAACACTCCGGCCGACCAGAAGACGACCGAGATCTTCCTGGCCGAGGCCCAGCCGCGGCCCTGCGGGCAAAACGTGCAGGTCGGCGTGACGCCCCCGACGCCCTACCCGACGCCGACGCCGGCTCCGACCCATTCGGCGACCCCGACGCCGTCGCCCAAACCCACACGCTAGCCAATCTCGTCACCGGTTCCCGGGCTCTGCTGGCCATACCCGCCTTCGTTTTCGCGCTGCGCCCGGAGACGTTCGGCTGGCTCGCTGTGACGGTGTCCTTCGCCGCCTTGACGGACCTGGTCGACGGGACCCTTGCTCGCCGGTTCGGGGGGCCCTCGCGGTTCGGGGCCGGCCTGGACCCGGTCGTCGACGGCGTCTTCTTCGGCGCGGTGGCGCTGGGGTTGGCGGTGGGCGGCGCCTACCCGTTCTGGTTGGCGGCGGTCGTGGCAGTCCGCTACTTCGGTCCCGCCCTGGTCGGGCTGGGGCTGATCCTGCTCAGGCGCCTGCCGGACCTCCGGCACACCTTCTTCGGGCAGCTGTCGACCGCCTTGATCGCGGTCCTGGTGGGGGGCGTCGCCCTGCTGCGCGGTCTGGGCCTGCCGACCTCCTCGATCGTTCTCGCCGGTTCGCTGTTGATCCCCCTGGCGACGCTGCTGGCCTGGGTTGAGCTGGGGCGTGCGGCGGTATCCTTACAGCGGCCGCGCTAAACGGGGGACTGGCGGTACCCTGCACCAGCAATCCGCCTTAGCTGGGTCGAATTCCCGCTCCGAGGTTCGGCCCTTCGGGTCAGCCCGAGGTCGACGGCGTTGAAGGCCGGGACCTGCGCAGGTCGGGCCTCCGAACCCCGCCAGGACCGGAAGGTAGCAGCGGTAAGGGGGAAACCGGCGGTGCCGCAGCCATCCGGGCCGGAGCCGGAGGCCGAGACAGCGCCGGGGGCGCCGCGATCGACGAGTGGGTGCGCGGTCACCTTTCGCTTTCGTTTTCCGTTTTCGTTTCGCTGAATTCAGCCCATGACGTACCAGACCCTCTACCGCAAGTACCGCTCGCAGACCTTCGCCGACCTGGTCGGGCAGGAGGCGGTGACCCGCGCGCTGCAGGCGGCGATCGCCTCCGGTCGAGTGGCGCACGCGTACTTGTTCTCGGGGTCGCGGGGGACCGGGAAGACCTCTTCCGCGCGGCTGCTGGCGAAGGCGCTGAACTGCTCGCAGCGGGCGGCCGGCGCGAGCGAGCCGTGCAACGCCTGCGACTCCTGTTTGGCGGTCGCCGCGGGCAACGCGCTGGACGTGATCGAGATCGACGCCGCCTCCAACCGCGGCATCGACGACATCCGCGACCTCCGGGAGAAGGTCCGCCTGGCGCCCAGCCTCGGGCGCTACAAGGTCTACATCATCGACGAGGCCCACATGCTCTCCGGGGACGCGTTCAACGCGTTCTTGAAGACGCTCGAGGAGCCGCCGCCACACGTTGTCTTCGTACTCTGCACGACCGAAGCCCAGAAGGTCCCGCTGACCGTGCTCGGGCGCTGCCAGCAGTTCCCCTTCCGGCGCTTGGCCGAGGACGTGGTGGCGGCCCGGCTGGCCGTGATCGCCGGAGCGGAGTCGATCGGGATCGACCCGGAGGCACTGGCGCTGCTGGCTCGGACCTCGGAGGGGTCGATGCGCGACGCGATCGGGTACCTGGACCAGCTGGCGCCGCTGACCACGGGGCGGATCGACCTGGCCGAGGCGCGCTCGCTGCTGGGGATCGCCGACCCGCTGGCCGTGGCCTCCCTGTTCGACGCCGTCCTGGAGGGCCGCGCGCACGACGCGCTGCACGTTTTGAACGGGCTCTACGAGGGCGGCGCCGACCTCCGGCCGCTGGTCCGGGCCTTGTTGGAGCGCTGCCGCGACCTCTTGGTGCGGGCGATCGACGGGCACGACGCCGGCGGCCGGGTTCGGTTGTCGGCGGCGCTGGACGCGCTGCTCCACCTCGACGGTGAGGTCCGCCGCCACGCCGAGCCACGTTTCCTGGTGGAGGCGACGCTGGTCCGCCTCGCGCTGGGGGCCGGCGAAGCGCCCGCCCGGGTGGCTGTGGCGCCCCTGGCTGCCCCGGCTGTTCCCGCCCCGCCGGTCGCGTCCGCCGCGGCGGTGGCGCCGGCCCCCGAGCCCGTGGCTCCGGCCGCCGAGCCGGTGGCTGCGGCCGCCGAGCCGGCGGCTCCGGCGGCCGCTGCGGTGGCTCCGGCTGCCGACCCGGAGCCGGTGCCGGTGCCGGTTGAGGAGGCGCCCGCGGCCGCCGGGCCGATCGAGCCGGCCGCCGACCTGGTGGAGGCCTGGAAGCGGGTTCTCGCGGAGCTGCGGCCGGTCGTGCGCGGCTATTTCCGGGAGGCCAGGCCCGAGTACGATGGCAGCACGCTGGTGCTCTGGTTCCCGTACGCGTTCCACCACAAGAGCGCCCTCGACAACCGGTCGGCAGTCGAGCCGCTGGTTGCCGCCCACCTGGGGCCCTCGGTCAAGCTCGACCTTCGGCTGGCGGAGGGACCGGGGCCGGGGCCGGGCGGCGGGCCGGCGGGCCGGCCGCCGTCACCGGAGGAGCATCCGTTGGTGAAGGAGGCGCTGCGAACGCTGGACGGGCGCGTCGTTCAGGTCACGGAGAGAAACGAATGAAGAACCCGATGGGGATGCTGAAGCAGGTCCAGCAGATGCAGGCCAAGATGGCGGCCGTCCAGGCCGACCTGGAGGCCACCACCGTCGAAGCGACCGCCGGGGGCGGAGTGGTGACCGCGGTGGTCACCGGGGCGCAGAAGATGGTCTCGATCACGATCTCACCCGAGGTGCTGGGGGACGCCGAGATGCTCCCGGACCTGGTCGTCGCCGCGGTCAACGAAGCGCTGGACAAGTCGCGGGCGCTGGCGGCGGAGAAGATGCAGGCGGTCACGGCCGGTCTGGGCCTGCCGCCGGGGCTGCTCTGACGGGTTTTCGGTGCAGCTGCCCGAGCCCCTCGAGCGGCTGATCGGGGAGCTCTCGCGGCTTCCCGGCGTGGGGCCGAAGACCGCCCAGCGCCTCGCGTTCCATTTCCTCCGCGCCGACCGGGAACGGGCCGAGAGGCTGTCCGAGGCGCTCCTCGACCTGAAGGCTCGGATCGGCTACTGCACCCGCTGCTTCAACATCGCGGAGGGACCGCTCTGCTCCATCTGCACCTCCGGCCGGCGGGACGAGACCTTGATCTGCGTGGTGGAGGCTCCCCTGGACGTGCTGGCCATCGAGCGGACGGCCGAGTATCGCGGACTGTTCCACGTTTTACACGGCGTCCTTTCGCCGATCGACAACGTGGGGGCGGAGGAGATCCACATCCCCGAACTGCTGGACCGGCTGGCCGGCGGCGAGGTTCGCGAGGTGATCGTGGCCACCAACCCGGATATCGAGGGTGAGGCCACCGCGGCCTACCTCCAGCGGGTGATCTCGCCGCTGGGAGTGCAGGTCACGCGTCCCGCCCACGGGCTGCCTTTCGGGGGCGACCTGGAGTACGCCGACGAGCTTACCCTGGCCAGGGCCATGAGCCGCCGGCAGGTCCTGTAAAGAACCCCACGGACAGGTCTGGGAGGGCGTATACTCCCTTGTCGGCCCCAGCCGGATGGACGGCCCTCGTTTAGGGCTCCGGAAGGGCGGTATAATGTCCGAGCTTCTCCGACAGCGGTGCTTCGTGCGCCCTTTGGAGGGGCAAAAACCGAACCTTGACAACTGAAGAGTGGGAAAGACTCTGAGAGTCATAACGACTCAGGGCTAAGGCCTTGGGTCTCCGTTTAGACGGAGAGTTTGATCCTGGCTCAGGGTTAACGCTGGCGGCGTGCCTAACACATGCAAGTCGAACGAGGCTTTCTCTCCCGTAAGGGAGGGGATGTCCTAGTGGCGAACGGGTGAGTAGCACGTGGGCAACCTACCCTTCTGTGGGGGACAACTCCGGGAAACCGGGGCTAATACCGCATGCGGTCACCGATCGAGTGTTCGGTGAAGAAAGCAGCAATGCGCAGGAGGATGGGCCCGCGGCCTATCAGCTAGTTGGTGGGGTAACGGCCTACCAAGGCGAAGACGGGTAGCTGGTCTGAGAGGACGACCAGCCACACGGGGACTGCGACACGGCCCCGACTCCTACGGGAGGCAGCAGTGAGGAATCTTCCGCAATGGGCGAAAGCCTGACGGAGCAACGCCGCGTGTGGGATGAAGTATTTCGGTATGTAAACCACTGTCGGAGGGGAAGACCAAGACGGTACCCTCCAAGAAAGCCCCGGCTAACTACGTGCCAGCAGCCGCGGTAATACGTAGGGGGCAAGCGTTACCCGGATTTACTGGGCGTAAAGCGCGTGTAGGCGGCTGGCCAAGCGTGGTGTGAAATCTTCGGGCTTAACCCGAAAACTGCATTGCGAACTGGTCTGGCTAGAGTGCATGAGAGGGTAGTGGAATTCCCGGTGTAGCGGTGAAATGCGTAGATATCGGGAGGAACACCAGTGGCGAAGGCGGCTACCTGGCATGTAACTGACGCTGAGACGCGAAAGCGTGGGGAGCGAACCGGATTAGATACCCGGGTAGTCCACGCCCTAAACGTTGCGCACTAGGTGTTGGTCGGATTGACCCGATCAGTGCCGCAGCTAACGCATTAAGTGCGCCGCCTGGGGAGTACGGTCGCAAGATTAAAACTCAAAGGAATAGGCGGGGGCCCGCACAAGCAGCGGAGCGTGTGGTTTAATTCGATGCGACGCGAAGAACCTTACCTGGGCTTGACATGCTTGGGAAACATCGGTGAAAGCCGGTGCCTCTCGCAAGAGACCCTTGCACAGGTGGTGCATGGCTGTCGTCAGCTCGTGCCGTGAGGTGTTGGGTTAAGTCCCGCAACGAGCGCAACCCCTGTCCTTAGTTGAATCTCTAGGGAGACTGCCGGGCGAAACCCGGAGGAAGGTGGGGATGACGTCAAGTCAGCATGCCCTTTATGTCCAGGGCTACACACACGCTACAATGGCCGGTACAACGGGTTCCAACACGGCGACGTGAAGGTAATCCCTTAAAACCGGTCTCAGTTCGGATTGCAGGCTGAAACCCGCCTGCATGAAGTAGGAGTTGCTAGTAAACGCTGGTCAGCACACAGCGTTGAATACGTTCCCGGGCCTTGCACTCACCGCCCGTCACACCACCCGAGTCTGGTGCTCCCGAAGTCGCTGGCCGAACCCGCAAGGGACGGAGGCGCCGAAGGAGTGCCCGGTGAGGGGGGTGAAGTCGTAACAAGGTAGCCGTACCGGAAGGTGTGGCTGGATCACCTCCTTTAAGGAGTTCTTCTTCGAATAGGGGGCTTCGTCAAGTCAGAGATCGGCAGTAACGCCGGGTAACTAGGTCCCGAAGAGTAATCGCGCCGGCAGGCCGGCGCGACCAAGAGTACGGTCCCGAAACCAGGGCGATTCCGGGCAACCGGGTAGGCCACTCAGCGCGCAGTGAGAATCTGCTCAAACGTTCGTCTTCTCTCACGGGAAGACAGCGAGTGCACTTCGGAAAACAAACCCAAGGAAACAACCAAAGCCTTGTCTTTCCCACTCTTCAGGCCGTTCAAGGTCTGAAGGACCTCCCGCGAAGCCGGCAACGGTGTGTCGCGTGCGGAGGGAGACGGCAGCCGATGCCGTCGCCGAGAGCATGGCATCAAGGCCATGCGCGGGGATGTAGCTCAGCTGGGAGAGCACCTGCTTTGCAAGCAGGGGGTCGGCGGTTCGAGTCCGCTCATCTCCACCATGCACGTTGACAACCGAATAGGTCTTTAGAGATCTTCCGTAATGCCGAAAGCGTAAATTTTTTTGGATCCTCTAAACCAAGACAAGCGCTTCTCAGTTGCTGAGGAGTGGTTATAGGTTTATGGACAAGCTACTAAGGGTCCGAGGTGGATGCCTAGGCGCCAAGAGCCGAAGAAGGACGTGGCTACCTGCGATAAGCGACGGGAAGC
>Ga0209577_10004279_pt1 | contig 13416 bp, 14 predicted proteins | sample GraSoiAngelo_109_FD_185874 | JGI IMG/M metagenome (GOLD analysis project Ga0209577, IMG submission 185874) | Grasslands soil microbial communities from the Angelo Coastal Reserve, California, USA - 14_0903_12_20cm (SPAdes) (version 2) | ecosystem: Environmental > Terrestrial > Soil > Grasslands... | reverse complement strand
CAACGTCGCTGCGGAGCGCCTGCTCACCGACGTCGACATCGCCCTGTACGCGTCGAAGGACCGCGGGCGGGGCCGGCTCGAGCTCTTCACCGACGACATGCGGACGCACCTGAACGGAGCCCACGTCACCCGCACCGACCTCCATCACGCCCTCGAGCGGGACGAGCTGCGACTCGTGTATCAGCCGGTCGTGGACCTGCGCACCGGCGTCGTCTCCGGGGTGGAGGCGCTGCTGCGCTGGGCGCACCCGCACCGGGGAACCCTCGCGCCCGCCGACTTCCTCGTCGAGGCGGAGGCGACCGGCCTCATCATCCCGATCGGCGCCTGGGTCCTGGCGACGGCGCTGCGCGACCTCGGCGCCTGGCGCACGAGCACCGGCCGCGACGTGGGCGTCGCCGTCAACCTCTCGGCCTCGCAGCTCGCCGACGCCGGCCTCGTCGAGCTCGTGGTCGACACCCTTCGCGACACCCTGATCGAGGCGGGTGCGCTGAGCGTCGAGATCACCGAGACAGCGCTGCTCCGCGACGTCGAGACCGCGGCGAGGGACCTCGAGGCGCTGCGCCATCTCGGTGTCCACGTCGCCATCGACGACTTCGGGATCGGGTACTCGTCGCTCGACTACCTGCGCCGTCTGCCGGTCGACATCCTGAAGATCGATCGCAGCTTCGTCTCCGGTGTGGGACGCAGCGAGCAGAGCACCGCGATCGTCGCCACCCTGACCGCGATGGCCACCAGCCTGCGTCTCACCGTCGTCGCCGAGGGCGTGGAGACGGCCCCGCAGCTGGACGCGCTCCGCCACCTGGGATGCGGCCTCGCCCAGGGATACCACCTCTCCAAACCGCTTCCCGCGGACGAGATCCCGCGCGTGCTCGCACAGCCGATCGCCGCCGCCCGGACGCCGGCCGATCGCTGACCGACTCGGAGGTTCAGGCAGATGTGGTGGATCATCGGGACGTGCGCCAACCTGGTGGTGGCCATCGCCTACCTGGCGATCGCCGGGGTGATCATCGTCCCGCTCGCCCGCGAGCGACAGGTCCGCTCCAACCGGCTCGGCACCGCGACCGCGGCGATCTTCCTCACCTGCGCCGTCCACCACGGCGGCCACACGGTGAAGGCGCTGCTCCCCTTCCTCCACAGCTGGCAGACGCTCGGGCTCAACGTCTCCACGGGCCTCTACACGCGGCTCTCCTGGGATCCCGAGGCGGTGGTGTGGGATGTCCTCACCGCGGCGGTCGGCCTCTACTACCTCTCGCTGCGACGGACCTACGCCCCGCTGATGCGCGGCGCCAGGCTCTTCGACGACATGCGTGAGCGCCAGCGCCAGGCGCTGGAGATCAACGACAACATCGTCCAGGGGCTCGCCGCGGCCCAGATGGCCCTGGCCCTCGGGGAGCAGGCGCAGTCGGAGGCGGCCATGACCGCCACCCTGGGCGCGGCCCGGGGCATCATCACCGACCTCCTCGGTGAGGTCGGCACCCAGAGCAGGGTCACTCCGGGCGATCTCCGCCGGGCCACCCCCACGACGCTCACGGCCACCTGACCATGGCCGTGAACGGCACCGGGTGCGGACGCATCCGGGTGGTGATCGTCGACGACGCGCAGCCGCTGCGCGCCCTGCTCCGGAGCACGCTGAACCGCGACGGCCGCTTCGACGTCGTCGGCGAGGCGGCCGACGGGCGCGAGGGCGTCCAGGTCGTGCTCTCGAGCGTCCCCGACGTCGTCCTCCTCGACCTCGCCATGCCGGTGATGGACGGGCTCGAGGCGATCCCGCGCATCGTCGCCGGCTCACCGGGGACGCGGATCGTCGTGCTGAGCGGCTTCGAGGCACGCCAGGTCGAGGAGGAGGTGATCGAGCTCGGCGCCGCGGCCTACCTCCCCAAGGGGGTGCGCCCGGGTGAGCTCACCGAGACGCTGACCAGGCTCTGCGTCACCGGGCCGATGTGCGCCGCTCACGGACGCCGGCACGGCGTCCCGCCGCCGGCGGACGCCGCGAGCGCACGGCCGCCTCCCGCCACCGACGCGCCCGACACCTGCCTGCACCTCGTCGACGTGATGGAGGACTACGCCATCTGCACCATCGACGTCGGCGGGCGCGTGGTCTCGTGGAACCGCGGGGCGCAGCGGGTCAAGGGCTACCCCGACGACGAGATCATGGGCAGCCACATCGCCCGGTTCTATCTCCCCTGTGACGCCGCCGACGGGATGCCCGAGAGCCTCCTCGCTCGCGCGGCGACCGCGGGGAGCGCGGCCACCGAGGGCTGGCGGATTCGCAACGACGGCAGCCGGTTCTGGGCGGACGTGGTGCTCATGGCGCTCCGTGACGACGCCGGAGCGCTCACCGGGTACCTCGAGGTCACCCGCGACACGACCGAGCGGCGCAACAGCGTGGACACCCTCGAGCAGATGAACCGTGAGCTCGAGCAGCGGACCGATCAGCTCATCCGGTCCAACGGCGACCTCGAACAGCTCGCCTCGGTGCTGTCCCACGACCTCAACGAACCGTTGCGGGTCGTCGGCGGCTTCGCGAAGCTCCTGGCCGAGGACTGCGACGAACGCCTCGACGACACCGGCCGGGTCTACGTGCGCAACATCGTCCAGGGCGTCGTCCGGATGCGTGCCCTCATCGAAGACCTCGTCGCCTACGCGCGGGTGGGGGCGGACACCGCGGCCGGAGAGCCGGTGGACTGCGCCGAGGTGATGCGCGCGGTCGGCGAGGCGCTGTCGCTCTCCATCGACACCGCCGGCGCCGAGCTGACCGTCGGTGAGCTGCCGGTCGTCAGCGGACGCTGGGGAGACCTGTTCCAGCTGTTCCAGAACCTCGTCGGCAACGCCCTGAAGTTCGTCGCAGCGGGCGTCCGCCCGCGGGTCGCGGTCGACGCCCACGCCGAGGGGGAGGGCTGGCACGTCACGGTGATCGACAACGGGATCGGCATCGAGCCCGACAAGCTCGAGCGCGCCTTCCGGATGTTCCAGCGGCTCCACCCGGTCGACGCCTACGCCGGCACCGGGATCGGGCTCGCGATCTGCCAGAAGGTCGTCCAGCGCGGCGGCGGGCGGATCTGGATCGAGAGCGCCCCGGGGGGAGGCTCGGTGGTGCACCTCACACTGCCGGCGTGGATGGAGGATGGGCGATGACGACGATGCTGCAGGAACGGGACGTCGCGCGCGGCTGCGACCGCGTCGAGCGGAGGGACCTGACCACCCGTGCGCTCCGCTCGATGGTCGCCGCCTGGTGCGACATCCATCCGAGGAGCCTGGCGGCGCTCACCAGCGACACCGTCGACCGGATGGCGCACCGGCTCGAGGGCCGGCGCCTCGGACGTCCGCCGGACGGGGACGGCGGTGCGACCGCGCCGCTCGGCCACCCGTGGGCCGGGTGATGGCTCACGCTCCCCTGAGCAGCTCCTCGGCGACTGCATCGGCGGCGCCGTCGGCGCCACCGGCGAGGCGGCGCGAGAGCTCGGCGCGACGGTAGTAGAGGGAGCAGTCGTGCTCCCAGGTGGCCCCGAGCCCGCCGTGCACGAAGATGCTCTCGCGCGACGCGAGGTCGAGCGCGTCGCCGGCGCCGACGAGCACCGCGTTCGCCGCCAGGGCGAACTCCTCGGGGCGGCTCCGCCACGCCCAGCCGGCGAAGAACACCAGCGAGCGCGCGTTCTCGATGCGACGCAGCATCTCGACGAGCTTGTGCTTGATCGCCTGGTAGGAGCCGATCGCGCGTCCGAAGGCGACGCGCTCGCGGGCGTGGTCACAGGCGCGGTCGAGACATGCGCCGGCCGCGCCGAGGGACTCGGCGCCGAGCAGCGCACGCTGGAGGTGCCTCGCGGTCGCCACCCGGGCGGGCTCGAGGGCGAGCCACTCCGCGGGGGCGTCGTCGAGCACCACGCTCGCCAGCGATCGCGTCGCGTCGTAGGCGTCGCGGGCCTCGACGCCGACCCCGGGGCTCTCGGCGCGGAGCAACGCCGCCATCGGTACGCCGTCCTCGTCCTCGCCGCAGACCACGAGCACACCGGCGCCCGGCGCGTCGAGCACCCACTCCACCCGCCCACGGAGACGGAGCCCGCCCTCGTCCCGGCGCGCGACCACCGCCGGTGGGCGGCGACCGTCCGCCATCCCGTCCACCAGCGCGGCGCGACACCGCCCGGACGCGAGGTCGGCGCGCAGCGCGCGGTCGCCGGCCATCTCCAGCAGCGCGGTCGCGGGGAGGTGGCCGAGGAGACGGGCGTCGGCGAGCACGCGGCCGCAGCCCTCGACGACGAGCATCGCCTCCAGTGCGCCGAGGGCGGCGCCGTCGACCTCCTCGCCGGACAGGAGCCCGGGCCACCCCGCCTCGATCGCCGTCGCCCAGAGCGACGGCGGCGCCGCGCCGTCGAGGGCGGCGCGGGCGGCGCGCAGGGTGTCCTGGCGGGCGAGCGCCCCGGCGACGGCGTCACCGAGCCAGGTCTGCTCCTCGGTGAGGGCGTGGCGCACCGCTAGATCCTCGGCTCCGGCGGGAGCCCGAGGACCCGCTCGCCGATGACGTTGCGGAGGATCTCCTCGGTGCCGCCGGCCGAGCGGAGGCCGGGCAGCGCCGAGACCTGGTGGCCCCACTCGGCGTCGAGGAGCGCCTGGGGGCCGCCGACGTCGACGGCGAGCTGGGCGGCGGCGAACGACGCCAGCACCGTGGTGATCTTCGCCAGGCCGGCCTCGGGACCGGGGACCCCGCCGCCGGCGACCTCGGTGAGCAGCCGCAGGTTGAAGTGGCGCAGGGCGAGGAGCTCGGTGGCGATCCGTCCCAGGCGGGAGCGCACCAGCGGATCGGTGCGGCTCGCCTCGCCGGCGGCGACCGCGGCGACGAGCCGCTCGAGGCGCGTGGCGTGCAGCCCCGAGCCGACGGTGAGCCGCTCGAACCCGAGCATGGTGAGCGCGACGGCCCAGCCGTCGGCGGGTGCGCCGACGGTGCTGCCCGGGTCGAGGCGCACGCCGTCGAGGAAGACCTCGTTGAACTCCGCCTCGCCGCCGATCTGGCGGAGCGGCCGGACGGTGACGCCGGGCGCATCCATGGGGACGACGAACATCGTCAGCCCGCGGTGCTTCGGGACGTCGGGATCGGTCCGCGCGAGCATGATCCCGAAGGTGGCGTGCTGGGCGTGGGTCGTCCAGACCTTCTGACCGTCGACCCGCCAGCCGCCGTCCGGCTGGGCCTGCGCCCGGGTGCGCACCGCCGCGAGGTCGGAGCCGGCGCCCGGCTCGGAGAAGAGCTGGCACCACACCTCGTCGGCGCGCAGCAGGGGACGGAGGTGGCGTGCGCACTGCGCGGCGGTCGCATGGGCCATCAGCGTGGGACCGACCATCTCGACGCCGATGAAGTCGAAGACGCCGGCGAGCCCGTGGGCCTCGAGCTCCTGGTCGACGACGACCCGTTGCGCCGGACCCCTCCCCGCGCCGCCGTGCTCCACCGGCCAGGTGACGCCCGCATACCCGGCGTCCGCGAGCCGCGCCTGCCAGGCGCGGTGGCGGCGGACGCCATCCTCGTCGGGCGGCGAGAGCACCGTCCGAGGCGGCGCGGCGCTCGCGTTGGCCGCGAGCCAGGCGCGCACCCCTGCCCGGTAGGCGGCGTGCTCCGGGGAATCCTCGAGATCCACGGTCAGAGGCGCTCGATGAGGGTCGCGTTCGCCATCCCCGCGCCCTCGCACATCGTCTGCAGCGCGTACCGGCCACCGGTCGCCTCGAGGTGGTTGAGCATCGTCGCGAGGAGCCGGATCCCCGACGCGCCGAGGGCATGGCCGAGGGCGATGGCCCCGCCGCGCGGGTTGAGCCGCGCCGGGTCGGCGTCGAGCTCGTGCTGCCAGACCAGGGGCACGGGAGCGAAGGCCTCGTTCACCTCGTAGACGTCGACGTCGTCGATGCCGATGCCGGCGCGCCCGAGGACTCGCTGCGTCGCCGGGACGGTGCCGGTGAGCATGAGGATCGGATCGCTGCCGCTCACCGCGAAGCCGGCGAAGCGCGCGCGCGGGCGCAGGCCGAGATCGGCCGCCCGCGCCTCGCTCATGATCAGCGCGGCGCCGGCCCCGTCGGTGAGCGGCGACGAGTTGCCGGCGGGGAACCGCCGCGCCATCCCGTCGTCGACGAACGACGGCCGCAGCGCCGCCAGCCCCTCCGCCGTGGTCGACGCCCGGACCGTCTCGTCGACGGTCACGGTGGTGCCGGCCCCGTCGGAGCCGGGCACGGTCACCGGCACGATCTCGCCGGCGAAGCCGCCCGCGGCGGCCGTCTGCGCGGCGAGGCGGTGCGACCGCGCCGCGAACTCGTCGAGGGTCTCGCGGTCGAGCCCCCACCGCGCCGCGAGCAGCTCGGCCGAGATCCCCTGGTGCACGAGGCCGTCCGGATAGCGGGCGGCGACCGCGGCGCCGCGGGTGTCCTCGCCATGGGGCGCATAGCCCATCGGCACCCGGCTCATCGACTCCACGCCGCAGGCGATGACGACGTCGTAGACGCCCGCGAGCACGCCCTGCGCGGCGAAGTGGACCGCCTGCTGGCCGGAGCCGCACTGCCGGTCGACGGTTGTGGCGGGGACGGACTCGGGGAACCCGGCGCCGAGCACCGCGCTGCGGGTGATGTTCAGCGCCTGCTGTCCCGCCTGGGCGACGCAGCCGCCGACGACGTCGTCGACCATGCCGGGATCGAGCCGGTTGCGCTCCACGAGCGTCCGCAGCACCTGGGCGAGCATGTCGGTGGGATGGATCCCGGAGAGCTGTCCTCCCGGCTTTCCCCGGCCGGACGGTGTCCGGACCACGTCCACGATCACGGCGTCGCTCATGTCGTCCGATGCTCCCTTGACAGCACGCTCATCTGCAGGACAAACTGTCCGACATATCGTACGACACTGGAGGATGCCGTGACCAGGGCCGCCCGGGGGACGCGCCGGCATCCGGTCCCGAGCGCACTTCACCGTTCCGGGTCCGGCACTCCGCTCGTCCTCATCCACGGTCTGACGGCGTGCTGGCAGGTGTGGCAGCCGGTCATCCCACTCCTCGCCGAGCGCCACGACGTCGTGGCGCTCACCCTGCCCGGCCACCACGGCGGCCCGGCGCTCGCCGGCGGGGTGCCGGGCACCGTCCCGGCGCTCGTCGACGGGGTCGTCGACACCCTCGACCGGCTCGGCATCGGCAAGGCCCACATCGCCGGCAACTCGCTCGGCGGGAGGGTCGCCCTCGAGCTCGCCAGGCGCGACCAGGCCCTCTCGGTGGTGGCGATCGCCCCCGCGGCCTGGTGGCCGAGCGACCGCGCCCTTCGCCGGGTGACTCGCAGCCTTCGCGCCGGCGTCGCCGCCGCCCGCTGGATCGCACCCTTCGCCGACCTCGCCGTGAGCTGGCCGGTGCTCTGCCGCGCCCTGGGGAGCCGGACGATGCGCTTCCCCGAGCGCTGCTCGCCGGCCGACCTCGCCGGCATCCTCCGGGCGGTGAGCGGCTGCACCGTGGTGAGGGACATCCTCCGCTCGGCGCCGTCCGAGGGCGTCGTCCGCGACCTCGACCGGATCTCGTGCCCGGTGCGCCTGGCATGGCCGTCCGATGACCGCGTGCTCCCCTTCGCGACCTTCGGCGCGGGGCTCGCCGAGCGGATGCCGGGCGCCTCGCTCGTCATGCTCCCGGAGACGGGGCACGTCCCCATGTGGGACGACCCCGATCTCGTCGCGCGGACGATCCTCGAGGTGACCGAGCGTGCCGACCGCCCCGCGGCATGAGCTTCGAGGTCGAGGACCGGGTGGCCGGCGCCACCGAGCGGCTCCTCGGTGAGGGCACGCCCTTCACCCGACTCGGCGTCAGCGAGATCGCGAACGCCGCGGGGATCGCCCGCTCGACCTTCTACGTCCACTTCGCGGACAAGAGCGACCTGCTGCTGCGCCTCGCGGCGCGCGCCATGGACGACCTGCGCGACGCCCTCGACCGCTGGTGGGCGCGGCGACGCTCGGGCGACGACCGCGCGCTGACGGAGTGCATGCTGCGGGTCATCGACGCCTACCGCGCCCATGCAACCGTCCTCGCCGCAGTCGGAGAGGTCGCCGGCTACGACCCCGCCGTCGCCACGGTGTGGCGTGCGCGGGTGGACCGCTATGCCCGGCGGCTGCGCCTCGAGCTCGAGGAGGACCGCCGCCGCGGGGTGATCGGCGCGGGCCTCGACGTCGAGGTCGCGCCGTTCGTCGTCACCTGGTCGATCGAGCGCACCGTCGCCGAGCACGTACGCTCGTCCTCCCCGACCGAGGACCGGGCGCTCGCGCGGGCCCTCTCGCACTTCTGCAGGAGCACGTACGCATGAATCACGTGGACGGACGGTTCACCGGCACCGGCGGTGTGGAGATCTACTGGCAGGCGTGGCGGCCGGCCGAGGCGCGCGCCGTCGTGGTGATCGCCCACGGCGCCGGGGAGCACTCCCGCCGCTACGAGCACGTCGCCCGCCGCCTCGTCGACGCCGGGTATGCGGTGTACGCGCTCGACCACCGGGGTCACGGCCTCTCGAAGGGGCGCCGGGCGCTCGTCGATCGCATGGACCGGGTGATCGCCGACGTGCGCACCCTGGTCGGCCGCGCCGCGGCGGAGAACCCGGGAAGGCCGCTCTTCCTGCTCGGACACAGCATGGGCGGGACCATCGGCATCGCCTTCGCCGCCCGGCACCAGCAGGATCTCGCCGGGCTGGCGCTCTCGGGCCCGGTCGCGGTGCTCGAGGCGGCGTCGCCGGCGCTGCGCGTCATCGCGTCGGTGCTCTCGACGCTCACCCCCGGGCTCGGTGTGTTCGCCGTCGACGCGTCCCTGGTGAGTCGCGATCCGGAGGTGATTGTGCGGCGCGGCGAACCGAAAGCGCCGCTGACCGAAACGCGCTCGGCTTTCATGCGCTATCGCGGCCAAGGGCACGAGATCGCGGTGCCATTGCCGGTGCGCGCCTACCGCGAGGATCCCCTCGTCTTCCACGGCAAGCTCCCGGCGCGCACCGTCGCCGAGCTCGCCGCCGCCGTGGGCCGTTTCCCCGCCGAGGTGCCGACGATCCGTCTCCCGCTCCTCGTCATGCACGGCACCGAGGACGCGCTGGCTCCGGTGGCGGGGGCCACGATGGTCCACGAGCGCGCCGCGTCGGGCGACAAGACCCTCAAGCTCTATGAGGGCCTCTATCACGAGATCCTCAACGAGCCCGAGCGGCAGACGGTGCTCGACGACCTCCTGTCGTGGCTGGACGACCGTTCGGCCAGCTCTCCAGCGTCTCGGTGAAGAGCCGCTCCATCCTCGCGACCCGCTCGGAGAGGTCCCCGACGGTCCAGCCCTCGGTCGACACCGGGGGAAGCACCGCGACGTCGACCTGACCGGGCCGCACGAAGACCGAGTTCCGCCACATCACGTCGCCGGCGTTGCGGATGACGATGGGCACGATCGGGACGCCCGCCTGCATCGCGATGTGGAACGCGCCCTTCTTGAAGGGTCGCAGGCGCGGCGTCGGGGTGCGCGTGCCCTCGGGCGCGATCGCCATCGAGATCCCGGAACGGAGCCGGTCGACCACCGGGGCGAGCGCGTCGCGCGCCTGGGCGGTGTTGCCGCGGTCGACGTAGGCGACGTCGGCGAGGTAGCCGACGAGCGCGAAGCGGGGGTCGCGAGCCGCCTCCTTCTTGGCCACGCCGGTCATGTCCCGGCGCACCAGGCTGGCGATGATCGGGATGTCGAAGGAGCTCTGGTGGTTGAAGATGAACACCGCCGGCCGGTGCGACCAGAGACGCTCCTCGCCGGTGACGTTCAGCCGCACCCCGGCGACGGCGAGGGCCAGGTCGCCGCCGAGCGAGGCGGCGAGGTTGGAGGCGTCGCGGCGGCGTCCGTTGACGAGCCCGACGCCGAGACCCAGCGCGGCCGCGCCGCTCAGTGCACCGATCGCCGCACCGGTGCGCAGCACCGAGCCCACCCCCGGACGGCCGCGGCTCGAGAAGCGCGTCGAGGGCCAGCCCCGCTCCTTCGCGTGCGCGGCGAGGCCGGCGTCGGGGTTGAGCGGCCGAGGGTGCCCGACGACCTCGAGGAAGGCGACGTCCTCGTCCCCGTTCGCGTAACCGTGGCTGCGGCGGAGGTCGATGCCCCGGCGCGCGGCGAGCTCGCGGACCGCCTGCGCCTTGGCCTCGCCCCAGAGCACCGGCTCGAGCACCTCACCGGTGAGGATCCCGCCGGCCACCTCCAGCCGGGTGCAGAGGAGGTGGTCGACCTCGAGGTCGCGCGCGACCGGCTCCGCCTGGAAGCGGGTCGCCGACGTCGCGAGCACCACGGTGTGGCCGCGCCGGCGGTGGGCCTGGACGAGCGCGCGCACCTCGGGGTACACCATGCCCGCGATCCGCTTCGCGAAGAGCCGCTCGCCGAGCTGCTCGAGCTCGTCCTCGGCGTGACCCGCCCAGGAGCGCGCGGCGATCCGCATGAGCGACGAGACGCCGGCGCCCCGCACCTTCATGTCGAGGCCGGCGAGCAGCGACCGGCCGAGCTCGAGCGGCGACATCTGACCGCGCTGGAGCCGGTCCTGCTGGAAGGCCGCAGCCGAGTACCCGGAGATCACGGTTCCGTCGAAGTCGAAGAAGGCGCCGACGCGGGGACCGCGCGGCGCCGCCTCGACTCCGGCGATCAGCTCGTCGAGGGTCATCACAGAACCTCCATGCCTGTGCGCGCCGCCTCGACATCCCGCGCCGCGAGGTCGCGGAGGACGGCGAGCCGGCGCGCCACCGCACCGACCTCGTCGGCGAAGTCCCGGCGACGCCGCGCCAGCCCGTCGCTCCCCGCCTCGGTGAGGCCGCGGTGCCGGGCGAGCTTCAGCGCGGTGCCGAGGAGCTCCTTGGAGATGGCCTCCGTGCTTCCGATCCGCCGCTGCATCCGGTACTGGCGCGCGACCCCGAGGCACTCCTCGACGAAGGCGCTCTCGTCGACGGGGGTGGTCGCGTCGCGCGCGGCGAGACGGTCGGCGACGACCTGCTGCGCCTCGATGTAGCACCCCAGCAGACGGTGGGCGAGGTGGAGGCGTGAGCTCATCAGCCGCGTCCGGACCGCCTCGGGATCGGCGGCCCGACCCTCCCAGCCCGGGTCGAAGAGGGCGAGCTCGTCGCGCAGCTCGCGGTCGAACTCGCGCCTGCCCGGGAAGAAGAACTCGAACTTCAGGAGCTCGCGGAGCGCGAGCGCGTCCTCCCACGCCCCCCGCACGGGATCGTCGAGCCGGCTCTCGGTGGCGTGGACGCTGATCAGCTCGGCGATCGCCCGGGTGACGAGCAGATGGGCCGCGCTGTTGCGGTGGAAGGCCGCCTCCAGGTGGCGGTCGGGGGAGATCGCCCACACCGGCTCGGCGCCGCCGTCGAAGCGGGTCACCACTCCGCGGGCGCTGAGCGAATCGAGGGTGACACGGACACCCTCGGGCCGGTCCAGCAGGTCTGCGCCGGTGGTCGGGAGCCCGCGACGCCGGACGTAGTCGACGATCGGACCGAGGATCGAGCGCACCTCGGCGAGGGTCAGCGCGCGGTCCTCGAGCCCGAGGAGCGCGAGGGTCACCAGCGAGGTGGGCGTGATCGGAGTCGCGCCGTTGATGCGGTGGCAGACCTCGAAGGCCACCTTCTCGACGGGCCGGTCCTGGGCCGCGGGGGTGGTGCGGATCCACTCGCGGATCTGCAGCGGCTCGCCGAAGCGCACGTGCACCGTGCTCCGCGTCCGCCCCTGGGCGCGCGCGTAGCCGATCAGCCAGCCGAGGCTGTCCCGGGTCCGCGTCTCACCCTTGTCCTCGGCGGCCATCGCCGCCATCTCGGGCAGGTGCTCGTAGACGATCGAAACCGGGACGATGACGGGGTCGGCGGCGCCCAACCGCACCGCATCGAGGAGGTAGGCGAGCAGCCCGAAGCGCGGCGGCCGGAGCTTCCCGGTGCGCGTCCGCCCCCCCTCGATGTACCACTCCAGGTGGTGGCCGTCGCGGAGGAGGTGGGCCATGTACTCGCGCAGCGCGAGCCGGTAGACGGGATCGTCCCGGGTCGTCCGCCGGATGAAGACGTGACCGCTCCGCCGTGCGATCGGCCCCACCGGCCAGAAGGCGGCGTTGATGCCGCCGAGCACGTGGGTCGGCGGCAGGCCGTGGTCCTGGAGCACGGTGCGCATCACCACCGGGTCGAGGTACGACCGGTGACTCGGGAGCAGGACCAGGGGGTGGCGCCGGCCGAGCTCGCGGACCCGCTCCACCCCGGCGCGGTCGATGTCGACCGTGCAGGAACGGAGGAGCAGGCGACCGAACGTCCTCCACGCCGCCGTCGCCATCACCCCGTGGGTCGCCGCCATCTCCCTGCGGCAGCGCTCCGCCTGCGCGGCGACGGTCTCCTCGACGGGGGCGACGGTGGCCATGGCTGCTCCCGAGGTCACTCATTTGACGGACAATATGTCCGACAGTATGACCGAGTAACCCGCGGACGGTCAAGCCGGACGGATCGCGCGACACCGTGTCCGGTCGTGGTAGGTTCCGAAGATGCCCTCCGTCACCCGTCGAAGCCGCGGCCACCGGGAGCGCCGCGAGGAGATCGACGAGCGGGTCCTCGACACCACCGCCGATCTCCTCTCCGACGGCGAGGGATTCACCCAGCTCAGCGTCGAGCGGATCGCCGCCGCGGCCGACGTCTCCCGGTCGACCTTCTACGTCCACTTCAGCGACAAGACCGACCTGCTCATCCGGCTGGCCGAGCGCGCCATGGGCGACAGTCGGGCGGCCAGAACGCGCTGCGCGAGGTCCTCCTCAAGCTGGTGCGGATCTGGAGGAGGCACGGTGCCGTGCTCCGGGCGGTGACCGAGGTGGCGGGGTACGACGAGACCGTCGCCGACTTCTGGCGGCGGCGGATCAACTCCTACGTGGAGCGGGCCGCGGGACGGCTCGAGGCGGACCGCAGCGCCGGGCGGGTGGCGGCGGAGCTCGATCCCCGCGCCACCGCCTTCGTGACCGGCTGGGCGGTCGAGCGCACCATCTCCGAGCACGTCCGCACCCACGGCCCGCCCGCCGACCGGACCTTCGCCCAGGCTCTGGCGCGGGCGATCTGGCTGGCGACCTACGGCGATGCCCCCCCGGAGGCCGGCGCCAACCCACGGTGATCCTGGGGACAACCCCCTCTGGGGATCCGGCAGAAACCGGTGGTCTCCGTGATGCGCCCGGCCTCCCGCCTCCCGAGAATCGATGCCATCCAGGATCGGACGGCATACGAGGCGAGGCAACCCCCATGTTCCCCGAGAGAAGGACCGACGAGGACCGGACCCGCACCGCGTGGGACGGCGTGGCGACCGGGACCGTGCTGCTGGCGCAGTACGCGGAGCTGCTCGAGACCGTGTGGGCGTGCGAGCGCGCGTGGCGGCTCGAGGACCGGATCGACGCCGCGGTGCGCTACGGAACCGGCCGCTGACACCGCTTGACACCCCG
>Ga0209577_10004278_pt1 | contig 13417 bp, 12 predicted proteins | sample GraSoiAngelo_109_FD_185874 | JGI IMG/M metagenome (GOLD analysis project Ga0209577, IMG submission 185874) | Grasslands soil microbial communities from the Angelo Coastal Reserve, California, USA - 14_0903_12_20cm (SPAdes) (version 2) | ecosystem: Environmental > Terrestrial > Soil > Grasslands... | reverse complement strand
AGCATGCCGATCGAGCCCGTCAGCATCGACGCCTCGTCGGACAGGATGTCGCCGAAGAGATTGCCGGTGACGATGACATCGAACTGCTTCGGGTTGCGCACGAGCTGCATCGCGCAGTTGTCGACATACATGTGCGTGAGCTCGACGTCCGGATACTTTGCGCCTTCGGCGCTCACCACGTCGCGCCAGAGCTGCGAGGTCTCCAGCACGTTGGCCTTGTCCACGGAGCAGACCCGTTTTCCACGCTTGCGCGCGGCGTCAAACGCGACGCGCGCGATGCGCTTTATCTCGCTTTCGCGGTAGCGCATAGTGTCGTAGCCTTCGCGCTCGCCCGCCGACTGCCGGATGCCCTTCGGCTCGCCGAAGTAGATGTCGCCGGTGAGCTCGCGCACGATCAGGATATCGAGTCCCGCGACGACTTCGCTCTTCAGCGCCGAAGCGGCGGCGAGCTCCGGGTGCACCCGCGCCGGCCGCAGGTTGGCGAAAAGTCCCAGCGCCTTGCGCAGCCCGAGGATCGCCTGCTCGGGGCGCTTGGCGCGCTCGAGCTTGTCGTAGCGCGGATCGCCCACCGCGCCGAAGAGCACCGCATCGGCTTCACGCGCGAGCGCCAGCGTCTTCGCGGGCAGCGGATCACCGGCGGCCACGTAGCCCGCGCCGCCGAGCGGCGCTTCGTGCATCTCGACCGGCAGCGCGAGGCGGCGCAGCACCTTCACCGCCTGCGCCATGATCTCCGGCCCGATGCCATCACCGGGCAGGATGGCGATGCGCATCAGAAGTACCAGGGATACTGCGCTTTTCGGCGCGCCTCGAACTCGCGGATCTTGTCCGCGTGGCGCAGCGTGAGGCCGATCTCGTCGAGGCCGTTCACCAGGCAGTACTTGCGGAACGGATCGATCTCGAAGCGCATGACGAGCGCGCCGTCGGTGCTCGCCACGCTCTGGCGCTCGAGGTCGATGACCAGGCGAAAGCCGGGGAAGGCATTGCACTCGTGGAACAGCCGATCGACCTCGGCCTCTGTGAGCACCACCGGGAGCAGGCCGTTCTTGTACGAGTTATTGAAGAAGATGTCGGCGTAGGACGGCGCGATCACGCTGCGAAAGCCGTAGTCGATGAGCGCCCAGGGCGCGTGCTCGCGGGAGGAGCCGCAGCCGAAGTTTTTCCGGGCAAGAAGAATCTGCGCGCCCTTGTAGCGCGGCTGGTTCAGCACGAAGCCCGGGTCCTTACGCCAGTCGGCGAACAAGCCGCCGGCGAAGCCGGTGCGCTTGATCGAGGCGAGGTACTGCTTAGGGATGATCTGGTCGGTGTCGACGTTCGCCCGATCGAGCGGCGCCACGAGGCCGTTCAGCACGGTGAACTTTTCCATCGCTAGCTCCAGCGACGAATGTCGACGAAGTGGCCTGCGATGGCCGCGGCGGCCGCCATCACCGGGCTCACGAGGTGCGTGCGTCCGCCCGGCCCCTGGCGGCCCTCGAAGTTGCGGTTCGAGGTGGACGCGCAGCGCTCACCCGCCGAGAGCCGGTCGGGATTCATGCCGAGGCACATCGAGCAGCCGGGCTCGCGCCACTCGAAGCCGGCATCGCGGAAAATGCGATCGAGCCCTTCGCGCTCGGCCTGCTGCTTCACCAGGCCGGAACCGGGCACCACCAGCGCAAGCTTCACGTTGCTCGCCACGCGGCGGCCGCGCACGACGGCGGCCGCGGCGCGCAGGTCCTCGATGCGCGAGTTCGTGCACGAGCCGATGAACACCTTGTCGATTGCGATATCGGTGATCGGCGTACGCGGCTTCAAGCCCATGTACGAGAGCGCGCGCTCCATCGCCTCGCGGCGCTGCGCGTCGTTCTCGCGGTCGGGATCCGGCACGGCGTCGTCCACCGTCACGACCATTTCCGGGGAAGTGCCCCAGGTGACATGCGGCTTGATCTCGCGCGCATTGATGGGGACTTCGCGGTCGAACTTGGCGCCCGGATCACTTACGAGCGTGCGCCAATAGGCGACCGCCTGGTCCCACAGCGCGCCCGACGGCGCGAATTTGCGGCCGCGCAGGTATTCGATGGTGACCTCATCGACCGCGACCATGCCGGCGCGCGCGCCGGCTTCGATCGCCATGTTGCAGACCGTCATGCGCCCTTCCATCGAGAGCGAACGGATCGCGGCTCCGGCGAACTCGATCGCGTATCCCGTGGCGCCGGCGGTGCCGATGCGGCCGATGATCGCGAGCACGATGTCCTTCGCCGTTACGCCGCGCCCGAGCGGGCCCTCGACGTTGATGCGCAGGTTCTTCATCTTCTTGGTGACGAGGCACTGCGTGGCGAGCACATGCTCGACTTCGGATGTGCCGATACCGTGCGCGAGGCAGGCGAAGGCACCATGGGTGCTCGTGTGCGAGTCGCCGCATACCACCGTCATGCCGGGTAGCGTCGCGCCCTGCTCCGGCCCGATCACGTGGACGATGCCCTGCTGGCGATCGAGATACGGAAAGTAGACCTTGGCGCCGAACTGCCTGATGTTGGCGTCGAGCGTCTCGATCTGCAGCTTGGCGAAGGGATCGCGCACGCCGGCGAGGCCTTCTTCCCAGTGCGTGGTCGGCGTGTTGTGGTCGGCGGTGGCGACTACGGATTCGACGCGCCAGGGCTTGCGGCCTGCGGCACGCAGGCCTTCGTAGGCCTGGGCGCTGGTCACTTCGTGCACCAGATGGCGGTCGATGTAAAGCAGCGCCGTGCCGTCGGTCTCGACGTGCACGACGTGGCTATTCCAGAGCTTGTCGTAAAGGGTCTGCGGCATCCTGGTTTCCGCAACGCGGAAAACCTGGAATTATGCCATCAGAACCGCAGACTTAGCCCTACTTTCCGGCGCTCGCGCTGCCGCCCTTCGTAGCGGCCTGGTAGAGCGACATGACCTTGTCGGCGTCCTGCTTCACGTCGGCAATGCGGCTCGCGTTCGCCGGGTGCGTCGAGAGGAACTGCGGCGGCTGGCTGCCGCCGAGCTTGGACATTTTGTCCCAGAGGGACACGGCTTCATGTGGGTCATAGCCGGCTCGCGCCATCAGCTCGACGCCGACGCGATCGGCTTCGGTCTCCTGCTGTCGCGAGTGAGGCAGGCTGATCGTGACGTCGGCGATCGTCTGGGCGAGCTGGGTGTTAACGCCGGTGGCGGCGCCCAGCAGCCCGACGCCGAGCTGCTCGAGCATCTGCTGCGACGCTTGCTCGCGCCCATGCTCGCGCAGGGCGTGGCCGATCTCGTGGCCCATCACGGCCGCCAGCTCGCCGTCGGTTGGCTTGAGCTGGTCGATGAGGCCGGTGTAGACGGCGATCTTGCCGCCGGGCATGCACCACGCGTTCACCTCCTTGGAGGAGAGCACATGCATTTCCCACTTCCACCCGGGCGCGTCGGGCCGCAGTGCGCCGGTCGCCGGGATCAAGCGGCTCGCGATCTTTTTCACGCGCTCCACCGTCGCCGGATCGCGGTCGAGCGCGTTCTGCTTCTGCGCTTGCGCGAGCACGTCTTTGTACGCCTTGTCCGCGCTCTGGTTGACGGCATCGGCGGACACCATCATGTGCTGCGACCGATTGACGCCGACGGCGCTTTCCTTCGTCGTCTCCACGGTCTGGCAGGCGGCGCAAAAGGCCACCGCCGAAAGGACTAGCATCGACTTGAAGTTCATGGTTGCCTCAACGTTCGTGAACTCGGTCTGTTGACAAGCTTACAACCCTGCTCATTTCAGGGAATAGGCAAAAAAGAGGCCCGCCCGCTAGCGCTTTTTCTTCGCGTACGGGTTGCGGCCGGTGCGGAACTCGATCGCGAGCGGCGTGCCGACGAGCTCGAATGCCTTTCGGAAGTAGCCCTCGAGGTAGCGCTGGTAGGACGCCGGCACGCGATCGAGCGCGTTGCCGTGAATGATGATGCGCGGCGGGTTGATGCCGCCCTGGTGCGCGTAGCGCAGCTTCGGGCGCACCAGCCCCCGCTTGGGCGGCGCCTGACGCTCGACCGCGGCGATCATCGCGCGCGTGAGCTTCGGGGTCGGCAGCCGGGCCATCGCCGCCGCATGGGCGCGATCGACTGCGCGCATGAGCTCCCCCAGCCCCTTGGCGCCCTTGGCCGAGATGAAGTGCGCTTCGGCGAAGCCGAGGAAGCCGAGCTTCCACTGCAGCTCGCTCTTCAGGCGCTCGCGCGCCGCCTTGTCTGCGGCGTCCCACTTGTTGAGCGCGAGCACCACCGCGCGGCCGCGCTCCAGGATGTAGCCCGCGACATGCGCGTCCTGCTCGGTGATGCCTTCGGCCGCGTCGATGAGAAGCACGGCGACGTTCGCCGCCTCGATCGCCTGCAGCGCCTTTACGATCGAGAAATATTCGGGCGGCGTCCCGGTGCGCCCGCGCCGGCGCACGCCCGCCGTGTCAATGAGGGTGTAGCGCCGCCCCGCGCGCTCGAAGGGCACCTCGATCGGGTCGCGCGTGGTGCCGGGCTCGTCGAAGGCAATGACCCGCTCTTCACCCACCAGCGCGTTGATCAGCGTCGATTTGCCGACGTTCGGGCGGCCGACGATGGCGACGCGTGCCTCGCGCTGCGCGTCTTCGTCCTCGTCTTCATCCTCGGGGAACGGGCTCAGCACGGCCTCGAGCAGCTCGCGCACCCCCTCGCCGTGCGCGGCCGAGATGGCGGCCGGCTGGCCGATGCCGAGCTCGTGGAAATCGGCCACCGCGGTGTCCGGCTGCATGCCTTCGGCCTTGTTGACGGCGAGCCACACGCTGGGCTTGCGGCGCAGGCGCTCCGCGATGTCGCGGTCGGCGCTGGTGAGGCCCGCGCGCGCGTCGACGACGAAGATCACCGCGTCCGCCTCGGCGATCGCCTGCTCGGCCTGGCGCGCCATCTCGACAGCGAGGCGCTCGCCCGCGCGCGGCTCGAAGCCGCCGGTATCGATGGCGATGAAGCGCCGCTCGCCGGCGCGGCCCTCGCCGTAATGGCGATCGCGCGTCACGCCGGGAAGGTCGTGCACGATCGCCTCGCGGCTGCGCGTCAGGCGGTTAAAGAGGGTCGATTTGCCGACGTTCGGCCGCCCGACCACGGCGAGCACGGGCTTCACAGCGCAAGTGCATGCAATGCGCCGTCCTGCGTTTGCACCAGCACGCCGCCCGGCAACGGCAGCGGCGCCGCGCGCACCGGCCCGCCGCGGGTCGCATAGCGCGCGACGAAGGCGCCGGTATCGCGGGCGACGAAGTGCACATAGCCTTCGAGATCGCCCACGGCGATCACTTCGCCCACCGGCTGCGGCAGCGAGAGCTGCCGGTTGGCGAGCTTGTCCTGCTTCCAGACCGAGCGCCCGTTCGTGCGATCGAAGGCCTGCAGCGTGCCGCGATCGTCGGCGACAAAGGCATAGCGCGCATCGAGGCTCACACCGGTGAGCGAGGAAATATCGCGCGCCCAGACCTGCCGTCCGCTCGCCGTCTCGTAGCACCCGACGCGGCCCTGGTAGGTGGCGGCGCAGACCTCTTTGCCCTGGACCACGGGGTCGCCGACCACGTCGGCCACGCGCTCGAGCTCGGTGCCGCCCTTGGGCAGCGCTACGGTCGCCTCCCAGCGCACGCCGCCGTTGGCGAGCGAGATGGCGGTGAGCTTGCCGCCGGCGAAGCCGACGAACGCCGTCTCGCCGTCGACCGCGATGCCGGAGGGCGCGCGGATGATGAGGGATGAGGGCGCACGCTGATAGAGCCAGCGGCGCTTGCCGCCCTTGGCGTCGAAGGCGAAGACCCGGTTGTCGACGCTCCTCACGAGCACGAGGCCGGCGGCCACCGCGGGCGGGGCGATCACCTCGCTCGAGACGCGCGCGCTCCAGCGGCGCTCGCCGTTCGCCGCATCGAGCGCGATGACGTCGCCGTGCTCGTTCGCCACCGCGACCATGCGTCCGTCGGTACCGACGCCGGCGGAGAGCGGCGTGCCCGCGGACACGCGCCAGGCGCTGCGGCCGCTCGCCGCGTCGAGCCGCATCACCGTGCCGTCGCGCGCCGCGGTGAACAGCGCACCCTCGGCGAGCGCCGGTTCGAAAATAAAGCGATCCGCATCCCCGGCCCGCGCGCTCCAGAGCGCACGCACGCGCGCCGACTCCTTGAGCTCCGGCAGCGGCGCCGGCTGCGGGCCGCTGGGACTGGAACAAGCCGCCAGCGCCAGCACTAAAACTAATGCCCAGAATCTCATCCGCCGAGCGCCTCCAGTCGCATGCGCACGCTCTCGCGGAAGGCGGCGCTGCCGCTGCCCGCCTTGTCGAGCGCCACGCGGTAGGCGGCGCGCGCTTCGTTCGGCTGCTGCTTTGCGACCAGCACGTCGCCCTTCGCCGCGGCGTACTGCGCGTCGTAAGCGCTGGCATGCTTCTCATCCAGCAGTTTCAGCGCCTCGTCGTAGGCCTTCTCGTCCAGCAGGATGGCGGCGAGGCGCAGGCGCGCGAGGTCGCCGAAGTCGTCGGTGCGCGCGTGCTCGAGCACCCATTGCAGCTGCGCCTTGGCGCTCTTCGTGTCGCTCCTGTCGTAGTAGTAGCGCGCGGCCATCAGCGCGCCCATCGACGCATACAGCGTGCGCGGATAGTTCTCGAGCAGGGCGCCGTCGGCGTCGCGCAGCGCCTTGGCGTCGCCCGCGCGGGCGGCGCGCACGAGGGTGTCGTAGAGGCTGCCTGCCTGCGACGCCTGGTTGCGCTCGTACCAGCGCCAGCCCTGCCAGCCGGCGAAGGCGAGCGCCGCGGCGGTGATCGCGCTCACGATGAGATTGCCGTGCTGGTTCCACCAAGCCTTGAGCTCGGCGACCTGTTCCTGTTCCTCGAGATCTAGCGCCATTAATTAACCTTCTCGTCGAGCATCTGTTTCACGCGTGCGGCGACTTCACCGAGCGGCACGTCGCTCTCGCGCTGGCTCGCGAGGTCCTTCACCTTGACTGTACCGCGGCCGAACTCCTCCGCGCCCGCGGTGATCGCGATGCGAAAGCCCTTCTTGCTCGCATATTCGAACTGCTTGCCGATCTTGGCGCGCTCGAGATACACCTCGGTATTGATGTCCCGCTCGCGCAGCTCGGCCGCGATGGCGAGGTAGCGCGCGAGCGCATCGGCGTCGAGCGTGGTGACGAGTACCTCGGCGGGCGTCCTCGGCGGCGGCCGCAGCAGGTGCGCCTCTTTCAGCCGCGCAAACAGGCGGCTCAGCCCGATCGAGATGCCCACCCCCGGCAGGCGCGTGTTGCTGAAGTAGCTCGCGAGATCGTCATAGCGCCCCCCCGAGCAGATGCTGCCGATGTCGGGATGCGCGCTCAGCGTCGTCTCGTAGATCGTGCCGGTGTAGTAGTCGAGCCCGCGCACCACGCTGAGATCGATCGCGAACGCCGTGTCCGGCACGCCGAACTGGCGTGCCGCATCCACCACTTTGCCGAGCTCGTCCAGTCCCTGCGTGTACGACTCATTGCGGTAGGCGAGGTCGGTGAGCAGCGCGAGCGTCTCGGCGCTCTCGCGGCGCGCCGTAATGATGCGGTAGAGCTCGGCGGCGGCCTTCGCCGCCATGCCTTGGCTGCCGAGCTCGCCGAGGATCGCCTGCTCGGGCTCCTTGGCGGTCTTGTCGAGCGCGCGCAGCACCTCGCTTGCCCGGGCCTCCGGCACCTCGAAGTGCTGCAGGATGCCCTTCAGCAGCTTGCGGTTGTTGATGCGGATACAGAACTCGCCGATCGCCATGTCCTTGAACATCGCGTAGATGACGCTCGGGATCTCGGCCTCGTAGAGATAGGAGAGCGTCTCGCGACCGATGATGTCGATGTCGCACTGATAGAACTCGCGGAAGCGCCCGCGCTTCACCTGCGGGTTCTCGCCCCGCCATACGCGCTGGATCTGGTAGCGGCGGAAGGGAAAGGCGAGCTCGCGCTCGCGCATCGCGACGTAGCGGGCGAGCGGCACCGTGAGATCGAAGCGCAGCGCCCCCTTGGCCGCCGCCTCGTCGTCCTCCGGCGCGGCAAGGCGCGAAAGCGCGTAGATCTCCTTCTCGGTGCCGCCTTTGGAGGTGAGCACCTCGATCCGCTCGGCCGAGGGCGTCTCGATCGGCAGGAAGCCGTAGCGCTCGAAGTTGCGGCGGATGAGATCGAGGAGCGCGTCGAACTGCAGCTGGTCCTGCGGCAGAAACTCCTGGTCGAAGCCCTTCAGCAGGGCCGGGCGTACTTTTCGCATGGACGGGGGCGTTGCGGCGCTCAGGCGGCCTTGGCGCCGTATTTTTCCCGGACGTAATTCTCGACGATCGCCTGGAACTCTTCCGCGATGCGCTCGCCCTTGAGCGTGACCGTCTTGCGCCCATCGACATAGACCGGCGCCGCCGGCACCTCGTTGGTGCCCGGCAGGCTGATGCCGATGTTCGCGTGCTTCGACTCGCCCGGGCCGTTCACCACGCAACCCATCACCGCCACGCGCATGTTTTCCACGCCGGGATGCGCCGCGCGCCATACCGGCATCTGCGCTCGCAAATAACCCTCGATCTTCTGCGCGAGCTCCTGGAAATAGGTGCTCGTGGTGCGCCCGCAGCCCGGGCAGGCGCTCACCATCGGCGCAAAGGCACGCAGGCCCATGGTCTGCAGGAGCTCCTGCGCCACCTGCACTTCGCGCGTGCGGCGACCGCCCGGCTCGGGCGTGAGCGACACGCGGACCGTGTCGCCGATACCTTCCTGCAGGAGCACCGCCATCGCGGCGCTGGAGGCGACGATGCCCTTCGTGCCCATCCCCGCTTCGGTAAGCCCGAGGTGCAGGGCGTAGTCGCAGCGCTCGGCGAGCGCGCGGTACACGGCGATCAGGTCCTGCACCTGGCTCATCTTGCACGAGATGACGATGCGCTCGGCGGGCAGGCCCCACTCCTCGGCCTGGCGCGCCGAGTCGAGGGCCGAGCGGATGACCGCCTCGCGCATGACATCCATAGCGTCTTGGGGAACCGGAAGCTGCGCGTTGTCGTCCATCATGCGCGCGAGGAGCTCCGGATCGAGGCTTCCCCAGTTGACGCCGATGCGCACCGGTTTTTCGTATTTCAGGGCGCAGTCGATCATGGCGGCGAATTGCTCGTCGCGCTTCGCGCCGCGGCCGACGTTGCCGGGGTTGATGCGGTATTTCGCGAGCGCCTTGGCGCAGTCGGGGTATTGCGTAAGCAGCTTGTGCCCGTTGAAGTGGAAGTCACCGACGAGCGGCACGCGGCAACCGGTGAGATCCAGGCGCTCGCGGATGCGCGGCACGGCGGCGGCCGCCTCGGGGGAGTTCACGGTGATGCGCACGAGCTCCGAGCCCGCGCGCGCGAGCTCGGCGACCTGCGCCGCGGTCGCCGGCACGTCGGCGGTGTCGGTGTTGGTCATCGACTGCACGACGATCGGGGCGCCGCCGCCCATGACGACGCCGCCGACGCGCACCGCTCGCGAGAGGCGTCTCTTCATGGCAGGGTGAAGCGGGCGATCGAGAGCTTGGTGTGCGGCGCGAGGTCGACGGGCTTGTCGTTATGGATGACTTGCACGTGCGCGGCATTGCCGATGACGAGGGTCAGCGGCCCGCGCGAGCGCACCACCCGCTCGGCGCCCTTCGGATTGAGCGAGGAGACGAGCATGCGATCGTTGGCGTCCTTCACCTCGATCCACGCTTCCTCTTCGCAGCGGATCACCAGGCGATGCGAGCCGCCGCGTGGCTTGTCGGCTACGGCGAGCGGCGGCACAGCCGTGACGGCAGCGACCTTTTCCACCGCGGCCCGCTCGGGCGGCGGCTGCTGCACGGCGACGCTGGTGCTGATCTGTGCCGGCGCGCTGGCCTCGACGGTCTTCGGCTCGCTTTTCGGTGCGGCCGGCGCTGCGGGCTTGGGCGCGGCGCGCTTCACCGCCGCCACCTGCGTCGGTACCTTGTGTTCGCGGTACCACTGATAGGCCACGCCACCCCCGAGGGTGAGCACCGCGAGCGAGAGGCCCAAGTAGACGAAGGTGGACTGGCGCGCGCTGTCGGAGAACGGTACGGGCTGGCTGTAGCGCGCGGCCAGCCGATTGGCGTCCGGCGAATCTAAGCGCCCGGCGAGGTGCTCGAGCAGTGGCTCGGGCGCGACCTTGAGCAGCCGCGCGTAGTTGCGCAGCATGCCGCGCACGAACGTGCCGCCGGGCAGCGCCTCGAAGCGTCCCGCCTCGAGCGCCTCGACCTGCCGGGGCGCGAGCTTCAACTGGTGCGCCACTTCGGACACGGTGAGCCCCAGCGCCTCGCGCGCGCTTTTCAGCTCCGCACCGGCCGCGTCACTCATAATGGCCCCGCTGCAGTGACTGGTATTCCGGCGAGCCGGGGAAGCGGCGCCGCAGCTGGTTGGCATAGCTCTGTTCGGCGACGCGCTCGCCCAGGCGGCGCTCGATGCGCAGGGCGAGCCACAGCGATTCGGCGCTCGGCGAGACGAGCTTGTTGCGGCGCGCGACGAGCTTGCGCGCCTCCTCCGCCTTGCCCTGCCGATAGCGGATCTCGCCGAGCTTGAGCAGCGACGCCGGCTCGTCCGGATCGAGCTTCAGCGCGCGCTGGAAGAAATCCTCCGCGTCCTTGACGTTGTCCTGCCGAAGGCTGCACAGGCCCGCCGCGGAATACGAGCGCCACGGTGCCTGGTAGAGCGGGTTCTTCACCGCCTGCATGAAGTGCCGGATGCCCTCCTGCTCGCGGCCGTTCTGGCAGAGGAACCAGCCGTAATGGTGATTGATGTCAGGGTCGTTCGGCGCGAGGCGCAGCCCGCGCTCGAAGCTGTCCTGCGCGAACACGTTTTCTTTCAGCTCCTGGTAGACCAGGCCGTAGACGCCGTACGCCGGTGCATAGGAAGCATCCGCGTCCGTCGCCGCGCGCAGCTCCTGGAGCGCGACGCTCATGGCGCCGCGCTCGTAGTAGGCCGCGGCAAGATCGGTGTGCACGCGCGCACGGTTGCGCGGCTCGCTCACGCCGCCGGTGATGGTCCCCGTGTCGGAGCTCGGGGCCTGCGGCTGGGCAGCGCACCCCGCGATGAGCACCGCGAGCGCGGCTGCGCGCCAGGGCTTCATGCGCGCACTTCCTTCAGGCGGTAGAAGGCCGCGCGGCGCGTGCGATCGGCGACATCGCCGGCGAGCTGGCCGCAGGCGGCCGCGATGTCGTCGCCGCGCGTCTTGCGCGTCGTTACGGTAAGGCCGGCGCGCTGCAGTATCTCGGCGAAGCGTCGGATGCGCTCGGCGCTCGAGCGCGTGAACTCGGACGCGGGGAACGGGTTGAACGGGATTAGGTTGAACTTGCAGCGCACGCGCTTGGCGATGCCGACGAGCTCGCGCGCGTGCTGGTCGCCATCGTTCACGCCCTCGAGCATCACGTACTCGAAGGTGATGAAGTCGCGCGGCGCTTTTTCCAGGTAGCGGTTGCATGCGGCGACGAGCTCGCGCAGCGGATACTTGCGGTTCACCGGCACCAGGCGATCGCGCAGCGCGTCGTTGGGCGCGTGCAGCGAGACGGCGAGCGCCACCGGGCATTCGTCGCGCAGCCGGTCCATTCCCGGAATCACGCCCGAGGTGGAAACGGTGACCCGCCGGCGCGAGAGCCCGTAGGCGTTGTCGTCGAGCATCAGCCGCAGCGCCGGGATCACGTTATCCAGGTTCAGCAACGGCTCGCCCATGCCCATCATCACTACGTTGGACACGGGACGCTCGCCCTCGAGCAGTCGGTTGGCGAGCCAGAGCTGGCCGATGATCTCCGCCGTACTGAGATTGCGGTTGAACCCCTGCTTCCCCGTGGAGCAAAAGGCGCAGTCGAGCACGCACCCCGCCTGGCTCGAGACGCACAGCGTCCCGCGATTCGTTTCGGGGATGAATACCGCCTCCACCGCATTGGCGTCATCGACCTTGAGGAGCCACTTGCGCGTCCCGTCCTCGGCCGTCGTGTCGCCGACGATGAGCGGCGGCTCGATGCGCGCCTGCGTCGCGAGCTTGTCGCGCAGGCCCTTGGCGAGATCGCTCATGCGCGCGAAATCGCTCTCGCCGCGCTGATGGATCCAGTGCAGGAGCTGGCGCGCGCGGAAAGGCTTCTCGCCTTGGGCGGCGAAGAAGCCCTCGAGCGCGGCCGCGTCCATGCCGATGAGGTTCACCGTGAGAACACCTCGCAGGCGGGAAAGAAGTACGCCACCTCCATGCGCGCGCTCTCCGGGCTGTCGGAGCCGTGCACCGCGTTCGCGTCGATCGAGTCGGCGAAGTCGGCGCGGATCGTGCCGCGCTCGGCTTTCTTCGGATCGGTCGCACCCATCAGCTCGCGGTTCTTGGCGATCGCATTTTCTCCCTCAAGCACCTGGATCAGCACCGGTCCCGAGGTCATGAATTGCACCAGATCGCGAAAAAACGGCCGCTGCCGATGCACCGCATAGAAGCCCTCGGCCTGCTCGCGCGACAGATGCATCATGCGCGCCGCCACGATGCGCAGGCCGGCCGCCTCGAAGCGCGCGAGGATCTTGCCGATCGCGTTCTTCTTCACGGCATCGGGCTTGACGATTGAAAGGGTGCGCTCGAGCGCCATCCAAAAACTCCGCCGTATGCGAAAAATTTCTGAAATTTTAGCAGGTTAGCCGCCATTCCGGCACCCAGCCGGCGCGTTTTCGCGCGGCTCGGTAGCGAGTGTCGACGCCAAGCCCCGGCGCCCACACGAGCTCATCGCCGCGATAGAGGAGCGGCATGCGCTCGCGCTCCCATGGCGGCACGCCGGCTTCTTGAAAAAGATTCTTCAGCGTGCGCCGCGGTCGTCGCGCATCGGGCTGCAGGCGCTCGCCGCCCGCGCGCAGCTTCACCTGCATCTCGCCCTGCTGCAGCCACCGCGCGTCGATGCCCCTGCCGCGAGCGCGCCGAAACCGCAGCTCGCCGCCGAGCGCCGCGAGGGTGAGCTTGCGCTCGCCTTGCCAAGCGACCGGCTCGAACGCGGCCGGCTTGCGTACCGGCGCGACGCGCACTTCGCCGCGATAGACGCGCAGCTCCGCGCCGTCGTGCGCAATGCGCGTGCCCGGTGCTGCAGCGGTAAGCTGTCTCAGCATGTCGACGAGCTTCGCCTCGCTCGGGGCACGTAGTCCCTTGGCCGCCAGGAAATCGCGCAACGCGATGCTCGCGTCGAGCTCGGTGCGAGCAAAGTGCCGCGCCGCGCGAGCGAGTGCCTCGCGCCAGCGCGGGTAACGCGCGCTGAAAAGCGGCGCGACGTGCAGCCGGATGAAATTGCGCGCGTAGGCGTCGGAGAGATTGCTTTCGTCCTCGATCCAGGCGAGCTCGTGCTCGCGCGCATAGGCGAGGATCGACTCGCGCGGCACCTCGAGCAGCGGCCGCAGCAGCGTGCGGCCGCGGAACGTGGCGCGCGCGCGCATGCCGCTCGCGCCGCGCGGCCCGGCGCCGCGCAGGAGGTTCAGGAGCACGGTCTCCGCCTGGTCATCGAGCTGGT
>Ga0209577_10004277_pt1 | contig 13418 bp, 10 predicted proteins | sample GraSoiAngelo_109_FD_185874 | JGI IMG/M metagenome (GOLD analysis project Ga0209577, IMG submission 185874) | Grasslands soil microbial communities from the Angelo Coastal Reserve, California, USA - 14_0903_12_20cm (SPAdes) (version 2) | ecosystem: Environmental > Terrestrial > Soil > Grasslands... | reverse complement strand
CTCGACATCGACGTGCACATGGAGGTGACGCTGACCAGGCTGGTCAAGGAGGGACCGCGTGTCTGCGGCGCCTTCGGCTACAGCCGGATCGATGGGCATTTCATCGCCTTCCAGGCGCGGGCGGTCATCCTCGCCACGGGAGGCTGGGGCCGGATCTACAAGGTGACCTCCAATTCCTGGGAGGGCACCGGCGACGGTGTCGGCATGGGCTATGAGGCCGGGGCCGACGTGCTCGACCCGGAGATGGTGCAATTTCACCCCACGGCGATGGTCTGGCCGCCCGGTGTGCGCGGCCTGCTCGTGACCGAGGCGGTCCGCGGTGAAGGCGGCTACCTGACCAATCGCGAGGGCAAGCGCTTCATGCTCGAGTACGATCCCAAGAAGAAGGAGCTGTCGTCGCGCGACGTGGTCGCCCGCTCCATCAACAAGGAGGTCCAGGCCGGCCGCGGCACGCCCCACGGCGGCGCCTACCTCGACGTGCGGCATCTGGGTGCGGAGTCGATCAAGAAGAAGCTGCCCTCCATGTACGAGCAGTTTCTGACGCTCGCCGACGTGGACATCACCAGGGAGCCGATGGAGGTGGCGCCCACCATCCATTACGCGATGGGCGGCCTGTGGGTGGAGGCCGAGACCGGGGCCACCACGGTGCCCGGCCTGTACGCCGCGGGAGAGGTCGCGGCGGGGCTGCACGGCGCCAACCGCCTGGGAGGCAACTCTCTGTCCGACCTGCTCGTGTTCGGCCGGCGCGCCGGCGCCGCGGCCGCCGCTTACCAGCGCGACGTGCGGCCTGGTTCGCTGGACGAGGAGCAGATGGCGCGTGAGCAGGAGGTCCTGCTGGCTCCCCTGCGGGGCGATGGCGGGGAGAATCCCTTCCTCCTCCATCAGCAGCTGCAGGATGCGATGCAGGAGGGCGCCGGCGTGATCCGGGAAGAGGCAGGTCTCGCGGCGGCGCTCGACCGCGTACTCGAGTTGCGGGAGCGGTCCCGCAGCGTCCGCGTGCCTGGCTCGCGCCGCTACAACCCCGGCTGGCACGCGGTCCGGGACCTGCGCTTCATGCTGGCCATAGCGGAGGCGGTCCTGCGGGCGGCGCTCGAACGCAAGGAAAGTCGCGGCGCCCACTGGCGCCTCGACTACCAGCAGAAGGATCCCGCGCTGGGGATGGTGAACATGGTCGCCTACGAAGAGAACGGCTCGCTCAAGATCAGGCGGCGGCAGGTTCCACAGATGCCGCCCGAGCTGGCGCGGCTGTTCGAGGAGTCCTCGCCCCAGCCGGTCACGGCCTGACTCCGCCTGCCGACCCGGAGCCGGTGAGCACCGCCTTCGACGCCATCTCCCTGGAGCAGCTGCGACGCCGCCGCAGCCGCAAATGGCAGGAGTTCCCCGCCGACGTCCTGCCCGCCTTCATCGCCGAGATGGATTTCGACCTGGCCCCCGCCGTGAAGAGCGCCCTCGCCGAAGCTGTGGCCCTGGGAGACTCTGGCTACTCCGGAGGCTCGACGGATCTGGCCGACTCCCTGGCCGCCTTCATGCTGGCACGCTATGACTGGGCGATCGACCCCGCCGACGTGGTCCGCGTATCCGACGTCATGGTCGGGATCACGGAGCTGCTGCGGGTGGCGGCCAGGCCTGGCGACGGCGTGGTCGTCAACCCACCTGTCTACCCGCCCTTCTTCAGCCACGTCGTCGAGGCCGGATGCCGGCTGGTGGAGGCGCCCCTGGCCGTCAGCCGCGGCCGTTACGAGCTCGATCTCGAGGCTCTGCGGAGCGCCTTTGCCGCTGGATCCCGGATCTATCTCCTCTGCAATCCGCACAACCCGATGGGGCGCGTCTTCTCGCGCTCCGATCTCCTGCAGGTGGTCGAGCTCGCCGAGCGCTACGGCGTGCTCGTGCTGTCCGATGAAATCCACGCACCACTCACGCTCCCCGGCGCCCGGCACACGCCCTTCCTTTCGCTGGGGGAGTCGGCGCGTGCTCGCGGCATCGCCCTGGTCTCCGCCTCGAAGGGATGGAACATCCCAGGGCTGAAGTGCGCTCAGATCGTGGTCGCCTCCGATCCCATGCGGGCGGTGATCAGGCGGCTGCCGGAGCACGTCTGGTTCCGCGCCGGCAACCTGGGCGTGATCGCCAGTGTGGCCGCCTACCGGGACGGAGGCGGCTGGCTGGACGAGCTGCTCGCCGTGCTCGATCGCAACCGCAACCTGATGAGCACGCTGCTGGCCGAGCGGCTGCCGGGGGTCGTCTACCGGCCGCCGGAAGCCGGATATCTCGGCTGGCTCGATTGCCGCGCCCTCGGCCTGCCCCAGGAGCCGGTCGACCGGTTTCTCGAGCGAGGCCGGGTCGCGCTCACTGCCGGGCTGCGGTTCGGCAGCCAGGGCTCGGGCCACGTCCGGGTCACCATGGCCACCAGCCGCGAGATCCTGGCCGAGATCGTGGAGCGGATGCGCGCGGCCCTGGCCTGACCGCCCAGCACCCTGTTTCGTGGGTCGGCGGCGTCAGCCGGAAAGGCGGTAGAGTTCGCGTGCGTTGCCGGCCAGCACTCGCGAGCCGGCATCGATTGCCTCGTCCTGGGTGAGGACCCGCCGCTCCACCAGCTCCTGGAACGCCGCGGCGAGCGCCTCGCGATGGACGGCGGCCGCGACCAGGAAGTACTCGGGCAGGCGCGACGCGTCGCTGGCGTAGAGCAGCTTGCTCCAGGGCGCCAGGCCGAGTGCCTCGCGCATGGCGCGCCCGCCGTCCAGGCCCGCGATCGGCAGGGTGAGCGACAGGTCCATGTGGACGCCCTCGAAGACGGCGCAGAGGTAAGCAGCCTCGCGGTGAAAGGGATAACAGTGGAGGAGCACGACCTTGAGACCTTCGTAAAGCGGGTCGGTGAACAGCGGCCGGAGGCCCAGCGGCGAGGCCTCCGCCAGGTCTTCGTCCGGGTCGCCGAAGCCGCAGTGCACCTGTAGCGGCAGCCCCTGGTCTCGGCATTCCAGCGCGGCTTCGAAGAGCAGGCCGTGGACCAGCGGAGCGCCGGAAAGCCGCACCGGCTCGCCACGCTGCGCTCGCTCCTTAAGGCGCATGAAATCCGCCGCCGTCTCGCCGGCAGCATGGCGGCGCAGGCGCAGCCCGGCCCGGTAAGCGGCGATCGTCTTCACGCCGGCCGCCCCGGCCTCGGCGGCCTGGCGCAGGCTGGACCGTACCGCCGCAAACCATTCGTCGACGCTGCGCACGCCGCCGAGCCTGCGCTCGGCCAGCACTTCGAGCCGGACGATCTCGCGTTGCTGCACCGGGATCGCCTCCGCGTGCTCGGCGATCGAGAAGGTCTCGCTCGAGGCAAACCCGTGGTCGAGGAGCATCGTGCCGGTCCGGCTCCGCCGCAGCAGGGCTTCCGCGTGGGCGGCCGGTTCGCGCCCCTTGCGCTCCCGCAGGACGGCCTCCTCCGTGGGTGCGCAGTCCAGCTCCTGAGCGATCCGCCGCAGGGCGTCGCGGTAGACGGCGGTCGACGGCACGTGCCGGGCCATCGCACCGTCGAGCGCCTCGGTGAACAGCATCCTCAGGTCGGCCGCCGTAACCGGGCGCGTGAAGCGCCAGAGAGGGTGACAGTGATGATCGACCGCCTCGATATCGGCCCAGGCTTCGAGCAGATCGCGCATCAGGCTCTGGCGACTAACGTCGGCGTCGTCGCAGCCGCTGGTGCACGTCCATGAAGGTCTCGCCTCGGTGGCGGCTGCGGGGGCGAGGCCGGGTCGGCGGCAGGCGTGATCCCCACAAGAGGAGCGCGCCGATCCCCAGCGCCAGCAGGATCAGCAGGATCAGCTCACCGGCCACGCGACCAGTCTACTGTCAGTGATCCTCGACGCCGGCCGGGACGAACCGCGAGAGCCAGCGATAGATCGGGCTGGGATTCCGGCCCGCGGCCTCTGCCCTCTCCTTGCGCCGCACCGCCTCCCGCACCAGGTGCGCCCCGACGTAGCGCACCGGCTCGGGCGGAAAGAGGGGCATACGCCGATCCCAGAGCGGGAAGGCGCCGTACCAGTCGTCACGCTGCAGGACCCTGGCCGCCAGCACCTTGCCGCCCAGCAGGCTCGGGCCCACGCCGTTGCCGCTCCAGCCGACGCCGTAAAGGATGTGCCGCCGTCCTCCCAGGTAGCCGAGCAAGGGGAGTCCGTCCGGGGAGCGGTCGATGGGCCCGCTCCAGTCGAACTCGACCGGGACGTCACGCAGCCGCGGGTACGCGTGGTGCAGGTCGGCGGTCACGCCTTCGGCGCGGCGGAGGCTTCGGTCGAAGCTGGGCGGGATCCGTCCGCCAAGCGCGATGCCCCAGCCGCCCTTCCCGAACGCGATCCGCCCCTCGCGGGTGGTGCGGTAGTAATCGATCATCAGCTGGGAGTCGGTGATGCACTCGCCGCCGGTCCAGCCCATGGCGAAGAGCCGGTCCGGAATGGGCGCGGTGGCCACCATGTCGCTCGAGACCACAATCAGGCTGCGCCGAAGCTCGCGGATGGCCGCCGACCAGGCGTTGGCGGCGATCACTAGAACCCGGGCGCGCACGCTGCCCTGGTCGGTCTCGACCGTTGGCGGGGACTCCCGGGTGAAGTCGCGGACTCGCGAGCCCTCGTGGATGCGGACGCCGCGCTCCAGGCAGACGCGGCGCAAGCCGCGGGCGAGCAGCGCCGGCTGGACCGTGGCGGCGCTGGCCTCGAAGACACCGGCCAGGTGCTGGGGCGACCCGGCCCGGCGCGCGACCTCCTCCGGCTCCAGGCGCTGGAAGACTTCGGGCGCGACCTCCTCCAGCGCCCGCACCGTTCCCTCCCAGGCCCCGCGCTGGCTCTCGGTGCGAGCCGTCCAGAGCCAGCCGCCGGGGACGTAATGCGCGTCGATCCCATGCGCGGAGCAGATGGCGCCCAGCTCGCGCACGGCTGCCTCTGACTCGCGGCAGGCGCGCAGCGCCTCCTGCTTCCCCGCCGACCGGCGGAGCGAGAGGTATTTCGCCCACCAGGAGAGGACGAAGCCTCCGTTGCGGCCGCTGGCCCCGCTCCCGCAGAGGTCCTGCTCCAGCACCACGACGTCGGTCGACGGCTGCCACTCCTTCAGCCAGTACGCCGTCCACAACCCGACGTAGCCGCCGCCGATGACGCAGACGTCGGCCTGGGTGGCCCCGCGCAAGGCGGGGCTGGGCAGCTCGTTCCCCAGCGCCTCGCGGAGCCAGAGCGACCGGTGCCGCTTCTGGCCCCCCTCAATACTTATAGATGTGCTCGCGGAACTCGAAGTCGTCGCCGGCGGCCTTGAAGGCCTCGACGTCCAGCTGCTTGACCGCCAGGTAGGCGCCGAGGAGCTCATCGCCCATGGCCTCGGCCAGGACCTGGTCGCCGCGCAGACGCTCGAGCGCCTGCTCCAGCTTCCCGGGCAGCCGCTCGGCTCCGATCTTGCGGCGCTCTTCCTCGGTCATGGTGTGCGGGTCGACCGTCACCGGGGGCGCCAGCTCCAGCCTGCGCTCGATTCCGTCCAGGCCGGCCGCGATCACGCCGCCCAGGGCGATATAGGGGTTGGCGCTCGAGTCGCAGGACTTGAGCTCGACGTTGGTCGACTCCGCCTCGTGGCCCCAGAAGGTGGAAGCCACGCGCAGGGCGCCCTCGCGGTTGTCGGGTCCCCAGGCCCGATAAGCGCTGGCCCACATCTGCGGCTGGAGCCGGCGATAGGAGTTGACGCAGGCGCAGGTGAGCGCCAGCAGCCCTGGCAGGTGCTCCATGATCCCCGCCATGAACTGGCGGGCCAGGGCGGACAGGCCATACTGTCCGCTCTCGTCGTGGAAGCGGTTGACGGTGCGGGCGCGGTTCCAGCCCGAGAAATGCAGGTGGCATCCGTTGCCCGCCTGGTCGCCCCAGGGCTTGGGCGCGAACGAGGCATAGAGACCGTGCCTGAGCGCCACGCCGCGCACCGTCTCCCGATAGAGGATGTGGCGGTCGGCCGCCTGGAGCGCCGGCGCGTGCCGGATGGAGAGCTCCTGCTGGCCCCAGCCCAGCTCCGCGTAGTACTGCTGCACCGGGAGGCCCTGCAATTCCAGGGCCTCGACGATCTCCAGGATGACCTCGGCGGCGCTGTTCATGCCGTAGGTCGTGAAGCACCCGCTTCGATCGATCGGTTGATAGAGGTCGCCGTCCTTGCGGGCCAGCGACCACTCCGGCTCGAATGCCGCGACCAGGCTCAGGTCCCGCTCGGCCGCCTTCTCGATCATTCGCTTGAGGAAGGTGCGGCCGTAGGCGGGGTAGGGCTGGCCGTCGAGGCTGACCAGGTCGACCAGGACGACGCCGGTTTTGGGCGCGTAGGGTGCGATGGTGAAGGTGGTCGGGTCGGGGACCAATCGGATCTCTCCGACCGGTCCCATCCCCTCCACGGAGGCCAGGTGATCGAGCATGGTGAAGGCCTGCATCGCCACCGTCAGGCCGATCCCGGTCTCCAGCCGCTCCTCCAGGGAAGCCATCCCGCTGGCCTTGCCCCGGATGATGCCATCGCTGTCGCAGTAGAGAAAGCGGACGAGCTTGAGGCCAGAGGCCTCGGCCCGCGCCACGATCTCGCCCCGCTGGGCGGCGGCGTCGCTCGCCGTCTGGGGGCGCTGGATCGTGGTCGCCATCAGGCCTTCCCGGCGGTCGCCAGCGCCCGCCGGGCCTGGTTGAGGCCCATCAGGTACACGACCACGGCTACGACCAGCGAGACCACGGCGACGCCGCCCACGATCAGGAGCCAGTCGCGGTTCCCGATCAGCGCGACGTTCCAGGACCCGGTCAGCGTGACCCAGATCCCGACCGCGCTGGCGATGGCCCCGACCACCGAGGCCAGGACGAAGACTCCCACCGGGGCAAGCTGCTCCCGCCTGAACTCCTCCGGGTACTTGGACCGGATGATCAGGACGTCGGCGAAGAGCATGACCATGGACAGGCACCAGATCACGGTCACGGCGGCCTGCAGCACGATGTAGATCTGGGTGCCGAGGTTGATGTTTCCCGCCAGTCCGAAGAGGAAGAAGGTGATGGCGGTGACGATCGTGGTCAGGACCGCCTGCACCAGCACCGCGTTCTGGGGCACCTTGTTGGCGTTGACCCTGCCCACGAAGGCCGGCAGCCGCCGGTCCAGGCCGCTGACGAAGAGCAGCCGGGCAAAGGAATAGTTGTAGACAGTGGTGTTGAACATGAAGAAGGCGATCAGGATCAGCGTGACGATCCAGGCGATCGGCGTCCCCAGCGCCATCTGCACCGCCTGCAGGATGGCGTAGGTCGAGTTGGCCTGGTTCTGCGGGACCACCACCATGGCGCCGAAGGTGAGGAGCAGGTAGGCGGCCATGACCACGATCGAGCCCCAGAAGAGATAGCTCGTGATGGCGCGGCGCTCCCTGATCTCGACGCCCATGTTCAGCGGCACCTCGATCCCGAGCAGGGCCAGGATGACCAGGCCGTAAAAGGTTGCGTTGCCTCCTGTGAGGGCGAACGACGACGCCGCGAAGCTGTTGGCCGCCTTGTGTCCGCTGATCAGCCAGGTGATCCCCGCCAGGGCGACCGCGGCAATGGCCGCGCCGTAGACGACGAACACGGTGTTGACCATGTTCTGGGTCACGCGAAAGCGCATGATCGAGAGCACGGTCGAGAACCAGATGACCGCCAGGATGACCAGACCCTGCTGCCAGGACTCGCTGAGCCAGTTCTGGTTCTGCGTCGTGCCCAGGAACTGGAGCATGGTCATCACCAGGTCACCGGTTGCCACCATGACCAGCACCCCGGGCCACCAGGCGCAGAAGCCGGCGAAGAAGCCGAAGAAGCTGCCCAGGGCCTTGTGCGTCCAGACGTAGATGGACCCCTCGCCCGGGAACATCAGCCCCAGCTGGCCGGTGACGATCGCGCCCGGGATGAGGAAGGTGATGAAGCCGATGATCCAGTAGACGAATCCCGCCGCTCCGGCGGCCTGGATGACCGACCCCTGGTTGGCGAAGAGGACGATGGCGACGAAGATGGCGACCATGTCGAACGGCCCGAGTACCTTGGGCAGGATGCCGCCGGCGATCCGCTCCGAGAGCAGCTCGCCCGAGCGTGGCGGCGCGGCAGTCGTGCTGGCCATGCTTCCCTCCTTCTTTTGGCTTCTACCTAACCGCCCCCAGGCGACCCTTGTCAAGTCCCACTAGGATGCGTTGGATGCGCTGGTGGTTTCGGGGCCGGCTCTGGGGTCACCACGACTTCCTCAGGCTATGGCTCAGCCAGTGGATCGACATGTTCGGAGGCCAGGTGGTCGACCTCGCTCTGCCCACCCTCGCCATCCTCCAGCTCCACGCCGGTCCGGCCCAGGTGGGGGTCCTGGTCGGGTTGGAGTTCGTGGGCTTTCCGGTGCTCGGTCTGGTGGCGGGCGTCTGGGCCGATCGCCTGCCGCGACGGCCGATCATGATCGCGGCCAACGTGGGCCCGATCCTCGCCTACGCCTCCCTGCCGGCAGCGTTCGTGCTGCATGTCCTGACCATGGGCCAGCTTTACGCGGTCGCGCTCCTGGCCAGCGTCTTCAACGTCTTCTACGAGGTCGCCTACCAGTCCTATCTTCCCTCCCTGGTCGAGCGCCGCGACCTGCTGGAGGCGAACCAGAAGCTGGAGGTCAGCCACTCAGCCTCGCACACCTTCGGGCCGGGGCTGGGAGGCCTGATCATCCAGTTGATCGGATCCGCCTGGGCGATGCTGAGCGCGGTGGTCGCGCTGCTGATCTCGACCGCGGCGCTGGCCGCCATCCGCCACCCGGAGCCGCGCGGCCGGGTGGCCGCAGGGGAGCCGGCGCTTCCGGCCACGTTCTGGGCCGAGCTGCGGGAAGGGATCGGCTCGGTCCGCTCCAACGACGTCCTGCGCGGCCTGGCCGGCTGCGACGCCACCATGACCTTCGGCACCAACATGATGGCGGCGGTCTGGCTTCTCTTCGCCTACCGGCAGCTGCGCCTGACGCCGGCCCAGGTGGGCCTGGTCCTTACCGTCGGCGCTCTTGGCTTCGTCCCCGGGGCGCTGACCGCGACCGTGCTGGCGCGAAAGCTCGGACTCGGCCGCGCCCTGGTGCTGTCCCCGCTGGTCTCGGCCTTCGGAATCCTGCTCATGCCCGCAGCCGTGCTCGGTCCGCCGCTGGCCGTCCTGAGCGCCGCCTGGTTGCTGATCTACACACCATCGCCCCTGTTCGAGATCAACCAGGTCAGCCTTCGCCAGGCGGTGACGCCCGATCGCGTCCAGGGCCGTATGAACGCGACCATCCGCACGCTGGTCTGGTCGACGGTGCCGGTCGGTGCCGTGATCGGCGGCCTGCTGGCCTCCTCGATCGGCGTCCCCCGGACAGTCCTGATCGCAGGCGTCATCACTCTCGCGTCGCCGCTCTGGCTTCTGGCCGGTCCGGTCGCCTCTCTGCGCGCCCATCCTGAGCCGGCCGGCGCCTGACCAGGGCGGCCAGGGCTCCGGCGCCGCAGGCGGCGATGACGGCGGCCATAGGCAGCGCCGACCTGCTGCCCGCGATACCCACCAGCGGAGCCGCGACGGCGGCGATGCCGCTCTGGATCACGCCCAGCAGCGCCGAGCCGGTGCCGGCGGCCTCGGGGTGCCGCGAGAGAGCCAGCGCCGTGGCGTTGGGAATCACGAAGCCGACGCTCGAGACCAGCAGGAAGAGCGGTGGGAGGACAGCGGGCAGACCGAGCCCTCCGAGCAGGACCACGGCCAGCAGGGCGCAGCCCGCCGCCGCGTTCAAGGACACGCCCAGGGCCAGCAGCCGGCCCGGGGCTATGTGGCTGACCAGGCTGCCGTTGATCTGGCTGGCCAGCATGAAGCCGAAGGCGTTGAGGCCGAAGAACAGGCTGAAGAGCTGCGGCGACGCCCGGTAGATCCCTTCCAGCACGAAGGGGGAGCCGGCGATGTAGGCGAACATGGCGCCAAACCCGAGTGCTCCGGTCAGAGCGTAGAGGAGGAAGGGAGTGTCGCCCGCCAGGCCGCGAAAGGTGCGCAGCACGCCGGCGAGATCACCCCCGCGCCGCCGCTCCTCACCCAGGGTTTCGGGAAGGGCTGACGCGGCCGCGATCCAGAGCAGCGCCGTGATCAGGGACAGCATCAGGAAGATGCCGCGCCAGGAGGTGAATCGCAGCAGCTGGCCGCCCAGCACCGGCGCCAGGATGGGGGCCAGCCCCATCACCAGGACCAGGCGCGAGAAATAGCGGGCGGCGGCCACTCCCTCGTAGAGGTCGCGGACGACGGCTCGGGCGATGACGATGCCGGCGCCGCCGCCGAGCCCCTGGAGCAGGCGGAGCACGGCCAGGAGGGGGGCGGAGGGCGCGAGCGCGCACAGGAGGGAGGTGACCACGTAGGCCGCGACGCCGGCGAGCAGCGGACGCTGGCGGCCAAGGGTGTCGCTGAAGGGCCCCCCGATCACCTGGCCCGCAGCCAGCCCCACCAGGCAGCCGGTGAGGGTGAGCTGTATCAGCGACTCGCTCGCGCTCAGCTCCCGTCCGATCGCGGGCAGCGCCGGCAGGTACATGTCGATGGAGAGCGGGCCGAAGGCGGTCAGCCCTCCCAGGATGACGAACATGCGGGCCCGGGCCGGCAGCGTCATCGAGGCTGTTGCCATCTGGAGCTGAGAGTACGCTTGCGGCGTGCGCCGGATCGGCCTCGCGCTCACGATCGTGCTCGCGGCCGGATGCGCGCAGACGCCGGCTACCAACCGCAGCGCCATGCCCGGATCGAACATGGTCCAGGCCGGCTGGGTGCAGGCCTCCCTGGACCTGGACGCGGTCGGTTTCGACTGCGCTCGCGCGGCCGACAGCCCCCAGGTCCTGCGCGCGACAGCCGGTCCCGGCGTGACTCACGCCCAGGTCCTGGCCCAGTGCGGGCAGCGCCTTGGCGAGGCGAGTGCGCACCTCCAGGTCTACGACCGAGCGCTGGTCAAGGCCCGGGACCTTCCATTGATGGAGCGCGAGCGACTGCACGCCCTCGCCGGCCGGCTGGCCGGACTGCTGGACCAGGCCAAGGCAGCCGTCGGAGCCGACGACATGGCTACGCTCTCAACCCTGCGGCAGGAGATCGCGAGCGTCGAAGGTCAGATGCTTGCGGCCGGCGCCTGATCTCCGGGCGTCAGGCGAGCGTGCTGCCCAGGAGGATGCCGTCGGCCCAGTAGGTGTGGGTGGGTCCGGCCGGAAGCAGGTCCCAGGTGTCGCCCGCATACGGGATACGCTCGGTTGACGTCACCACGCTGCCGTCGAACCGATCGCCCGAGCGCAGCGCTCCCACCGGAGATCCGCCGGCCGTCGGGTGTCCGGGTGAGACCTCGACCGTGCGGCCGTCCCTAAGCAGCAGGCGGACCACCTGGTGGCCGGCCGGCGCGGGTGTATGCCCGACCCGCAGGATCGGGACCGCGATCCGCCGTCCATCCGCGTCCAGCGTCCACACTCTCATCCCGGCGAGGAGCCTGGTGACCGGGACCGGCCCGTCCGGCGTGTCGATCCGCGAGGTCGCCGCGAGGCAGATCGGACAGCCGCCCGGACCTGGAAAGGAAACCCGATCGTGCCGCTGCAGCGAGATGGCGCCGCCGGCGTCGATCGTCCCGCTGACGTGCTCCGGCGTCGCGCGCGATGCGACGTAATCGAAAGCGTAGGCCCCACCCTGCGCCTGCAGGAGGATGGCGTTCAGACTCTCGGCCTGCTGCAGGATGCTCAGCTCGTCCTCCGTGCTCAGGTGCGCGGCGTCCAGATGGAGGCGGGCGACTATGGCCGTGAAGGTCGCGGGATCGGACGCCTTCAGCGCCGCCACCTCCTGCTCCGCCTGCGCCGGGGTCGGGATGCGCACCACCGGCGGCCCGCAGAAGAGAGGGCGCCCGACCTGGTCGACCAGCCGGTACTTCAGCTGGGGGACAGTCAGGGGAGGCCCGCCGCCCGCGGGCTGCACGCCGCCGCACCCGCCGGCAAGGAGGGCGGCCAGCAGGGCGGCGGCCACCGGGGCGCGCACGTCTGGCCTTATCCTCATCAGAGTTATTACGCCCAGGCCCTTCAAAAGTTCCCTCGGCGCTTGAAGAAATGACATCCGGGGCACTACTATTGACGGCAATACCAGGGCAGGGCTGGGCAGGCGACGCCAGGGTTGCGTTTGGGAGGGCATCCACCGGTGTTCAGGGTCATGGTGGTGGCACCGGCTCGTATGCCCGGCGCGTGGGGATTCGGCTACCTAGAGTTGGCGACTGGCGCCGCGGGCCTGTCTGTCTCATACCAGGGATAGTGACCACCATGCGCCGAAACACGGGTTCCCTCGGCCAGGCCGCCATCCAGGCTCCTGACCTCGGCTCGCTGGTCCGGTATCTGGCGCTTCAAGCATCCCACACTCCGGATCGGCCCAGCAGCGCAGCCGTTGAGGAGGTCATCCTGGACACGGTGGTCGACGGAATCCGCTGCCTGCTCATCCGTCAGGCCCCCCAAACCGAGGCTGAGGCAGGAGGAGCGGCGCTCAGTCCGAGGGAACGGGAGATCGCCCGCATGGTGGCGAAGGGGTATCCGAACAAGACGATCGCCTCGGTCCTGGACATCAGTTCCTGGACCGTCGCGACCTACCTGCGGCGGATCTTCGCCAAGCTGCGGGTCACATCACGGGCGGCGATGGTCGCCTCCGTGATGGAGAAGGGTTTGCTCAACCCGAGCGGTGAGGTTCCGACCTCGCCCGCTCGGTAGTCCGTTCGAGCTACCTACGACGTGTGAGCCCAGGTTGCCTAGCTCGATCGCGCCTCCTCGAAGGTGCGACTGGCCGATGCGAAATCACGCGCCTATGCTCGGGCCCTCAGCAGCCTTTCCCATAAGGAGGTAGCGACATGGCGACCCAGCTGGGTGAGTTTGAGACCGAGCTCGAGGACGAGCTCGAGGCAACACCGGAGCTCGGAGCTCACGAATTCGAAGGCGAGGGCGAGTTCGGCGACATCCTCGGCGCGATCGGCAACGTCGCCCGCGGCCTGCTCGGCGAAGAGGAAGCGACGGAGGGGGCACACGAGTTCGAGGCCGTCCATGAAGGCATTCATGAGGGCGCCCACGAGTTCGAGGGCGAGGAATTCCTGGGCACCATCGCCCGAGGGATCGGCGGCCTCCTCGGCGGCGCGGGCGAGGCTCTACCCGAATACGAAGGCGTACACGAAGGGCTTCCCGAGTACGAAAGCGAGTACGAATCGGAGGAGTTCTTCCGCCGCATCTTCCGCGGCATCCGCGGATTCGTGCGGCGCGCCGCGCCCGTCCTGCGCCGGGTCGCCAAGGTCGCGGCGCCAATCGTCGGCACGGCGGTCGGAGGACCGCTGGGCGGGATGCTTGGCCGCGCCGTGAGCTCCCAGATGGAGGGCGAGGCTGCCGGCGAGTTCGAGGGGATCCACGAGCTGGAGGCAACCGGAGAGACCCACGAGGTCCAGGGTGAGGCACAGGA
>Ga0209577_10004275_pt1 | contig 13420 bp, 14 predicted proteins | sample GraSoiAngelo_109_FD_185874 | JGI IMG/M metagenome (GOLD analysis project Ga0209577, IMG submission 185874) | Grasslands soil microbial communities from the Angelo Coastal Reserve, California, USA - 14_0903_12_20cm (SPAdes) (version 2) | ecosystem: Environmental > Terrestrial > Soil > Grasslands... | reverse complement strand
CAATCGCACCGCGGAAGTCATTGAATGCGCCCATAAACCGCTCTATCTCCAAAATGTTTTTACGGGTGAACGATTGCCGCTTGAGGCTTTGCGGGACACGTTCATCGCCTCGCTCTGCGCGATCGCGGCGCCCGCAAGCTTTGAGGACGCTTTGCAAAAGCTCGGGGCGCGCGTGGATCTCGCGAAGCGCTACATCGATCATCACTATTACACCGAGGCGGAACTGATCGGTTTCATCAAGCGTTGTGTCCGTCGCGACCTGGCAATGGTTGTGACCACCGAGAAAGACTCGGTGCGAATGCCGCATTTGCCTGAAGCGGAAATGAAAGTGCCGATTTATTTCCTGCGCGTCGAAATTGAAATCCTCAGCGGACACGAAAGTTGGGAGCATTGCGTCGCGCGCATCTGCAAGCCCAAGCCGATGCTCTCCGCCGAGCGTTTCTTTGCCTAATCATCTCCTGAATTCGACGTTGGACGTTAGGCGTTGGACGTTGAACGTTTGCTTCACCCATGCCAAGCAAGGCTGAACTCGTCGTTGAAGATCGCAAGATTCAGGTATCGAACTTGGACAAGGTTCTTTATCCGAAGGTCGGATTTACCAAAGGTCAGGTGATCGATTACTACATTCGGATCGCGTCTGTGCTTTTGCCGCATTTGAAGGATCGGCCGCTCACTATGAAACGCTATCCGGATGGCGTCGAAGGCGAATTCTTCTATGAGAAGAATTGCCCGTCGCATCGACCGAAGTGGGTGCAGACAGCAAAAGTATGGAGCGAAGGCAACCAGCGGACGATGCACTATTGCCTCGCCAACGATCTGCCGACGCTTGTCTGGGCCGCGAACCTGGCCGATCTCGAGTTGCACACTTCGCTCTCGCGCCAAAATAACATCGAACGCCCGACGATGATGGTGTTCGATCTCGATCCCGGCGCGCCTGCGAACATTGTCCAATGCTGCCAGGTCGGGTTGTGGCTTCGCGATTTGTTAGGCCAAATGAAACTGAGATCGTTTGCGAAGACTAGCGGATCGAAAGGCCTCCAAGTTTATGTACCGCTGAATACGGCACTTGCCTACGACAAGACCAAGAACTTGGCGTTGGCGCTTGCCCAGTATCTGGAGCACGAACATGCCGATCTTGTGACCTCGAACATGTCCAAGGCGGTGCGCAAAGGCAAAGTGTTCGTCGATTGGAGCCAGAACGACGAACACAAAACCACCATCTGCGCTTATTCACTCCGCGCGAGAGAAGAACCGACAGTCTCAACTCCGGTCAGCTGGGAGGAAGTCGAAAACTGCCTCAAAAAGGAAAAGGCAGAGCTTTTGAGGTTCCGCTCCGGCGAGGTCCTTGCCCGCGTCGAAAAACGCGGCGACCTCTTTGAGCCTCTCGAAAAACTTAAACAAAAGCTGCCGAAGAAATCGCAGATATGATGTAATCCGCTATGGCACAGAATTATCGAAGATGAACAACCAAGTTTGGTTTGATGGAGTCGGATGGGTGGGAGCCGCGGCGCTCCTTGTCGCTTATGCGATGGTTTCCCATAAGAAGTTGGAAGGAAACTCGGCTGCGTATCAACTGCTTAATATCAGCGGCAGTCTTCTGCTGGCCGCAAACACCATTTTTTATGGTTCTTATCCTTCCACATTTGTGAACCTCATCTGGGCAGGCATCGCCGTCTTTTCAATTATGACGAGAAAGCGACTTGAGTCCGAATAATACGCAAGGTGACTGTAGAACCATTGACGAGGGCCAAGGCTTGCAGGCAAGACGGCCATTTGGCGGCGTTTAAGAAATAAACTCATGCTGCGATTTATCATTGCAGGCTTCGTAATCGGTTTCGTGCTCAATCTCACAGGTTGGGCGGGGAATGTTTTCTTGCTCGGCTCGATGTGGGAACAAGCAGTCGCGGTCGCGCCGCCGCCGATGCATTCACCTTTTTCGCCCCTGGTGCACGCGATCCTTCAATTTGTTTCCGATTTTGTTTTCGCGTTCGTGTTGTGTGCTGTCTATCGGCTCGGGATCTCCAGTTGGCGGGGGTCGCAAACGGGCCTTGCATTTATCTGCGGCGTGATCGTTTGGATGGGCGGGGTGCCGATGTGTTATCTCGGATTAGTTAACGGCGGTTACTTGCCCATGGGCGTTTCGATCGCCACAACGCTCCTGGCGCTGATAACATTTTTTATCGTCGCGCCCTTACTGCCGGTGCTTTTGCCAGTCCGCATGGAAGGCGATACTGCGTAAAGAAGGACGATGCACACCGTAAATCTGAAAGATGTCCCTGAGCAGGAACGAAAATCGCCGAAGGGAAAGTTTGGACGCGTGTCGAAGAATATTTCCATTGCGCTCGGACGCGAGCCGGAATCGCTGGATTTATCGAAGCGGCACCCATTTGATCTCGCCCTGGTGCGAATTCCCAAGGGCAAATCGCTTTGTCCTTATCACGCGCACGCGGCGGAATCGGAGCTTTATCTCGTCGTCTCTGGTCGCGGCAGCGTGCGCGACAAGGATGGGACAACTGAAGTCGGCCCGGGTGATGCGTTTTTCTTTCAGCCGGGCGAAGCGCATCAGCTAACTAACGCTGGCGACGAAGATTTTGTTTATTACGTGATCGCCGATAATCCGAGGAGCGGCGGCGCAACCGGTGATTCCTGTTATTATCCGGACAGTAGCAAATGGGCGGTGGCGAAAGAGGGATCAGAAGAAGTGATAATGAAAGGAACTGGGACCGATTATTTCGATGGCGAAGAATGATTTTTCACCGGGGAAGAGGACACGGATAAAGATTTAGGTTTTGTTCTGCGAACTCAGCGAGGTCCACGGTGAATCGACAGTCATGAAAAAGGTCAATATCAATGAGATCAAAGAAGAGGCATGGCACTCACCTGGCGGAAAGTATGCCGTCTCTTTCAAGGGAATCTCTGAAGCGCTTGGGCGCGAGCCTGCGTCGCTCGATTTATCCAAGCGTCATCCCTTCGATCTGGAATGGAGTCGCGTCCATCCTGGCAAACCAAATTTTCCTTACCACGCACACTCGGCGCAATGGGAGCTTTACTTGATTATTTCGGGAGAGGGAACTGTCCGACATAAAGATGGTACGACCAAGGTCGTGGCTGGTGATGCGTTCATCTTTGGACCTGACGAACCGCATCAACTGATTAACTCTGGCGAGACAGACCTCGTTTATTATGTGATCGCAGACAACCCGATAGGCGAATCAGCCTATTATCCCGAGAGCGGGAAGTGGAAAGTAAACAAATCATCAGCGACGAATCGCGTCGTCATAAAAGGTCGGGAAACTGATTATTTTGACGGCGAAGAGTAAATTTTGAACCATGAAATCTGGCAAGTCGCCGCAAGATTTTCCGTACAAGACTTACCTCAACATTCTGCACGGGCCGCTTGAATTGATCGATGTGCAGAAGCTGGCTGATGCCTGCAAGGACAAGTGGTACAATCAGACGCTTTGCAAAGTGAACGATTCGGTCGTCAGGATGGCGGTAGTCCATGGCGAGTATCACTGGCATGAACATGAAGAGATCGATGAATTCTTCTTTGTTCTGGACGGACGTTTTCTGATCGATCTCGAAGATCGCACCGTCGATCTTTTGCCACGCCAAGGCTTCGTTGTGCCCAAAGGTGTGCGCCATCGGACCCGCGCGCCTGAACGAACGGTGATCTTGATGGTCGAGCGCGCGGACATTGTTCCGACCGGCGACTAAATGCCTCGCGACGGAAGGTGAAAATAATTTCGGGTGGGCAGACAGGCGTTGATCGCGCGGCGCTCGACGTAGCGCTAAAGCACGTAATGGAGTGCGGCGGGTGGTGTCCGGCCGGGCGCCTTGACGAATTCGGCAGGATACCGGCTCGGTATCCACTTCAGGAGTTGGAATCTGGCGGGTTTAGTGAGCGTACGTTTCAGAACGTCAAAGATTCAGATGGAACCGCCATCATTTGTCCGGGGAAACTTGGCAGCGGCACCGAGCAAACAGTCTGCTTTTGCCAAGAGTTACAACGGCCATACGAATTGATCGACGCATCACGGGTTCCGGCACAAGACGCGGCGAAATTGATTTTCGATTTTGTGCGCAAGCACAAGATCGAGATTCTCAATTTTGCCGGCCCGCGTCAAAGCGAGTGGCCGGAAGGATATCATTATGCATCTCGCGTGCTTGAAGCCTTCCTCAGGTTGTAGCGGCGTTTGTGTCAAACGCCGAGGTGGAGACGCGCGCTCGCCGCGGCAAGCGCCTCTCCAGCCCTATTCGTAGCGCAGGGCCTTCACCGGATCGAGGCGCGCGGCGAAGTAGGCAGGAATCAGCGCGGCAACTGAGCAGATAAAGAAGGCGCTGATGCAAATAATGGCAACGTCCCGCGGAATGACTTCCGCGGGAATGGATGAAAACTGATAGACTTCGCGTGGGAAAATCTCGATGTGCAGCGTCGAAGCGAGCCAGTGACTGAATTCGTTCCGATAGCGAATCAACGTCATCCCAAGCCCCAGACCGGTAAGGGTTCCAAAGAGACCGACGACTGTTCCCTGGCCGAGAAAAATCCAGATGATTTGCGCGATATTCGCTCCGAGCGCTTTCATGATTCCGATCTCGCGTCGCTTTTGCACGGTCACGGTGATCAGCGTGCTCATGATTCCGAATGCCGCCACGACCACAATAAAGAACAATAGAAAGAACATTACCGTGCGCTCGAGCCGCACTGCTTCAAAGTATTGGCGGTTCATCTCGATCCACGTCTGAGCATATTGTGGCGGCTCGAGAAATTGTTGAATCGCCTGTTTGACCCGTTCGGCGCCGTAGGGGTTATCGGTCTTGACGGTGATGCCGTGCAACGCGTCACCCAGACCGTATAACTCCTGCCCGGTATAAACTGGAACGAGAAGAAACTCGGAATCGTGCAAGTAATGACCGGTCTCAAAAATACCGGTCACGGTTAGTTCTTTTGGCAGGATCACGTCGCGTAATTCGTCGACGACCTTTTTTTCGTCTTCGCCCTTGGCGTTCTCGAGTTTCTTAATGGTGTCGAGCATCTGACCCACATTACCGGGCGAATACACCGTAATCTTGTCGCCGACACTTACCTGTAATTTTCGCGCGAGCTCAATCCCGAGCACGGTGGATTCACCCTCCAGATCGAGCTTGCCGTATTTGATGAATTTTTGGAGGGGGATGACTTTTTCTTCCTGCGCGGGATCGATACCGCGAATCAACGGCGCGAGCCGCCGATTTTGAAATTCCACGATCACTGGTCCTTGGATGTAGGGCGCACTCGCGACGACGCCCGGCGTATTGTCGATCTTCGTTTTGAGTGTTCGCCAATCGCGCAAAACGTCCTCGGAGCTCACGAGAATATGCGCATCGAAATCGATCACTTTTTGGCGTAGCTCCCGGTCGAACCCCGTCATTACCGAAATCACAAGGATCAGCACCGTCACGCCGAGCATCACGCCAAGAACCGAGATCAGTGTAATGATCGACAGAAACGTGCGCTTCGGTTTGAGGTACCGCAACGCCAGGAAAAGACTAAATGGAAGCTTCAATTTCCTTCTAGCGTGGCGGCAAACTCACTGGGATTCAACCGCGCGTGCGCTAGCCTATTTCAACGCGTGCGCCCTAAGCTCTTCCAGCGTGACAAATTCGAGCGCCGAAGCATGGGTGGCTTCCAGATCGACAGGAGCGGCACGGTTGTGATTCAGTGCGTCTTTCCAGCGCGTGACGCAGACGCACCATTTGTCGCCCGGTGTTAGCCCGGGGAAACCCCACTCCGGATGCGGCGTGACCAGGTCGTTCCCATCGAGCACGGAAAAATCCAGAAACTCCTGTGTGACTTGAACGCAAACGGTGTGCTGCCCGACATCTTCCGGACCTGTTCGACAAAAGCCGTCGCGGTAGAATCCGGTCATCGGGTTGCGGCAACAACATTTCAATTCTGTTCCCAGAACATTTGTCGGCATAAAAGAAAATAACGGGTTAGAGCGACCTATTAAACAGCACTGCCATATTGAGCGTAGCGCAACATCTCGATTTATTTCTCCGTACAGAAACAATCAGAGATTCTTCGCTTCGCTCAGAATGACATGAGGAGAGTGCTTGTAATATTTAAAACTTTACCGAGGAAGAACGACAATGCCAATACCCGCCAAGTACGTTCACACAAATCTGATTGCCAGAGATTGGAAAAGATTGGTTCGCTTTTATACCGACGTATTCGGATGCAAGCCCAAAGATCCCGAACGCGATATGTCCGGCTCTTGGCTTGATAGCGTGACCTCGCTTGGGAACGCGCATCTTACCGGGGTTCATTTGCGTCTGCCGGGGTACGAACAGGATGGACCGACGTTAGAGATCTTCAGCTATGATGAACTCGTTGAACGCGGCATGCCAGCCGCGAACCACTGCGGGTTCGGGCACATTGCATTTGCGGTTGACGATGTGGACCAGGCGTTGCAGGCAGTGATTGCGGCTGGTGGCGGGGTCGTCGGAAAGATTGCTACAACCGAATTACCAGGCGTCGGTGTCCTTCGCGTTGTCTATGCGCGAGATCCCGAAGGCAACATCGTCGAGCTGCAAAAGTGGAGTTAACCTCGCGTGTCCACACGAATCGTCATTGCTTACTGGCTCATTCCGGCGGAGCCAGCGCGCAGCTTTTTTCAGGGAGTGATCAACGATCTCGCGCGGCGATACGACGCATCTCTCTTCGAGCCGCACGTGACCGTTCATGTGGGATCGAATCGCGCAGATTCCGCTGGAGGTGCGATCTCACAAGCCGCGCGCGTTTGCAAACCAATCAAACTCAAAGCGCTTGAGATCGGTCACTCCAGCGAGTTCATCAAAACGCTCTTTGTGCAATTCGCGCTGAATACAGAACTGCGGCGACTCAATGAAATCATTCGCGACGCAGCGCAGGATTCCTCCCACTACGAGCTCAAACCGCACTTGAGCCTGCTCTACATGAAAATGCCGGCTCCAGCGCGTCGCCAATTGGCAGATTCGATTAAGGTGCCGTTTTCGGAAGTTACTTTCGATGCACTTAGGGCCGTCCGCTGCGTTTCACCTACGCGAACATGTGCCGAAGTGGAAGCGTGGCGCGCGGTAGCGACAACACAGCTGTTTGCGCGGTGATGCTTCAATGCTGCGAAGCCGTAGGCGTCGGGCTCAACTCCACCGGCGTCGATGCAATCGCTGGCGACGGAGCTGCAGAAGTGGCCGCGAGTCTTGTTTTCGCTTCGTCGAGCAATTTCTCCTCTTCTGGATAAATCTTTCCGTTCTCGGCTGCCGCGATGTACTCCTGTGCGCCGCCGAGTTGGTTTGCCTCAGCCAGCAACAGCGCGACATAAACGGCTGCATGCTGGTCATGCAACTGGTCAGGCGGCAAATTCTGCACAATCGCAAGCCCCTCGGAGTTTCTGCCGAGACGAGAGAGGGAAAACGCATAAGTCACAGCGCAGTTGATCTCGTTAGGGGCGTGATCGTACGCCTCCCTTGCCAGTTGATTCGAGCGTTCAGTATTTTGCTCAAGGTCGAGGCCGAGTCGGGCGAGGTCCGCTGTGATCGGCGCCTCGGTAGGAGAGGTCTCATGAAGACGCTGAAGAACATCGTAAAGCTTCTCTGTTTCATTCTTCCCGCGATAAAGCCGGCGAAGCGCCTCAAGCGCCTCACGGCGCGTCGGAGGATTTTTCGCGACGCGCTGCCAGAGTTCCTCGGCCTCCTTCTCGAGTTCCCATTTCGAGGCCAGACGCGCGAGCGCCAGTGCATGTTCCGGCTCCTGCTCATTTGCTAATTCTTCCGCGGAGCGCCAGAGCGTTTCGAATTCCGCATTAGCAGCTCCACCGCTGCGAGACTGTGATTGACGAGTCGCAATTGCCTGATAAGCGAGACGCAAATATTTGGAGTCGCCCCATTCGGAGGTCTCTGAAGTGTGCGTCCAGCGTTTCAGCCGCGACCAATTCTTCACTGTTGCATATGCGTCCGAGACGGCGATGGCTGCCGGTGGCGAGTTGAGTTCTGCTGCGGGCAACTTGTCGATCCACTTAACAACATCTCCCGCGAGTCCGTTTTGATTCATCCACTCCATGAGCGATGCGAGATCGTTGAAATTGCGCGCCGCAAACGGTTTCACTTTGTCCAGTAGCAGTCGGAACTTTTTCTCATCGAGCTTCCGATAAAAGTTCAAGCAGAGGAGATAATCGCCGAATGTGACCTCCGGCGACATTTGGAGTTGTTGCGCAAAGTTATCCGCCGCTCCAAGATCATTGCGTTCCACTGCATCGTTAAGCAACGCCCGCAGCACGCCTGTTCGGTAAGGAGCCACCTTGCTAAGTCGCTGGAGGGTATCACGCGCTTTCGCGCTTTTGGCCACATCACTGGAGCGAATTCGCAGCGCGGCGAGGTTGAACTGATAAAGGTCATTGGTCGGTTCTTTCTTTACCGCGGCTGCGAACTGTTCCTCTTGCTCGGCAAGATTCCCTTCCGCGCGAGCCAGCCAGCCTGCAACGACGTGAAAAGCTGCCCTGTCTCGATCAGTTGGAGCGACTCCATCGAGCGCTTCTCGCGCCAAGTCGAGTTTTCCAAAGCGCAAGGCCGCGGAAGCGAGATTGAGCTGGCTGTCCGCGTCTTTCGGGAGCAATCGTGCGATTTGTTCGCGCCGCGAGACAGCCTCTTCGAGATTTTCTTTCTCCGCTACCTCCGCCAAAATGTAGAGAGCCGGTAAAGAATCCGGATGTCGTCCCAGTAGCTCTTGTGCCGTGTCCGATGCTTCGTTGAGTCTTCCCTGCTGTAGAAGCGCAGCTGCCCGATGGAACAAACGGTCTTGCCTCCAGTCCTCATATAATTTTGAGCCGTAACTGACGAAAAGCGCGCCCAGCAAAAAAGCGATTACCAGCGACGCACCCATAACAGCGAGACGAACTGGCCGGACCCGCCGTTGGAAGAATGACGCCGGGCCGGACAATGACCGGCGATCTCCTCCGTGCCCAGCGTTTTTGATTCGTTCCCTCATTTCGTGTCCCGTTTTCGCGCCCATTGATCCGCTTGTCCTCCCGCGCATGCTGTTTCCTGCGCTAAGGATGTGTTGCTATCTCGGGTTCTTGAACTGCAAGGTCCGTGTCGGTTTTTCCGATGGTCTGTTCTCTTAAGCGTCGACCCCAAACGTAGCGCGCCAGGAGCACCTTCAGCGTCGCGGTCAGCGGCACGGCAAGGAGCGGGCCAATTATCCCGCCAATGATTAGACCCCAGGCAAAAATCGAGACGATCACAGTCATCGGATGCAAGCCGACGTAATTCCCGACGATTCGCGGAGCGTAGAATATGCCTTCGAGATTTTGGATGACGATGAAAATAAGCGTCACAATAATGGGATGCGTCCAGTCGCCCCATTGGAATGCGGCGATCAGCACGGCTGGTACCCAGCAGATGATGATACCGATATACGGAATCATCGTCAGGACGACCACCATCGCGCCGATCACTGGCGCAAAGTTCAAGCCGAAAATTGTGAGCGCAACGCCGATTAGAATGCCATCCACCAGGCATACAAGTAACTGGCCGCGAAAGTACGCAGTGACGTAACGATTGATTTCCGACAACACCTCCGCGACTTCATCTCTGAACGGCGACGCGCGCAGCGGCAGGTATTCTTTCCACCGCTGCTGGATCCGCGGCTTTTCGTTCAGCAGGAAAAACAAATAGATCGGCACTAGGATGAGACTGAGCAGAAAACCTGTGATGCCAAGAAATCCGCCGATGCTCTTCTTTAGAATGGCCCAGAGCTTTTCCAGCACGATCGGGAGCGCTTGCTCCAATTTTGGCATTTGTTTTTCTACGTAAGCTTGAATTCGCTGGCGTTCAGCCGTGGTCAGTTTTGGCGGGCTTGGGGCGATGATTTCGGTCGAAGGCGCAGTGGCTCCTGGCGACGCGGTCGGAGCTGCTGTCGGTTCTGCCCGGGGAGAAGGAGAAGCTGCGGGGCCGATCAGCCAGTTCGTCAAGCTCGTTGATGCAGATTTCCTGTGCGCTCCGCCTAGTAATCCGAATGTTTGATCAAATCGATAAATAAGATCGACCATGTAATCCCGCGCTCGGTCGGTATAAGCGGGAACCTGCCTGGCAAAATTCGCGCTCTGGATCGAGATGGTGGGGACAAGCCAGGCACCCAATCCTCCCAGAGCGAAGAAGCCAATCGCGAAAACAAGTGCCACCGCTTTAGTGCGACTGAGCGTCCCGCGAGACATTTTCGCCACCAGCGGATCGAGCAGATACGTGAGGATCACGGCGATCGCCACTGGGATCAGGATTGGCTGGAGGAAACTAACGATATTTGCCCCAGCCCAAATCACTGCAGCGAGGACAACAATAAGAAGAAGCACAAACCAGGCGGTTAGCGCCGCCCACATCATCTTGCGCTGCCAAGGCGTGGGATATTCCTTCATGTTACGTTTTCAACGCCTGACCTCCAGCATCGCTACGTCGGATTCGTTTTTTCAGGCAAATCTTTGCCAATTGTTTTTTTTGTGGCCTCGATCTTGTCCGCGAGCGTTTTATTTTTCGGATCCAGTGCCAGCGCTTTTTGCCAGGCGTCCAGTGCTTCCCGCACGCGGTTCAATTTCAAGTAAGTGTCTCCGATGTGTTCAAACACGACCGGGTCGTCTCGCTCCACTGTTTTTGCAGCGCGAAGCAGGTCGCTCAAGGCCTGATCGAATTTGCCCTTGCGAAATTCCACCCAACCAAGGCTGTCCAGATAGGAGGCGTTGTTCGGTTCACTTTCGAGCGCGCGCTTAATCATGGCTTCAGCTTCGTCGAGATGCATATTGTGATCCGCCCACATGTAACCAACGTAGTTGTAGGCCTCTGCCGAATTCGCCGGATCGAGCGCAATTGACTTCCGAAGCAAATCAGCTGCTTTTTCGTAGAGACCAGCTTGCTCGGCTGCCGCGCCGTAGTTGAAGTAAAACTTGGCGTTTATCACCTCGTCATCCTCGTCGAGCTGCGCTTCGTGGAGCGCTTCCTCAAAAGTCGCCACAGCTTGCTGGCTCTGCTTCGCCTCGCGCTGCGCGATCGCGAGATAGTAAACAATCTCCGGCGCGCCGGGAAATCGGCGCCGGGCTTCCATCAACAGTTTCACCGCGCGATCTGCGTCTCTCGACGGTCCGAGAAGCAGCTCTGCCAGATGCAAATAAGTGCTGGGGTGATTTGGATTGATTAACAGACTTTGCTCATAATTCGCGGCTACTTTTGCAAACTTTGCTTTTGCTTCCTCGAGTCGGTTTGCGCGCTGCAGTGATCGCGCTTCGTCATCGAGCACCTGTGCCAGCAGGTCGTAGGATTGATATTTTTCAGGATGCTCCTGGATGATTTGTTCGAGCATCTCGACCGCTTTGCCGCGCTGGTTGGTTAGGATAAAACCAGTCGCCAATTTCTCTCGTGCGTTTGCGTCGTCCGGTTGTAGTTCGAGAACACGCAGATAAAGCGGGATCGCTTCCTTCAGTTGCTGGGATGCCGCGTAATAATCTGCTATTTCCTTTAGGACCGCGGGATCGTCTCCGGCATGTTCGGCTGCTTTTTTGAAAATCTCATTGGTCCTTTTCAATTCGTCCGGCTTCGGCTGCGAGTCAGACTTGAAAAGAATGGCCATGTAGAGCTTTCCGAGCCGCATCCAGAAACCAGGGTCGTTACTGCGAACTTTTGCGGCGCGATCCAGAACTTCGAGCGCCTTTTTTTCCTGGCCGGCTGCAACTTCGATTTCGACGAGCCGCTGGTAACCTTCCGCGTTTTCCGGATTCAGGGCGATCGCCCGGTTGGCATAATCGATGGCCTGATCCGTTCTCTTCAGATACTTCAGATAGATGAATGCGAGTTGCTGATATGGCTCGGCGTTGTTCGGGTTTGCCTTGATCGCGTCTTTGAGAACGTCAATTGCCTGTGGAAAATCGTCCTGTTGTATTAGCAACCCGGCCACACGCGCGGCGAGTTGGGCCTGGCCGGGATCGACATTGAGCACTTTGCGATACGCCTCCAGCGCACGATCCATCTCGCCATTTTCTTCAAACGCCATTCCCTCGACAAAATGCGTCAGCGCATCCGCTTTGTGCGCGCCGGCCACGCGTAAGCCAAGATCGGCAGCAGGCTTGAGATACAGGGAGTCATCCTGGCGGCCGGATTTCTTTGTGGCCGCCGATGAGAGCCCCGCTATGGGTGAAGTAATTTTTGTTGGTCGGGTAACTGCGCTGCTGCTCGCGGCCACAAGAAAAGACAGTGTAAAGAAAGAATACTGGCGCACCAAAACGCGCCGCTTCTTTCGCTCCCTCATGCTTAATCTTATCTTTTCGCGCCGTGTTGGGCAAACTACTGCACGAGATGTCATCCCGAGCTGAGCGAAGGATCTCTCACAGGCTGAATGGCCACGCTGTTGGCCCGACGTGAACCCAGCTTCGTAGGCGAGGTCCCTCACTTCGTTCGGGATCACCGTGGTTGAGGCTTTAACGCAACATTCGGCGTTGGACGTTCGGCGTTGAGCGTTGGACGTTCTCTGGTTGTCGGGCCGTTACAGGTTATACCTTATATCGCAGCCGCTTCTTGTGCCGATGCGCCCTCATGCGCTTGCGGCGCTTATGCTTCGCAATTTTTGCTTTCCGTCTTTTTTTGAGAGAGCCCATTCAGATTGTCAGAGTCGCAAGTTGCGATTCAACCATCTAATCCGCCGCACTGCAACTCCGTTTCGTTGTTGTCGGCAATAATGATGAATTGTAGGGCGTCTGTGTCAGACGCGTGCGGCTGCCATGATCGAGCGCCTCAGAAATGAGCTGGGGACAAATCCATGTAGGATTCTCCACAATCTTTGACTTAAAGCACTGCGCGTGACAAACCAGACTTGCGGCTTGCCGGTGCGCGTCTCGACGATCAGACGACAAGGATCTACTTCCGTATCGTCAATCATTTCGCCGCAGAACGGACATGGCCCATTGAACTTAACTCCAGGCTTCGCGCTCACCGTCTAATGAGAATTAGACCAAAAATTCCGTCTTATCCAATCACTTCTTGAGCATCGCGTCGCGTTTCGACTTGAACTCGCTTCCCGCTTTCCATTCGGGAAATTTGTCGCCATTGGCGACTTGGTAGCAAACTTCGAACAGAAGTTGAATGTCTTGCACCGCACCTGAGAGGTCCCAGTTTGGGTCAACTTCGTCGGATGGTTGGTGATAATGTTTCGCGACAAATTCATCGCGCTTCTGCTTTCCGTAGCCGGGCGGTTTGCCGATGATCTCGATGCCGCGGGCTGCGTGCACCACGGGCAGGCCGGCTTTGGCAAATTCGAAACTATCGATCCGATAGAAGCCGCCTTTTTCCGGCTCGCTATTCGGTTTCATCACGCGCCCCTGTCGCGCAGCTGCTTGGCCTAACAAGTCGTCGAGGGTTGAATTGC
>Ga0209577_10004274_pt1 | contig 13424 bp, 9 predicted proteins | sample GraSoiAngelo_109_FD_185874 | JGI IMG/M metagenome (GOLD analysis project Ga0209577, IMG submission 185874) | Grasslands soil microbial communities from the Angelo Coastal Reserve, California, USA - 14_0903_12_20cm (SPAdes) (version 2) | ecosystem: Environmental > Terrestrial > Soil > Grasslands ... | reverse complement strand
AATTGCACAAAGGAAAATTATGAAGCAGCGTACAGGGAGAGGATTGAACTTAATAAGACTATCGTCTTGCCTTCGCGGACACGCAGAAATAATTGAATCAATTGACAGGGCTTGTGCCGATCCTATAATCCACTCCCGCACTCTCAAAAACTGAACAATTCTTCTCATGCCGACGACTGAAATTATTCTGACTGACAATGTGCCTGGCCTCGGGGCCGAGGCGGACATCGTCAAAGTCCGTCGCGGTTACGCCCGAAATTATCTGCTGCCCCGGGGCAAGGCGCACGAATTGACGCCGGCAAGTCTGCGTCAGTTGGAAAATCTAAAAAAGAAGCGAGCCGAACGCGAAGCGCGCGAGCTGAATGAGGCCGAAGAACTGGTACGACGGATCAACAAACTGCGCGTGACCTTTAAACTTGAAACCGGCGAGACCGGCAAGGCTTTCGGCTCGATCACCGCGCAGGATATCGTGACGCGATTGAAGAACGAAATCGGGGAGGAGATCGATCGGCACAAAATTCATCTTGAACATCCGATCAAGACCACGGGCGAGCATGAGGTGACGATCAAGTTGCATCACGACGTGACAGTAAATTTCAAATTTGAAGTGAAATCTGCGCATGAGGAGCCGCCCAAACCGGCAGAAATAACCGCACCGGCGGAACCGGCTCCGAAGCGAGGATTATTCCGAAAACGTAAATAATGGCGAGTTCTCAGGGAACAAGTCCTGAGAAGCCTCGTAAGACAGCGGGAAATGGCGCTGGCCGAGGCTCGGCGCAGCAAAGTGGCGGAAGAGTTTTTCAGAACCCGCCAACAGGTTCCGCACAGGATATTCACCGCACCCCGCCTCACAGCGTCGAAGCCGAGCAGGGTGTGCTCGGTTCGATGTTGATCGCCCCGCAGGAGGCCATCCCCGAGTGCGTCGAGAAAATCAAAGAGGAATATTTTTACGTCCCGGCACACCAAACGGTGTTCAACGTTCTGGTCGAACAATGGAACAACGGTCAGGCCATCGACCTAATTACCTTCACCCAGACGTTGCGCGATAAGAACGTGCTCGAAACGGTCGGCGGCGCATCCTTTGTCACGAGTCTATTCACCTTTGTCCCGACAGCCGCAAACCTGGATTACTACCTCGAGATCGTTCGCGACAAATACGTTCTGCGTCAGATCATCCTCACCTGCACTGAAGGCGTTCGGCGGGCTTACGAGGAGCAGGGTGAAGTTGGTCCCCTGCTCGACGAAGTAGAACACAACATTTTCAAAGTCGGCGACGACCGGTTCAAAGGTCAGCTCCTCACGATGAAGGAACAGGTGATGGATGCGCTCGCATCGATCGAGAAACTTTGGGAGCGTCGCGGCGGCATCACCGGGTTATCGACGGGCTTTGTCGAAATAGATCGCCTGACCAGTGGATTACACCCAGCCGAGATGATCGTCATTGCCGGCCGGCCGAGCATGGGAAAAACAGCTTTCGCGATGAACGTGGCGGAACATGTCGCAGTGAATCAAAAAAAGCCGGTCGCAGTGTTCAGTCTGGAAATGAGTAGCCAGCAACTCGTGCAACGAATGCTTTGCTCGCGTGCACGCGTCAATTTGCAGCGCGTGCGCGATGGTTTCCTTGGCGAACGCGATTTTCCGAGCCTGACTGCGGCAGCCTCAAAACTTGCGGAAGCGAAAATTTTTATCGATGACGGTCCGTCGCTGGAAATTTTGGAACTGCGGGCCAAGGCGCGCCGTCTCAAATCACAGCAGGACATCCAGTTGGTAGTGATTGACTACCTGCAGCTGGTACGATCGCCAAGTAAACGAGCGAAGGAAAACCGGCAACTTGAGATTTCGGAAATTTCCGCGGGCTTAAAAGCGCTGGCAAAAGAATTGAACATTCCAGTCATTGTTGTCGCACAATTGAATCGACAACCAGAACAACGAACAGGCGGAAAGCCGCGCCTGAGCGATTTGCGCGAATCAGGATCCATCGAGCAGGACGCAGACTTGGTCGGGTTGCTGGTGCGTCCAGAAGTTTACGAAGAAGACGAGGAGGCGCGCGCGGAGAAAGAGGGCGAAGCGGAATTGATTATCGCGAAACAACGGAACGGCCCGGTCGGGGAAATTCCCCTCACCTTCTTGAAAGAATTCACCCGCTTCGAAGATCGCGCACGGAACGTGCGCGAGCCGGAAGAGGCGTTCTAGTACCACAGACCTCTAAAGCCGGTCCGGCTCGGACCCGTGGGGTTGGTGGGCATCTTGCCCGCCCTTGCAAGAACCAATGGGCGAGATGCCTGTTTCCCCACAGCTGGAAGCCTATACTACAACGATTTCGCAGCCTCAATCACATGCTGCGCATTAATGCCCAAGTCCTTCATCACTTCCGCGCCTGGCGCGCTCAGGCCGAAGCGGCGCAAGCCGATCACTTTCCCATCGAGACCGACATATTGGTACCAGATGTCGGGGACGCCAGCTTCGATGGCAACGCGTTTGCGACAGTTATTCGGCAAAACCTCTTCACGATATTCATCTGACTCGCGATTGAAACGCTCCGTGCATGGTATCGACACGACCCGCGCGGACTCACCCAGTTCTTTGGCGGCGGCGAGCGCGTGCTGCAATTCGCTCCCGCACGACATGATAATCAAATCGAGTTTGCCTTCTTCCCTTTTCGCGATGTAACCGCCTCGCCGCGCTCCTTCTCGCCGAAGTTTTACATCGATTTCGTTTAGCATTGGCACGGTTTGCCGAGTCAACGCAATTAGCGTGGGACCGTCAGTTCGTTCCATCGCGGCCACAAATGCTCCGGCCGTCTCTTCCGGATCGGCCGGGCGAATCACATCGATGTTCGGCATCACCCGAACAGAGCTGATCGTCTCGACCGGTTCATGAGTCGGGCCGTCTTCGCCGACACCGATAGAGTCGTGGGTAAAAATATAGGTATTGGGCAGTTTCGCCAGTGCGGCCAACCGAATCGACGCGCGACAATAATCAGTGAAAACGGTAAAAGTTGCACCTGAGGCACGAAATAGCCCGTGATAGGAAATGCCATTCAGAATCGCGCACATCCCGTGCTCGCGAATGCCGAACCGGATGTTGCGGCCTTTGGGATTGTCGCGGGTGAAGTCTTCGCCGTCCTTGATGTAGTTCAAGGTCGAGCCGTGAAGATCGGCGCTGCCGCTCATGAGCAGCGGCATTGCCTGCGCGATCGGCTGCAAGGCTTCACTGCCGGCTTTGCGCGTCGCCAGTTTCGCGTCTTTCGGGAATTGCGGAATCTTCGATAGAAGATCTTTCGGAACGTTGCGCTCGATCCCATTGTCGAGCGTTTCCGCCAGCTCAGGATTTTTTTGACGCCATTCGTTGAAAATTTTTTCCCACCGCGCGTAATCCCCGATCAGCTTCTTTTTGTGCTCGGCAAAATAGGCGTGAGTCTCTTTCGAAACGAAATAATGTTCGTCGGGCAGACCAAGGCCTTTGCGGGCGGCATCGACAAACTTCGCACCGGCCTCGCCGTGTGCCTTGTAAGTGCCGGCAACTTCGGGAATTCCCTTCCCGATCAAACTGTGCGAGATGATGAACTTCGGCTTTCCGTTGTTGTTTTCCTTCGCGTTGTTGAGTGCATCGAGAAACGCCTGCATGTCTTCCTCGTTGATTTCCTGAACGTCGAAGCCGTAGGCCTTAAAACGCGCACCGGTGTCTTCGCTCTGAGTTGCGGTTGCGGGCGCGTCGAGCGTCACCGTGTTGCTGTCGTAAATGAGAATCAGATTATCGAGACCGAAGTGCCCCGCGAAAGCGCTTGCCTCCGACGCCACGCCTTCTTGCATGCAACCGTCACCCGCCAGACAGATCACATGCTGGTCGAAAATCCGGTGCTCCGCGGTGTTGAAGCGCGCCGCTGCCATTTTGCACGCGACCGCGATGCCGACTGCGTTACCGACGCCCTGGCCGAGTGGACCGGTCGTGCATTCGACGCCCGGCGTCTCTCCAAACTCGGGATGGCCCGGCGTCCTGGAATGCAATTGCCGGAAACGTTTAATCTCCGACATTGGCAAGTCGTAGCCGCTCATGTGCAGCCAGGCGTAAAGAAACATCGACCCGTGACCGGCCGAGAGCACGAAGTAGTCGCGCCCGATCCAGCGCGGCTTTTCGGGATTATGTTTGAGCGCGTAACCATAAAGGACCGCGCCGATTTCCGCGCATCCGAGCGGTAGACCAAGATGACCTGATTGCGACGCCTGCACCGCATCCATGGCCAGGCCGCGCGCTTCTGTCGCCGCGCGCGAGAGAGCATTAAAATCTAATTCCATAGCTCCATATAATCGCAGGCCGAGCGTCGACAAAACGTTTTTGGCGTCTTGATTTCGCGAGCAAACCGCCGGTCATTGCGGCAGGTGAATCGAACTGCATTGCTCCACGTTGTCGAGCGCCTCGAAGGTTTGCTGGGGAAACTGCCAGCCGCAATCCAAAAGCCGGTGCTGCACGAGCTGACGCCGTTGAAGGAGCTTTTTTTGCAACAACGGGTACCGCGTTTGCTCCTCGCTGGTTCGGGACGCTGGCCAATGCCGCAGGTCGTGAATCTGCTTTTTAACGGCGATAGCGTGGAGCCTTCCCACCAGATGGTTTTCGAAATATTTCGGTGGCAGGATCTCGAAATCAAGAATCGTGGCACCGTTTCTGTGCTCGATGCTCGCGGCGCTGATGATAATGCGGAAAAGACTATTCGCGGAGAGCTCGAGCGCGCTTCAGCCGACGCGATAATCATTTTGAGCGACGGGTCCGAAGGCCGGACAAAGGTAAAGAGAAGTGCGGAAAACGGCAGCGAATGCGTCCACTGGAACGACGCGACGCGCAAGGACGCCGGGATCGTTGCGATCCACGTGGAACCAACTCCAGGCACGGGTCACAACGGTGAGCCGGTCAAGATGGATTGGTCGGAAAAAATTCAGCCGCAATTGCACGGTCGTGTCTGGGGGGGCTTCGAGTTTTCCGGCGAACCTGGCCACGGCGTAGCTGACCGGGCAGCGGCGCATCAATTCGTTTCCGTCCTTGCCAAAAAGCTACCGAATGAATGTCGGGTCGAAATTGTGCGAATTTCAGGTGACCCGGAAGGGCAGCGTGAAATTGCAAACATTCTGATCAAATCAACGGCGGCCATCTGCACTGCGATCGGTGCACAACCGATTCCGCTCGCCGATTTACCCATTCTTACGACCTTGCAACTGGTGATGGTTTCCGGAATTATGTATCTGAGTGGCCGCGAACGAAGTCTGCGCGCCGCTACCGAATTTGTCGGGGCGATCGGCGCAAATGTTGGCGCGGGAATGCTGTTGCGCGAAGGCGCGCGTGCGCTTCTGAAATTCTTTCCTGGCTGGGGAAATGTAGTCTGCGGAATGGTGGCAGGCGCCGGGACCTTCGCAATCGGACACGCAGCGTCCGCCTATTTCCTGGAGGGCGTCACGCTGGGCGAAGCGCGGCGCACCTACTTAAAGGGGCGGAGAGGTCGAAAATCCGCGACGCTGCAGCTGAAATGACAAAGCAGGTCCGCTTGGACATGTGAATAACTTGTGTACAAATCGGTCGTGCTCCTCGCATTTTGTTCACAGCTTTTTGTGAACAGTCGATCCGTTTCCCGGCCGTTTTAGTGACATCCCGTGAATCTGTCACAAATTCGAACGGCGCTCGCTCAGGCTGGCATCCGTCCGGCAAAAAAACTCGGGCAAAATTTTCTGCACGATCAAAACCTCGCGCGCTGGATCATCCAGCAAGGTCAGATTACCGGTGAAGACTTTGTTTTGGAAATTGGGCCAGGGCTTGGCGCACTCAGCGGTGAGATCGTGCAACGCGGCGCACGTTTGCTCGCGCTGGAAAAAGATGCGCGGCTCGTCGATTTTCTGCGCGAAAAATTCGCCGATTCAAAATGCGAGATTCGCCATTGCGATGCGCTTGATTTCGACACCCGAACTCTTTTTGCGGAGCGCAACGTGAAAGTGGTTGGAAATCTTCCCTACTACGTTGCGAGTCAGCTACTATTGCACTTCGTTGATTTTCCAAGTCGCATTTCATTGGGATTGTTCATGTTACAAGATGAAATGGCACGGCGACTATCCGCGAAACCGCGAACTGCCGATTACGGCGCGCTTACCTTGCGGCTACAACTTCATCACCACGTCGAGTATCTAAGAAAAATTCCGCGGACGGTTTTTGTCCCGCAACCCGAGGTCGCCTCGGCGATTGTTCGTTTCACGCCACGCGACCAAAGCCGAATCGAAATTTTCGATTACAAATTTTTTCGTGAGATTGTGAGGCACGGATTTTCGCAGCGGCGGAAACAACTGCGGAACTTACTCGCGGCTGATGTCGGCAACTGGGAAGATACTGCCAGGAAAATTCGTGCTCCATTGACAGCGCGCGCCGAAGAGCTCTCGCGTGAACAATGGATCGAGCTGGCTAATCTGATCGCCCCGCATGATGCAAAGCCAGCAGCGCAAGCGGGTCCAGAGCGCTTTCCGATTGTTGACGAAAATGATCGGGAAATCGGCACTGCTACCCGACCGGAGGTCCATGAGAATAACTTCCGCCATCGCGCCGTCCACATCCTGATTTTTAACGGAATTGGGGAACTACTTCTACAAAAGCGTTCTCCGTGGAAAGACCGGCATCCCCTGCTCTGGGATTCAAGCGCAGCCGGTCACGTTGAAGCTAACGAACAGTACGATGAAACCGCGGACCGCGAACTAGATGAGGAACTAGGCGTCGCCGCACAACTCCGACCAATCGGCAAGCTCCAGGCGTCGGAAAAGACCGGGCAGGAGTTCATCGTTGTCTATCATGGCGAGCATAATGGACCGTTTCGCTATCCGTCAGAGGAAATTAGCGCGGTCGAATTTTTTCCGGTCGATATCATAAACAGATGGGTGGCAAATAAACCGGAAGATTTCGCCCCCGGTTTTCTCGAATCGTGGCGTTTGGCTAACGCCAATTTGGCATAAGCTGTATTTGTTATAGCTACTGTTTCCGCGGCAGGAAACTAGAGGCTCGGCCGCTGGCGACAGCGGCAGCTACAAACAAGGCCGTAGATGCATGTCGCGCACAAATAATCCGAATAAAGGGACGAGCTTCTGCGCCTCCCTCCGAAAGCCCGCTAATTCAATCCAACCAAATCCGGTTCTGGCAGATTCCAGCTTCGCCATTTCGCCGCATAATCTTCCTTCGTAAGCAGCGCGTAGCAGGGACGTTTAGGCGCACGCAACCAGCTCACAAGCCGGACCAGATCCGATTCGGCCATCGTCGTGCAACCTGTCGTCGGCCGATTCACCCCACGACGAATGTGAAAAAAGATTGCGCTGCCATCGCCAGGCACTGGCGGATCGGAATTGTGCCGGATTTCGATCAGCCACCGATATGCGAAATCGCCGCCTCGCATTTTTTCGTGGCTGTAGTTATCTGGCGGATTCCGGGGGTCGATTACGATATGCCGATTGTAATTAGGCGAACGCGGATCGTCGCTCCAGACATCGGCTTCGCTTACCTGATGAAATGGATAGTCTGCTCCGGGTGGCAGTGCGGCATCATAGGTAAAAACTTCGCCGATTCTGAAAATGCCTGCGGGCGCTCGACCATCTCGCTCATGTTTTCGCAGGCCAGGTTCATCCTGACCGGCGATCCCACTTCCCCAGGCCAGACCATTTTTCCCGAACAAGACCGGCACCGGTCCGGCATGCACGCGCCACTTGCCACCGATCTTATCCAGGAGATACAAACGGCCATGCACGGCATTCCAATCCAGCGCAAGCGCGACAATGAGTTGGGCGCAATCATCCGGGAGCGCGGCGGCATAAGCGTTGCTCGCGATTGAAAACGCGATTAACGAGATGAGGAATCGTTTGTAATTCACCTTAAACTGAACCCAACCGCGCCCAAGCTGCACGCGTTTCTTCAATGAGACAAAGATTAATCATTTGCGCGACGTTGGTTGTTCTCGTTTTCGTTGGGATGATACCGCTCTGGTATTGCGCGATCCGCTGATACGCAGCTGGCGACTCATTCCGGCAGGATTTCAATATTTTCTCTTCGTCGATGCGACGCCTTCAAATTTCTATCGACCGCTCCAGCGGCTGACTTACACGCTGGACTATTGGATGTTCGCCTTCCGACCCAGTTCGTATCATTTCACGAATATTTTGCTGCACTCCGCCGCCGCGATCGCGTTCTTCGTTTTCGCGCTGACGCTGCTAAAGTTCTACGGAATCGTTGAGCGACGAGGTGTGATCATCGCAGCTATTGCGTCGCTGGCGTGGTCGCTACATCCGGTCCATTCCGGAGTTGTCGATTACGTTGCCGGCCGTGCTGATGCGCTGGCCGCTCTGTTTGGTTTCGCAGGCTTATATTGTCTGGTCCGGGCGCTCCGTCTTGAGCGAGGCGAGTGGAAATTTTATGTGCTTAGCAGCGTAGCGTTACTTGCCAGCGCCCTCAGCAAAGAGAGCGGTCTGGTTTTCGCCGGTCTCGCTATCATCTTGATCCTTCTGACAAGAAAGTGGAGAGCACTTCCCAGGTTTGGAATTGCTCTTATTTTCGCGCTCGCCAGCTACGCTGCGCTGCGCAATGAGGTACCGCCGGTTGAAGTGCCGCAGCTTTCACCGGCAGCGCCGGCGCTAGTCCGTCCTATCATTGCCGCACGGGCGCTCGCGGAATACGCCGGGATTGTGATCGGGCCAATGAACCTGCACATGGAGCGCGACGTTGAGAATCATCCGTGGGGATTCAACCCCGCGAGTCTGACCGCGGGGGCGTGGCGGGAACTACAAACGCTCGCCGGCATCATCGTTCTCGGTGTGTTGCTTTGGTGGACGCGGGGTTCCTGGAAGCGTCAGCCGCCAATCTTCGCCCTTCTGATCTTCACAGGTGTCTCGTACTTACCGGTCTGCGGTTTTTTTTCGTTGAACGCAAATATTGCCGAGCATTGGATCTACGTCCCGTTAGCCTTCCTGCTTCTGGCCATTGCCGTGCAAGTGACGCCGATCATCGAAGGGAATCGGGCCGCCTTTTCCTGGACGATCGCAATTGCTACCCTCTGGATAGTTTTTCTCGGGGTGCGCACATTTGTTCGCGCACAGGACTGGCGCGATCCGCGAACATTTTTTACCCGCACGATTGCGGCCGGTGGCGATTCCGCGCGCATGCTGATTAGCCTCGGCGCGCTCGAGTTATCGGAAGGTCACCTCGAAAAAGCCGAAACGTTGTTTCAGCGCGCTTTGGCAAAAAATCCCGAGCAACCTTTTGCCTTGCTCAATCTCGCTGCCGTCGCTTTGAAACGAAACGACCTTAGGGCGGCGCGAGGTTTTCTCGGGCGCGCGCAGAAAAATCAGGTGAGCGTGGCCCAGGCGGAAGAGATGTTGGCGATGGTGGAACAAAGGGAGAAAGGCCAGATCAATCTGTTGCGTCTGCGCCGGGCTTCACGAACCAACCCTCCATCATGGGCCATTATGCGCCGTTATCTCGCCGGCCTGACGGTGAGCGGACAGTTGCCAAAGGCCGTGGCGGAACTGCAAGCCCTGCTGCGAACGGAATGGTACCGCGCTGAATCCTGGCAACTGCTCAGCGAATATCTAACGCGTCTCGGACAAACCGGCGAGGCCACCGCAGCGCAAGCCAAGGCGCGCGCTTTGGACGTTCATTTGAACGACCACTGAGCGGATTTAGCTGGCCAGCCTACGACCGAGAGACGGCGGACTGTCGATACCTTTAGGGGCGATGCCTCTTCCCGATCGCCCACTCTTTCGGGATTAACTATTATGAAAACATTCACACTATTAGTGGCAACGCTGCTGGGTTTGACGTTCGCCACTGCCTACGGACAACAAACCCAGAGTTCAACTACGACAACGACCTATATGCAGACGAGCAAGATCGTCGGCATGAAAGTTAAGGACTCGGGCGGTCAGGAAATCGGAGTAGTAAAGGATGTCGTTCTCGACCGTAACACTGGCTGCATGGCCTACACTGTTTTGTCTACCGGCGGCGCCGGCGCACGCGTGACAGAGGGTACAAAAACCGTGGCAGTGCCATGGACAGTTTACACCGCAACATCGGACCCAAGTGTGATGACGGTGCGAGTCGACCGCGACCGAGTTTACAATGCACCGGCCTTCGATTACGCGCGCATCGATGAATATTCGAGGAGCGGATATATCAACAATATCTATTCCTACTATGGCGTGGCGCCAGCAGTCGGCGTGGGTGTTGGAGTCGGTACGACCCCAACTGCCGGCACCTACGGGACGCAAACCGGCGTGGCCGGTCAAACCGCTGCGACTGCTTCACCAAACGTCGCTGCCTCACCGGCGGCACCGGCAACGGCGTCGCCGAATGCAACGGTTTCTGCTTCACCGAGCGCAACTGCAAAAGCTAGACCGACAGCCACTGCTGCAGCGTCACATCGAGGGCACGCCAGCCCGTCGGCAACGGAAGGCGAGAGTAGCGGCGAGCGGAGAACCCCACAACATGGTGAAAGCACCGCTTCTCCTGGCACAAGTAGTTCGCGCGAAAGTGCAACTTCGGACGAAGGCACGACTGAGCACAAGGCTGGCCGGCACCACAAAACGACTGAGGAAGAAACGAGCGGTGAAACTGGAAGTTCAAAAAGAAATGAACGGAGCAAGGAGAAGTCTGAAGCTGAACCGACTGCTACACCATAGTTTCGCTTAACTGGAGATCGGAAACGCGGGAAGGGTACGTTCCCGCGTTTTTCCTTACTCTTGAATGGCAGTCATCCTCTATTCCCACTCAGTTCGATCTTCTCGGTATCCGATGGCAGATATTTTGCGCCCCAAAACCACAAACAACCCGCCGTAACCATCAGAACAGCGACTCCCCAGAGTGCGACGTTCATGTTCCAACGATCACGCACCACGCCAATTAATGGCGGAGAGGTCGCATCACCCAAGAGGTGAATGATGAAGATGTTCAGCGCGAATGCGCTTGCACGGACTGCGGGTGGCGTGACGTTAGCGAGCGCGGTGTTGGATGGCCCCGTGTTGAAGAAAAGAAAGAAGACGGCGATGAAGACCATCAACCAGGCCCACGGGAAACGAACATAGATAAGACCGATCGTCGCGGGGACCGAGAGAAGCATTCCCATTCCCGAAACCAGAAAGTAGGAGCCGGCAAAGCGTTCCCGCAGTTTGTCGCCAGCCCAACCGCCACAAAGGGTCGCAAGCAAGCCGGCAGCCGCGGTGATCGCACCAAAAGTTAAATCAATGCTTCCTAACAAATTCTGGCTCGGCGGAAACTCGGCGCGCCGATCCAGAAAAATGTAGTCGGGCATCCATGCGGAAAATCCGCCAATGGCAAACGTCATGACTGTCATCGCGGCAGTGTTAAGGACATAAGATCGAATGCGAAAAAGACCGCGATAATCCCTGAGCGGCGGAGGGCCTTTTGCCTCGCAAGTTGCCCTCGGCTCGCGCATGAAAAAACAGAGCGCTGCCAGTAACAATCCCGGTGGCACCACCAGATAAAAGGCCCAACGCCAATTGAGGAGATCGGCAACTTTTCCTCCATACGCATACCCCAGCGCGCTGCCGACCGGAATCGCAACGTAAAACCACGCCAGCACTCGCCCTCTTGTTTTAAGCGGATAGAGGTCGGCAATAATCGTGGGTGCAGCCGGTCCGTAACCCGCTTCTCCGATCCCAACGAACAGTCTGGTGCAAAGCAAAACCCCAAACGAGGTAGCCAGGCCCGACCAGCCGCTGGCCAAACTCCAAAGTGCGACGCTCGTTCCGATCAAAATCCAGCGCGAAAAACGATCGGCCAGCCAGCCGAAAATTGGCGCGGTGAACATGTAACTGATTAGGAACGCCGTGGTCCAAAGACCGGCCTTACCATTTTGATTGGGATCGCCTGCCAGAAATTCCTGCTTGAGCGTGGGCAAGACCGACGCCAGAACGTACCGATCGATGTAATTAAAAAGATTGATGGCGAGTAGAAGGGTCAGGGCGGTGGCCGCGCCGGATTTTCGCCCATTCGTCATATCGCGATTGCAGAGTTAGATGGAGCAATTGTAAACGTAAAACGAATGTTAGGAGATTCTGCTTCTGAGCGCGCCTTCTATTCTTTTGGCTGTGGGCTCGCTCGCCTGGTTTACCGGGTAAGGGCGATCGGACTGGACAATCTTCCGTCCGGGGGATTCCTGCTCGTGCCCAATCACATCACCTGGGTCGATGCCATCGTTCTGCAGCTGTCGTGTCCCCGCCCGGTTCGATTCATTATCGACGAGGAATTTTACCGAAAACCGGTGCTGAAGCTGCCATTGCGAATGGTCCGCGTCATTCCGATCGACCGGCGTAAACCGCGCGAAGCAATTCGCCGTGCCACCGAGCAGATCGAAGCCGGCCAGATCGTTTGCATTTTCCCGGAAGGACAACTTTCTCGCACCGGCACACTAACACGGTTGCAACGCGGATATGAAATGATCGCGCGCCACGCGCGATGCCCGGTGGTGCCGGTTTTTCTCGATCAACTGTGGGGATCGATCTTTTCATTTCGCGGCGGAAAGTTTTTCCGGAAATGGCCGAAACATTTTCCCTATCGCGCCACCGTCGCCTTTGGTAACCCGCTTCCGGCAGAGGAAGCAACGATCGCACGCGTCCACGAAGACTTGCTAAAGCTCGGCGCCGATTGTTTCGAGCAGCGGCCCGAGCTGCGCCAGCATCTCGCACGTCGCGCTCTTCGAGGACTTAAGCGTTCACCTTTTTCCACGCTGGTGATCGATGGAATGGATGGTAGCAAATTGAGCCGTGGAAAACTGCTGGGAATTTCCATCGCACTGGGCCGATATCTGCGAAAAAATTCTCATGAAAAACGAATCGCCATCGTGTTACCCGCCAGCAAAGGCGCGGTCGTCGCCAATCTCGCTGTCGCCTTGGCCAACAAAATTCCAGTGGGTCTGAATTTTACGGCTTCGGCGGATGCTGTCGCCAGCGCGATTTCACACGCGGAAATTCAAACCGCGATTAGCGCAAAACAATTCCACGGGCGGTTGTCGAATTTCCCCTGGCCGCCGAACGTTGTGTTTCTCGACGAGCTGCTGCCGAAACTAAAAATGCAGATTTTGTTTTGGTGGATCATGGGAATTGTTACTCCCAACTTCTGTTTCGCGCGCTGGCTCGATTTGCCGCGACAGGGCGGACATGAAGAAGCAGTTCTGCTTTTTACCAGTGGCAGTTCCGGCGAACCCAAGGGAGTCGTTCTTTCCCATCACAACGTCATCGGCAACGTCGCGCAGTTTACTGTCATGCTTGATGCCGCCCCGGAAGATAGTCTCCTCGCCTCGCTCCCCTTTTTTCACAGTTTTGGCTGCACCGTCACCCTCTGGTATCCGTTAATCGAAGGCACCCCGATTGTCACTTACCCGAACCCGCTCGAAGCCGCAAGGA
>Ga0209577_10004271_pt1 | contig 13429 bp, 12 predicted proteins | sample GraSoiAngelo_109_FD_185874 | JGI IMG/M metagenome (GOLD analysis project Ga0209577, IMG submission 185874) | Grasslands soil microbial communities from the Angelo Coastal Reserve, California, USA - 14_0903_12_20cm (SPAdes) (version 2) | ecosystem: Environmental > Terrestrial > Soil > Grasslands... | reverse complement strand
CTTGAGTCTGCGGCCCGGGACCCTCAATCATTCGCACGCGATCCGAACCGCATGATTCACCTCTATGCCATGTATCTGCTGGCCCAGTTTCGCGAAACACGGGCTTACCCCCTCCTGGTTCAAATGTTCTCCGCTCCTGGCGAGTTGCCTCTCGACTTGGCAGGCGACACCGTGACCGAAGGCTTGGACAGCATTCTTGCTTCGGTTTCGGACGGGGACATGACGGGCATGGCCTCGCTCGTGGAAAACGAGCGGGCAAACGAATATGTCCGCTCAGCGGCCCTCAAGGGTCTCGTGACGCTGGTGGCCTGCGGCAAGCGAAGCCGGGACGAAGTGATGGCCTACTTCAAAGGTTTGTTCCGCACGCTCGAACAGACTTATAGCTTTATTTGGGATAGCTTGGCCAGTCGTTGCACGGATCTGTGCCCAGAAGAAGTGAGAGAAGATCTTCGCCGGGTCCACGAGCAGGGGCTAATTGATCCATTCTACATCCGGTGGGAGGACATCGAAGGCGCGCTCGGCGTCGGCAAAGAAGCCGCCATGAAAGCGCTAAGGGAGCGGTATCGATTGATCGATGATGCGGAAAAAGAGATGAGTTGGTGGGCGTGCTTTGAAGAGAACAAACATCGCAAGGTCAAGCTTGGCTGGGACAGCCCAATTCGGAAAGCCCCTCAGGTGGGACGAAACGAGCCCTGTCCTTGTGGGAGCGGAAAGAAATTCAAAAAATGCTGCGGACGATAGGGAGCTTAGCGTCCATATCCACCTTGCATGAACGCGGGCCCCTTCAACGCGTTTAAGGTCGCTCCTGCGAGACAATGTCGCACTCGTGGCCAACTTATGCTTTATTTCCGGCCAACTCATGCTTTAAGTGACACGGCGCGCAGAAATCCATCTTGACAAATTCTTCAACGGGACGCTTTGCGGAGCAGTTTCTCGCGCGTCCGCGGGGGGCCCCGCACCGGCGCTCCGCCCCCAGGAGCGGGTCAGAGTTCGTGCAGAGCAGCATTCGGGTCGAGATTCGCGGCCCTCCATGCCGGAACCCAAGACGCCAGGACGGCAATCACCAAAAACAAAACCGCCATCGTGGCGAACGTCGCTGGATCGGTCGGCCTCACGCCGATAAGCATGGTGGCCATCAGCCGGGTCAAGAGAAAAGCGGCAACCAAGCCCACGAAGATGCCCACGCCGGTCAACCACAATCCTTCACCCACGATCAGCTTGAAAATCCTACCAGCCTGGGCTCCCAAGGCCATGCGAACGCCGATTTCCGCAGTTCGCTGCCGCACAACAGTTGAAACCACGCCGTAGAGCCCAACGGCCGCCAACAGTGCAGCCATTAAGGCAAAAACGCCGATCAGGAGGAGCGAAAATCGCGTGGCCGCCTGCGCCCGCTCTACAAGAACATCCATCGGTTCCATCGCTGCGACGCCCAACTGTGGACCGACCGACTTGATTGCGGCACGAATCTCGTCACCGTAGCCCGCGGGGTTGCCGCTGGTTCGAATGGCCCAATTACCCACGGCACCGGAGCCGACAAATGCATCGCTAAAGTAGACTTGTTCGCGGCCGGGAACGCTCAGCGATTCGTCGCGCGCGTGCGCAACGACACCGATGATTTCGACGGGCTCAGCCTGGGGCGTGCGGACGCGGATCAGGATCTGCTTGCCGACAGCGGAGCCGCTTGGAAAGGCCTTTTTGGCGAGGTCTTCGTCGACGACGACAACGTTGCGCCCGGGTTGATTATCGGCGTCGGTGAAGGTGCGGCCGGCGATCAAGGGGGTGCGCATGGTCGCGAAGTACCCCGGAAGCACGAATTGAAAATCCGTGGCTCGAAATTTGCTCGGGTCGGCACCCGCATCGAGCTCGCCCCAGCGAATCGGACTGAATTCCCCACCCAAGGGAAACGGTTCCGCGGCGGTCACAGACTGGACGCCGGGAATGGCCTGCAATCGCTGCTCGATCTGTCGAACAAACGCCGCGCGCTGCTCCGGTTTTTGTCCTCCTGGGTTGCCGAGAAGCTGAAATGTCAGCAGACCGTGCGGATCATAGCCGGGATCGATGCGCTGGAGCTCGCGGAAGCTGCGGAACATCAGACCCGATCCGACAAGCAGAACGAAGCAGAGCGCTACTTCGACCACCACGACCATCTTGCGCAAGAGGCCGCCGCTGTTGAGACCCTCATTGCGGCTGCTGCCGCCCAGAGCGCCAATCAGGTCTAGGCGGGAAGCGCGCCATGCCGAAATCAAACCGAAAATGGCAGCGGCAGCAAGTGCGGCGAGTGCGGTAAAGGCAAGAACGGGAGCGTCGATGCGTATCGTATCCATGCGGGGAAGATTCGGCGGCGCGAGCGCGAGCAGCTCATGAATTCCAGCCCAGGCAAGAGCCAGCCCTCCCAAAGCGCCCAGCGCGGCGAGGAGAAGCGATTCGGTCAGCATTTGCCGAGCGAGCTGCCACCGGGAGGCGCCGAGTGCGGAGCGAACCGCGAGTTCGCGCTCGCGCAGAGAGGCGCGCACCAGCAGCAGATTGGCCACGTTCGCGCAGGCAATCAGCAGCAAGAAAGTCACCGCACCCATAAGCGCCAGAATCGTTGGGCGCACCGCCGAGACCAGGTTGCGCCGCATGGGTTCCAGGCGAATGGCATAGCCGGCTGTTCGCTCGATCAGGAAATTCTTGCGCGCCTCTGCGGCGACGTTATCCGCTGCGGATTGTGCTCCCCTCAGGGAAACGCCGTCTCTCAGCCTGGCGACCGCGTGGATCGAAACCGAATTTCGGCTGGCGTTGTCGTAATTTAGGCGGTTGGCAATCCAGATTTGCGGATCGGTTGCCGTCTCCGCCTCCGGCGGAAAGTACAAGCGAAAGTGCGGCGCCAGCACTCCGACGATCAACGGACTGAAGGGCCCTTCTGTGCGCATGGAGCGCCCAATCACCGCCACATCGCCGCCGAAGCGGCGCTGAAAATAGTCGTAACTCAAAATCGCCATAGTGGGCAGGCGCGGCGGCGGCGTTCCCGTCTGCGCGGTGCCCGGGGGCGGCGGAGCGGGCTGCGGGAGCCCGTCCTGCTTGGTGAAATCCCGTCCAAGCGCAATTCTGGCACCCATCAAGTCGAAGAAGTTCGTGGTGACCACCGCCGTTTCTACCTGTTCCGGGCTGCCATCGTCTCGCAGGAAGACATTGCGGAGAGTGAAGACACCGGCCATATCCTGGAACACGTTTGTCGTTCCATTGCGTAGGTCGATGTAATCTTCGTTGGAAAGAGGAAAATCGCGAATGTGACGAACATGGAAGTCGCTGCAGGCGACCACGAGTTGACCGGGGTTCCTGTACGGGAGCGGCCGCAGGAGAACCGCATGCGTCACGCTGAAAATCGCCGTGCTCGCACCGACACCCAGAGCAATCGTAATCGCTGCCGTTATCGTGAAGATTGGACTCTTGCGGAGCACGCGGCCCGCGAACTTAAAGTCGTGTAGCGACATAATTCCACCTTATCCTTCAGGATGTGCCGTTCTTCTGGCGATGCCGCAAAGGCAGCCCGGTTAACACAAACGCGATTCTAATCGACAGAGCATGGAAATAGTGACTTAAATGCAGATGACGACCCGAGTACGGCCAGCCAGCGCAACTGGCTGCTAGGCTCGGCACTCGGACATCTGGTCCGGCAGGAAGCAACTTTCCGGCTCCCGCAAGTCGGCAAATCATCCGCGTGGTCGGATGACGGCAACCCTTCCATAATTCGCGTAAGGGAAGGTTTGCCGAATCACCAGATGGGGATGAGAAGGCCGGTCTCCCGCGGGATGCATCAACGCTCCCAATGTTCGACGTGCTCAAGGCACAAAGAAAAGGAGACCGGCAATGCAGAAGATTAGCACTATGCAGACGAGTGGAGAAAACATTTTTCAAGGGCAGCTCACCATTGGTGTGCATCTGGGGGACCGCTCCAGTGCGTACTGCGTTTTGAATGAAGCAGGAGAAATAGTCTTGGAGCACAAACTGGCGACCACACCGGAAGCCATGAAACAAGTGTTCGGTACCATGCCGCGGTGTCGCCTAGCCGTGGAGACGGGGACGCATTCTCCCTGGGTGAGCCGGTTGTTGACGGCGCTGGGGCACGAAGTGATCGTGGGGCATGCTGGAGAAAAGTGCGCTTGATCACCAAGAGCCGGTGCAAAGATGATCGCCTGGACGCACGAACACTAGCGCGGCCGGCGCGAATCGATCCTGATCAGCTGAGCCCGTTGAAGCAACGCGGCGCCCGGGCCAGCTGCACTTGGCAGGGGCTCCGTGCCCGCGCCGGACTGGTCAGTGCACGACCCGCCTCGAGCGTTGACACTCGGATGAAGACCCGACGCATTCTGGTCATTTACAAGGAACTCTGTTCGCTATAAAAGGGCTGTATTTGCATCCGGTCGCGATCGAATGACGGCGCCTTACTGCCTGCACGGAGCTGGGCGCGAGCGCTTTGCAAGGAGATTGCCATGAAACCAAGCCTACCGTGGAAAGCCTTGCCGCTCTTGGCAAGCATGCTGGCAGGGTTATCGCCGGCTGCCCTCGCTCAGAGCGTGGCAAGATTTGCTCCCGACAAGATGAGCACAGTGTTGTACGGGGTTGCGTATTACCCCGAGTACATGCCCTACGACCGCCTCGACAAAGATATAGAGCTAATGCGAAAAGCAGGCATCACCGTCGTTCGCGTCGGCGAATCGACGTGGAGCAGTTGGGAGCCGCGCGACGGAGATTTTCAGTTCGCATGGATGCAGCGTGTCCTCGATCACTTGCACGAAGCGGGGATCAAAGTAATTCTAGGAACACCCACCTATTCCATTCCAACGTGGTTGTACACGGAGCATCCGGAGATCGCACTCAGCCATCTCGGAACCGCGCCTCCCTTAGAGAATCCCTACGACCCGACCTATCCGCCCATTATCCCGCCGGGTTACTACGGTCCCCGCCAGAATTATGATTTCCTAAACCCATTTTTCCGGGAGCATGCCGAACGCATCATCCGCCAGATCGTCAGTCATTTCAAAGACCATCCGGCGGTGATTGGCTACCAGATCGACAATGAGACCTTTTCGAGCGGCATTCCCACGCCGTACAAGACTGCCGCGTTTGTGGAGCGCTTGAAGCAGAAATACAAGACACCGGATACGATCAACAAGATCTGGGGCCTCGTTTATTGGGGACAACTGGTTGACGCGTGGGAGGACCTTCCGGCACCGAACGGCATTCTCAATCCCGGCTACCGGCTGGAGTGGGAGGACTTCCAGCACGACATCGTCACGGATTACCTTGCCTGGCAGGCGAAAATTGTCAACGAGTACAAGCGGCCGGACCAATTCATTACTCAAGACTTTAGCGGAGGAGTTCACACGAACTTGGACCAATGGGCGATTGCGCGAACTCTGGACATTGTTGCGGAAAACCCTTATTTCAGAACGCAGACACAGCTCAACGGCGAGGGCATCTGGATGTCGGGAGATCTTGCGCGGTCATTAAAGCACACAAATTATCTCGTAACAGAAACGAACGCGCAGAGCATCGGATGGGATTCTCGGACGCAATACCCGCAGTATCCCGGGCAGTTGCGGCTTGTCGTCTACACGCATCTGGCCGCCGGAGCCAACATGGTGGAGTACTGGCATTGGCACTCACTGCATTACGGGCAGGAAACTTACTGGAAGGGTGTGCTCTCGCACGACTTGGAGCCCAACCGCACTTATGCGGAGGTGTCGCGCGTGGCAGGCGAACTGAAAAAGGTTGGACCTCAACTGGTGAATTTGAGAAAAGACAACAAGGTCGCCATTTTGTTCAGCGCCGACTCCGCCAATGCACTGAGCTATATGCCTTTTAGCGACCGCGTCAACTATATGACGATTCTGAGGCAGATGTACGGCGCCCTCTATGAGCTGAATGTCGAACCTGATTTTGTGCAGGCCGGCGACACACAGCTTTCTCCCTACAGAGTCCTGTTGGTTCCGCCTCTTTATAGCGCATCCGATGAGGTCTTGCAGTCTGTTTCGGATTACGTCAAGAGCGGCGGCCAGGTCGTGATGGCCTTTAAGAGCGGGTTTACAAACCAATACTCGACGGTGAGAGACGTTATGGCGCCCGGGCCGCTGCGCGCAGCTGTGGGGTTCCACTACCAGGAATTCAGCAACCTGGCGCAGGCCGTCCGGCTTACACCCGATCCGTATACCGTCGGCGAAGAAAACAAAGGTGCCGTATGGGAAGAGTTCCTGATTCCCGACACGGCCGAAACCGTTTGCTCCTTTGACGATCCCTACTGGCATTTCCCGGCGATTACGCGGAACAAGTTTGGCCAGGGCACTTTGACGTACGAAGGCACGGTACTGACAGACGTCTTGCAGCGCGAGGTCATTCGAAGCGTTCTCAAGGGCGCCGCCCTGACAGGGCCCGATCAAAACCTTTCGGCAGGCGTGAAGGTTCGACATGGCCGCAACGCGCAAGGGAAATTGCAACATTACTACCTGAATTTCTCGGGCCAAGAGCAGTCCTTCACGTATCCTTATGGCGATGGATCCGATATTTTGACCAACACATCCGTGCGGTGCGGGCAAGACGTGACGCTGGGGCCTTGGGATTTGGTGATCATCACCGAACGGTAATCGTTCCTGCACTCGACTCGCCCGAGCATTGCGTCCTAATGCGCGACGAATTCGCGATAAGCAGCTAGGCACTCGTAGCGAAGCAATATTTTGGTTCCGAAATTCTAAGCCAATTCAAACGGACGGGAATTCTGAAATCTTTCTGCATGGAGAAATCGAAATTGTCGACACCGGGATTGCGAATATTCGAGAAGTAACGAGGCGCATTCTCAAAAGCTTTGGTGACGTCGAACGGGTGAGTAAGCGTGATTAGACCAGGTGCAGGACACGTTCCGGAAAAATCGAATGCTGTTTTGTCGAACCATTCCTGGACGGTTTGATGAAAGCCGGCGGGAAGAGGATTGCCGATCACATTAGGACCATCGGAGAGCCCTAACCAGATGTTCATTCCGAAGCAACGGGTCCAAAATAATTTGCGTGTTTTGTCCACGAATTCGTTTACGCTTGGTAGTTAGATGAACCTATTTGCGACGCATGCCGGCCGAGGGCCCTCGATTACATCTTGTAGCCGCCGCACATAGGAAACTCTTTTTCCTCAGCGAAGGCCGTTTTCACAGGGGTTTCGAATGACGTTTTGGCGCCTGATGGTTTATGCCCTTTTTGTCTTTGCCGGCCTTGTCATCGTTTTCCTTGTCCTGCCAAAGGTCTTTGGGCTGGTCTATCGAGTTCTTCGCACGCTGGGCTACGCGATTGGTGTCATCCTCCTTCTGGCAGCCATCGGCGCAACCTATGAAGCGATCGAAAGTTCTCGAGCGGAGCGCGAGCCTCCATCCGGACGACTGGTAGATGTTGGTGGTTACAAAATGCATCTAGATTGCGAGGGCCAGGGCACACCAGCAGTGGTCCTTGAATCCGGATTGTGGGACGATTCGACTGTCTGGCACAAAGTACAACCGGAAATTGCTAAGTTAGCGCGGGTCTGCTCTTACGACCGGGCGGGATTGGGCTACAGTGACCCGCGACCAGATCAGGTGCCGGACAGCCGCAACATCGCGTTGAATCTGCATATGCTTTTAGCCAGCGCGGGAGTGAGCCCGCCGTACGTTCTAGTAGGACACTCACTCGGCGGGATTCACATTCGCGTCTACCAGAATCTCCGTCGGTCCGATGTCGTCGGGATGGTTTTAGTGGACTCGGAGCATCCCGATCAGGAAAATCGGCTGCCGCCTGAAATGAATAAGATTCAATCTCGTCTCTACTTGAAGTCGGAGCTTTGGGGAGTGGCTGTTCCGCTCGGTATTCCGCGCCTACTGGATGCCTGTGGAGTTACTGTCGACTGCCGCTGGCAAACAGTCAAAGCCAGAGAAGCGGAGGTGCAGGCGATCGGTGCTTCCTTGGATGAAGCACGGCACACCGTATCACTTGATTCGATGCCGCTCGTTGTTGTTTCGCGTGATCCGGAGAATGGAGCGGCGCCGGGGTTAATTCCCCCTGATGTGAGCCGACGAGTCGAACACCAATGGGTTCAAATGCAAAAAGAGCTCGGTCGTCTCTCGGCGAATGGCAGCCGGATGGTTGCAACCGGAAGCACGCACTACGTGCAAATCGACCGTCCGGACGTGGTGATCGCGGCGGTTCGGACGGTTTTAGGCGCGGCCCGATCGACCTCAAAGTAAAAGATTAGACTCAACGGTCCGAGCCGTCTGCTCTAGCGCGCCGGGCAGCTCCCAGACAAAATGCGCACCCAGCGCATTGCCAGTTTCTCCGAGAGTACTGACCGGTTCTCCGAGAGTACTGACCGGGTAGTGGTTCAGAAATCCGAGAACGTCTTCGGCCCAAACGTCAGCTCCAAAGTATCCAAAGCTGTGGCCATCCCGCGGGGAGTCACCGTAGGAAGGATAAATCTTCAGTTTGTATGTCTCGCCCGCCTTGTTCATCTCCGCCGAGCGATTCCTGCGCGAACAAATTATCGCCATGGAAGAGATCCCGTTAATTGAGGACGAGCGAGCAGTTCAGAGGGCTGTGCCTTACCGGTCCGATTTTGAAGTCGATGGTGATTTTCGGGAGCGACAGTATAGCAATCGAACTATGGTAGAGTTGCGCGGCAGCAGGGCAAAAATGCAAATGTAGCGGGAGCAGCGCTGATGAGCAAAGGGCTTGAGATTCGCTGTTACGACTATGTGAATCATCCCTACGAGAAGGTACGCGATCGATTAAAGCGAGACGCACTCGAGGTCTTCCAGTCTGCTACGAAGACGGCCGCCTCGCGGGCGCGGTCGGTGGCTGCCGAGCTGCATGTAGATCTTGGCGGTATCGGTGTGAAGGCCGATATCCGAATTTCTGTTAAGGATGTCGCAGAGAAGGCCACTGATGCCAGTTCGGGTCCCACCACGCGATTGCAGCTCGAGTGGGAAGCGGCGACCGCGCCGGGCTGGTTCCCTCTCATGAAGGCCGAGCTTTCCGTTTACCCTCTAACGAGCACCGAAACGCAGCTGGATTTTTTGGGGCATTACCAACCACCCTTCAGCGCCTTGGGAAGGGCCATGAATGCAGTTGCCGGGCATCGCATTGCGGAGGCATCCGTGCATCGTTTCATCAATGAGGTCGCGGAATACCTCCGGCACTCGCTCGCCTCTACTCGCCCGTGATGGGCTCAAATTCCGCGTCCGGAAGGGGGCGGATCTCTGGGTTGCGCATAAGCACTCGCGCGCAAGCGTTCCAGCGCAGAATAGCGTCGTCGTTTCCATGCGGCCGGAGAGTTTCAGCTCGCTCGTAGTGTTTCATGGCCTCCCGCAAAGCGTGAAAAGTGTTCGCATGGCTACAAAGCGCGTATTGGCGAAGGTGCGCGTGTCCCTGGCGTTCCCAAATGAGCCCAGCGTAGTAGGCGCGGTCGTACTCACCCTCAATGCGGGGAAGCACCTCTTCCGCCGATTGCATCGTAACGCCGCGGTCAAACTGATCGGTTCGCGCAAGCAGGAGCGAAATGAGCGCCTCTTGATGAGAAGGCAAAACCGCCAGAATGTCCAGGCAAATGCTTTCGGCGAGGCCCGGTTCGTTCAGGAGCCGATAACGTTCGGCTTTCTCGAGAGCCTTCGGAACAGCCTCGTTCGAGATGGGTTTGAGATCAAAGCGCATAACTACCTCCTAGCGGGGGCTTCCGCTGAACACACGGAACAGTTTCGTCATGGGATCGAAGAATCGGTCCACCACGCGCTCCTTCAAAGGAATAATGGCATTATCCGTGATGGTAATGCTTTCGGGACAGACCTTGGTACAGCATTTTGTGATGTTGCACAACCCGATGCCGTACTGTTTTCGCAGAGTCGGGATGCGATCCTGTACGTCGAGTGGATTCATTTCGAGAGCGGCCACGTAGACCAAAAAGCGCGGGCCGATAAACTCGTCGTGCATGCGATGATCGCGCAACACGTGGCAGACGTCCTGGCACAAAAAACACTCAATGCATTTGCGAAACTCCTGAACGCGATCGGCATCCTTCTGGGCCATGCGCCAGGTTCCGTCGGGCCCATCGGGAGGACGCGGCTTGAATTCGGCGATACTTTTCTTCACGCTGTAATTCCACGACACATCGGTGACCAAATCCTTCACGTGGGGAAAGGCCTTCATCGGCTCGATGGTCACGGGTTGCTCCAGAGGAAGCGAGTTCAGACGCGTCATGCACATGAGCTTGGGCATTCCGTTAATTTCAGCAGAGCACGAGCCGCACTTGCCGGCCTTGCAGTTCCATCGTACGGCGAGATTGTTGGCTTGCTCGGCCTGGATCCGGTGAACGGCGTCGAGCACCACCATTCCGGAGGATACTTCGGTGGTATAGTCCTGAAACTTTCCCGCGCCTTTTGCGCCGCGCCATATTCGGAACGTAGCCGTGGACATCACTTCATCTCCTCGATGATCTGCTTAAGCTCCAGCGGCATCTCCGGGATGGGTTCGCGCCGGATCTGCATCTCGCCGGCGGGGCCCTTGCGGACAACAATATTGAGCGAGCTGAACTTGTCGTCCTTACCGGGAAAATCATCACGGAAATGCGCTCCCCGACTTTCTTTTCGCTCGAGAGCAGCTCTCGTCACCATTTCCGAGACGGTGAGCAGGTTGTTCAGGTCGATGGCCGTATGCCATCCGGGGTTGTATTCGCGATTGCCGGTGACCCCGACACGCTCGGCACGCGCCTTGAACTCCTGAATGCGATCGAGGGCCAGCAACATCTCCTTTTCCTGACGAACGATACCTACCAGGTCTTGCATCATGTCCTGCAAGGCCTGCTGAACCGCATAAGGCCCCTCGGTGCCATTATGTTCAAACGGTGCCAGCGTTTGTTTTTCCGCCTCGGCAACTTCACTCGAATGGATGGTGCCGAAGGAGTTTTCTTTGGCAAAACAAGCGGCGTATTGGCCCGCGCGTTTCCCGAAAACCAGCAGGTCCGACAGTGAATTCCCGCCGAGTCTGTTCGCCCCGTGCAGTCCCGCGCCACATTCCCCTGCGGCGAACAGTCCGGGGACATCGGACATTTGCGAATCGGGATCAACGCGGACACCACCCATCATGTAGTGCGTGGTGGGCCCCACTTCCATTGGTTCTACCGTGATGTCAATGTCTGCGAGTTGCTTAAATTGGTGATACATGCTGGGAAGTTTCTTCTTGATGTGCTCGGCAGCGTTCGGAATGCGATCCCTAATCCACGCGATATCCAGGAACACACCGCCATGGGGACTGCCGCGCCCTTCCCTTACCTCTCGCCGGATGCAGCGGGCCACGTGATCCCGGGTAAGCAGCTCCGGAGGACGGCGGGCGTTTTTGTCGCCTTGCGTGTAGCGCCAGCCCTCTTCCTCCGTATTGGAAGTTTGATTGGCGTAGGCGGGGGGAATGTCGTCAAACATAAACCGGCGGCCGTCTTTGTTCCGCAGTACTCCTCCTTCGCCTCGCACTCCTTCCGTGACCAGAATGCCGCGAACGCTTGGGGGCCAGATCATTCCTGTAGGGTGGAACTGTACGAACTCCATGTCCATCAACGACGCTCCCGCGTGATATGCGAGGGCGTGTCCGTCACCTGTGTACTCCCAGCTGTTACTGGTAATTTTGTATGCGCGGCCAATCCCGCCGGTTGCCAGCACCACGGCTTTGGCGCGGAACAGATGGAATCTTCCACGCTCCCGGTCATACCCGAATGCACCGGCGATGCGATCGCCATCCTTCAATAGCGACACGATGGTGTACTCCATGAAGAAGTCGATGCCAAGATGAACATCGTGATCCTGGAGAGTGCGGATCATTTCGAGACCTGTGCGATCACCCACATGCGCCAGCCGTGGATAGCGATGGCCGCCAAAATTGCGTTGCAGGATGCGCCCACCAGCAGTGCGATCCAAGCCTCCAAATCTCGCACACAGGCAGGCGCCTCTTTGGCATGCAATTCAGCCATACGCCAACTGTTAAGGTATTGGCCACCGCGCATGGTGTCGGCAAAATGAACGCGCCAGGAATCACGATCGTCGACATTGGCGAGTGCGGCGGCGATGCCGCCCTCAGCCATCACCGTATGGGCCTTGCCGAGCAGCGACTTGGAGATCACCGCGACTTTGACACCGGCAGAGGAGGCTTCTGCCGCAGCGCGCAACCCGGCGCCGCCTGCTCCAATCACCAAAACGTCGTGCTCATGGGTCAGGTGCTCGGACACTACAGAATCCTCCAGTCTGTCCAGATACCTAAGGAGCACAGACGGACGTACAAATCCGCAAATCCCACGGAGAAGAGACTCAGCCAGGCGAATAACATGTGGCGCCGGTTGAGGCAACTTACGCAATCATAGGCGTGATTTCCGGTTGGCGCGACGGAAAGGCGGTCTCGAAATCCTCCAACCAGGTGCCGCAAAGAGTGGCATCCGAAAGTGTAGCAAGTCAGCAAAACCACGTTGACCAGCAAGACCAACGTGCCCACGCCGATTCCGAAGCGGCCATCAAACCAAAGCGCTTTCCACACGTCGTGGGCAAGCAGAACGAGGAACATCAGCGCGAGATAAAGAAAATAGCGATGGACATTTTGCAAAATGAGTGGAAAGGAGCGTTCACCTAGATAGGTCATTCGCGGCTCCCCCACGGTGCAGGAGGGAGGGTCGGCCCAAAAAGCTTTGTAGTATGCGCCGCGGTAATAGTAGCAGGTCACACGGAAACCGCCGGGCGCCCACAAAATCAGCATTGCGGCGGTAACCCATGCCGGAATCCATGCTGGTCTGACGCCGAACCAGGACCGCACAGGATCGCCAAACAATTCCGGAGAATAGAAAGGAGAGAGGTACGGACCGAAGCGGTAATGGTTACCCTGCAGAGCGGCCCAAGTGGAATAAACAATGAACGTGGACAAACCAAGGAAAACAGCAAGTGGTTGAATCCACCAATTATCCCGACGTGATGTCTGAGCGAACTGCGAACGGACCAAAGGAACATCGACCGGTGCCATCCGAGTTCTCCTTACATTTCGGCGTTACTCACAAGCAATAAGGAACGCATGGCCCGATCAGTATGAAGAGCTTTCCCCACGCTGCGGGACGATTCTGGCTGCGCAAGGGCCTGATATGCGTGTTTGGTGTTTGTGGCCGAGATCATCTCCAAACAGGCCTTCGATGGAGATATCCGTCAAGGCGGTAAGTATCACGATAGAATTGGCCTGTCAATTACAATCCATACAATCTGTCAAAGCCATTTAGAAATGTCCCCTTTCTTACCCAATTAGAAATGTCCCCTTTTTTGTGTTCTGGTTCTTGGCTCTTTTTCTTTCCCGTAAGAGCTTTTTGCTTTTATCGAAAAATTTTCGCGCCAGGATGCTCTAGGAACGACGATTCCTGTCACCCTCGA
>Ga0209577_10004270_pt1 | contig 13430 bp, 13 predicted proteins | sample GraSoiAngelo_109_FD_185874 | JGI IMG/M metagenome (GOLD analysis project Ga0209577, IMG submission 185874) | Grasslands soil microbial communities from the Angelo Coastal Reserve, California, USA - 14_0903_12_20cm (SPAdes) (version 2) | ecosystem: Environmental > Terrestrial > Soil > Grasslands... | reverse complement strand
CCACGCGCCGATCAATAAGTTGGTCACGCGATTCTGGCCCGGACCGCTCACACTAGTTTTAGATCGGCGATCGATTGTTCCGGAAATTGTAACCGCAGGGCTCGACACCGTTGCCGTGCGAATGAGTTCGCATCCGGTTTTTGCCGAAATCATCTCCGAACTTGGAAAACCAATTGCTGCGCCTAGCGCGAACCGATTCGGCCGCATCAGTCCTACGACTGCACAACACGTGCTCGCTGAACTCAATGGACGAATCGAGTTAATCATCGACGCGGGGCGAACCCAACATGGACTTGAGTCAACAATTGTTCGTGTGCGGGGAAACAGCATCCAGATCTTGCGGCGTGGGCCGATTACCGCAGAGCAGTTATCGGAATTTGCAAAGATCAACATCGTCGCGGCGTCAATTGCCATCGCATTATGCGCCCAAAACACCATTGGATTTGATCGAGGACGCGAAATCATTTTTACCGAAAAACGAACAACGCGTTGGTTTGCTGGCGTGGCATCCAAGGAAGGGCGATCTCCAGATCGCCCAGCGGCGGACTGGAGACCGCCACTCCTTGCAATTTCTCGCAGTCCGAAATCTCAGCGAACAACAAGACCTTCGCGAAGCGGCTGCGAACCTGTTTCGATATCTGCGCGAACTCGATGCACTTGGTCTCGATCTTATCGTTGCGGAACGAGTTCCCTCTCAGGGACTCGGCGCAGCGATTCTTGATCGGCTTGAGCGTGCGTCGCACGGCTACTCTGTCGCCCCAGAGATGCCTGAATAAATCCTTTAAACAGTGGATGCGGCTTATTTGGTTTGCTTTGGAACTCCGGGTGATACTGGCAACCGACGAAATACGGGTGATCGCGCAGCTCAATCAGTTCGGCGAGGGTGCCATCCGGCGATGTACCTGAAATCACGAAGCCTTTTGCGTTCATTCGGTCGCGATACTTCATGTTGAACTCGTATCGGTGCCGGTGCCGCTCCGTTACCTCGGTGTCACCGTAGATTTTTTCAGCGAGCGTGCCTTGGACAACCTTGGTTGGCCATGTGCCCAGTCGCATGCTTGCCCCTTTGTTACGGACGCCACGCTGCTCCTCCAGCAGGGAGATTACCGGCTCTGGAGTTTTCTTGTCGAACTCAGTGCTGTTAGCGTCTTTGATTCCACAGACGTTCCTCGCAAATTCAATCGTCGCCACCTGCATACCAAGACACAGACCGAGGTACGGAATCTTATGCTCCCGTGCGAAACGTGCTGCGTTGATTTTTCCGTCAACACCGCGAGCGCCAAATCCGCCAGGAATCAGGACGGCGCCAATATCTTTCAACTGCGAGTCCACGCCGTGCTCCAGCGATTCGGCATCAATCAGTTTAAGATCGATTCCGCAGTCCTCGCTCGCGGCGGCGTGCGTGAGTGATTCATAAATGCTCTTGTAGGCGTCGCGGACTTCCATGTATTTGCCAACTACCGCGATCTTGATGCGGCGCTTTGGATTTACAACGCGTTCGACAAATTTCCGCCAGTCTGCCAGATCGGGGGCAGGCGTTTGCAGATGCAAAAGATCGCACACCAATTGGTCGAGTCCCTCAGCATGCAGTGTTAACGGCACTTCATAAATCGTGTGCTCGACATCGCGCTCCTCGATCACGGCTTTTTCAGAAACGCTGCAGAACATTGACAGTTTCCGACGCACATCCCGATCCAGTGGTTTTTCGCTACGGCAAATCAACACCTGCGGCTGCAAACCGATCTCGCGGAGCTTCGCCACGCTTTGCTGCGTTGGCTTTGTTTTTAATTCGTGCGCCGCCTTGATGTATGGAACAAGCGTCACGTGCATGTTCAGCACGTTTTCCGGGCCGACCTCTAGAATAAATTGTCGAATCGCTTCCAGAAATGGCAGACCTTCGATGTCACCGGTCGTTCCGCCGATCTCAGTAATAACGACGTCGTATTTGCTTTCGTCGGAAAGCTCACGAATGCGATTTTTGATCACGTCCGTGACATGCGGAATGACCTGAACAGTATTGCCGAGATAATCGCCGCGCCGCTCCCTTAAAATGACGGTCTCGTAAACCTGGCCGCTGGTCAGGTTGTTGTGCCGTGTGAGGACGCAGTTGGTGAAGCGCTCGTAATGTCCAAGATCGAGATCGGTTTCAGCGCCATCGTTGAGCACATAAACTTCTCCGTGCTGGAACGGGTTCATCGTGCCGGGATCGACATTGAGGTAAGGATCGAACTTTTGTAGGACAACGCGCAGCTTGCGCGCTTCAAGTAGCGTCCCGAGTGAGGCTGCGGTTAAGCCTTTACCCAGCGAACTGACGACGCCCCCGGTGACAAAAATGTATTTCATCCGGAGCGAGCACTCTGTTGGGCGCGAACGAGTTTTTGCTCCAGCGATTTTGCGTCGGCGGGCGTGTCCACGCCGGGCGAACCATGTTTGGTGACGAGCACATGAACTTTTACACCATTTTCCAACGCGCGCAATTGCTCCAGCGACTCAGCGCGCTCAAGTGGACTCGGTTTCCACTTCACAAACTGGAGCAGCGCGTCGCGACGGAAACCATAAATACCCTGATGCCGCAGATAACGAACACGGGAAGGTTTGGCAGAGTAGGGGATAACGCTTCGCGAGAAGTAGAGAGCGCAATTGTGCCGATCTATGACGACTTTGTTTTGATGCGGTGATTCTGCTTCGGAAGGATTTTGGAACGGATGCGCGGCAGTAACGATGTCGATCTTCACGTCCGAGCGAAGTTTTTCAACGACTGCATCAATCAAACGGGGATCGAGCAACGGTTCATCCCCTTGGATATTGAGCACGAACGAAAAAGCTTTTGCGCGACGTGCGACTTCCGCCACCCGATCAGTCCCGCTACGATGTCTCGGGGAGGTCAAAGCGACCTCGGCGCCCCACTTGAAAGCGGCCTCGGCGATGCGCATATCGTCAGTGGCAACGATTAGCCGGTCTAGATTTTTGGCTGTTTGACACCGCTGCCAGACGTGTTGCAGAAGTGGTTTATCGGCAATGCGATGCAATGGTTTTCCCGGAAAACGTGTAGACAACCAACGCGCTGGAATGACGCCCAAGGCCTTATTCATTGCCTGTCATCCTGAGCGAACCGCAGGATCTCACGATTGCCGAAACATTATGCAAGTGGACGTCTCCGTGCAACGAACCAAAGGGCAGGGTTCCTCCCCTGGTTCGGAATGACCGCGTAATCATGACGTTATGTTCAAGATAATCTCCGCCGCTGCGGGGAAATCCTCCGCAATCCAATCAGCCTTGCTGCTAGTAATGTCGCGTTGAAAACCGGTTTGAACGCGGATCGTGCGCACGCCAGCATTCCGACCGCATTCGACATCGACTTCCTTGTCGCCAATGAAAAATGAGCGTGAAAGGTCAATCCCGTGTTCTTGCTTGGCCTGCAAGATCATCCCGGGGGCTGGTTTGCGAGAGCTGGAATCTTGCCCGGGAAGATCGGGGGAAAAATAGGTCGCCCCGATCAAATCATCCAACTGTCGCAGGACCTCCGCGTCAACGGCACGATATTGCTCGACTGTCATCAGACCGCGACCGATCCCGCTCTGATTTGTAATAACAATCAGTTTGAAACCACGCGCTTTCAAACGCCGCAATGCTTCCGGAACGCCTGGAAAAATCCTGACGTCTTTCGGGTCGGAACAATAATCACAATCCTTCATGATGGTGCCGTCGCGATCGACAAAGACGGCAGGAGACAGCTCATCAGTCATGGTCGCTGTCCTCTCGGAAGCTGGCGATAAGTTCATTTCGCGTCACGGTTGCTGTTCCAAGTTTGCTAACCACGACCGCGCTTCCGTGGTTGGCGATTTCTGCCGCTTCAATTGGAGTTGCTCCGCAGACAAGCCCGAGGGTAAAGAGCGCAACGGCAGTATCGCCCGCGCCGGAGACATCAAAAACCTGTCGTGCCTTTGTTGGAACATAATGTGGCTCTTCTATCTGTTGAAAAAGCATCATGCCGTGCTCGCCCAGCGTGATGAGAAGATATTTTGTGTTCCATTTCTTAAGAAGCGCTTCGCCGACGCGCCGGAGATCGACATCGTGCGGCGGGACCGCATCCGGATCGCGCCCGGGAATGCCAGCTGCGAGAAAAGCTTCTGCGCGGTTCGGGGTAACCACCGTGGCGCTATGCCAATCCATTAGATGCTCGGGATTGGGATCGGCCGCCACGATCTTGCCGGCCGAGCGCGCAACCTCTGTAATCTCCGAAACAATGTCAGCCGACAAAAACCCTTTGCCGTAGTCTTCAAAGATAATCGCGTCTGTCTGCGCAATGGTGTTTCGGACCGCCGCGAGCACATGCTCGACTTGGTGTGCCGATGGCCCGGTAAACTGTTCACGATCGACGCGAACAACCTGTTGATGACGCGCAATGATGCGCGTTTTCACAATCGTGCGGAACGACTCGTCTTTAACCGCGTTGGAGAAATCGATTTTTTGTTCTGTCAACAGTTCCTGAAGTTGCTGGCCACTGCGATCGTTTCCCAGCAAGCCGATGATCGCGACGTAATCTACGAATTCGCGCAGATTGCGTGCGACGTTGGCAGCGCCTCCGGGGTAGAACGACTCTCTGGTGACCTCCACAACAGGAACCGGCGCCTCGGGGGAAATGCGGCCGACTTTTCCCCACACGAATTCATCGAGCATCAAATCGCCGATGACCAGTATTCGCTTTGTTGGCGAACGATCCAGGACCGCCTTGAGTCTGTTAGGGTTCATAAAAGTGCAGAAGATGCCGCCGAGGCAGCGCAATGGTTCGATTATGGGAAAGCAAATTTTTCTTGACGGCGTTTGTGCGCGGGGCTGGTTCTGTTAAAGTTCGCTCCATTAAATCCTTAAATCGAACTCGAAATCAACAGTCGAAAGTGCCAATGATTCCGTTTACCAGATATTTGAAATTAGGCGTGGGTGTCCTCTGTGGGCTTGCATTGTGTGCAGGTGCCGCCCAAGCGCCACAACACATCAATATTAAACAATTATCAACCAGGGTAGAAGACGTTGTCGTGCCGTTGCCGAACGAAATTTTCGGCGCCCTGAACAAACTGGGCACAGTGAACTGGAAGCAGCACGTGCGCAGCGACAAAGGACCAAACTTTACCGAGAGGCCGCGTATCGCTCTTTTACTTGGGGCGGTGATCGCCGATGGTTTTATCGCAGTGCAGGCGGAAGACGCAGACGCCGTAAAAGATATTGGCCAGCGCGTCCTGGCCCTGGCGAAGGGTATCGGCGTGGGAAATTCAATTACTCCACATGCCAAGGCGATCGTCGAGGCAGCCGACAAGCGTAATTGGGAAAACGTCCGCAGAGAACTGGATCGCACCCAAAACAGCGTCCAACAGGCGATGAACGAGGTGCACGATGAAAAATTATCACAGCTAGTAAGCCTCGGCGGATGGCTTCGTGGTACAGAGGTGTTGACCTCCGTTGTGAAGGAACATTTTTCCAGCGATGGCGCCGAGCTGCTGCACCAGCCCGATCTGCTTTCCTATTTTCAAACAAGGCTCCAGGCTATGCCCGAGTTTAACCTGCCCATCATCCGCCAAATTCAAGACGCGCTGGTCGAGGTGAAACCTTTGATTGATGTCGGCGATCGCCGCATTCCGCCCGAATCAGTGAAGAAGGTCAATGAAATCACAACCCGGATCGGCCATGGCATCGTCACAAGAGACTAGCACTTCGATGAAAAGCTGCGCGAAACTCGTGTTCCAGACGAGCGCTCTGCTGCTCGTTTTAGTAGCCCTTCAACCTGTGATTTTCGCATCGGTGGACGATGCGCAGTCCTTTGCTCTTCAAGCCGCTGAACCATACGTAAAACAAGGATTCCAGGTGCGTGAGGATTACTGGGGAGGCGACCTCGGTTCCGGAGAAAAAAAGGCAGTCCGACAGCAATTGTTCAAAGGGAACGAATACTGGTTTTGGCTGGGAACGGAAGTCGACAAGGCGAAGGTTTCCGTTCACGTTTATGACTCAGATGGCAAACTTGCAGAAGAGCCGGACGGATGGGAGAAAGGCCACTTTGCAGGTGCACACGTCATTCCAAAAGCGACCGGCAGCTACTTTATCATAGTCAGTGTTGAGGAATCGCCAGAGGATCGGACTCATTGGGCATTGGTGTATGGTTTTCGGTAGAACTGAGTGGCTTCGAATCGTGCAGATGCCGATGCTACTTGGAAAATGACTGAAACGCGAACTTTGCAGTTTGAAAGCCCACGCGTTCTGCAGTCCCTTTACGCCAACGATCTTAAGCTCTTGAAGAATCTCGAGGACTCTCTGGGCGTGAAGGTGACCACGCGTGAAGGTTGGGTGAAGCTCGAAGGCGACCCGGGCCCTCTAGACAAAGCGCAGCAAGTATTCGAACAGCTTGATAAAGCGCGTCAGCAAGGTGTCGATATTCAACGGCACGAATTCAATTATGCCCTTAACTCCGTGACCGGACAAAAGGATGAGAATCTGAGCGACATTGTATCGACGAAAATCACAACCTCGTCACGCAAGCCGCCGATCGTGGCACGGAGCGCAAACCAGCGCGCGTACGTCGAGGCAATTCAAAAGCACGACGTGGTTTTTGGAATTGGACCGGCCGGCACGGGCAAAACTTACCTTGCTGTGGCGATGGCCGTCGCGGCGCTCAAGAAAGAGCAAGTGGCGCGCATTATATTAACGCGACCCGCGGTGGAAGCTGGTGAAGCGCTGGGATTTCTTCCCGGCGATCTGGAACAAAAAATTACGCCGTATCTCCGGCCGCTTTATGATGCGTTGCATGAAATGTTGGAGTCGGAGGAAATGGAGCGGGCGATTGCGCGGCAAACCATTGAAGTGGCTCCGCTGGCGTATATGCGTGGACGCACCTTGAATAACGCCTTTGTCATTCTCGATGAGGCCCAGAACACCACAACCGAGCAAATGTTCATGTTACTTACACGAATCGGTTTGAATTCCAAATGCGTGGTTACCGGTGATGTCACACAAATTGATTTGCCCGCGAACAAACGCTCCGGTGTGGTCGAAGCGTTACAGGCATTGAAAACCGTGCCGGGAATTGCGACCGTATATTTCACCGAGCGCGACGTTGTGCGCCATGAGCTCGTGCGCGCCATCATTGGCGCTTACCAACAGCACCGCTCGCCCGCGCCACCATCGCGCAAATAGAAAACAATATGTTCGATTTCCTCAGACGCGGGCGACTCATCAAGCGCGGCCTCGCCTCACGCAAGATGCGGCGCCGGCGACGGCAACGCAGCGAGCTCATGCGCAATCTGGAAAATTTGCCCTTTCTGAAGGTAGTCCTCTTTGCGATGTTTGCCGGCGGCCTGGCATTTCTCGTCTTTAGCGGTCAACAGCCCGAACCGGCAAAAAATTACGTGATTGCGCTGCTGGTTTTGGCCACGGCCATTACGCAGCTTTGGATCAACCAGCCGAAGAGCTTTTACCAAAACTCGCGACTTCTTCTTGTCTTTGGCGTTATCCTTGCCCAACTAGCCGTCACAAAACTGTTGCTGGTCATTTGTAACAGCGGCAATTACCGATTCTTAAAGCCGGAGATGGCCGGCTTGATCACGCCCTATGCGTTTGCGCCGCTCGCGCTGAGCGTGCTGCTGGGGCGGCAACACGGCCTCTATGCTGCGTTCTTCGTCAGCTTATGGAGCAGCATGTTGTTTGGTCCAATTGATGCCCCGCTTTTGATAACCAGTCTGATAAGCGGATTTACTGCTGTCTCTCTAACGTTGCAGGTGCGGCGGCGCAGCAAATTGATCCGTGCTGGTTTGTATGTCGGGCTCGCGATCTGGCTGTTGTCGCTGACATTTGGTTCGATCGGACCGATCAATTGGTTTTATCCGATGGCAAACGACTGGGGCATGATCGGATGGCAAAGTGCGCTCGCTATCGGAAATGGAGTTTTGACCGCCACACTGGCTGGCGGCGCGCTGCCAATGCTCGAGAACGTGTTTGGAATCACGACGGACATTTCGTGGCTTGAGGCTTCCGATCTGAATCACCCGTTGCTGCGCCGCATGACGATCGAAGCGCCGGGCACTTATCATCACAGCCTGGTTGTGGCCAACCTCGCCGAAGCCGCAGCGGAAGCGGTCGATGCAAACGCGACGCTTTGCCGCGTCTGCTCGTACTTCCATGACGTTGGCAAGCTGGTGAAACCCGAATACTTCACCGAAAACATGAGCTTTGAACGCAATCCGCACGATGACCTCGCGCCGACGATGAGCGCCCTGATTATTATCGCGCACGTCAAGGAAGGCGTGGATCTTGCGCTGAAGCATCGGCTAAACCAGCGCATCATCGATATTATCCAGGAGCACCACGGCACCTCGCTCGTCCGTTATTTTTATCAACGCGCAGTCCAACAGCATGAAGACGCGCGCGCTGGGGGCAAGATCATGAAGCTGCGCGAGGACGATATTCCAGAAGTGCACGAGGAAAGTTTTCGTTACAGCGGGCCGAAACCGCAGACGAAGGAAAGCGCGATCGTCAGTCTGGCAGACACGATTGAGAGCGCCTCGCGCAGCCTGGAGAAACCAACGCCGCAAAAAATCGAAGCGCTCGTGAACGAGCTGATCGACGAGCGCATTAGCGATCGGCAGCTGGACGAATGCGATCTGACGCTCGGCGAATTGAAAGTAATCGCCGCCCGTTTCCGATTCACGCTTCTATCGATGTTGCATACTCGAATCGCTTATCCAAAGCCAGGGCACAGACCGGCAGTGCCGCGCGACGAAATCTTGCGCCCAGACGTGATGGCCGCCAGGCGCAAACCTGAAACCGCTCCGCCAATCTCGGCTGCGTAATCGCAGCAAAGGTGGCGTCTGATACAGACGCCCTACAGTTCAGGCGGATGCGCACGCGGCTCACGATCCTTTGAGCCGGCACTGCTCGGAACCGTGACGAAGGGGCCGCCTTCCATCGGTGTGACTTTGGTGAAAGCGATATCAGGCATTTCGCTCGGCAATCCTTCGAGCGGAAAATCTTTTCGCAACGGGAAGAATGGATAGCCGTCCCACATCAGGATTCGACGCAGATCGGGATGGCCAGTAAACTTGATGCCCATCATGTCGTAAGCCTCGCGCTCGTGCCAGTTCGCTGTGGGCCAAATGTCGGAAATGGTGTCGACCGCGCCGAGTTCTTCGGGAACTCTTAATTTCAAGCGCAGATGCACGCCGCGCGGCATCGAATAAAGATGGTAAACGATTTCGAAGCGCGGGTCTTCGCCGAAATTGTCGATGCTTGTAACGTCGATCAAATAATCGAACGAGAGCTCATCGCGATGGAATTTTGCGATTTCACGCAGATCGCTCGCAGCAATGGTAAAAGTTGTTTCCCCACGAAATTCAATCTTATGCTGAATTTTCTCTCCAAATAATTTCTCCGGTGAAGCAACTGCCTCTTCTGTGGTCATAGGTAAGCTGTCATTCTGAGCGGAGCGAAGAATCTCTCACTCGACGTTCGCGGAACGTAACGCCTCGTGAATGCGCCACGATTCTATGTGAGGTCCCTCGCTTCGCTCGGGATGACCCGTTGTTCATGTGAGCGCTTCCTCGAGGCGTTCTGCTAGCTTCGGCTTCTGATTTCTGAACGAGCGTTCGCGAGAAATTTTTTCCTGCAATTTCATCAAGCCGGCGAGCAATGCTTCGGGACGGGGTGGGCAACCAGAGATGTAAACATCAACAGGGATAAGCTGATCGATTCCCTGCAGTGTAGCGTAAGAGCGGTACATGCCGCCTGTGGAAGCGCATGCGCCCATGGCGATCACCCATTTCGGCTCCGGCATCTGCTCATAGATCCGCTTCACCGCAAGAGCCATTTTGTAGGTGACCGTGCCGGCCACGATCATCACATCGCATTGCCGCGGCGAGAAGCGCATCACTTCCGCGCCAAATCGCGCAATATCGAACCGCGACGCAGCTGCGGCCATCAACTCAATCGCGCAACAGGCCAGACCCATAGGCATCGGCCAAAGCGAGTTTTTACGAACCCAGTTCAGTGCCGCATCGAAACGTGTAAAAATCACGTTGCCTTCGATTTTGGAATCGTAGGCCGTCGAGCGAGTTTCGGGCATCAGCGAACAGTAAGATCACGCTCCGCCCTCGCAAGGGAAAACGAGCCACAGATTGACACGGCTGAAACACAGATTACGAAAAGAACACATTGAACTGCCCTGAACATGAATCTGTGTAAATCTGTGTCTAATTCCGTAATCCTTTACAGCAAAACCATCACATGACGGAATTAAGCCGTACTCATCTCGACCAGCTCGAGAACCAGAGCATTTTTATTTTTCGCGAGGCGTATCACGCTTTCAAAAAGATCGCCATGCCATGGTCGATGGGTAAGGACTCAAACGTTCTCGTCTGGCTTGCGCGCAAATCTTTTTTTGGACGCGTACCATTTCCGGTTTTGCACATCGACACGACTTATGAGTTTCCAGAAATGCTGGAGTTCCGTGAATGGGCGGCAAGCCATCACAACCTGAATCTCATTGTGAAAATCAACACCGAAGCACGTGCACGCGGGATTGGATACGAAACGCACGATCCGGTGACAGTGACGCATGAATTGAAGACGGTCGCCCTGCAACAAGCGCTTGCGGAATACAAATGGGACGCGCTCATTACCGGCATTCGTCGGGACGAGGATCCCACGCGTGCGAAGGAGAGGTATTTTTCACCTCGCAACGCTCAATTCGAGTGGGATTACAAGGACCAGCCGCCCGAATTCTGGAGCCAATTCGTAACCACAACCGAGAAGGGGGAACATGTTCGCGTGCAACCGTTGCTCGATTGGACCGAGATCGATGTCTGGCGCTACATCCAGCGAGAAAACATTCCCATCCCGAAGATGTATTTTGCCCGAAACGGAAAACGTTTCCGTTCGTTAGGCTGCAGCCCCATTACGCATCCAATCGAAAGCAACGCATCTACAATCGACGAGATCGTCGCCGAGCTAGAGGCGACAAAAACAACCGAGCGCGCCGGCCGCGCGCAGGACCATTACGAGCGGAATGCGATGCAGAAATTAAGGGCGAAGGGATTTTTATGATTACGGATCGCGGATTGCGGATTGCGGAGAGGAAAGCCGAGAGCCTGCGTATTGCCGATGGCGTAATGTCGGCTGAGGATTTTCGCAAACGCACGTTTCAACTGGGCATTCGTATCGTTCGTTTAGTCGAGGCGTTGCCGAAGACCGATCCGGCGCGCGTAATCGGAAGGCGATTGCTGCGTTCTGGAACTGCTGTCGGCGCGAACTATCGCGCGGCGGCACGCGCACGATCGCGGGCGGAGTTCGTGGCCAAAATGGGAATTGTCGAGGAAGAATGTGGTGAAACTCTTTACTGGTTGGATTTACTCATTGAACTCCAGCTTGTAAGCCATTCTCGGTTGCAAGATCTACGCAGCGAAGCAAACGAAATTTTGTCGATTGTTGTAGCATCAATCAGGACTGCGCGTGGAAATGCCAAGCGGCAGGTGCGTTACGATGACTGAGGTCTCTCCGCAATCTTCAGCGGCTCCGCCGCTAAAGATCGTTTTTGTCGGTCACGTCGACCATGGAAAATCGACACTAATCGGGCGAATTTTGCACGACACGGGCTCGTTGCCGGAAGGCAAGATCGAGGAAATAAAGAAGGCCTGCGCGGCGGAAGGGATGGAGTTTGAATTTGCATTCCTGCTCGATGCGCTGCTGGAGGAGCAGAAACAAAACGTCACGATCGACACGACGGAGATTCCTTTCCGAACAGCGCGCCGCCGTTACGGCATTATCGACGCGCCAGGACACAAGGAATTTTTGAAGAACATGATCACCGGCGCGTCGAGAGCGGACGCCGCGATGCTGGTGATTGGCGCGGACGAAGGCGTGCGCGAACAGAGCCGGCGCCACGCTTATCTGCTCAGCATGCTCGGCGTCAACCAGGTCATTGTGGTCGTCAACAAGATGGATCTCATCGATTACTCTGAAAAACGATTTCGCGAAATCGAGCAGGACTATCGGAAGTTTCTTCAACAGCTTGGGCTAAACGCGCTCACGTTTATTCCGGCGTCGGCGAAGCAAGGGGAGAACGTCGCTCGGGCGGGCATGAAAATGAAATGGTACCGCGCCGCGAACGTTCTCGAGGCACTCGACCTCTTGGAGCCGCAAAAGCGCGATGTTGATCTTCCCCTGCGGTTCTGTGTTCAGGATGTGTATCGTTTTGACGGACGTCGAATCATAGCGGGCCGGATCGAAACCGGAAAACTCAGGGTCGGGGACGAATTGATATTCTCGCCGGCAAACAAGTCGTCGGTGGTCGCCAGCATCGAGTGTTGGAACGCGCCTTCGAACGGACCCAGCATAGCAGGTGATTCGATTGGCATCACGCTTAGCGAACAGATTTTTGTCGAGCGCGGCTATGTCGCTTCGCAGCAGAACGAAACACCGATCGAGACAAACCGCTTTCATGCGGACCTGTTTTGGATAACACGCGAACCGCTGCGGGTCGGACATTTTTACGACCTTCGTCTGGCCACGCAGCAGGTGAAATGTCAGATCGTCTCCATCGAGCAGGTGATCGATTCAGCCACGCTTGAGACAAAGAGCGACCAGCGCGAACAATTGGAGCGAAACGAGATTGGCAGACTTACAATTCAAACGCGCAGCCCACTCGTCATCGATAATTACGATCGCGTGCCAAATCTTGGCCGATTTGTGATCGTTGATGATGGAAAAATCTGCGGCGGCAGCACGATTTTCGGCGGCGTTTACACAGATCGAACCGTCGCAAAGAGCAAAAATATTTTCTGGACCGAGGAAAAGATTACAGCCCGGGAACGGGCGCTGCGAACCGGCCATCGGGGAGCAGTCATCTGGTTAACCGGACTTTCCGGCGCCGGGAAATCCACTATTGCGCAGTCACTCGAACGCAATCTGTTCCATCGTGGCATGCACACCTACGTGCTGGACGGCGACAATATCCGGCACGGCTTGACCTCGAATCTTGGCTTCTCGCCAGACGATCGGATGGAGAACATTCGCCGCGTTAGTGAAGTGGCGAAACTGATGGCCGACGCAGGTACGGTCGTAATCACCGCGTTCATCTCGCCGTATCGAATGGATCGCCGCCGTGCGCGCGAAATCGCGCTCGAGGGCAACGCGGAGTTTATCGAGGTCTTCGTTGACGCGCCGCTCGAAGTTTGCGAAGCGCGCGACCCAAAGAACCTCTACAAAAAAGCGCGCGCAGGAGAGATTCGTGAGTTCACTGGAATTGATGCCCCCTACGAAGCTCCAGAGGACCCCGAGATCGTAGTGCACACGGACCAGCAAACCGTCGATGAATCGGTCGCGACGATCCTTGAGCAGTTGTTATCGCGTTTGCGCACAGAGGAGTAATTCCGTCATCTTGAGCGGAGCGAAGC
>Ga0209577_10004261_pt1 | contig 13440 bp, 13 predicted proteins | sample GraSoiAngelo_109_FD_185874 | JGI IMG/M metagenome (GOLD analysis project Ga0209577, IMG submission 185874) | Grasslands soil microbial communities from the Angelo Coastal Reserve, California, USA - 14_0903_12_20cm (SPAdes) (version 2) | ecosystem: Environmental > Terrestrial > Soil > Grasslands... | reverse complement strand
TAATGGTCCGGTACTACAACCTCGTCGTTGGTCCGTTCACTTATTTAGTTCCCATTTGTATTCACGGACCCTGCCGCGACTGCTTACGAATGAATCCACTATCAAAAGTTTTGGTGCAACGACTCATCCAAAATTAACTATGGATTACTTTGCGTCACGATGGCCGATCATTATCTCCCGATGGATAAGAACAAGTCTTTTCTCAAGTTTTGAAAATGGACTCGAAGCCTTAAAATGTTTTTATGGTTAATATTGTGTGTGCGTTACTATCTTAAATGTAAGTTAAATCCTGTTGAAAAAGACCGACTTGCCAAGGGTATAAAATGTGGTTCCATAGCTAGCGGAAAGATCTTTTATGAAGGAATGCAATCTGCATTAAGAAATGCTACCATTGATGAAGATGACGTGGTACATTTCATTGAAATATGCTACTGTTTGGAAGGTGGACTATACCCTATGGCAATGGAGATTCCAGTCTTAAATGAGTATTTTGAAAATGTCTCAGAAGTAAGAGACACACATTTCAGGGACCAATGTACTATGGAGTGTGAATTTTGCGATTGTACTAGAAATATAAAGTTGCCAGGAAAGCCATTGATGGATGAATTGAATACGCTGATGAAAAGTCAATCATATCATGATAACTTTATAGATATAGGTAGAATAAAGCTTAATAGAAAGAAACAAAAAGAAGGCGTTTATGCTCTAAAATCTTTATCTAATGATAAGAGTTACAGTAAGCTCAAATCGATATTTGCAGGTGCTGCCATTTCTGGTCTCTTTGCAATATTCCACGATGGTACTGACTACTTCAGAATAAAAAATATACCAGATAATTCTGAATCTCGTGAAATCTTGCGAACTCTAGGATTAGAGGTTTATGATAGTGTCGATTCCATAAAATCCAGTGCTAGAAGTTCACTTGCAAGCAGTGATAAGCGTTCAAACGTTGTTTGAACAGGCTGGAGAGCAATCGAGTTTTATATTCTCTCGGTCTCAATGTCTCTTATTCGCCCTTCTCGAAGTTCATGCCACCATTTCTATTTCTATTTTTTCTATTTCTAATAGACTATAATCGATTTTTATGATCTTCGACACCAAAATCTCTTCTATTACCCAATTTTATATCCGGTCAACTCTCTCTCGCACATCGATATTCTTGTAAAGGGGCATTAAAGCGACTAACGGAAGCATTAGCTAAAAAAGTAGGAAGGAATAGCTGATGCTACCGAAGAGTCGCTGAAGCTAAGTTCACCACTTGTAGATGCATTACAGTAACCGAAAGTGATGATCCGACGAGGCCGGTTCCAATTGTTTCAATGGCTATGACCTTGGCTTTCGAAATCAGGTCAAATTTGTCTCTCGAAAGTCCGACCGATGATCCTACAGATAACGTACAGTTTCATCTAAAAGCTTCAGCGTAATCTTTGACGAACTGCGAGAATGATATTGGTTTTCTACCAGTCAACTCTTCAACTACAGAAGTTATGTCTGACGTATAGCCTTTTCTAGTAATGTCAAAAAGCTCTATCAAAGAATTAGCAGACCAATCATCCATACCCATATCTTTCATCCCTTGGCGAGCATCTTCATCTGGTATGTTTACATACTTTATTCCCTTACCTAGTTCCCTAGAAAGTATTTCTGCTGTCTGCCCGTAAGAGAGTGCTTCTGGACCTGTAATGTTATATGCCTTTCCTTTATGTTGATTGTCACTAATTAGTGCTTGTACTGCCACCGCTGCAATATCGCGGACATCAACGAAGCTAACTTTTGCATCTCCAGCTGGAGAATATAAGGCCCGTTGAGATTTTATCATGGGACTATAAAAATTGACAAAATTTTGCATAAAGGAATTCGGCCGCAAGAATGAAAATGGTATTCCAGATTCTTCTATAATTTTCTCTGCTTGTCGATGCAAACGACCGGGAGTAATTCCAGGCTCCCATAATGCTCCCATAACAGATTGTTTTATGATATATTTTACACCTGACTTCTTTGCTGCATTTACCAAGTTAGATGTAAGATCTAGCATATCAGATCGGAACGGAGTCAGTAAGAAAAGTTTATTAACATCCTTGAAAGAAGTTGCAAGCGTTTCTGGTTTATTATAATCTAGTTCCACTAATTCCACACTCTTTAGGTCCTTAAAAGTGGGATTATTGGCTGAACGTGCCGCCGCTCTGATATTAATTTGTCCTTTAGTTGAGAGTTGCCTTACAACTTCACTGCCAACAGTTCCGGTTGCACCTGTTACCAAAATTGTACTTCCGTCGTTATTCATAAAGACATTATTGGACTGAACTTATTTATATTAAGTGCTAGGTTCAAGGTACAGTAGTAAGAGATTCGGCTGTAATATTGCTTGAAGGAAAAACACTTCCGGCCAACGATTTCATACATCTCTATGACACAACACCTTACATGATAAAGAGCGACATTCATTTTGTTGCCCTTTCATTATCTACACATTCTGGTCTGGCCAACGCCCAGAACAAGACATTAATGCAACCTATGGGAGTAAAGAACATGGCAACAAACGTCACGAATATCGTACTAGTCCATGGAGCTTGGGCTGACGCATCTTCATGGAGTAAAATAATTCCTTTTTTGCAGAAGTCAGGACATCGTATTATCGCTGTACAGCTTCCGGAACATTCTCTGGCAGATGATGTTGCTACTGTAAAGCGTGCAATTGAGCTAGTTGGTGGACCATCAGTCTTAGTAGGACATTCGTATGGTGGAGAGATAATAACTAATGCCGCTTATAATAATCCTAAGGTTAAAGGGCTCGTATATGTTGCTGCCTTTGCTCCTAATGAGGGTCAATCCCTAGGTAATTTTGTTGATGTCTCAAAGTTGCCAAAGGATTTATTGATCATTGATAGCGGAGGATTTTCTTACATAAACCCAGCGATGTTTGCTGGGGCCTTTGCTCAAGATGTCAATTCAACCGAAGCTGATATCATGGCCATTGTGCAAAAGCCATTTAGTACATCAATATTTGCTGAAAAGTCTGGCCCTCCTGCATGGAAGCAGCTTCCAACATGGTATCAGGTATCAGAGAATGACCACATGATTCCTCCTGATGTAGAACGTATGTTCGCAAAACAGATGAATGCTACTACTATCTCACTTGCATCTAGCCATGCTTCACTTGTGTCTCATCCAAATGAGATTGCCCAATTGATCCTAAATGCAACGAAAGGAATCACCAAGTAGCATATCGAAATAACCACATTTACATATTAAAGGGTAAGGCAAAGTTCTCAGAATAAGGGTTCATTGCATCAATTACAATTTTTCCTTTGAAAAGATCAGATGGGGGGCATGGTCACTTAGCACTAACTTCTGTATCCGTTCTTAGAATCTGCATGATCGTTAGGAATATCAATCGTCAGTGATATTGCCCCCAATTGGAATATCACTTTTATGCGCGAGTTGTTCAAAGCAGCATTTAGTCTACTCGTAAACTTTCTGCCATTTTTTGGCAGTGAGAAAACATATACTGGTTAGCTCCTCCTAGCCGATCGTTCCACTTGGCTAGCATCGTTTGAGTGCATTGGTTGGCTACGTCATCATCATGCGTTTTGAACACCAACCAGGGGTTACTAAATCCACCAACTTGTTCGGCGATCTTGGTGAAGTTAGCAAACATCTTGGTAGAATTCATAGCGCTGCTTTTGAGATCTTTAACGAACTCCATTTGCGTAACAACATCCTGACGAGTACCGAGTCTGGTGAGATGACCAGCAATTAGAGTATCGAAAGGATAGCTCAAAGCTTGCCCATGAGCTTTTATGAAGCCTGGTACATCTTCGGCTATTGCCAAATCCCTGAAAGGAAGCCAGCCAGGAAAGATGACGTCCACCAACATTAGGACTCTCTGGGTTGGCGCATAGATGAAGATATTACCTCTTTCATGGTTGACACCTTTGTAATCTAATACCAACGTCTGATTACCTAGCCTTACCGTATATGATGTTGAAAATGTCACAGTAGGGGCTGGAACGCCCGTGTCGTTGTGGTCTTTCAAGATCGTAGCTGTCTCCTGTTGCGCTATGTACGTAGCGTTTGCAGGAAACATACTAGCCGCCCCAATATGGTCCATATGTGCATGGCTATAGATAACAATTTTTACTGGTTCCTTTGTTACCTCAGCAATAGCTTTAAGATAGTTTTTGCCAATTGTAAAAGGTGCATCAACTACGATGACTCCTTGATTGCTTACTAGGAACATGGTATTATACGCTCCATCGGTAACCCAATACAAGTGGTCACGAATCTCTTGAACCAGATAGCCCTTTGTAGGAATCTGGGGTCCCATGGCTATCGCTGGAATATGGATTGTGGAGTTTACAGTACTGTTCTGTTTTGCTGCGTAAGCTTGTTTTACTGCATAAGATGCAAATTTCAGATACCCATAATCTTCGTGATCCTCTTGAAGCGCCTTTGAATTTTGGACATACGAAGTAGATAGGAGGGATGTTGTTAAGAGAATAAGTGCGAAAATACTGCCGGATTGCAGTCCTTTCCTGTTTAGGCTTGATTCATTAAGCATATCTAAAGACCCAGGTCTGATGATATAACATTTACGGGTACAAAAACATCACATGTTATACAAAATCTACAATATTTTACAATCTATCCATCGCAACTAATTAGTTATACACATCTAATAATGTAGCTAAGGCAAATCAAATTTTAATACAACTGAATTTCTGGATATTTCTAAACGAGCTAGTATTTGAAGTACTATTTTTATTTCTTGCTGCAATGTATAACCGAAAAATTCTGACCACCTTATTCCTAGATCATGATGTAAAATAATTATATAGTTACTTCCATCTATTTTAAGCTCATATTCTGCAACGTTCGCATATTTACAACGTAGTGAAAGTGCGGTTAGAACTGAATCAATATTTAATTTCTTAAACCAAAACATCAGGAATTCTTTTGGTACAGTAGAGCCATAATCTTGAGCTGATTCTATCAGCTTATTATCATCTGTGGCATTGAGGATACGCCTGAGAGATTCACGAGTCAGAGTAATATAACCAAATCTATCTGCATATTTGTCCCATTCAACATATTTTTTTAGTAGCATAGAGACAAACGAGTTGACACTTAAACCCCTCTCTTTAGAGATAGTTTCTAGAGCATTATCTAATTCTTGTGGAATCCGAACTGTTCTTAATGTTGTTTGTTCACGCTTCTTAGTCAATACTGCATTATAGGACCTTGATAATACATAAAAACTTCCTTTGTGCCATTAATGGTGCTATGTGCAAGTTATGACATAATCCATTATGCCTACTTTGGCTACATTATCCTCTGAAAAAGCTGGATTCGTTTAATTAGTTTTGTCAAATTGAATGTCCTGTTAATACCTGTCAGAAAAATTTTGAACAAAATCGATAGAAGTGTATATCGTTGTTATTGACGAGTTCTGATTGGCTACAATGACAAGAAATTTAGCTCAAAATCGTAAGAAAAGAGTCATTTGGCAAGCAAAAGATACCTTGGGCGTTAAAGATCTAGTAGAACAACAACAGAAATCTACTACTAGATGTGGTAACTATTACTAAGTGAGTAGCAAATACTACTAGGTTTAAGTAACTACCTGTAGTAAACCTAAGGTCTAATGCGAGAAGATACGGTATTGAATAAAGGTACTGACGAAGGGGCTAGGCAAAAAGTTGCCATTGTTACGGGTAGCTCAAGTGGGATAGGGTATGCAACTTCACTTATGTTAGCAAGAAAAGGATTTTATACATATGCTTCAGTGCGTAATATTGATAAATCTGCAAGTCTACAATCGATAGCCAATGCTGAAAGGCTACCCTTGATTAATTCAGCTGGACGTCACTGACGATGGCTCGGTAAAAGACGCAGTAGAAAAGATTGTTTTAGAATTGGTGTTTTAGAATTGATGTGCTAGTTAATAACGCTGGATATGCTCTCTTCGGAGCATTTGAAGATCTTTTATTGGATGAGATAAAAGGACAATTTGAAACCAATTTCTTTGGGGTCATAAGAGTAACACAGCATGTGCTTCCTATCATGAGGAATCCACAGAATGGCGGTGGTGTTATTGTAAATGTTAGTTCGATTAATGGACTTATAGCGTTTCCAGTGATCTCGGCATATGTAGGCACCAAATTTGCTATCGAAGGTTTGAGTGAATCTATTGCATACGAACTTGAGCCTTTTGGAATCAAAGTAATATTGATCGAGCCGGGGGTAATTGGCAGTAATTTCATGAAGGGAAGTATTTTACCTGGGAGAGCGCTAGATCCAAAGTCGCCTTACTCGGAATTAGTGCAAAAAGTTAGTGTTAAAACAAATTCACAGCATGAGGCTGAGAATGCAACACAGCCGGAAGAAGTTGCAAAGACTATATTCCAAGCTATTTCAACTGTAAAGCCGGAATTTAGATATTTAGTTGGCACCGATGCGGTTGGTTTATTGGAAGCAAGAAAAAATATGCCATTTTCAGAGTTCCAAAAGATGATAATACAAAATATCGAACAATAGTTCTGCTTATCATCAAATATCTGCAGATGATCTGCAGATAACAAAGGGGCATACCCCACATCTTTTCAATGTAATCCTATGTGTACCTCGCCGATTTCTAAGCTTCAGGCACCTATACAGGAGTATTCCTTTCGTAATTTCTGAATCAGAGGCATAGTAGCGCAGAACTTTCACGTATACATCTAAAAAGTAAAAGCCTAATAAGCCTTATAGGACCATATGCTCACATCAAAGGACAAATGAGAAGACCAAAGGTCCCCGCAACAATCATTATATTCGTACTAGTAATAACAATTCCATTAAGTACATTTATAGTTCAGCCCACCGTCATCGCAGCACAACAACAGCCTAATTCTTCATCCCAGAGTACTAATTCTTCTGCTACTTCCTCGCCTCTCAAGACTATATTTAAAGACGTCGAGAATTCCATTGTACAAATAACAAGTAAAATACCAACGGGTGCTCCTAATGCCCTAAATCCTCAATCGCAAAATGCTACTGCATTAGGCTCTGGATTTGTTTATGATAAGCTAGGACATATCGTTACGAATGGTCATGTGGTAGGAGGTGCAAAGATAGTGGATGTAACGTTTGTAGATGGTAATAGATTTACTGCAAAGGTAATAGGAACCGATATTTATGGAGATATAGCGGTTTTACAAATTTCAGAGAATAACACACAAAAGCAGCAGCTATTATCTACTCTTAAACCGCTTGTAATTGGGAATTCCTCCAATTTAGAAGTTGGAGATCAAGTAATTGCTATCGGTAATCCTTTTGGCCTCAGTGACACATTGACGACAGGAATTGTTAGCGGGTTGAGTCGATTGCTTCCGGCTGCCGCAGGTGGGGGATTTTCTATACCCAATACAATCCAAACTGATGCACCAATAAATCCTGGCAATTCTGGTGGGCCTTTACTCAATATGCAAGGAGAAGTTGTTGGAATGAATACCGCCGGTCTTTCCGATACAGGAACATTCTCTGGCATAGGATTTGCAATTCCATCCAACAGCATAACAAAAATAGTTCCTGCTTTAATTGCAAAAGGGTACTATTTGCATCCTTATCTTGGGATTAAGGGCGGTGCATTGACATCAGATCTAGTGGAAAATATGACAAGTATAACGGCAAACCTTAGTGGTGTATATGTAGATACAATTACAAAGAATGGTCCTGCTGATAAGGCAGGGTTAAATGGAAGCACTACAGATGAGTACTCAAAGAAACACGTAGGCGACATAATCACTGCTGTTGATGGACACAAAGTCGCAAGGATAGATGATTTGGCGTCTTACATTGACCAACACAAATCTGTTGGTGATAATATTACTTTAACTGTATATAGGAATGGACATGAAGCAAACCTTAAAACGATACTCACCGCCAGGCCATCACTTCTTCCGTTTCTGATCACACCATCTGCTCCTCCATCTTCAATCCCCCACCCTCAGCCTCCCACACGACCACCGACGATACCTTCACCGCATTCATAACTTTTGTTAAGGCAGCTTCAGCATAACTGCGGCCTATAAGACAGGCGCTTCCTTGCCATAATTGGCCGGGCTTTAGGAACCAAGGTAGCAATGAAATCATAAAGGAATCATGGCAAAGTATACAACGAGTACACACTTGTCAATCAAGATAATGCTTTGAAAATAGTTATTGCAGATAGAGAGTACGATAGTAAAGAGAATTTTAGATATTTGTGTGATAATAATATAGAAGCTGCAATCAAGGTAAGGAAGAACTCCTCGTTTATGGGTTGTAATCCAAGGAGGAAAGTTGTACTTCAACAACTAAAGAATCTTCAAAAATGGAAGAGTAGCGTCAGCTATGGACAAAGGTGGATAGTTGAAAGTGTCTTCTCTTCCATGAAAAGGATGTTTGGAGAATATGTATCCGCAAGAAGATTTCCAAACATGGTCAAACCTTGAAGAATTTTTCTAATACAACTCTTCTCAAGTCTTAAATATTGAATACTACACCATTTGCTAAGGAACGTATGTGTAAAAATTCACATTCGACCAAATTCACTCTTATCAGTATTTTTTATAACCAAATATACAAGACGTTTCCAGATTTAAAGCTTGAATTGTTAATGTTACTCTCATTTTCAGCTATGTTTCTGTTCATGGGTTGTACTAATCCAGGGTATGCTCAGATAACAACTTTAGGGGTTAAAATCCAGTCACTACCAGTCGACAATGCTATGATTAAAGAGATTCAACATAGCATCAGCTATACGTCGTCATCAACAGCATCATCAGCATCGCCTTTAAAGAACCCACCATCAACACAATCCATAACTTCAATCTTTAGCAATAATTATCAACCTTCACAACCCCCACCCATGGCTAATGCTGGTTCCAATCAAGTAGTTACTGCGGGCTCACCTGTAGTTCTCGATGGGTCGACAGCAAGTCGCCAGACGGAATAATTCTAGCATATTCCTGGAGGCAGATTCCCACAGGCGCTCCGAACACTTTAAGCGGAGCGAACTCAACGGAATGGGAGTTTATTGCTCCTCACGTTGCTGCTAATACAGTTATGCGATTTCAACTAAATGTTACTGATAACCTGGGACAGACAGGCACTGCCTTTGTAAATGTCCTAGATAAGTCGACTCCAACTTTCAGTGCTCCAACCCCTGTTGAGATCAAATCACCAATCACATCTGCAAGTGTGCCTTCGAATCACCCGAATACAAATTCAAACCTTGTCAATCTTCCTGCTGCAAAGTATGCATCAATACCGCCACCTTTGACTCCACCAATAAATCATTGAATACAAGATGTTGTGACTACAAAAATAATGTTATTGTGCTAAAGGATTACAGCATTTTTTCAGCCCTAATTTTGCAACCACTTCTTGGTGATGGGTTAGCTAAATTTGCGAATTAGTCTAACTGAACCCGGTAGGCTTTTAATGCTCCTTATGTTCTGGCAGAATGTATTGCAATATTACGTACGACGCTCTGTTTGGGGCTGTACATCATGGCAGGGCCAAAGATGAACGTTACTAATAATAACTCTTATCAAGGATCCTGAACGCCTGACCTACTCAAGCAGAAGATAGGGTATAACAGTGGTTGTTGTAAGCAGCGTAGGTTTAGGGACAAATACTCATTTCTTCTCGACCACTACTTTTGGAATATCATCCTTTTCAACCTCGCCAGTTTCCTTATTTATCGCCGTGTGGTGAACAAATGCTATAATCATTTGTTGCATTTGATCTTTTTGTATCTTTTCATATTTGATATCGTGTATTAGTACTCCATTTTGGTTAGCAAACTTGTTTATTTTTTCTTCTAGTTTTTGTAAGTCCTCTTCTACGTTTTTAGCTGCGGTTTGGTTTACGTATTCATGAAATATTTTTACTATCATTTCTCAACAGTCCCATGAATTTAGTGAGATAAGTCCAATTATACTTTTGCATACTCCTCTTCATCAAAGTCAGATGCAATTACTGTGTTAATCATGTAGCCAAGTCATACAAGTCAAGTTGTCTGCCATATTGCACTCCATTGATGACTGCTGTGTGTCCAATTCTGGTATAGGTACGAACTGGAATAACTACCACCCATTCTATTTCTTCCCACTCTTCTCGTATTTGTTTTTCCTGCTCTTCTGGTTCTTCCCGATGTCCTCTTCGCAAATTTTTATTCATCAGCTGTAATATCATTATCATTTTGGCTGGTTTAGTATTGGTGGTGTTTGCAGACCTGTTAGAGTTGTTGCTCTTACCTTTACTGATGCTATGAGAAGAAGAACCAGCTTTCACAGCTAATGCTGAGTCAGAAGCAGGCATACTAGCTACTGTTACTAGTTCCAACATCATTGCTACCACAATGGCAAAGACACCAAACATCCTTGTTGTTTTGTTTGTAAACATAGCCAGCTCTCCTGGGCACATATTTTATATTTTTATATGAACTAAGTTTAAGTTTATTATAACTAAGTTTATTGTTATTGTACATTTGATTTGTAATAAATAATTATACAATGAGATGATGCAAGCAATCGGAGTTAAACTGTATCAATTAGTGTGAGTAGTAATCATTATAGCAAATGTCCTGATCTAAGTAAAGTCTACAACTTGCGGAAAATTATGATCTCGCATCGAATGACTCAACCTTGTGTTTTAAGTTAAGTTGACATATAGCAATATATTGAATCTGAATAGGTGCGTCTAGTAGCAGGTTTAATATAGGAAACACACAAAGAATGAAAAGAGAATTATTACTTAATTCAGTGTATTATGGTAGTACTATTAATTCCCCTCTCATTGTTGGCAGATGATACTTGCAGTAAAATTGGTATACGCCAGCTTCAGTTGCTTTAAAAGTGATAACTGAATGTTGTCCTGGACCTAGATCCTTGTCAATGTTATATGGTGCCCCAATAGTGAACGAGTGTCTATCCCCATTTGGCGGTTTCTCAAGATTGTAGAAAATTATATTAACTGTGTCTCCTTTGTTGACCGCTATTTCTGATGGAGAGAAGGAATCTGGTGGAATTTGTAATAGTGTTTGGTTAATGTCTTGATGTGCGGAAGTAAATACGTAAAATGTCTTATTTGTTGAAGAACCAAGTATGGCTGCTGACATAGCTCCAATACTAGTTTGATTCATTGTCATGGGCATCGGTTGTTGTTGTGCTGCAGCAATCTGAAGATCATTTCCACCACCAGCAGTTACTAGCATTGTAAGCAATGAGAAAGGCGATGCGATGAAAATTATAATTGTCGTTAATGCAATCACAAATGAGACTATCAAAATAGTTTTGAATGTGCTATTATTGTTTTCTGATTTCAATCCTACTGTTGCTAATACTCTAATGTTGCTTTATATAACTATCTATTATAAAATATGATCAACATACAACCAAATTAAAGGCTCGACTACATATGGTGGAAAAAGTATCGAGGATATTAGCCAGATTTTGTCGTTACAATTCCATATATAGGCGTATTCCCAAAGTGATTACCAATCTTGCTTGGATCAATCCATAAACTGAATGCACTACGATCTATTATCTTGATGCTTACTGGCACATTTATGTTTGAGATACCTATCATGTTTGGCAACCCTATCGTGACTAGTCTAGTCGTACCGTTGATTGTGGTCGATGATAAGTGACTATTATTATTCACTGAATTAGTGATGCCTGTTACATTAAGGGTAGACGATATCGTGTGTGTATGTAATGCTGCTCCATCTAGGCGCACCATGTCAAATATTGTATTGAAATCAACTGTGGCTGGTTTCGATTGACTTTCTTCAAGTCTTGGTTTGAAGACCAACATCTGCCATTGGCCGGAGACTATCCATGCTGGTTTGCCGCTTGCATCATTCTGTAAACTTGCAATAGTTCCAGTTGCACTAGTAAAATTCAACTTATTTATTGCAGCATTAATGGAACTGGTGCTATTGCTATTGTTTGTATTTCCAATTGGATTTATTGTCGTTGTACTCTTCAAAGAAAAGGGTACCTGCGCAAAAGCCGCGTCACCATTAGTACTAACATGAACAAGGATAATAATTCCACTCAATATCATAGCGCACATGCCAATACTGAACACAATCACAAGTTTCTTATTATCTCTCAAATACGCATGCATATCTGAAGCCATTTAATATATTAACATTTTTAATGAATAAGCACTAAGGACCGCATTATTATTTTGCTGAGTAATACTTTTTTATTGTTAATACTTCTTAATCCGGTTGTTCTGAACGCATTATGTCAATAGTCCAACTAAACCATAGACCTACCCTACATTCAACATTGTCTCTGATCTAAGAGAATATTAAGTAGGCTTGCGCTGACCATAATTCGATCCAAATCGAATACGAACGTTTCTGTATGATGCTTCAATAATGATGGCGTAACCACAGATATTGTCCTCTGTGTTCTCCAATTGCTAGTTGAGAAGCCTCACTTTCTCTTTTTTACAATGCTTTACTTCATCAGAGTTTGCTTCATCATTTTATAAAACCCCTCATCAGACATACTTCTTTGGCTTCCATCCATGTTTCTACGTCCTTTCCAGCTAAATACCTCAGACCAGGATTTTCACAGAAGCAGAAGTATAACCAAAATAGCTATCCAACAAAGCAAGGTTACTCCAAATTGAAAGCCATTCCATCTCCAGACTTTGGAATAAAGATTGCAGTATGATGGTTTTGCAAAAGCTCCGCTATCCATTTTCCACGTTTTCTTGGCTCAATTTCTTCAACCGAATAACTACATAGCAAGGAACCACCAAAGCTACCAAAAGTAGAATGATAAGAACGTTCGACATCTAATTCATCTGATACCTGCTCTTCTTTCTTTACTTCAGGGATGGCTCTTGATACCATCCGAAAAATAGAGGGATGTTTTAAATCGGCCAAAATGCCTTTTACAATACTATCATATCCAAATACTGATCCTTCCCGGAATTTCTTAGGGTCCGGAATTTGCCGAATAGCCAGTAAATTCATTTTCTCAAAGGCTTCAACGTCTATACCACTATTTGTCATTTCATTTTTAATAAGCGATATATCCATATCTTCATGTATAGTATAGATACAGTGCTGTCCTTTCAATAGCCCATTTTTTATAAAACGAAATTGAATCATTCGTCCAGATTCAGGTTCTTCATAAAAAAGTACCATATGCTTGTAATCATCTAGGCTGTCTAGAAACTTTAAAGGATTACGATTAATACTATTGTTACTACTATTGATATGTGGCTGGTCGTTCATATCTTCTCTCCAATATTTGCTGCTCTAAACATTACGAATGATTCGTCAAGAATCACATGGTCATGAGCCGCAATCATTGTTTTGATGTTCTTGCTATCATTATTTTCATTACTGACATTTGAAATATTATATCCACAAAGAACAGACACATC
>Ga0209577_10004260_pt1 | contig 13440 bp, 9 predicted proteins | sample GraSoiAngelo_109_FD_185874 | JGI IMG/M metagenome (GOLD analysis project Ga0209577, IMG submission 185874) | Grasslands soil microbial communities from the Angelo Coastal Reserve, California, USA - 14_0903_12_20cm (SPAdes) (version 2) | ecosystem: Environmental > Terrestrial > Soil > Grasslands ... | reverse complement strand
AACATGACCAGACCCTGCTGACCGGCCGTCGGAAAAAATGAAGCCGGGATTTCCAATTTGACTTCTCGGCCCGACCGATAACGTACACCCGCCCTCGTCAGCATACAATGCTCCATGAGTGCAGAGCCTGTCCGGAGGCGGAAAAATCGAAAAACTAACACTTCTCTAGGCATTCCTCACACATTTTCTTTCCCTCTCCTGCCCACCCATGAGTGTAGAGCTGTAAATCTGCATATGATGACTCTGAAAATCCTTTTCCACATGGATGTAAAGTCGCGTACTCGGAAAAGTGGCAGTCACGGGCCAAACGGCGCTCTGGGAAACCACTCTCGTTGCGCTGTTACGGTTGGGTCTTGACGTGATGATTTCCTGAAATGCGAGATCGCCGGAATTGAAATCGAGCTGAGTGCGGGACATCCAATTCCGGCGTCTTTCATTGGGGTCCAACTGGGGTCCAAAACTTGGCCATTTTGCGGGTCTTTCGGGTGTCTCATTGGTGTAAGGGCAACCGAATCAATGGGACTTATAGTAGAGTGTGATCGTCGAGCTCATAACCCGACGGTCGTCAGTTCAAATCTGACCCCCGCAACCATTCTAAGAAACACAAAACATAAGGGGTTGCCCTAACAGGAGCAACCCCTTTTTTCGGAAAAATTTGAGCCTTCCACAACCCGAAGGTCGTCAACGGACCCTCGCAGCCCATCTTATTGACTGACAAAGACTTCCTGCGCGTCACATCGGGAAGCCTTTCTGCTCTTGGGACAAATTTGGGACAGAAATCAATTTTTTCCTCTGCGATTTCAGGAGTCCCAAACAATTCATCCCAACTTCCCTGCCCATTATGTGTGGCTAAACGCCGAGCGCTAGATTCCGCGGTCACGCGGTCGATGCTTCACGAGCCAAATCCTGTGTTGTGCTATGCTACCACACTTGTGGTAGATTAGTACCCGTATGCTTGACCTGCGTTCTAAAGCGCGCCAGCGGCTCCTGGCGTATTACTTCACGAACCCTACGGCCCGCCATCACCTGCGCGACCTGGCCGAGCGGCTGAGTATTGATCCATCTAACCTCTCGAAAGAGCTTGGGCGCCTGGAACGCGAAGGACTCTTTCGCTCCGAAGTGAGTGGTCGCCAGAAGTATTTTCAACTCAACCGCAACTATCCCCTGTTTGAAGAGGTGCGGAGCATTGTTGCTAAGACCATAGGGGCGATACCTCTCTCAAAAAAGTTGAACCAATAGACGAGGCGTACGTCTACGGTTCGTTCGCGCGAAACCAGCAGGACGCTTCCAGCGACATTGATGTCCTAGTGATCGGCAGCCCCAGGGGTGAGGCTCTTGCAGAAGTGATGCAAAAACTTGAGCGACAGCTCGGTCGAGAGATCAATTACACAGTCTTGAGCAGGAAAGAATTCGAGTCACGCCGAAACCGGAAAGATGCCTTCCTCGAAAACGTCTGGCACAATAAGCGGGTTTCGCTCGTGAGTGCCGCGTGAAGAAGCTCGGTAGTAAGGCGATGTGCGCACATGCGTCATCCCGGCGATGCGGATGAACTCCTTGAAGTCTCGGGCAATGAACTGCGGTCCGTTGTCGGAGATGATTCGCTGCCATCCTGAGACGGCACTTGTTGGATAAGGTGCCGGTTTCCGATCTGTGTGATGAACTGGGGCTGCAGCCAACGGTGTTCTACCGTTGGCAGAAGGGGCTCTTCGAGAATGGGGCGGCCGCCTTCCAGGGCAAGAGCCGTCCAGATCACCAAGCGGAACAACAGCGGATCGAGTTTCTGGAAAAAGATCCAGACCAAAGACGAGGTGTTGGCCGAACTGATGGCCGAGCACATCGCCTTAAAAAAAAGTCTTGGGGAGCTCTGACCAAAGTGTGGGTACCGCACGATATGCTCGCCGGGCGGCAGGCCGAAATCCGCGCGGCACGCGATCGCAAGCTCAAGGAAGCCCGTCACCAGCGGCAGCTCCGGCGGGAAGCAGCATCGCTGCTTGCACATTCTTCGAACGCGAGTACAATGACCTCGCCAGGTGAAACAGAAGCGGGCTCTGCAGATGCAACCATGCTGAGGGATAACCTGGTGGAGCTCATCGAGCCGATGCCAAACAGCGCGGGAGCTGATCCTCTCGCGCGGTACATTCAAACCCCAGTGCATGCATCGGACGATAGACTCCCATGCCTTAAAAATCCCCGCCCCGAAGGAGCGGAATCTTCACTAACGGAAAACGTCACCTCTCCATTTCAGGCTGAGCCAGCACATCAGTACGTTCCTGGCGTAGATTTGTTGTTAGAAATCTAGAGAATATTTCTGATGATCGCCTAAGGTATACATGGGATTGATTATCGCTGGGAGTGGGTCAACCTTTAATCGCCAGCACCTCATTACGGTCGTCAGCGCCTCTTGGATTTTTGAAACTGGTGCTGTCATCCGATTGAGAGAAAGGTGCCACGTGGAAAGAGAGTCCGTGGTGCCGAGAGACCACTCAACAAAAGAAGTGGAAAGTGAGGCATAACGTTTGTTCCCAGCCCTTATCGGTCCAGGCAGCCTCCATTAGAGGCACCGCCAAAGGAGTCTGGGTCAAATGGCCGTGCCGACTGGCCGATGCAACAAACGAATCAGGAGGGAAGTGGAGGTAGAACTTGTTCGTCCAGATGCTTTGGAGATCAAAGAGACAGCCATTGCCGAGAACGTGAGCGCTCGCGGGATGCGCGTAGCGACGGAACACCATCTGGCGCCCAGGGGATCGCGTGGTGGTAAGCTCTCCGGAACCTGGCTCCCATACTTTGGCACGCCTCGTTTATTGTCAGCGCATGGAAAACAACAAGTTTGCTGTCGGTTTGGAACTTTTGCTCACACTGGGACCGACGGCCAATCCCCCACTAGCTCTTAGCTCGTTGCAGCAATCATTCCAGCAGTTCATTCTTATTGAGACGATCCTGGAGTTTAGGGCTCTTCATGTATGATGTACTATGTCATGACAGAAAGCGAGAAATGGAAGCATAGTTTTCGAAAGAGCCGTAAACTTCCGCAAAAACTAACGTGCCTATGCGCATATTGCTTGCTGACAATCACGTCTTGGTTCGCCAGGGGCTGAAAGGGTTGCTCGAAGGGAATGGATATCCGGTCGTCATGGAGGCCTCGGACGGCCAGCAGGTTCTACGTCTGTCGCAAGAAGCCCACTTCGACGTCGCTATCCTTGATGTCAGCATGCCTATCCTGAACGGCATCGATACGGCCCGCGAACTGACAAGGTCCGCCTCCAAGACGAAAACCATTTTGCTTACGCGGCACGATGAAGACCAATATGTCATCGAGGCACTTCGTGCGGGGGTCAAAGGGTACGTACTCAAGAGTCAGGCCGTTGACGATCTCCTCCATGCAATCCGTCATGTTTGCGGCGGAAAGATTTATCTCAGCCCAGGCGTTTCGGGTGCCGTGGCTGGCGCGTATCTTTCCAAGACGCGTCCATTGGCCGATCCCCTCTCTTCTCGTGAGCACCAAGTCCTTCAATTGATTGCCGAAGGAAGGTCCTCAAGAGAAATAGGCAAGGTGTTAGGGATCAGCTCTAAGACCGTGGACACCCATAGGACAAGGCTCATGGGCAAACTCAATATTCACGATGCGGTTAGTTTGGTCCGCTATGCCATTCGTCGCGGTTTAATCCACCCTTGACCGAAAGCAGAGTTTCGAATCCCAGGACGCGTCGCATCGCTAAACTAGAATTCTGAAAGACATGCCTGATCCACTGAAATGACGCCTATTACTGTAGTGTGCTCGCATCTTAGGAATTCTCGGCAATCTCATACCATCCTGTAGCATCTCTACATTCTACGCGGCAACTTGTGGTTTGGACCGGTCGGGGAACCTGAAGGGCCACGTGCTGGTATCGGCCGATTCGCGAACAGCTGTCAGGCAAGTCCCTGACAATGCCGTAGGCTGCATTCTGACACTGTAATACAGTTCTCACAGAATTGACCTGACACAGCTGCCTCCAGAAAATACTGCATTAGTGTCCCTTGGACGTCCAAACCCCTTTGCGTCGCGGAAAAATGTGGGGCCTCCCCAGCCACCCGTAGTCGAGAGGTAGAAAAAAAGATGAAAAATGCGTCACCGAACGAACCGTTGTGGCTTTGACGGGTACGTTTTGCTCACAGTCCGTCTCGTATGGTGGCGGCCTAGATTCTGGGAGCGAGGACAGGAGTGCGCCATGGAGCGATCAGTTGGTCAGTGAAATCACCGAAATCACTGTCCCTATAACTTCAGATCGGGACATTTTAGCCGCCCGCCAGAAGGCGCATGCGCTCGCAAAGAAATTGGGATTTTCACGCATCGAGGGGACTTTGGTAGCCACTACCATTTCCGAAGTGGCGCGAGACATTCTCCTTTGCTCGGGCATGGGGGAAGTCGTTCTGAAACCGCTCCGACAAGAAAAGAGGACCGGGATTATGATAACCGCTGCCTATCGCGTAGGAACCATCCTCAGCACTGCCAGTCTCCCTACGCGCCTCACGCATTTGGTGGACGACATAGAATTCAGCTTCCAGGCAAGTGGGGGCGCAATCCTGACAGCCATCAAATGGCGGCATTAGCATGCGGAATGTCCTACTCGACCTGTTCATGAATCGACCGAAGCGGCCGATGAGCTTACGAAGAGAGGTAAATAGATAATTAGTAATGGGCCTCCAGTCCGGCCGGAACATGGCCGTCCAAAGGAAATTGCGCATCAATCCGAAAACCTTAATCGCGTACGCCCGCAGGACGGGACGCCCCCGAGAGTACCCTGAGAAGAGCGTTATTTTTTTGCAGGGAGAGCCGGCTCGTACCGTCTTCTACATCGAAAAAGGAATAGTGAAGCTCACTGTAGTATCCAAACACGGAAAAGAGGCGATTATCGCAATTCTCAGTCGCGGTGATTTCTTTGGTGTGGAATGCATAGCGGGTCAGCCTCTCAGAATGGCAACCGCCGGTGCGGTCACTGACTGCTCCGTTGTCAGATTTGAAAAGCGGGCGATGATACGTCTGCTGCGAGGGAAACGCCACGAGTTTTCAGAGCTTTTCGTTGCCTATCTGCTTTCACGCAACATCCGTTTGGAAGAGGATCTGGTCAATTGGTTCTTCAACTCAGGCGAGAAGCGTCTTGCCCGTATCCTACTGTTGCTTGCTTGCCTCGGCAAGGAAGGTAAGCCTGAGACTGTTATTCCCAGAATCAGCCAGGAGACTCTGGCACAAATGGTCGGCACAACTCGCTCCAGGGTCAGTCATTTTATGAACAGGTTCAGGGCCTCTGGCTTTATCGATTACAACGGCGGTTTACGGGTTCACGGTTCCCTCTCGAATGTCGTCTTGCACGAATAGCCGTGAGCAATTTTGAACAGACAACCATTTGTCTCTGGACATACTTTGTGGGCACCGTGAAACCATCTTATAATGGAACACCAGATCGACTTCGAAATCGTAGTGGGGTTGCAAGAGTCCGTTAGGGTTCCAATCTCGAACAAAATGTAAGCTCCTCAGGTATGAGGAGAGGGGGGCGGATGGATGGTCAGCGTCAAATCCGTGGTGTCGCACCCGAGCATGGAAGACCGTAGCAAAAAGCAAAGTATCCTTCTCGTGGATGACCGAGAGGAAAACCTTGTCGTTCTCGAGGTGATCCTCAAAGATCTTGACTGTAATCTCGTCAGAGCAAGGTCTGGCCAGGAGGCGCTAAGGATTCTTTTTGGCCACGATTTCGCGGTGATCCTCCTGGACGTCCGTATGCCCGACATGGACGGCTTCGAGACAGCGGAATTCATCCGGCAGCGGCAAAGGTCCAAAAACACGCCGATCATTTTGATCACGGCTGCTGACGTGAGTAGCGATCAGATCATACGTGGTTACTCAGCAGGCGCCGTGGATTTCATATTCAAACCGTTCGTGCACCAGTTACTGGCGGCCAAGGTCCGTATCTTCATCGAACTCTTTAGCAAGAGTGAGAAACTCCGCGTCAGTGAGGAACGGTTTCGCTTGTTGGTGGAGAGCGTGAAGGACTACGCGATTTTCATGCTCGACACAGAAGGTGCCATCGTGAGTTGGAACCTCGGAGCGGAGCGAATTAGCGGGTATCGGCAAAAAGACATTGTTGGCAAGCATTTCTCTGTCTTTTATCGAGCGGAAGACGTTCAGGTCGGCAAGCCAAAGAATGGACTGAAAATGGCGGTCGCCGAGGAACGCTTCGAGGAAGAGGGCTGGCGGGCACGGAAGGATGGCTCGGAATTCTGGGCCCATGTCGTGATTACACCGGTTCGCGACGAGGAGGGGACCTTACGGGGGTTTGCGCAAGTTACCCGTGACGTTACAGAGCTCAAGAAAGCGGCGCAGGTCGTGAGCGAGCTTCCTACTCGACTTCTGCAGTCACAGGATGAAGAGCGGCAGCGGATTGCGCACGAACTACACGACAGTACCAGTCCAGCCCTAGTGGGCGCGCTATCGCGGCTCTACATGTTGAAAGATCGTGCAAAGGACTGGGACACGAAAACATCCACAGCCCTGCAGGACTGTCTAGCCCTGGTGGAGAACGTTGCGCGCGACATTCGAAACCTCTCCGAGCGTCTGTACTCTCGCGCACTGGAGCAAGTAGGTTTCGTTTCTGCTGTCCGCTCTCATGCTGAGGCCTTCGGAAAGCAGAGCGGAGTTCGCGTGGAACTGGATTTGCCGGCAGCATCGGGCCGTTTCCCGCAAAATGTGGAGATAGTGCTTTTTCGAATCCTGCAAGAAGTACTGCCCTACATACAGCTTCACTCCAACAGCCAATTGGCTGTAATCCGCTTCAGCTCAACCAAGCAAGAACACACGCTGGAAATAAGCGATCGTCTTGGCAAAATGGATGTCGGCGTTCCTAGTCCCCCGGAGCGGCGGAAGACGGCGCTAGAGATTAGGCTTGCTGGTCCAGAAGAGCGAATCAAGCAGCTTGGTGGAAAACTCTCAATCTCCACAAGGTCCGGCATCATTATTCGTGCCGTAGTGCCGGTGCATCCAAACTCAGTGTCCTCCGAAGACCTAATCGAACCTTGAGAGGAGACGTTACCCGCAAGTCAAAACACCCGAGGGGGTCAGGGTCTACTGGCGCTGTGAAGGACTTGAAGACACTTCACCTGTACGAGATCTGAGTGTCGGAGGTCTGTTTCTCGAGACGCGTGAGACGTGTGGCTACAAAATCAGGCTTGAGTTTCCAGGAAGGCTCGATTAGGGCCGAGGCCGTTGTCGGGTATGTAAGGCCAGGAAAAGGGATGGAGCTGAAATTCACCTCGGTACACCGCGAAGATCCCCGCGCCTGGCGGCATTTGTGAATCGTTTGGCCTACTCCATGAAGTAACTCTTAGACGCTAGCTCGAAAATTTATATATGTAACTAGATCGCGATCCAAAGTTGAATCGACATAGCGGCGGACGTATTCTCTCTTGGGCGAGGCGGAAGCTCAAATCGGAAATTTGGAACGGAGAAGAGGCTAGCATATTCCGGAGTGGGAACGCTAAGGTTACGCTTCTTCTAGGGGGGATCCATGGGCACAAACGGCACTACTCAGGCCACTCTCGTGGCGGCAGATCTCGTAAAGGCTTTGAACGCGGCCCGGAGGGGGAACTTTAACGTTCGCGTACCAACCGCACATTCGGTCATCCCACGCGAGGTAGCAGCGGGCCTAAATGACGTCTTCGCCGCCAATCAGAAAATGGCGCGGGAATTAGAGGAACTTCGGCGGGAAAGGAAGGACCTTCTTCGGACGCTCGAAGCGTTCGAGCAAGGTGACTTTGCGGCCCGTGCTCCCCTCGGACACTCGCGGAGTCCGGTTGTTCGCGCTTTGAACAATGTCATCGGCATGAATGGGAGGGTCGCTGGCGAATTAGAGCGCGTGAGTCGCGTTGTAGGCAAAGAAGGCAAACTTATGGAGCGGGCAGCGTTGAAGAGTGCGCGCGGTTCGTGGGGCACTTCCATTGCTGCCGTTAACACCCTGATTGGCGATCTCGTTCAGCCGACCATCGAAGTGGCGCGCGTCATCGACGAGGTCGCTGAGGGCAATCTGTCCCGCACCATGCCCTTAGAGATTGAAGGTCGCCCAGTCAAGGGTGCCTTTCTTCAAATCGCCAACACAATCAACACGATGGTGGGCCAGCTTAAGGCTTTTGCATCTGAGGTCACACGTGTAGCCCGCGAAGTGGGCACCGACGGCAAGCTGGGCGGCCAAGCCCAGGTGAAAGGCGTGGCGGGCGCTTGGAAAGACCTTACCGACAACGTGAACTCAATGGCCTCGAACCTCACGAACCAAGTCCGCAACATCGCCGATGTGACTACGGCTGTCGCCAAAGGCGACCTCTCGAAAAAAATTACCGTAGAGGCCAAAGGGGAGATCCGCCAACTGAAGGATACGATCAACACGATGGTGGACCAGCTCAACGCCTTCGCATCGGAAGTCGCCCGCGTCGCGCGCGAGGTGGGCACGCAGGGCAAGCTTGGTGGTCAGGCGGAAGTCGAAGGTGTAGGCGGAGCTTGGAAGGACCTGACGGACAACGTGAACTCGATGGCCTCGAACCTCACGAACCAAGTCCGCAACATCGCCGAGGTCACCACGGCTGTCGCCAAAGGCGACCTCTCGAAGAAGATCACTGTCGAGGTCAAGGGTGAACTCCTGCAGCTCAAGCAAACCATTAACACCATGGTGGACCAATTGAATTCCTTTGCCTCGGAAGTCACCCGCGTGGCCCGAGAAGTGGGCACAGAGGGCAAACTCGGTGGTCAGGCAGAGGTCGAAGGTGTGGGCGGTGTGTGGAAAGACCTGACGGACAATGTCAACTCGATGGCCTCGAACCTCACGAACCAAGTCCGCAACATCGCTGAGGTCACCACGGCCGTCGCCAAAGGCAACCTCTCGAAAGAGATCACCGTGGAAGCGAAGGGCGAGATTCTAGAACTCAAAAACACAATCAACACCATGGTAGACCAGCTCAACGCTTTCGCTTCCGAGGTCACCCGCGTGGCTCGCGAAGTGGGTACCGAGGGAAAGCTGGGGGGCCAAGCCCAAGTTAAGGGGGTTGGAGGTACGTGGAAAGATTTGACGGACAACGTCAATTCCATGGCATCGAACCTCACAAACCAAGTCCGTAATATCGCCGAAGTCACAACCGCCGTCGCCCGCGGCGACCTCTCCCGTAAGATCACGGTCCGTGTTAAGGGCGAGCTGCTGCAACTGAAGCAAACGATCAACACCATGGTGGACCAGCTCAACGCCTTTGGGTCAGAAGTGACGCGCGTCGCGCGAGAAGTAGGCACCGAAGGCAAACTGGGCGGCCAGGCGAAGGTGAAAGGCGTGGCGGGGACTTGGAAGGATCTGACCGATAACGTCAACCTAATGGCCTCAAACCTTACCAATCAGGTGCGCAACATCGCCAATGTAACAACCGCAGTTGCCAAAGGCGACCTCTCAAAAAAGATCACTGTGGAGGTCAAAGGGGAGTTGCTTCAGCTCAAAGAGACCATCAACACGATGGTGGACCAACTGAATTCGTTCGCCTCGGAAGTGACGCGCGTGGCGCGCGAAGTCGGCACGGACGGCAAACTGGGCGGTCAAGCCCAGGTGAAAGGTGTGGCAGGGGCCTGGAAAGACCTCACCGATAACGTGAACTCGATGGGGTCGAACCTCACCAATCAAGTGCGCAACATCGCTGACGTGACCACGGCGGTCGCTAAAGGTGACCTTTCGAAAAAAATTACCGTTGACGCCAAGGGGGAAATCCGCCAGCTCAAGGATACGATCAACACGATGGTGGACCAGCTAAAGGCGTTCGCCTCGGAAGTAACCCGCGTGGCGCGCGAAGTCGGCACCGAAGGGAAGCTCGGCGGCCAAGCGCAGGTGGAAGGCGTGGCTGGCGTGTGGAAGGATTTGACCGATAACGTCAACTTCATGGCTTCGAACCTCACGAACCAAGTGCGCAACATCGCCGACGTGACTACCGCTATCGCGCGCGGCGACCTGGCAAAGAAAATCACCGTCGAAGTGAAGGGCGAACTGCTCGAACTCAAAGAGACCATCAATGCCATGGTCGACCAGCTCAATGCTTTTGCCTCGGAAGTGACGCGCGTGGCGCGCGAAGTCGGCACCGAAGGGAAGCTCGGCGGCCAGGCGCAGGTTAAGGACGTAGCCGGTACCTGGAAGGATCTCACAGACAACGTCAACCAACTTGCGGCCAACCTCACCACACAGGTCCGCGCGATCAAGGATGTTGCCACCGCCGTTACCAAGGGGGACCTGACGCGGTCGATCGCTGTCGAGGCGCGGGGTGAGGTCGAGGTTCTGAAGGACAACATCAATGAGATGATCCGTAACCTTCGCGACACCACACAGAAGAACGCGGAGCAGGATTGGCTCAAGACCAACCTAGCCAAGTTCAGCCGAATGCTTCAAGGTCAGCGCGATCTTCAGACCGTGGCGCACGAGATCCTATCGGAGTTGGCATCGCTTGTAAGTGCGCACCAGGGAGTTTTCTATACCTACGACGATACGGAGAATCCCGATGAACCACTTTCGCTTGTGACGTCCTTTGCCGGAAGCCGGGATATTCCGTCCCGTCTGAGGCTGGGAGAGACACTGGTCGGGCAATGCGCACTCGACCGCAGGAAGCTCGTTGTCGATGATTTCCCTGCGGACGAATGGCGAATTAGCATGGGCCTTGCCGAGGCTAAACCGTCCCACGCAGTCGTGCTTCCCGTGCTTTTCGAGAAGCATGTGAAGGCCGTGATCGCCCTCGGCTCCTTCAAGCTTTTCAGTGAGGTACACCAGACGTTCTTCGATCAGCTAACGGAACTGTTCGGAATCGTGCTGAACACCATTGCAGCCACCATGCGGACGGAAGATCTTCTCAAGCGATCCCAAGCGCTTACTACGGAGCTCCAGCAGAAGAACGCGGAGCTCAACGAGAAGGCTGAACAGCTACAGTTGACCTCGAAATACAAGAGCGACTTTCTGGCGAATATGTCGCACGAGCTGCGGACGCCTTTGAACAGTCTGCTCATTCTCTCGAAGATGCTCTACCAAAACGCCGAGGGGAACCTCACGGCTAAACAAGTGGAACATGCGAAAACGATTAACCTGGCGGGTAGCGACCTGCTCTCACTTATCAACGATATCCTCGACCTTTCCAAGATCGAGTCGGGAACGATGTCGGTGGATGCGGCCCAAGTCCGGTTCAGAGACATCCAAGAGGAAGTTGAGGCGAGCTTCCGGCACGTGGCGCACTCGAAGAAGTTGGATTTCGAGATCGAGACGCATGCCGACCTCCCGGCTACTTTCGAAAGTGACGCGAAGCGTGTGCAGCAGGTTCTGCGGAACCTTCTCTCGAATGCTTTCAAGTTCACTTCGGAAGGCAGCGTGCAACTTCGCATTGGAGTGGCGACTCATGGCTGGACGCGGGACCATGAAATTCTGAGTCGCTCTGAGAAGGTAATCTCCTTCGCGGTCAAAGACACGGGAATCGGAATTTCACCAGCCAAGTACCAAGTCATTTTCGAGCCCTTCCAACAAGCGGATACCTCCACGAGCCGCAAATACGGAGGGACAGGGTTGGGGCTTTCGATCTCGCGAGAAGTAGCCAAGCTCCTGGGTGGAGAGATCAAGCTTGAGAGTACTCCTGGCCAGGGAAGCACATTTACGCTTTACCTGCCCGATCGTTACGTTCCAGTGAGACCCAAAGCACTGAAAGAGGTAGTTGCCATTGCGAGCCAGGAACCACTCGAAGAGGCCAAACCCGCCATAGTGGAAGAGGCTATTTTGGAACTTCTCGCAACCGACGCCCAGGACGACCGCGAAAACCTGAAGCCTGGAGACCAGACCCTGCTCATCGTAGAAGACGACATCTCTTTTGCGGCTCTGCTCCTCGATCTTGCTCGGGAACAAGGGTTTAAGGGGCTGCTAGCTTTTACGGGCGAAGCAGCACTGGCCATGGCTCGGAAATTCCGTCCGCAAGCAATTTCTCTGGACCTCCGGCTGCCTGACATGGAAGGCTACGCTCTTCTAGACTACCTCAAACACAATTTCGAATTGCGGCACATTCCCGTAGTGGTGCTCTCGGGCGGTGACGACCCGGGCCGCGCTTTGCGTGCCGGAGCCTTTGCCTACATAAAGAAGCCTGCGGAAAAGGAGGATCTCGTTCAGACATTGCTCAAGATCCGAATTTACTTGAGCCGACAACCGAAGAGCCTCCTCATTGTGGAAGATTCGGAGATCGAACGGCAGAGTCTCATGGATCTCCTTGCTGGCGAAGACGTTGTGACGCAAACGGCAGGAAGTGGGGCTGAAGCACTGAAGATGCTCAAATCGAAGCCCTTCGATTGCTTGGTCCTCGATCTCATGCTGCCTGATATGGGCGGTATCGAACTGGTTGAAAAGATCAAATCCGAGGTTGGGCTTCTCCAGCTCCCCATCATTGTCCATACAGGAAAGGATCTTTCCGGGGAAGAGGAAGCAAATCTTGCCTCCCTCACGAGCGCTGTCGTTGTTAAGGATGCGAACTCCCCGGAGCGCATTCTGGAAGAAGTCTCACTTTTCCTGCATCGTCCCGCTGCGGTCCTCGACCCGCAACTACGCAAGATGCTGGAAAGCGTCGCCGACAAGGAGCCAGCTCTTGCCGGTAAGACCGTCTTGGTCGTCGACGACGACATGCGAAATATCTACGCTCTTTCGAGTGTCCTCGAGATGAGCCAGATGAACGTCGTTTGCGCGCAAGATGGAAAGAAGGCTCTTGAGGAACTGGCTGCGAACCCTGCGATTGATTTGGTTCTAATGGACATCATGATGCCAGAGATGGATGGCTATCAGGCATTGCGAGAGATTCGCAAGATGGAACGTTTCAACTTGCTTCCAATCATCGCGGTTACAGCCAAGGCCATGCCCGGAGATCGCGAGCGGTGTATTGAAGCGGGCGCTTCCGACTATATCTCTAAGCCTGTCGATCCGGCGCGGCTCCTTTCAATTCTCCGGGTATGGCTTTATCCCAAGGAATAACTTGAGCCATAGCTCCTGACCCTAAACCTCTACGCTCTCAAGGAAACTTGGCCCCCGAGTCCTTCTGCCCCATTCGTTGATGAAAAACGGCCCGACGGAATCACTCAACTGCAGATTTTGTCCACTCCCCAGGTTGCATCGCCCAAGGTCCGTCCATTACATGCAGTCGATTTCTCAAGTTAAATGACATTTTTATAAGCCGTTTATAAGCCGAATGTTCTCCTCGTGTAAGCCACCTTTCGCACCGGACCGCAAGGCTGACGATTGCCGGTAATTCGAACACCTTCCCTCAAGGGTCAGTGCAAAACCGGCCATGCAGGGTCACTTCAAAACCGGCCATAGCAGGCCCGGAACTTTAGACGTTGTACCTATCGGCGATCTTTCCTGCAAGTCTCATTTCTGACATTTTTGG
>Ga0209577_10004257_pt1 | contig 13445 bp, 13 predicted proteins | sample GraSoiAngelo_109_FD_185874 | JGI IMG/M metagenome (GOLD analysis project Ga0209577, IMG submission 185874) | Grasslands soil microbial communities from the Angelo Coastal Reserve, California, USA - 14_0903_12_20cm (SPAdes) (version 2) | ecosystem: Environmental > Terrestrial > Soil > Grasslands... | reverse complement strand
AAGCACGGATTGTCAGCAGCCGAGATCGAAATTTGTCGGGGCCTTGCGACGGAAGACCTCGGCCAGAGTGTTGAGTTGAGGGCAGGGAACGAAAGCTTTGGAAGAGTAGGGGCGGGAAGATCGCAGCTCGAAGGAGCCCGTAAGTAAACATGTCGCGACCGGGGACAAAAAGAAGGATGGAAGCAGTTCGCGCGATGGTCCATGGTCGTCTAAACTCTTTTGCGAGCGTTAAGACCGAGCCGATCTCTGCCACCTTGCATCTTGACGAGGACGCGATGAGCGCGTTTGTCGAGGGGCAACTCGGCGAAGACGAAACCCGATCGATAATTTCTCATTTAACCTCTTGCGGATCTTGTCGTGACTTCACGGCTCGTTTAATTCGTCTCGAGTCGACGTTTACTGCTGATGAAGTATCGACGGTGGTCGAAGATGCCCCGAGCCGCTTGCGTCAATTTCTTGAACGGCTCGCTTCACAGGTAATTCCTTCGGGCGGCGAGGACGCAGTATTCGCGTATCAGAATCCGGATGAAAATGTCGAAAAGCCCGCCGAAACAACGCCCGACAAGCCGAAGGATAAGTCTTAGCAGTTTCAGCGAGTTCTTTTCTCCGCGCGGAAGGCTTTTGTGCCTTCCCAACGCTTTGCGGTTAGTCGCCAGACGAAGGAAAGCCGTTCATTCTCCACCGTTGGCTTGATAAAGACAGATGTTTGTCGGCAGAAACGCCGAGACCGCATGCATCACGGATTCGAATGGCCCGATCCGCTCGCCACATTCCTTTGGAAACAATTTCGAAGGGATTGAATCCTCTTTCTTAACCACCACCAGATACGCGACGTTCTTTTCGTTCAGAAAAGCGAGGAAGTCTGCACGGTCCCGCGGTGCGTCAGCAGAAGACAGGAACTGCTCAGGCGGAATGCCGGATAGCGCCTGCACCGTGCCTTCGTCGCAGAAGATGCGCGTGTTTCCGTTCGGTGGAAAGTGATCGCGCAAATAATCGGCGACTGCGCGCTGGGCTGAATATTGATTGAGCAAGCCGACGGAACCAACCAGTTGGACGCTCGCATCGAAGACGCAGATCGCAATCACAGATATCACAAGTCGTCGGGCCAAATGCGGTTTTTCTTCCCGTAACCTCAAGACAATCCAAGCCAGAATCGGAATTCCCAGACTGAAAAGAATCAGCCCGTATCGTGGGAATATGATCGGTTGTTGATGTGTGAGATATGCGAAGATGAGCAGGCTGAGGAAGGCAAAGAAAAAGATCAATGGAGGCAGAGTAGGAAGCATCTCGTTTGAAATCTTGCCGCCATTCAGGAGCCGTTTGCAGACTTTCCATCCGGCAACGAAAGCGCCCAGGAAGACGGCAATATCATTCGAAACCAGCAGGCTTGCTCCATCGCGCAGAACCTGCCGCAAAGTGAATCGACCTAGTTTGGGATTCATAGCGAGCAGCCAGTCATGATATTGCTGGCGAGCTTGAAAGCATGCGAGCCAGTTACCAGTGGCCTTCCAGGAAATGTAAAACCAGAATAGAGGCGGAATCAGGAGAATGAGGACCGCGACAACCGAAACTCGGCGCTCTCTCAAAAACTGAATCGCCGGAAGCAAAGCGATGAACATCCAGCTTTCGACTCGGGTCAAACCGGCGAGGGCAGCGAAGATCGCGGCGGCAAACCAACCTCGCCTCAAAACAAAATAGAGACTTGCCGAGACAAAGAACGCGTGGGGCACGTCGGTCATCGCCGACGCTGAGTTAAGAATGTGCAAGGGGTTCAGCGCAATCAGCACAAATGCGAGCACTGCTGCCGTTCGATTCGCCGTCAAGCGCAAAGTAATGCCATAAACAAGCAGGCATACCCCAACTCCAAAAATCGCCGAGACGAACTTACCCACATAGAAACCGTTGCCGACGAACACGTTAATGACCGCGCAGGTGAATTGATATAGCGGAAGCCAGAATCCGAATAGATCAGTCAAAGCGAACGTATGCGCGGATAGCTTGATGCTCATCGCCCCGATGTCGCGAATGTAAACGTAAGCGTCGCCGAAGGCGTTTGGGAGAAAGAAGGCGCCGAGGATTCTCGGAGTCGCCGAAACAGAAATCATTGCTAGCCACAGTTTGCGCGGATTGGTTCGTCGAGGCATATGGTCGAGTGAAAGCTTGAGAATATCAGCAATCGCCTGCGAGTCGAAGGTTGTCAGCAGCTCAGATGTAAGTCGCATTCTGGTTCACACCGTGGCTTTAGCCCGGTGACTAGCGTGCCCCATCGAGGAATAACCATTTGAACAGTTTCGCGAACCGCCGGATTGACGCCATTGGGGAAACCGTTGAAACGGTTCCGAACTTCTCCCGAGTTTTTATCACCGGGCTAAAGCCACGGTGTGAATGAGAATTACCACCGGCACTGGCAAATCCTGATTTGGGCCCGTTGCCTCGTGCTGGTCCAGTTCTTAAGGTTCGCCTGCTTGTTCGCCGTTCGCGGCCTTGTTATAGTCACCCATTCGTTCGGGAAAACCTGGAGATGGCAGCGGCGACGGAAGAGAAAGTCTTGGCGACAAACCGCGCGGCGTTTCACAACTATCACATTTCAGCGAAGTACGAAGCTGGCGCAGCCTTGATGGGGACCGAAGTCAAGAGCGTTCTGGAAGGCCGCATCCAGTTGAAAGAATCGTATGTGGCCGTGCGTGAGGGTGAGGCTTGGCTTTTCAACGCCCACATCTCGCCTTATTCGCACGGCAACCGGGCGAATCACGATCCGCTGCGAACACGGAAGCTGTTGCTTCATAAGCGCGAGATTGAACGTTTGGATCAAGCAGCGGTTGCCCAAGGGATGACATTAGTCATCACGCGCGTGTACTTAAAGGGTCAGAAAATCAAGTTTGAGGTGGGAGTGGCGAAAGGTAAGAAGCTTTACGACAAGCGAGAAACCGAACTACGCCGCATCGTCGATCGCGAAACACGCGCGCAGTTGAAGCAAAGGAATCGATAATAAGAGAGGTTAAGAATGAACGTAACCGGAAGTTCTCAATCGTATAAACAGATCGACGCGCAGGCGCTAGCCATAGCTGTCTTCAAGAATGACAAAGCTGACCACGGACTCCTGAAAGAGCTTGATGCCGCCACCGGTGGTTTAATTAACCGTGTCATTGAGACAGAGGAATTCAAAGCCAAGGAAGGCGAGACCGCCTACTTTCATATTGCGGACAGCGAATTGAAACCTCAACGCTTGCTTTTAATCGGCTGTGGTGAGCGTGACGGCTACAAGGCTCAACAAGTTTCACAAATGGCTGGAACGGCGGCGCGCTTTCTGAGAAGCAAGAATGCTAAGTCTATTGCGATTACTCCGCGTGCTGAAGGCGAAGTTGAGAAAGTCGCCCAGAGTGTGATCGCCGGAGCGATCATGGGACTCTTCGAACCCGACAAGTACCGCACGAAGGACAAAGAGGAGCGCGAACTTGAGCGTATCGTAGTTGTGATCGAAGGCGCTGACGAAAAGATTTTGAAGCGCGGAGCTGAGCGTGGCCGCATCATCGGCGAGTCGGTTAACTTCACGCGCGATCTAGCAAATGAGCCTGGCGTTTTCATGACGCCGACGATCCTGGCGGAACGCGCGCAGGAAGTCGCCAAGAAATTCGGCCTGAGCATCGACGTTCTGGATCAGAAACGAATGGAAAAATTGGGCATGGGTTCGCTGCTGGGCGTCTCCCGCGGATCGGATGAACCTCCGAAGCTCATCGTCTTGAAATACCAGCCGCGCAGAATTGATAAGCGACACAAGGACGAGTTACTGGCGCTCGTCGGGAAGGGAATAACTTTTGACTCCGGCGGTATTTCGTTGAAGCCCGGAGAAAACATGGAGTTGATGAAGTACGACATGACGGGCGCCGCGACAGTAATCGGCATCATGCGCGCGATTGCGCAATTGAAGCCGGTGATTTCTGTGCTAGGCATTGCTCCTTGTTCGGAGAATCTGCCTTCGGGCAAAGCAACCAAGCCTGGAGACGTCTTGAGAGCGATGACCGGCAAGACAATCGAAGTGATTAATACCGACGCGGAAGGCCGCCTCGTGCTTGCCGACGCCATCGCGTATGCGAAGAAGCTTGGGGCCACGCGCATCATCGACATGGCGACGCTAACGGGCGCCGTCTCCATCGCCCTCGGCGACGTTAACACGGGAATCCTGGGCACCGATCAGTCTTTGATCGAGGGGGTAATAGAGGCGGGAAGGGAAGTTGGAGAAAGATTCTGGCAGTTGCCGCTCGATAAAGAATATTCAAATCAAATCAAGAGTGACATTGCCGATATCAAGAACACCGGCGGAAAGAAAGCCGGCACAATCACCGCGGCAGCCTTCTTGAAGGAATTCGTGGACGACACTCCGTGGGCTCACCTGGATATCGCGGGCACAGCCTGGGGCGATCCGGCGACACCCTTTCGCGCCAAAGGCCCCACCGGCATCGCGGTGCGCACGCTGATAGAATTTATCGAGCGCGCCAGTCGCTGAAACACGACTTAAAACGCTCGCACACGCCACCGGCGAAATGCTAAAATTCGACCGTTGGTGGTGAAGGCTGTCGCCAGACGATGGCCTAAGTTCCCCTGCAATGACCGATTATTACCACGTTCTAGGCGTAAAGCGGACAGCAACTGCCGCTGAGATCAAGTCCGCGTATCGCAACCTGGCGAGAAAACGGCATCCCGATGTGAATCGAGGATCGGAGAAAGCCGCGCGCGAGTTTGCGGTGTTGTCGTTGGCTTATCACACGCTGATAGATCCGCAGGAGCGCGCGTTTTACGATCAGCAACTCGACAAAGGTGTTCGGGGAGAGTCAATTCTGAGTTCCGATAACCCGCACGCGCAGCGAGCGCGGGACATGCAGGCGCGTTGGGATCGGGTAGTTAATCAGATTCTAGAGAGCGATCGCCGCGAAAATCTGGAAAGACAGCGGGCCGTGTTTACGACGGTCTCGCTCTTCTTGTCGACGTTCTTTGTTGCTATGATCAAGCCTCCCTTGTGGCAGTCGTTTGGCCTTGCCGGCCGAGCAGTTCTGGTGACGCTCTTTATGACTGGTGTGTGGCACCTGGGAAGCCGGCTGCGTGAATACTTCAGGCATTACACCTACAAACCCGACGAGCTGCATTATTCGATCACGCAGGAAGAGAACCCATCGCCCAAACCTTTTACTCGTTTCTCGGCATATGCCTTCTTAATTGGCGGTTACGTGGTCAGTTTAGGCATAGGCCTTTTCATTGGCTATCATTCGCAGGATTTCTTTTCCGATTTGACGTTGCTGTTTAGGCATCACGTGCCGGCTGCCGGCAGCGGTGTGTTTTCGCCGACGGCGATCGTGATCTCTGATCTTCTTTTCTATCCACCGATCGCTGTTTTGGTGATTGATACCATGCACGCGATCGCTTCACGCATTGATACCGGCTGATTAATTGATCAACGGAAAGGCATGACACTACGTAGCATTAATGCCGCCCTGCTGTTTGCTTGCTTAGCGATTACGGGTCGCGCACTGGGAACGGCGACTTTCACTCAGGGAAGCGACCATCTCACGCCGATGCAGCGGGAAATCGAGCGCCAGCGGCAGCGTTTGAGCTCAGCCGAAATAGAAGCACGGCGCGATGCCTTGATGAGACTTGCGAATCTTAAGCGACCTGAAGCCTCGCGCGTTGCCGCCGCCGGATTGAAGGATCCGGCTCCTATTGTTCGAGCCACGGCGGTGCATGCTGTTCTATCTCTTCCGCAAGCTGAAAGCGCCGCGGTGCTGATCCCTTTGTTGCAGGATAAATTAGAATTCGTCCGGCGGGAGACCGCTTATGCGTTGGGCGAGACCCGCAGTCGTTCTGCCGTGGAAGCACTCTCGAATCTCTTGTCGTTCGACAAGGAAGCGGGTGTTCGCGCGGCGGCCGCGATTGCGCTTGGTCAAATTAGTGACGAGGCAGCGGTGAATGCCTTGTCGCAGGTGCTCAACGGAAGTGCGCCGACGAAGGGGAAGAGGAAAAAAGCGAGCGAGAATGAATTCGTGATGCGGGCAGCCGTCCATTCGCTGGGGCAGATTCGCAGCCGGTCAAGCGTCACAGTTTTGATTGCCGCGCTGGAAAACGAAACGAATCCCAGCGACGTTCGCCGCGAAGCCGCAACTGCTCTCGGCCTAATCGGTGACGCGTCTGCCGCTTCCGCGCTTCGCGCCGCCTTGGCTTCTGCTGATCCTTACTTGTCCGAAGCAGCGCGCGAAGCTTTGCGTCGATTGCGGATCGCCAGGAACTAGAAACGAAGAAGGGCGCTGGAGTTTATCCTCCAACGCCCATCCAGAAAATTTCGAGTTCAGCCTCGACCAAATCAGCTCTCGGTCTTTTCTCCCCGGCCTTGTCCCTTCTTGGCGACCTTCGCTTCTTTGGCTTGGGGTATCGGCAATGCGACGCTATCCGATCGCGCGTCCAAGGGCTGTTCATCGGGAGGGGCGGCAGCGATCTCATGGATCAAAGCGCCGCCGGATTTCTTCGAGAAGATCAACTTGTTATCGCTGCTGCGCAGATCGATCTGCACCAGATCACCTAAACCGATCTGACCCGTCGCGACTAAATTCGAGAGCGGATACACCAGGAAACGCTCAATCGCGCGCTTCAAGTGTCGTGCGCCGTATTTGTAATCGATGCCTTCCTGAAGGAGCATGTCTTTCGCGGCATCAGAACACTGGAACACGAACTTGGTGCCCGCCGACAACATGATGCGGTCCTGCACTGACTGTAGCTCGAGGTCGAGAATTGCCCGCAGGTGATGTTCTTTCAAAGAGCGGAACACCACAACCTTATCGATGCGGTTCATAAACTCGGGCGAGAACTTGCGCCGCGCCGCTTCGACCGCCGTGCGGTAGATCTTTTGATCGACTTCAGTATCGGGATGCTTCACGCCTTTGCCGGGAGCGAAACCGATTCCACCTGTGATCAATTCGGCCATGTCGCGCGCGCCGAGGTTCGAAGTCAGGACGACCATGCACCTCGAAAAGTCCACGCGGCGGTTGTCGCCGAGTGTCAGCGTCGCCTTGTCCAGAATCCCAAGCAGGAGTTGCCAGAGCGCGTCAGAGGCTTTTTCGATCTCATCAAACAGCACCAGGGTCAGCTTCAGATCGTCGCTATGCATGCGATCAAGATTTTCCTGCGTCAGCATCGGAGAGGTCTCGCGGTGACCAAGATATCCCGGAGGCGAACCAATGAGCTTGGCAATCTCATGAGAGTGCTGGAATTCGGCGCAGTCAATCTTCACGACGGCGTTTACATCGGCAAAGAGCACTTCGGCGGCCGCCTCAATTACGCGCGTCTTGCCGGAACCGGTCGGGCCAAGGAACAACATCGTCCCGATTGGGCGATTCGGTGGATTCATGCCGGCCAGAAAAATCTGGTAGAGGCCGCTCATGCGCCGGACGGCACGCTCCTGACCAACAATGCGTGCTCCCAGGCGTTCTTCGAAATCCTGGGCACGCGGGCTCTTTTGTTCCGGGTCAAGGAAGACTGTCTCATCAATCTGTACTTCTGGGGCTTCCATTGCTTTTCTCAGTTCCGCTATCACTGTCTTATTTCCTGGCAGCAACGATTCATTTCGTGCTGACTGGATCCTCCGAAAGGAGCACATGCAAAGAGCGATCCGTTGCGAACGTTTGATGCGCGGAGGAGCATCCGAGTTTCTTACTAAAGCCAGCCGAGCCCGGCCGCGATCGCGATCAACGCATACGCTATATATACGACTCTGAAAGAAATGTCACCCAAAATATTTGGGGCCGATCAAACGCGGCTAGCAGTATCGGGTCGTGTCGAATGTACATACGTGACATTTCGTGGCACAAAACGACTGACATTTCATGTTCTTAATCGAGAGACTTCGCTGATGAGAGTGAGCGTGATTGCACCGAAAGGGATTCGGGCTGGCTTGAAACGTCGAGTGTTAAGAACGGCGTCGCCTCAGTCGTAATACTCGAGGCCAAGGTGCGTGATCAAATCCTCACCACGCAGATGACGCAAGGTATTCTTGAGTTTCATCAACTGAATGAAGACGTCGTGTTCGGGATACAGACCCGGCGCCGTCATTGGCGATTTGAAATAAAACGACAACCATTCCTGCACGCCCTTCATACCCGTGCGTTGCGCGAGGTCGAGGAAGAGCGCCAAATCCAGAACGATGGGCGCGGCGAGAATCGAGTCGCGGCAAAGGAAATCGATCTTGATCTGCATCTTGTAGCCGAGCCATCCAAAGATGTCTATGTTGTCCCAGCCTTCCTTATTGTCGCCGCGCGGCGGGTAGTAGTTGATGCGGACGACGTGGGAAAAGTCCTTATAAAGCTGCGGGTAGACTTCGGGTTGGAGAATGTACTCAAGCACGGAAAGCTTCGATTCTTCCTTGGTCTTGAACGAGTCTGGATCGTCGAGCACCTCACCGTCACGATTGCCAAGGATGTTCGTTGAGTACCAGCCGTTCAGTCCCAACATACGCGCCTTCAAACCCGGGGCCAGTATCGTTTTCATCAACGTTTGTCCGGTCTTGAAGTCCTTGCCGCAAATAGGTACGCCATTTTGATTTGCGAGGGTCATCAACGCGGCGATGTCCACGGTCAAGTTGGGAGCGCCGTTGGCAAAAGGGACGCCGGATTTCAGAGCGGCGTAGGCATAAATCATTGAGGGCGCAATCGCCTTATGATTATCGCGCATCGCCTGTTCGAATGATTTCAAATCGCGATGCACGGCATGCGGCTTCATAAAGATTTCGGTTGAAGCGGCCCAAATCATCACCAGGCGAGCGCACCTGTGCTTGCGTTTGAACTCGGCGATCTCGGCGATCAATTGTCGGGCTAATTCAAGTTTATTCTTGCCCGTTTTTACGTTTGTTCCACTCAAGCGCTTTACGTAGGTTTGATCGAAAACAGCTTTCATCGGCTGGATCTTTTGCAAGGGCTTGCGCAGCTTATCGAGCAATTGCTTCTCCAGAACGCCGGCATGCACGGCTGCCTCATAAGCTGAATCGGGGAAAATATCCCAAGCGCCGAATATCAGATCGTCCAGATCGGCGAGCGGTACGAATTCATTAATCGTAGGCACGCGATTGTCCGTGCGCTTGCCCAATCGGATGGCGCCCATCTGCGTCAAACTACCAATCGGTTCGGCGAGTTCTTTTTTAATGGCTTCGACACCTGCAATGAAAGTCGTGCTCACGGCGCCCAATCCGACGAGCAGCACACCCAACTTACCTTTTGCCGGCGCGATTTCCGCGCCTTTCTTTACGGGCATTCTTGACTCTACCTCCGGGAAAATCGAAACGAGAACAGCAAGACGGAGGATGATACATGAGAGGGGAGTAATTCGCACGTCAAAGGCCCGAAATCTGACCGCGAGCAGCGGCCATTTCCGCTGGGTTATTCGTAATGATCGCGTGGATTCCCAGCATGTTTGCCCGCCGTATCCACTTCGAATTGTCAACAGTCCAGACCACTGGACGCAGATTAAGTTCCCGCGCAGAAAGGACAGAATTGCGAGTCACAATCAATCGATTCAGGAGAATCTCATTGGCTCCACTGTCGATTGCCGACGCAATCATTCGGCGCGGGCTCATGAGCTTTCTGGCGGTGTGCCGCGGCTCGAACAGGGCGCCGGTGCAAATCCCGGCGTCAAGTTGTTTAATGAAGGCAAGCGCGTTCAAATTGAAACTGACGACTACAACGCGAGAGCGAAATTCAAATTCATCGATACACTGAGTTACCGAATGTACAAGTTCATTAGACGATTGCTCAGCCTTATCTGTCTTCAGCTCAACATAGATGATAGCTTCGCGGCTCGCGTCTTCATTGAAGAAACGAAAGACATGTTCGAGTGTGGAAACAAGCTGCCCAGCGTATTCTTGATGCATGAATTGCGGATTCGCCCGATTGAACCAACCGCCAACATCGATTTTGCCCAACTCGGCTGAGGTCATCTCGGCTACGATTCCTTCACGCAGTCCTGTTCGTCGCAGCGTCGCATCGTGAATCACTACCGGAACGCCGTCTCGCGCCAGCCGCACATCAAGTTCGACTCCATCGGCGCCTGCGTCCCAAGCGCGCGCAAAGGCGGCGAGCGTGTTTTCAGGAGCGACCGTGGAGGCACCACGGTGGCCAATGATAAGTGGTCTAAGAGAATTCAAATCAATGGAAAGAAGCGGCAACTGAGTGCGAAACCGAGCAGGATTCTTAACGCGCCTGCCTGGTCTCGGGGAAACTGAGTCGGTTCAGTTTGATGTCGAACGTGCCGAGGTCGACTTTCAACTGGGCCTTAACCGGAAGGTGACGATCGTCGTCCGTAATCCAGATAGAAAGTTGTCCTCGACTGCGCGACAGGTTCGTTGCGCCAAACATCGCGGGCTCGACGCGAAAGGCGTTGACACGTCCCAGAACCGTGTCAATTCGTTTTCGTTCAACTACGGCTACTGACATGCGAAAGACGCGGCCAGAATCGCTGAGCGGAATATCAAAAGACTTGCCAACTTCCAGACGCTGCGTTCGTATAAAATAGATAACCGTGAGGACATCCTGAATTGGCTCAGAGAACTCCAGAATTGTCGTCGTAGTCGAGCCGGATTGGTTAGGATCGCGTTCGGACCAGGTCACCTTGTGGGCTTGGTGATCGAAGACAGCTTCGCTGACGCGCGCGCGCTTACCTTGTTCGTACAACTTACTGGTTCGCAGCGCAACAAACGGCGTGGGATCGACCGCCGACTCGACATGTTGATGGAAATGGAAGCCGGCCACGCGTACGAACAAACCTTTCGTGATAACGTCTCCCATGAGATTAATGGTCACGGGATCGCCGGTTGCCCCCTCCGGCGCGCTCGCGTGTTCCGTATTCGCTTTGAATCGGAACTCTGCTACGTCGACTCCGCGCAGCAAGCCGCGCGAAAACTCAGCCCGATACACCAGTTCTTCCCCCCGCGAAAAAGGCAACGCATTTATCGCAGGTTCCTGGGCCGAGACGAGTTTCGTTGGCGCCGCCAGCAGCAGCACGACAAGAGCGACGCCCGCCGCCCGCTGGATATATTTGCGTGAGTAATCGATGACCATTAGGGTCTACTTAAAAAGAAAAGACCTGAGCGCGAGCAAGGCCCAGGCGACAATCAATCCCAGGAGCGCACGATACTCTCGATAACGACGGTAAAGACCAATGTCGAACTTCTTTCTCTCAGACGCCGCGTTACGATAAGGCGAAAGCCGCGGCAAGAACAGCGGCACTGAGTTCGCGTATCGTCGATAATGCTCGCCAAACAATTTTGCCAGCGTCGTCGCTTCGACGCGCATTACGGGAACATAGATGCCCAGGAAAAGCGCGGCGAATACAGCTCCCAGGATCAACCTGCCCGCCGCGAGCGTGAAGCCTAGTCCAATCAAGAAACTTCCAAGATAGAGAGGATTGCGCGTGTACGCGTACGGGCCGTCGGTTGCCAATGCTTCATTCTTTCTCAAATAACCAACCGCCCACGCGCGCAAGGCGAGTCCCGGCAAAGCTACTACTGCACCAACGATCAGCGTGAGTGATCGTGGCCGCGCGAGCAAAAAAAAGAGCGCCGCGCATGCAAATCCGAGCGGCACGCGCCAGCGCTGCATCCATGTTCCGCGATTAGCCAATCGTTGCTGATTCTGCCGGGGCCGTTTCGTTTGCGCGTGCGAGACGCGCAGACAACGCATGTAACACGCGTTCGACATCGATATCCATGCAAATCCACTGCGAGCATGAGCGGCGATGACAATCTACGCGACAGCCAATGTCGTTGCGCTCGACACAGACATCGTCAGAGTACGGACTTCCGTTGCGCCACCATTCAGTCGGGCCGAACAGTCCAATTACGGGAGTACGCGCCGCAATCGCCAGATGCGTAGGCCCTGTATCGCCACCAACGTACACCTGTGCTTGTTTTGTCAGCGCATAGAATCCTTTCAGCGAGAGAGAAACTGCTCGCGCCTTGCCGGATCGGGAAGCAGATAGAACTCGCCCCGCCAGCGTGTCCTCACCAGGTCCATGAGTAACCAGCGAATTCAGGCCAAAATGATTCCAGAGCTCGTCCGCCAGGGCGCCAAACTTCTCGGCGCTCCAAAGCTTTGTCGGCCAGCCTCCGCCAGGATTTAGAATGGCGTAAGGTTCCTCGGTGCCACGAATAGCTTCTTCGGCTTCCCGTTCATGCGTGGAATTTAACGCGATGGGAAACTCGAAATCGTCTTCGCCTTCAGGAATTGAAATGTCCAAAGCGCTCTTTACGAGAGCCAGATTTTTTCGAATGACGTGCAGGCGGTCGGGAATTTGAACCTTATGATGAAGCAGAACGCGGCTGGCTGGTTCACGCAGCGAGTCGCGCGCAAAGCCGTAGACACGTCGCGCGCCCGACAGACGCGCTACCATAGCTGACTTTAGTAATCCCTGAAAATCTAAGGCGAGATCGAAGGCCGAGGCGCGTAGCAGACGTAACTGCTGGCGCGGTGCCCGCAGCGTCTCCCCAGACATCAGCCCGCGCCTCAGGGCCTTCGTGTCGATTTCGATGAGGCGATCCAAGAACGGGTTGTCTCTTAAAATTTCAGAACTTCCGCGCTCGACCGCCCACGAAATTTCCGCCTTGGGCAAACCGCGCCGCATCGCCGCCAGCGCGGGGAGCGTATGCACGACGTCGCCGATACTGCCGAGTTTGACGATGAGAATGCGCATAAATTACAGAACCGGGAGCGGTAGCGACCGGTCCTCTTCGATAAAGGCTTTGTTAGACCGGTCGCTACCGCTCCCGGTTCTGTAACGACTCGCTCACTTTATCGATAATTTCGGATGACGAATGATTTTTTGGATCACCAGCAATGGCCACTCGTCCGCCGAAGGATCGTACCACATTGCGTTCAGGAACAGTGTCCTCGGTGTAATCGGTGCCTTTGGCGTGAACATCGGGCTTGAGCGCGAGGAGCAATTGTTCGACGGTTGGCTCATCGAAGATCGTCACTAAGTCAACAGCTTCCAATGCGGCTACGATTTGGGCTCGCTGGTCTTGGGGTACGAGCGGTCGCCCACCGCCCTTCAATCGTCGAGTCTGCTCGTCTGAGTTCACACCGACAATCAGAAGGTCGCCCAGGGCTTTCGCCGCTTCCAGGTAGCGAATATGGCCAACATGAAGGACGTCGAAGCAACCATTGGCCAATACAATTCGGCTTCCTTTTCTTTTGGCCGCCTTGACGACCGCTAGCAAGTCGCGTCGTTCGAGAATTCGGATTCCAGCACCAAAGGAATCGGGCTTTATGGTCATGCGTTTGATAGCTGGCCCATCGATGACATCATCTCGTCAGCACTGACCGTGGATGTTCCGCGCTTGAAGACCACGATTCCGCCTGCAAGATTTGCCAGTCGCGCCGCCTCAGCAAACGAAGCACCGGCCGCCATGGCCAGCGTGT
>Ga0209577_10004255_pt1 | contig 13448 bp, 9 predicted proteins | sample GraSoiAngelo_109_FD_185874 | JGI IMG/M metagenome (GOLD analysis project Ga0209577, IMG submission 185874) | Grasslands soil microbial communities from the Angelo Coastal Reserve, California, USA - 14_0903_12_20cm (SPAdes) (version 2) | ecosystem: Environmental > Terrestrial > Soil > Grasslands ... | reverse complement strand
GGTGGTGAGGAACTTGCGGCGCGACATGCCGAGCTGCTTGGCCGCTTGCGCCGAGAGCGCCGCGAGCCGCGCCTCGACCTCCTTCTGCTTGTCGGTCTGGCCGATGGGCATGTACTCGCCGTTCGACACCATCTGAGTCGGAATCGGCGAATGCACCGGATCGGCGTGGTCGGCGGGCGCGAGCTCGGTGAGCTGCTCCTTGCTGAACCAGGAATCGTCTTCGCGAAATTCGGGCTTCTTCGTCGAGTCGGTCATTGCTTTCTCCTTTTAATCGTCGTGGTTGTCGTCGTCGCGATCATGGTCATCGTCATTGCGTTCACGCCCGGCAGAGTGCGACACCGGCGGGGAGGGAAGCCGTTTGCCGCCCGGGCCATCGGCAAACGTCAACGGAGACGCCGCGCGCTGCTGGCCGACGCCCTTCTCGCTCCAATCGCATACGCCGTCCGGGAAAGTGGCCTGCAGCCGCGCCCATTGCGCGGACGAGAAGACGAGCGGCGCATAGTCAACGGAGTTGAGCGGCTTGAGCCCGCACTTCAGGATGTTCTCCGCCAGCGGCCCGCCGGCGACCTGGCGAGGCGAGGAGTGTCTCGCCAGCCTCGGGTCGGCATCGCACAGCGCCATGTCAGTGACCGCAGTGGAGAAGGTTGCGTCGCCGGTTAGGTAGCAGAGATCAAACGCCGTCGCCGGCTTCGCTTGGATTACCTCGGCCTGGGTGCGCACGGAGTTGAGCGTCTCCTTGGGGGCGCTGACCGTCAGGCTCGAGAGCCACGTGTCCATGGTCAGGAACGACTTCAGCGTCACGGCCGCGAACTGCGCTGCCGTGGCGGGCAAGAGGCCGGTCCCATAGCGCCACATCACCTGATTGCCGTGATTGCCGTCATTGGCCGCATCGATGCGGGCACGCTCCGCGAAGCTGCGCCAGATGTAGTGGATGCCCTGCTCGTCGTAGCCGCGCGAATCGATGATCGGCAGCTTGCCCAGGTTCTTGCCGCTCGACACGATCCCCGCCCTGTAGGCGATATCGAGGGCCGGCAGGTCAGCCGCGCTGCGCGCCGCCTGGCGGTTCGAATCGGCATCAAAACCGCCGATCTTCTCGTTTAGCGTGACGAACTCCTCGGGCGTGATCGCGCCTGCGAGGAGCGCGTTCAGGCCATACTGGATGCCGACGTTGTCAAGGGTCTGCCTCGCGCGCGTGCTGTTGGGCGGGATTCCCCCGGTTGCGCCCCAGACCGCTGTCGCGAGGTCGGGGTCACCGCAGCGCGTCCCGTTCGGATTGGTCACCGGGTCATAGACCAGCGCCGCGGGCAGCCGGCAGTTGTTGCGCGGTGCGCCCGCAAACCCCATGGCGCCGGTCGCCGGGTTGATCACGAGGAACGGAACAAAGTTGCCCGGCTTGTTGTTGAAGCCGAACGAGTTGTTCCAGGAGTGGCAGCCCAGCTGATCGAGGTGCCCGTTGATCGCCGTCTTCTTCGCGTTGATCTGCGCCTGGGTCTTGCCGGACATCAACGACGTCCAGTCCGGGCCGGCGTAGAAGTTCACGAGCAGCACGCAATCGGTGACCTCCATGCCGGTGGTGATCGAATCCGGGTAGTCGCAGCTCGGCTGGATGCCGTCGAGCAGGCCGGGGAAGATCGAGGCGACGGTGTTCTGCTGGATCGAGCCGCCCGAGCAGCCGTTGCCCAGCGTGTACTTGATCTCGCCGTATGTGTCGACGATGTGCTCCTTCATCATCATCAGCGTCTCGGCGACCAGGACCCGGTTGGAGTTGTAGAGCGAGTCCGTAAGGCTGTTGTCGACGACCATGAAGCCGCGCGACAACGCCGCGTCATCGGCCCAGTTCTGTTCGCTGCGGAACTGCAGCCGCGGCTGGCCCGTCGAGGCGCCGAAGGTGTAGACCACCTTGCCGTTCCACTGCGCCTGCGGTGACAGAGCCGACCACGGCCTGGCGGGGTCGAACAGCACCGCGATGTCGTAGATGCCGCGATTGATCGTGCCGCGCTCCACGCGCACGATGTACGGCACCGTCAGTCCGGCGCTCGTGGTGGTCGTCGCGAGATCGGCGGGCGCGCTGCCGGGCGTGTACGGCTTGAAGCAGTTGTTGGTTGGTGGCGGAGCGGGCGGGCTCGGATCGGGCAGCGCGCTCGAGCAACCCGTGGTCGTCGTGCGGTAGAACAGCTTGTATTCGGTCGCGATGTTGCATTGCGCATCGAGCGCAAACGTCGTCAGGCCGCTCGCGTTCGACGCCGGCGTGTTGCCCGATTCGGCGACCGGTGTCGGCGTCGCGCAGATCCACGGCGTGGTCTGCGAGCCCAGCAGCACCGGGCCGCCGATCGGATGGTTCGTGATTACGAGGCGTGCCTCGCGTCCGCCGCGGCTCTCGCCAGCGACGAAGTCGTTGCGACCTTGCACCAGGCCGCTGACCACCCCGCGCAGCGTGCGCGCCGCCGCATTGGCCGTGAACGCGCCGGTGACGTCATGGCCGTTGAGCGACAGCCGCACCGTGTTCAGCGCCACGCTCTTCGGCACGCGCACCTCGACCAGGGCGTCGCCCCCGCTGACGAGGTCCGCGCGGTTCGACAGCGGCACGATCTCGAAATTGGATCGGGGCCGGTCCTCTCCCGCCTGCGCCGTGACGAGAAATATCGCGCAAAGTGCGAGGAATGACAGTTTTATGGAGTTCATTGTTTCTTCCCCCTTACGGGGCCGCTGGATTGCATTTGCCGCCATCGCCGGCCTTATTGCAGACGTCGCTTGCAACCGCTTGCGCGATGAGCGCGTCCCGGTCCGCCGCCAGCAGATAGCCCTTGTTGTAGGCGTTGTTTGCGGCGGCGGTGACCGCCGCGACATACCCGGCATGCGAGTTGTTGTAGCGTTCCTCGAGCGACAGGCGCGGATCACCCGCCGCCAGCCGTTGCGCCTTGGTCTTGGCGAAAGGCACCATGCCGCCGACGTAGTTGCAGACTTGGCCGGCGTGGAAGGGTCTGCCATCGTAGATGTCCGCAGCATCACCCGAGCCAGCGGTGATGTTCCAGCCGAGGTAGGTACCGAGCGGCGCGTCGCGCTGCACGGTCGGCACGCCACCAAGCTCATTGCCATCTGCGTCGACGCGCGGCACCTTCATCTTGATCACGTGCAGGATCGGGGGCGGCATGTTCGTCGGAACGCCCGACGCCTCGCTGTGGTCGTAATCCGGGCCCCAGTCGTAATCGAATACCGGGAAGATGAAGTTCTCGGGCAGGAAGATGGAATCCGGTATCCCCGGGACGTTGCTCGGGAATCCCATCGCCGCCTTCGTCGGGTCTACCAGGGTCCCGTCCTTCAGCGTCGGCCACTGACTCGGCGGCGGCAACGTGCCGTGCATCACCCACTCGCGCAACGCGGCGCGTACCCGGTTGACAAGCCCGGCTGCCGGCACCGGATTGGTCCTCAATGTGCCCCGGCCCCAGTTATTGCCAGGGCAATTCACCGCGTTGGTTCCCACCGGACGCGGTGGATTCTCGGTGGTCAAGCCTGTGCCGCCGCCGTGCGTTGAGCTCGGCAGGTAGTATCTGCGCACGTTTGCAGGCAGCGGAATGTCGCGGTCGGCCGAGGTGCCGACCCAGGAGGTCGTCATCTTCAGCGCGAAGACTTCGGCGCCGCCGAACGTCTCGACGATCTTCGGGCAGGTCTTGCTGTGCTCGCAGCGGTCGAGAATTCCCCGGGTGGGCAGATCCCGGACGCGGTCTGGCCATCGCGTCCACCACTGCGGACCTTCGCTTCCCATCTGATAGAGCTCGAGCACGCCGTCGGGCTGGCCCCAGCGCGAATTGTTGGCGACGCGCCGCCCGGCGATGAGCGGCCAGGCGCCATCGTGCACGATGCGACCGGCCTCGTCCTCGTTCATGCCGAGGTGAATGAAGTGCCGGGTGAAGTTCCCCGACTGCGAGGAGCCGCGGATGATCGCCCATTTGATCAGGCCGGCGAGCGGGTTCGGCGTGCCGAAATCATCCTGCGCCTCGTATCGGAAGAACGACGCCACATCGCGAAAAGCCGCGGTGCCTGCGCCGAGCACGTAAGGGTCCTTGACCGTGTAGACGAGCTGATACAGCTTGGCCGGATCGAAGCCGTCCTTCATGCAGACGTTGACCGGCAGCCTAGTGACCGGCAACGGCGCCGCGAAGGTGCCACCGCCGCAGAATTTCCAGTCGCTGTTCGGGATTGTTTCTCCGACGGTGATGACGCCGTTAATGGTTTCGTGCGTATGGACCGTCAGCTTCGCTCCACTGTTGTCGGTCGAATCAGCAGGAAAATACGGAATCGGGTTGCCCATCACGTTGAGCGGCTGCGCGTCGAGGCCGCTGCGGTTGATGATCCGTCCCAGGATTTTTCCCGTGACACCGGTGAGCACGGGCGTCTTCACGTAATGGTTGGCGAAGACCGGAGCGGTGCAGGCGGGGACGGCGGTGGGCAAGCAATCCACATTTGCCGGGACGGCCGTGGCGAGCGCGTTGTCGCCTTGCCAGCCGCTGAGCAAATGCACGTCGCCCGCGGCAAACAGATCGGCCGTGAAGGCGACGTTGCCGCCGCGGTTGGGCACGTCGTGCCACATCAGGCCGCTGACCACGCCAATATTTTGTGCAGTCGGCTTGCGGATCACGAAGCTCGCGATGTACCCGGCTTCGTGCCTGGCATGGTTGACGTGGTGGCCGTCGCCGCGATCGTGATGATCACCATCATCGTGATCATCGTCATCGTCGGCGTGATGACGGCGGTGATGCGCGACCTCGAGATCGGTGATCTCGGCGTTATGCGGGTCGCGCGGATCGAGCGTGCCCCAGGCACGCCCGGTGAGCTGCTCATATCCCGGCTGACCGCCGATCGCCTCCACCTTGTCGATGACGATCCTCGTTACGCGCGCGTGCACTGACGTTCCCCAGGCGAGCAGGACCAGCGCGAGCGACAACCCCGTAATGACAACGGACGCGCCACGCAGCGCCTGGGCGTTCGGTGACATCGATCTCCCCCTTATTGAAGACCTCACCGCCTGCTAAGCTACTTCGCATGCCGTCGTCGATGCATTAATCATGCTTCTCAAATGATGCTTAATTCTCATTAATGAAGAGCGTATGGCTTGTCCTGGCTGGAATCCTGTCGGCAGATCTCGATGCCGTCGCGGCGAACGACATCACCGTCATCTCCTTTGGCCGTGCGGATCAAGCGGCGTTGACGCAGGCCTACTATCGACCGTTCCGCAAGAGCACAGGCATCGCCGTCAGATCGGCTTCGTACGACGGCCAGACGACCGAGCTCGAGCAGATGATCAAAACCGGAAAGACAGTGTGGGACGTGATGCAAGTGGAATCGCGCACCCTGCAGCTCGGCTGCGAGGCCGGTCTATTTGAAAAGCTCGACCACGGCAGGATCGGCAAGAGCAGCGACTTCATCCCCGGCGCCATCTCCGATTGCGGCGTCGGCATCTTCGCCTGGTCGATGGCGCTTAGCTATGACGCGACCAGGCTAAAGAGCCCGCCCGCCTCGTGGGCGGACTTCTGGGACGTCAAGAAGTACCCGGGCAAGCGGGGCCTGCGCAGGAGCGCCAAGTACACGCTCGAAATTGCGCTGCTTTCCGACGGGGTTGCGCCGGCCGACGTCTACCGGGTGCTCGCCACGAGCGAGGGGGTAGACCGCGCGTTCGGGAGGCTCGAGCAGATCAAGTCGGACGTCCTGTGGTGGGAAGCGGCGGCGCAGCCGGCGGCGTTCCTTGGCGCCGGCAAGCTGGCGATGACTTCGGCGTATACGCTGTGGATCGTCCGCGAACGGCAACAGAAGCAGAACTTCAAGATCGCCTGGGACGGAAGCCTCTACGACGTCGACAGCTGGGCCATCCCGAAGGGTACGCCCAAGGCCTCGGACGCCTACCGCTTCATCGCCTTTGCGAGCCAGCCCGAACACCAGAAGCTGCTGTCGGAGAATATTGCGTATGGGCCCGCCAACAGGAAGGCGCTAGCGCTGCTCGATGCGCAGCTCGCCAGGACCATGCCCTCGGCGCAAGAGCATCTCAAGCGCGCACTCAAGGTCGACGTCGCGTTCTGGATCCGCCACGGCGAAGCGCTGGAAAAGCGCTTCGATCGCTGGGCGCCTGCGATCTGCAGGCAGCAGATCGAGGACCACGATGACGACTATGCAGACCAGGCCGCCTGCCAGGACAGCCAGGGCCGCTTGCGCGCGCGCGAGGCGGGCGCGCCGCACGACCACGAGGGCGGCGCGCCGCACAAGCATTGACGAGAGAAATCAATCCCTGTCGTGATCGCGATCCTTTCCTTCGCCGATCTCCTTCGCCCTGCCCGTGAGCTTCACGATATCCAGGCCGCCTCCCACCCGGTCGCCGCAGTAGAGCAGGCCGCGGTCGTCCACGTAGCTGTTGTCGCACGACACGTCTAGCGATGTGAAAGTGACGCCGTTGATGGTCGCCGAGCTCGGCTGGGTGAACGGGGTGATCGGCGCGACAAAGTGGGCCACTTCGACCGGATGGTAGGGATCCCTCATATCGGTCACGCGAAGCCCCGCGTCGAACCACGCGCTGACCATCAGCCTGCCGTAGTACGGGTCGTTGAAGTTCTCGTTCATCGAGTGCACGCCGAATCTCGTGCCGCGGGAACAGAAGTTGGGCCGCCCCGAAAAGTCGTTCACCGTAACGGTCGAGATCGGCCATGGATGCTGCTCGGCACTGGTACTCCCGCCCTGGCCCACCTTCGCGGTGATGTCCAGCAGATACAGCAAGTGCGGAGATCCGGTACAGCGATTGTCGGTCTCCTCCGAGGCGAGCCCGAGGATGTCCCGGACGCTGTTATCGGTGAAATTGGCGTACTGGGCCAGTTTCAACCCGTAATACGGCATCGACGAGTGGCCGCCCTCGACACCCGGCATGTAGAGCACGCCGATCTGGGAGGCGAGCAGCTCGGCATCAGTGGGCCGCTGTGGATTCACGAACGGCGTGCCGTGGCCGTATGGAGGCGGCAGCAGCTTGTCGATATCGACGATCTGGAAAATGCCGTTGGATCCCACGCCGTAGGGCATGTAAAGGCGGTTGATCAGCCTTCCGCCGGCGACCGCGTTGCCGTTGAAGGTCGATACGGCGATCGGGCCATGCACGCCCGGAGGTACCGCATTGCTTCCCGGGATCCTGAAGGTCGAGCCCGGGTTCTGTCCCGGGAAGCCGAAGTCCTCGATGTACTTCGGGTTCGCCGGATCGCCCAGATCGAAGATCTTCAGGTGCTGGTTCGGGCTGCTTGCATTGTTCCAGCCGTCGGAGCCCGGACCCGCCTTGGTTGCGCCGCCGACGATGTAGGCGATGCCCGTTCTGCAATCCCACCAGCTTCTGTGGGTGACATCCAGGCCCTTCACGGGCGTCGATACCAGGGTCGGCGCCTGCGGATTCGTCACGTCCCACACCTCATGCGACACCGCGCCATTTTCCCGCAGCAGATAGACATGGCCCGAGGCGCCGTGCGGCAGAACGCTGCCGTCGCAAATCATGTTCATGCGCGCGCCGCCCTTGTCCGCAATGATGTGCTTGAGGTACACCGGATGCCCTGGATCGGTGACGTCGACGAGCGACGTGCCGTTTCTTTCCGAGACACCGGTCATCGGATTGAGCATCAGCCCGTTGAAGTGTCCGGCGAAAGCGATGACGCGCCCATCCGGGTAGTTGTGCACCGTCGTTTGGTAAGTCACGCGTCCCTGCAAATCGTTGTGACCCACCCACTCGGTGTTGAATGTGTCTGCGCCGTCGAGGCCGACCGAATGGCGCGGCGCCGGCGTATCCAGATCGTTCGCCGCCCACGCGTTGGCGCCGAGTGCGATCAGGCCAGCAGCCAGCGGCGCGCGCCAGTGCCGAATGCTTCGTGGTTGGTTCATCTGCTTGTCCTCTCCTCTTGAGCTACATTTTGAAAACGTTCCTACCGCTGTATGGCCGAGAGCCGGCCACGGTCGAACTGTAACGATCGAGAGTCGCCGTAGGACCAGGTATCGACGCGGCCCTGGACGGCTTCTTCCATGATGATCTCCGTCGGCTTGCCCCAGACGGCCTTGACTTCGGTCTCCGTCATGCCGAGGCGAGGCTCGCCTTGCGTGACAAGCGGATCCGGTGGGGACGGCGTGTCGATGCGGGACTCGAGCGCTGTCGCCGGCGTTTCGCTTGTCGCGGCGGGCGCAGGCGGTGTCTCGACCCGCGGCTGCTCTTCCGCGGCAGCGGAATTTTTGTGCGCGCTCGGAATCGATCGTGCGGCTGGTTTATCCGTACGCAAGACAACCTGCGATTCGGATCCGGAAGGGCAGGCAGAATTCTGATAGAGCTCCGTTCCATCCTTGCCCACGCACTTGAAGATGACTTGTGCAGACGCGAGCGGGGCGAAGAACAACATGAACAACAGGACTGATGCGCGATAAATCGCGCTCGATGACATGGCGGCCCCCTCGGTGCGGTGAATCCAGCTTGTTTGCTCGCTACGCTACTCTCACCCGACGGGCAATCCATTCCCTATGTTTCTGAATATCATTCTGTCCCTCATGAATGTCCGCACCGAGACGGGCAGATAATCAATACCAAGGGGGCTTCAATGAAAGCGAATACGCTGCTCGCGCTCGCCGCGGGCATGGTGATGGCCGCGCCGGCCGCCGAGGCGCGCATCACCAGGGTCGAGATCGACGCCACGCGGTCTCAGTCGCCGACCTTCGGCGGCTACACCTGGCCCGGCGTCGGGCAGTACGAGAAGATCGTCGGCAAGGCGTACGGCGAGGTGAACCCGCACGACCGGCAGAACAGGGTCATCGTCGACATCGAGCTCGCGCCGCGCAACGCGCGAGGCAACGTCGAGTATGCGTTCGACTTCTACATCCTGAAGCCGGTCGACCTGAAGAAGGGCGCGCGCAGGATGATGTACGAGCCGCCCAACCGCGGCGGCAAGACGTGGGCGTCTCTCGGCCGCATCTCCGTCCCCAGCGGCGCGAACGGCGACGACCCGGGCTCGGCCATCACCGATCCGACGGTGCTCGCGAACTCGTTCCTCATGCCGCGCGGCTACACCATCGTCTGGAGCGGCTGGGACAAGGCGGCCGGCACCGACAATTCGAACTTCAACACGACGATCACGCTGCCCGTTGCGAAGAACGCCGATGGCACGACGATCACCGGACCGGCGTTTGAATACATCGTCTCGTCGGTCGATTCCTTCGCCCTGAGCTATCCCGCGGCCAACAAGGAAGACCGGACGACCGCGAAGCTGACGCATCGCGTGCATCTGGACGACGTGCCGCAGCCCATCGCCGCGTCCGGCTGGGCGTACAACGCGGACGGAACCGCGATCAGCCTGATCAATCCGGCGAGCGGCGCGAAGGTCAATTTCACCGCCAACGACATCTACGAGTTCTCGTACACGGCGAAGGATCCGACGGTGAATGGCCTCGGTTTCGCGGCAATCCGCGACTGGATGCAATGGCTGCGCTACGAGAAGCGCGACGACTACAACAGTCCGAACCCGCTGGCGGGCGCGGGACGCATCAAGCGCGTCTACACCGAGATCTCGTCCCAGCCCGGGCGCCTTTTAAACGACTTCCGCCACCTCGGGTTCAACGAAACCGAGAGCGGCAGGAAGGCTTTCGACGGCCATATGCAGTGGATCGCGGCCGGCGACGGCATCAACATGAACTACCGCTTCTCGCAGCCGGGCCGCACGGAGCGCAACCGCCAGGACCACCTCTTTGTCGAGGGCGTCTTTCCGTTCGCCAACGTGATGACGCACGATCCGATCACCCGCAAGACCGACAGCCGTTACGCGCGCTGCATGGAGACGCACACCTGCCCGTTCGGCGTCGAGATCTACTCGGCGAACGAGTACTGGGTGAAAGCTGCATCGCTCCTGCACACCGATCCGACTGGCACGCACGACCTGGCGGATTCGCCGTTCACGCGCAATTACCTGATTTCGAGTCATCAGCACGGCACGGGCAATGCAACGCAGCGCGGGAGCTGTCAGCAGCTCCTCAACCCGCTCAATTCGGCCCCCGTGCAGCGCGCGCTGTTCATCGCCCTGGACGAGTGGGCCACCCAGGGCGCGCAACCTCCGGCGAGCCGGGTGCCTAAACTACGAGACGGGACACTCGTGGCACCGTCGGCAGCGGGTTTTCCCACGACGATTCCCAACCCGTTTCCGGCGGACAATCCGCCGCGTCCCTTGGTGACCTATACCGGTCTAAAGACGACGCGCTACTTGTTGAACTACGGCCTGCACTTCTACGAGACGGGCATCGCCACGATCAACCCGCCAGTGATCACGCCGCCGTACGAGGACAATCCGGCCAACGGCCCGATCTATCCGAGCTACGTGCCGAAGACCGACAGCGACGGCAATGACATCGCCGGCGTGCGGCTGCCCGACGTCACGGTGCCGCTTGCCACGTACACCGGGTGGGCGCTGCGCAGGGGCGCGCAGGCCGACGACGGCTGCGAAGGCTCGGGCCAGATGATTCCGTTCGCAAAGACAGCGGCCCTGCGCGGCACCGATCCGCGCCCATCGGTCGCGGAGCGCTATCCGGCCTTCCTCGACTACTACGGCAAGATCGTCAAGGCCATCAATGACATGGTGAAGGACCGGCTGATGCTGTGCGAGGACGTGCCCGCGCAGCTCGACCGGCTTGTGCAGGCGGGACTAAGCGCCGGCGTGCCGGCGGCGCTCGGCACCGTGCCGGTCGCGCAGTTCCCGGCCTGCGAACCGCACAAGCGCGAGCACGACAAGGAAAAAGACGACGAGGGGGACGATGAGGACTAAGCCTGTGTTGCGTTTTTTTTGCGTCGGTGGAATAGCCATGCAGTCAGGCTGTTCTCCCAGAGTTGGGAGCAAGAAGAACGGCAGCGTGAACAGGCTTCCAAACCGGCAACAATCCCGTAACACAACGAAAGGAGAGCGATCGTGAAAAGGCTTTCAGTCCTCTCGGCGCTGCTGCTCGCATGGGGTGCATCCTCGACGGCCAGCGCTGAGAACATCGAAGCGAGGCTAATCGGCTATAACGAAGTGCCTTCGGTGTCGACGCCCGCGAGCGGCACGTTCAAGGCCAACATCAGCCGCGACGATGGGTTGATCGAGTACGAATTGTCATACAGCGGACTCGCGGGGACCGTGCAGCAGTCCCACATTCATATCGCCCAGCGCGGCGTGAACGGCAGCGTCGTGGTGTGGCTGTGCCAGACCACGACCACTCCGGCCCCCGCCACGGTCGCCGGCCTGACTCCGTCTTGCCCGCAGTCCGGTACAGTCACAGGGCAAATCACTGCGGCAAACGTGATCAGCGCAGCCACGGCGAGCCAGCAGATTACGGCCGGCGAACTTGCCAAGGTCATCGCCGCCATTCGCGCTGGTTTTGCGTACGTGAACGTGCACGCGACGCCGCTCAATCCCGGCGGCGAGATCCGCGGCCAGGTGCGCGCATCGCGCGAAGAACGAGGTGGAGACAGAGACTAAAGGCTGTGAACTGATGCAACGCCCGACCGTTACGCGGTCGGGCGTTTTTTTTGCGCCGGGGCGGCGGCAGCACCGACGCGGCGGCGAACTTCCGCTGCCGCAACCCGAGCGGCGAAAGGCAAGACGGCGAGGATGACGATGATCGTGACGACTGAGCCTGCCGCCTAGCCAGTCCGTCCAAGCCCCCCCTTTCGGCGGGGTTTGCGCTTGCAACTCCTATCAGCGGCTAGCGCGCTCTTTTCCCCTCCGGCCGAAGTAAGATAGCGGCCAAGGAGAAAGATGCGTGGGTCTCAAAGAGGCTAGGATTCGAAGGCGCCCGCGACGGCTCGGCTTCACGCTGATCGAGCTGCTCGTGGTGGTGGTGATCATCGGCTTGCTCGCCGGGCTGGTGGCGCCGCGCTATTTCGGGCAGGTGGGAAAGTCCGAAGTGACTACCGCAAAAGCGCAGATGGACGCGCTCGAGAAGGCACTCGACCAGTACCGGCTCGACACCGGGCATTACCCGAGCACCGAGCTCGGCTTGCTCGCGCTGGTGCAGCGCCCCGCAGCCGAGCCGAAATGGGCCGGCCCCTACTTGCGCAGGGACGTGCCGCTCGATCCATGGGGCAAGCCGTACATCTATAAGGCGCCGGGCGAGAAAGGCGACTTCGACCTGCTTTCCTACGGCAAGGACGGCCAGCCCGGCGGCACGGGCGAGAACGCCGACCTCACGAACCACTAAGCGATGCGCTACCAGCTCAAGGCGATCGGACCCGCCGGCGGCGTCGAGTCGATCGACTCGCAGGCGCCGGACGAAACCACGGCGGTGCGCCAGCTCGAAGGCCGCGGCTACACCGTGCTCAGCGTGCGCGCGAAGCACACGCTCGGCGCGCCGTGGGGCGGTCGCAGCCGGCGCTTCCCCCTGGCGCTCTTCAGCCAGGAGCTGCGCGTGCTCATCAACGCGGGGTTGCCGCTCGTCGAGGCGATCGACACGCTCGGGCAGAAGGAACGCAGCAACGAATGGCGCGGAGTGATAGAGCGGCTCGTCGCGGTGCTGAAGGAAGGCCAGCCGCTCTCGGCGGCACTCGAGCAGTTCCCGCAGGCCTTCTCGCCGCTGTACATCGCCACGGTGAAGGCGAGCGAGAAAACCAGCGATCTCGCGCCGGCGCTCGCGCGCTATGTCGCGTACGCGGGCCAGCTCGAGTCGATCCGCAAGCGCGTGATCAACGCCTCGATCTATCCCGTGCTCCTCATCGCCGTCGGCGGCATGGTCGGCCTGTTCCTGCTGCTGTACGTCGTACCGCGCTTCGGGCACATCTACGCGGAGCGCGGCACGGACCTGCCGCTGTTCTCGAGGGTGCTCCTTTCCTGGGGAAACGCGGTCGACAAGCATGGCCCGGTGGTTCTCGCAGTGCTGGCGATGCTGGTCGCCGGAATCGTCTATGCGCTGCGCCTGCCGCAGGTGCGCACCGCGATCGGCGACGCCCTCTGGCGCGTGCCGGCGATCGGCGAGCGCCTGAAGATCTACCAGCTGGCGCGCTTCTACCGGACGATCGGCATGCTGCTGCGCGGCGGCATGCCGCTCGTTGCCGCGCTCGACATGGGCGCGGAGCTCCTGCATCCGCTGCTCCGTGCGCGACTGGCAGCGGCCAATCGTGCGATCTCCGAAGGCCGCAACGTATCGCAGTCGATGGACGCCAACGGCCTGACCACGCCGGTGGCGCTGCGTATGCTGGCGGTGGGCGAGAAAGGCGGCAACATGGGCGAGATGCTGGAGCAGATCGCTGCCTTCCACGACGAGGAGCTGTCGCGCTGGGTCGACTGGTTCACGCGCCTGTTCGAGCCGATCCTGATGGCGATCATCGGCCTGGTCATCGGCGTCATCGTGGTGCTGATGTACATGCCGATTTTCGAGCTGGCAGGCAACCTGCGATGAGCGCCGTCATCGAGCCGATCGCTGCCGCCGACATTGCC
>Ga0209577_10004254_pt1 | contig 13448 bp, 12 predicted proteins | sample GraSoiAngelo_109_FD_185874 | JGI IMG/M metagenome (GOLD analysis project Ga0209577, IMG submission 185874) | Grasslands soil microbial communities from the Angelo Coastal Reserve, California, USA - 14_0903_12_20cm (SPAdes) (version 2) | ecosystem: Environmental > Terrestrial > Soil > Grasslands... | reverse complement strand
CCCTTTAGTAGCTCTGGCTGCTTTCAAAATCTGGTCGATGCCAGTCGCGTTGTAACCGTTGTTATGAAATAACTCGGCCGCAGTCGCGATGATTCTGTCACGCGCACTATCGGGTCTACCTCCAGTTCGTTTGCGTATTTTCACTGTTGCCATGCTGGAAACCAGCGGAGACGAGACCGCGGCGTCGGTTCCAGGACTAGTAGCTCTGGTGTATCACGAAGCAATTTCTCCGACGCCAATGTCTCCCCCACTCGCTGAGCGGCGGCGGTGAAGCTCTCTTTCAAGCTCTCCTCATTTCTCAAGATTCCAAGCCAAACGAGAAAAGGGCCGTCGTTGCGCACAGGAAGTTGTGGAAAGTTATTCGGCGCATCGAGGGTGACGAGGATGCCCGCTTCGCGCACGCCGGGCACACGATAGGATGAAAGCGCCCTTCTCAGTCTCGCGCTCAGGGCCTCATCTGGCTGATTTTTCAAGGAAAGGATTTGGGCGACGGCAATTCCCGTAACGCCATTTTTCTCCGTCACGGGATCAACGGTAGGGAGAACCGTTACCTCGGTGTCAGGAGCGAGCGGCCGGAGCAAAAGAACGTTATCGCTGTCCTTCATTAACGAATTCATCTTCAAACTGTGTTCGCGCCAAAGAGGGCCGAAATAGAAAGCAGCGTTAACGACCGGGCGGTCGAACCTGCTATGGAATCCGCGCAACCAGACAAAACCTGAAGCGTTTCCGCGTTCACGGAATTGCCCGAATGCCAGAGCCCCCAGTTGTTCGAACGCTTCCGGAAAGTAAGTCTCGAAATATCTGATAAAATTCTCCCGTTCCCCTTCCTTTATTGTGTAACGACGGAACTCTATGACTTGGAAATTCGACAGGGGATCGGTGTCGTTCATAATTTGATTTGCAGGTTGACTTTGCGCCGCTGGGGTCAATCCGACTGCGGCGTGTACAAAGCAGAAACTGAGCGCTCCCAATCGGACAACCGGATAACGCCAGTCTTGCATTGAGTATCCACACTAGACTGACCGGTCTGTCTGTAAAGAAGTTTTTAACCTCATGGCAAGCGCGGCAGGCTTATGGGCGGCTAGAGGACTGGCATGAACGCCTCGTTGTTGTTATACGTGATTCACGTATAGAAACGACTCCAACGACAAACCCGTCTGTGGGGCGCGCTAGGGACGAATGGCTTTTTCGATTGCGGTTCGCGCAAACCCGCGTGGCGCAGCTCGACCTTGCTCCCATTCTTGCAGTGTTCGCTTCGAGATCTGTAATTTCAACGCCGCCTCGCTTTGCGAGAGATTATTTCGTTCGCGCCATGCTCGCAGTTTTCGTGGAAACGCGCCCGCTGCGAACTTCTGATGCCGAACCTGATGAGGAAGTGTGCCGAAAGCCATCCTAGGATGCTATACGGGAATCACGTATAGCATCAAGTCCTAGTGTTAGACGCGACCCCATCTCTTTCCCCATTTGCTACGCACTCCATTCGCGCGACGCGTAAGTTGACGTTATCATTTCTTCAAATCAAAGATGGAGAGATCGATGTCGCGTGGAGTATTGCCAAGAATCTTTCGGCAAGACAAAACAACGGAGGGAATTTCCCTCCAGCTGCGATGGGATCCGAAAGGTCCGCTTGATCTGCCGGGTTTCGACGAAGTGTTGCTCGCCATCCATATCGGTCCGGCGGCAAAGCTCACTTGCCGACGTGGTGGCCGATATTTCAGCGGCACGGCTGTGCATGGAGACATCGATGTTGTCCCAGCCCGCACTTCGATGCGGTGGGAGGCGCACGATCAGAATGATCGAACCCTTATCATGGGCCTTCCGCAACGCCTTCTGCACAAGGTCGCTCAGGAGTCGGAGCTGGATCCGAAGCGCATGGAAATCCTTAATCGATTTCAAATTCGCGACCGCGAACTGGAACTGCTTGGCTGGGCGCTGCAACGCGAGGCAGAATCGGGCTATCTCTCCGGCCGCATCTATCTGGATGGATTGACGGCCGCAATGGCGTCGCGGTTGGTCGCGCGGCACAGTTCTTTGGCGCGAAAATTTTTGCCGAACAGCAACCGGGGACTAACCGGTTACCGCTTGAAGCAGGTCCTTGCTTTTATCGAGGAACAACTAACCGAGGATCTATCGCTGGAGCGAATCGCCGCCGTCGCCGGTGTGAGCAGTTCACATCTAAACACGCTTTTTCGTCATTCGATGGGCGTGGCTGTCCATCAATACGTCATTCAGCGACGGGTGGAATTGGCGAAAACGCTGCTCCTGCAGGAAGAGAAATCAATCACCGAGATTGCACTTGAAGCTGGCTTCGCGCACCAAAGCCATCTCGCGCGGCATATGCGGCGCATGCTTGGCTTGCCGCCGCGAGCGCTGAAACGTCTTCTCGGGAACGCTTCCGCGGCGCGCTGAATTTCATCCGCCGTTTGTGCTCAAACGCGTCGGAACAGGCGCGCAATTTTTTGCAGCAGGAGGATGCTTTGGTCATGAAACGCAGAGATTTTTTGAAAACTACATCGGGAACAATGTTGGCGCTGGCGATGAAACCACGACTCTCGTCCGCTTCACCGGCCAGCAAGGCAGCTTCGTGGCACAAGGGGCGCAAGTTTGTCGACTTGCCTTTTGGTCGGGTCGCATATGTGGAGAAAGGCGAAGGTCCGGCCGCGCTCTTCATCCACGGTTGGTCGCTCAACGGCTATCAATGGCGCGATGCACTCGACCAGCTCCACACACAACGTCGCTGCATCGCGCCTGATATGATGAGCATGGGCTGGACAGAGACGTCGGACGCACAGGAAATTTCACCGGCGACCCAAGCGGCGATGTTGGGACAACTGCTCGACAAATTGCGAATCGATACCGTCGATCTGATCGGGAACGATAGTGGCGGCCTAACGGCGCAGCTCTTCCTGGCTAAATATCCTGCGCGCGTTCGCAGCCTGCTCCTCACCAACTGTGATGTGGACGAAAACAGTCCGCCGCCGCAATTCCTGCCATTCATCGAGAAGGCGAGGCAGGGAACGCTGGTTGATGAGTTCGTCGTCCCGCAGGCGGATGACAAAGCGCGCGCACGCTCCGGAAAAGGCGTGGGCGCTTTCTTCACCCATCCCGAACGTCTAGCCGACGAGACAATTGAGATCTATTTTCGTCCCTTTGCAGATTCGAAGCTCAAGCGGACGCAACTCAATAAATTCTCCGTCGCCATGGCCACCAATCCGCTGGTCGCAATCCGCGCCGATTTAAAGCAATGGAAGGGTCCGGCCCGCATGGTCTGGGGCACGAACGATCCGCTTTTCGGTGTGCAATGGGCCGAGTGGCTCGACCGCACTTTGCCTGGCTCGCGCGGAATCCGGCGAATCGAAGGCGCTAACTTGTTTTTCCCAGAGGAAATGCCTGAGTTGATTGCAGAGGAGGCACAGCATTTGTGGCAGGAGAAAGCGGCGGCGCCATCATGACCAAGCGCCCGAGCAGAACGGTCGCGGTTTTCGGAGCGTACGGTCATACCGGACGCTTCGTTGCTGCCGAGCTTCGCCGGCGCGGGATAGCCGTGATTCTTTCCGGACGCGATCGGGTGAAACTCGACTTGTTAGGGCCAGTTCATCCGGATTCGGATCTGCGTGTCGCTTCCATCGAAGATTCGGCATCGCTCGACCGCGCCTTAGAGGACGCGGACATCGTAGTCAATTGCGCCGGACCTTTCGGCGAAACCGCGCCGGCCTTAGTCGAGGCTGCGTTGCGCGCACGCTGTCATTACCTGGATGTGACCGGTGAAGCGCTCGTCACGATCGAAACGTTTGCTCGTTATGCTGAAAACGGACTTAATGCCAAACGCGTGCGGGATGCGGACATTGTTTTAGTGCCGTCGATGGCATTCTACGGCGCTCTGGGCGACCTCCTCGCTACCGCAGCGCTCGGCGATTGGGCGAAAGCGGATGACATTTCCATCGCTGTCGCGCTCGACAGCTGGAAGCCAACACGCGGAACACGCCTGGCCGGTGAACGCCGAGCTGGACGCCGCGTTATTTTCGAGAATGGCCGAATCGAAGTGCTTCCTCCGAGTAACCAGCTACCGACTGCGATGTGGAAATTTCCTTCGCCATTTGGCAGCCAGGAAGTCTTAGGCGAATTTCCGACTGTCGACCTCGTCACGATGTCGCGCCACCTGCGCGCAACGAACATCAACGCTTATCTTAACGTCGCGCCCATCCGCGACCCGCGCGATCCCAACACACCCGGGCCGGAACCAACGGATCAGAGCGGACGTTCGGCGCAGATTTTTCTGGTAGAAGTCGTCGCGCGTCGCGACGACCAAAAACGCAGTGCCATTGCGCGAGGACGCGATATTTACGCAATCACCGCGCCGATCGTTGTCGAAGCTGCCGCGCGCATCCTTGACGGTAACTTCAAGAGAAGGGGAATCGGCGCGCCGGCGGAGATCTTCGACGCGCGGGATTTTCTGGAGGCGCTCGCACCCGAACATCTCACGATGGAAATCCCATGATCGCAACGGTAGCTACTGCATACATTACAAAGGGCAACAGGCCTATGCCCATTTAGGTATTCAGCCTTCTCAGCGCGCTGCTCTAGGCCCTGGTTCGAAACTGGTCGTCCTTGTTTTTGAAAAGGATGTTGAACGTCGTGAGCGAACCGTAACAGCGGGTGATATATTGTTGCAGGTCGAACTTGTCGGCATCGCTCAGTTTGTCGCTCGCGTTCACCTTCTGCTCGAGGACTCGCAGGTTGTTCCGGATCATGACGATTTTGTGGAAGAATGTCTCGAGCGGGACTTCCTTCGGCTGAAGCGAACTGTCCGCCGATTGGATGACCAGGGTCCCGCGCTGCCATCGAGTGGCCAAGCTTTCGATGACCACGTTTTTTTGTTCCAGGCCGAGTGCCTCGACTACCGCGTGAGCAGTGTCGCGGACCAGATTCGTGAGCGGCATCTCTAACTCGCTCAACTTAGCGGTCGGTTCCGCTGGCTGGAGATCGCTGGAAGCCGGTGCAATTGTCCGCGGCGCGTCCTCAAACGCGATCTCGGCTGTCTGCTCGGTCAGCGATTTCACGACACCAACCCCGTATTGTGGATGGCGCACTTTCATTCCGATATGAAGCGTTTCGATGTTCATAATGCTCGCGAAATCTGCGGAATCGTCATCAAAAGCGCAATGAAATGCGCATCACACTTTTTGGTAAAGTTCGCCAGCTTTGGCGAATTCAGCAGCTTTTTCTTCCAAGCCACGTTTGATTGCCGCTTCGTCAGTTACTCCTGTTTCTGCAGCGTAACGGCGAACATCTTCGGTGATACGCATGCTGCAGAAGTGCGGACCGCACATGGAGCAAAAATGGGCGGTCTTCGCTCCTTCTGCCGGCAACGTCTCGTCATGAAACTCGCGGGCCGTCTCCGGATCCAGCGACAAGTTAAATTGATCTTCCCATCTAAACTCAAACCTTGCCTTTGAGATCGCGTTGTCGCGATATTGCGCGCCGGAATGACCTTTGGCCAAGTCAGCGGCGTGCGCGGCGATCTTGTAGGCGATGACCCCTTCTTTGACGTCTTTCTTGATAGGTAAACCGAGATGTTCTTTCGGCGTGACGTAACAAAGCATGGCCGTGCCGTACCACCCGATCATTGCCGCGCCGATGGCGCTGGTGATGTGATCGTAGCCAGGAGCGATATCTGTTGTTAATGGTCCCAAAGTGTAGAAGGGCGCTTCGTCGCACCACTCGAGTTGTTTCTCCATGTTTTCCCTGATCAGGTGCATGGGGATGTGACCCGGGCCTTCGTTCATCACCTGTACGTGCTGCGCCCACGCGCGCTTGGTCAGCTCGCCCTGCGTGTAAAGCTCGGCGAACTGCGCTTCGTCGTTCGCGTCAGCGATTGAACCGGGTCGGAGACCATCGCCGATGGAAAAGCTGACGTCGTATGCGGCCATGATCTCGCAGATTTCGTCCCAATGCGTGTAGAGAAAACTCTCCTGATGATGGGCGAGACACCACTTCGCCATGATCGAGCCGCCGCGCGAAACAATTCCGGTGGCGCGGCGCGCCGTCAGCGGAATGTATCGGAGCAACACGCCGGCGTGCACGGTGAAGTAATCCACCCCCTGCTCCGCCTGTTCGATCAGTGTGTCGCGATAGATTTCCCAGGTCAGTTCCTCCGCGCGGCCCCCGACTTTTTCGAGCGCCTGATAAATTGGCACGGTGCCGATGGGCACAGGCGAATTGCGAATGATCCATTCGCGCGTCGCGTGAATGTTTTTGCCGGTACTGAGATCCATCACCGTGTCGGCGCCCCATTTGGTTGCCCAACGCATCTTCTCGACTTCTTCCTCGATCGACGACGCCACGGCGCTGTTGCCAATGTTGGCGTTGATTTTCACGAGGAAATTGCGGCCAATGATCATCGGCTCGGTTTCCGGGTGATTGATGTTCGCGGGAATGATGGCGCGGCCGCGGGCAACTTCCTGCCTAACGAATTCTGGGGTGATCTCGCGCGGAATGTTTGCGCCAAACGATTCGCCAGGATGTTGGAATCCAAGGACGTCGCGTGATTGGTGATTCGTGAACCGTGAATCGTCCTGGCCGATTCTCGACGCTCTATTCTCGATTTCTCGGCCATTCTCACGAATGGCGATGAATTCCATTTCCGGCGTGATGATTCCCTGGCGCGCGTACCAGAGCTGCGTGACGGGATGACCAGCAGATGCGCGAAGAGGTTTCCGGCGCGAGGGCGCACCGGCTCCATTGAACGCTGGGCGTTTCACAGCGACAGCCGCGTGCTTGTCAGACAAATAGCCATCATCAATTGGCCTAACGACTCGCCCGTCGATCTCGTCCACATCTCCGCGCTTCAGGATCCAATCGCGACGCAAGGGCGGAAGCCCCTGTGCTGGGTCAAGCGTCACGCTTGGATCGCCCCATGGACCGCTGGTGTCGTAAACGCGTACGGGCTGGTTTACTTCGATCTCGCAGCTCATCGACTTCGTCGGCGCGAGCGAGATTTCCCGGAACGGCACCCGAACGTCCCGATGCAATTTTCCTCCGAGGTAAATCTTTTTCGAATTCGGAAACTTGTAGCCGCTGCCGGCGGCTGCGGTTTCGGTGGATCCGTTCGCGGAACCGGGATCAGCGGTGCGAGGCGCACCGCCATCTTCGGCTACAGCTTCGTGTCGATTCGTGTCCATTAGTGGTTAAACAAAAAAGCCATGCGCGGTTGCGCATGGCTAAGATACCAGTCCAGCAATCGGACCCCGCTCCCTTCGGCGGCATTACCCGCATCAGGTTCAAGGGGTCTGTCGCCGGAGCGACACTCTCAGCCATTGCGGCTCCCCCGCATTACTGCTTCCCGGCAGAATAGGACTCGCATCTGCGAAGTCAATGGTAGGGACATCGCGTAAGCGGCGGATGCCGGCCGTCAACGCGTTGAGGACAGGCGTTCCACCTCATCGCGATAATGACGAGAATTTATCCCGCGGGCGATGTCGGCGGTGGTGTCACTTTCGAGTCAGTGTGAAAAATGCCCACCCATTGGCCGTTTACCGTGTGCCAGACCGAGCCAACATTATAGGTGCCGGAGACATCCTTCCCATCCGCTGTTGCTTCGATCTTGGCTTTGTAAGTAATGATAGCAGTCTTTTTATTCGGAAACACGACGTTGAAATCGGTCAAGTCGAACGATTTCATGTCTGTCTTCGACATCGCGTCCACTTCCTGCTGCAGGCTGTGCATTCCGTCGGAGTAGACGGTCACCAGGTCCGTAGAAAGAAGCTTTTTGAAGTCGTCTGCTTTCTTGTCCTTGAACGCCTGCCAGGCCGCTTTTTCCTTGGAGATAATCGCTTCCTTGTCGTTGTCGGGCGCAGCGAATGAAATCGCTATCGTCGCGAGGAGCGCTGTCACGGTATAGGTTATTAGTTTCTTCATGAGGTTGGTCCTTTCGTGATGTTGTATTCGCGCAGGCCGTCAAAACCAATCAAAAAAATCGCGCGCCATCCGCATACGAACAAAGTGAATGGTAAGGTCATCGCGCTGCGATTTCCGGAGCGTCCGAGCCGGACTGGTATTCAGCGCGGCGTCTCTTACCTCACGGAACAATGGGGGCGGACTCGAGAGACGCCCTGGGACTAGACGCCTGCGGCGGCGGAAGAAACTTCGACTTGCCAACAAGCTCCATCAGACTCGTATCTGCTTCTTTTAATTCCGCATCCTGAACAACGAAATCAGTCGGTGATGACTTAATTTGTTTGCGATAATCCGCGACCAGCAGTGGCGGCTGCTTCTTGATTCCCAAGGCCCGATAACTTTCGATCCCAACGCCGATGGCGTGAGCAAGCCTTGCGCGCCAGTCTTTTTGCGCAATCAACTTGCATTCGCCTTTTTCTGTTAGAAAACCGCCTTCGATCAACACAGCCGGCACCTTCGTGAGACGCAGCACGGCAAACCGCGCCCGCTTGATGCCCCGATCGTACTCGGGAAGGTGGCCGAGCAACGAATGATAGATGCAAGCCGAGAGCGCCATGCTCTGCGCGTCGACGGTACTACCGGGCTGGGTGCCCAGTGCGCTCGGAGCTACTGCGCTGTCAGAGGTGGACGGCGCTCCGCGCGGAGTAAACGAAAAAATTTCAAATCCTGTGGCGTTCGGATCGTCATTTGTCGCATTGAAATGAATGCTGATGAAAATCGAATCGCGGGCGGCATTTGCGATCTGTGCGCGAACTTCCAACGGCACAAAGTAATCGCCCTCGCGCGTCATGATTACGCGCAATCCTTTTGCCAGTAAAAGTGGCCGAAGCTTTCGCGCCACATCCAACGCAAAATCTTTTTCATACCCATAACGAGACACCTGGCCCCTGTCGTAGCCGCCATGTCCCGGATCCAGGACGACCGTCTGGACCTTGCCAACGTTTGAAACACGATGCGGACGCACCAATGGCTCAATGGTCTTGGCTACATCCGTGCGGGAGACCAGGTACTTTCCATCGTGTTCGATCACGGGAAAACACAACCAACTGCGCGCGCCGTTGATCATGACCTCGCGGCTGCCGCCGACAAATTCCAGCGGATTCTTCACCGTCTCCAATTCCACCTTCTCGCCGGAAGCCGAGATGCCTGCCGGTAATCCGTAAAAGTGCGAGATGTTCTCGACGCTTAAGTAATCGCTGCCGCTTACCTTGATGATCTTCCAATCATCCGCGGCAGATGCCCGTTCGTCAGATATCGCGATAAGACTGGCCAGGCACGCGACTGCGAACCAACGTTTCACTGGGAGGACCATGCCTGCGCAATTGTATTGCAAACCGCGTCAATCTCAAGGAGTGACGACTGGCCAATCCCTCGTTTCTTGTTCAGTCGAAACTGACAATTGACTTGCTCTGTTTTTTCGTTAAAGACCGGGAAATGTTTTTTTCTCCCCGACGTATCACGTACTTTTGGATTGCATCGCTCGCGTTTGGATTCGCGGTGTTCCTTGCAATTCCCGCTCACGGCGCCCAACGGCTTCCGAAGTCCTGTGTCTGGCGTGTCACCAACGCGAAAGCCTCATTTTATCTGGTGGGCTCGATTCACGCCCTCAGCAAAAGTGATTATCCGCTCCCTGCCCCGTACGAAATCGCGCTAAGAAACAGCAAACGTTTCCTTTTCGAATTCGATCCAACCAAGCATCTGGAATTTGAAAGGAAATTTGAGGCGGCCGGCAAATACCCGCGCGGGCAGGATATTCGTTCCAAAATCGATCCGGAGCTTTTGGCCTGGCTTCGCCAAAATGTTGCGACAGTCAAGCCAGACAATCGCCCGACAAGACGGGAACGGGCCAGGAATTTCGACACCGAATTCTGCTACAAACCATGGTGGATCGCCCAGCACCTCGTCGGGCCGGTGACGTACAGCAAAACGTCGCTCTCGCATGGCCTGGACAATCACTTCGTGGACTCCGCTACGAGAGAGAAGAAGGAAATCGCCGGTCTCGAATCAGTGAACGAGCATGTGGCGGTCATGGGTGGCCTATCCGATCGCGACAGCGAATTCATTCTGCGCGACGCGCTCGATCAGCCCAGGAATGCTGAAAAGGAATTCAGCCGGATGCATAAGGCCTGGCTCAAAGGCGATACCAATGCGCTGTGGGCTGGTGACAGCCGGTTGCGCAAACAGGCTCCGTGGATCGCAGCCCGTTTTGTCGATGACCGCAACGTCAAATGGATTCCGCGGATCGAAGCGGAACTAAAGACTGGTAAACCCACGGCAATTGTCGCAGGCGCACTGCACTTCTCCGGTCCAAATAGCGTCATAAAATTGCTGGAGAAGCGCGGCTACAAAATCGAACAACTGTAGCCCTGCGAAGGTTGTTCTGGTAGCGCACGCGTCTCGTGTGGCGAGCGCGTCCTCGCGATCGCGGACTTCGCTGAGGTCTCACCATTGCGCCGTCCAAAGGAACTTCAAGAAAAGTTCGTTTCGGTGTGACGCCGAAACCAGCACGCGAGATGCGTGCGCTACCTACCGACCCCGATCACCGTCTCGTAAAGCGACTTCGTTTTTTGCGCGATGGACGTCCAGCTGAAGTGTTCTTCCACACGTTTGCGGCCTGCTTTGCCGAATTTTTCGCGCAGTTGTCGGTGTTTCATTAGCTGATTGATGCGCTCGGCGAGATCCCGCGCGAATTTTTCGGGGTTTTTCGGCTCGAACAAGCCTTCCTTCGCTTGTTCGAGTGGGACCAGAAGTCCGGTCTCGCCATCCACAACAACTTCCTTGATTCCGCCAACGGCGCTCGCAACCACCGCAGTCTCACACGCCATTGCCTCGAGATTGATGATGCCGAACGGTTCGTAGATCGAAGGGCAAACGAATACGGCTGCGTGCGAGTACAGTTCGCGGGTCGCGGCCTGGTCTACCATCTCATTGATCCAGATGACTCCGGTCCGGTGCGCTTTCGCGCGTTCCACTGCAGTTTTCATTTCTTCCGCCATCTCGGGCGTGTCGGGCGCAGCGGCGCAAAGGACGATTTGGAAACCGCGATCCATGAATTCGATTGCGCGCAGCAGATGTTGAAATCCTTTCTGGCGCGTGATCCGACCGACGAACAGCAGATACGGCTCGTTTGGATCGATGCCATAGCGCTTGAGCGCGTCGGTGGAATCGACCTTCCGATATTGGTCCAGATCGATTCCGTTGTGGATCACGTGCACGCGTGCGGGATCCACATTAAACAGTCGCTCGATGTCACCTTTGGTCTCTCGGGAGACAGCAATGATCGCGTCCGCCATCTCCAGGGCAGTCTTCTCAACCCAAAGCGAGAAATCGTAACCGCCGGCGAGTTGTTCGCGTTTCCAGGGTCGAAGCGGCTCGAGCGAGTGAACTGTGATCACGAGCGGAATTCCGTAGTTCTTTTTCGCCAAAATCCCGCCGAAATGACTATACCACGTGTGACAATGCACAAGGTTGGCGTCGACGTTTGTAGTGTTGAAGTCGGTGCATCGGCGGACCGCGCCAAAAACGGAACGCAACGGTTTCGGGCAGGTGAAACTGCTCGTGTCAACTTTGTAGCCGGTGACCGTGAGATTGTGTTCCGAAACACGCTGATCACCAAAGCAACGAACTTCCACCGGCATCATCGTCGCCAGTTCGCGCGTAAGAAAGCCGACGTGAACGCCCGCGCCGCCGTAGATGTGCGGAGGATACTCGTTAGTGAGGAAAAGGATTTTCAAGCGCGAGAAGAATTAAATGACGAAGTTCGAATGACGAATAGCCGGGTACGAAGATCGAGACGCCCTGGAGTTTCGTCATTTGTTTATTCCTTCGTCATTCGGATTTCGTCATTCAGCTACCGTTGTACTTTCAACAGCAGCACCGGCACCTCCACTTCGTGGCGCACTTTGTCGACAGTCGCCCCATAAAGTATGTCGCTAATGAAACGGTGGCCGTGCGTCGTCATCGCAATGAGATCGACATTTTTTTCCCGAGCAAGTTTGATGATCTCGTCGGAGGGCTCGCCCAACGCCAGGACGGCGTCGCAGGAAAAGCCCTCCGCGGTCAGTTCCCGGCTGCGCTTTTCCAGGTAAAGCCGGTCCTGTTTCATCTCTTCGCTCTCGGCGAGCTTGAGCTGATCGAAATTGCGCGCCACCCAGCCATCGGCCACATGAACGAGGAGCAGTTTCGCACCGGCCATTCGCGCAAGAGACTTGATATGGGTGAGAATGGTCTCATCGGCTGGACTGTTCTCGAGGGGAATAAGGATATGTTTATACATGACAAAAATGACGAATAAAATCCGAAGCTCGAATGTCGAAAAACCACGAGTAAATCGCCAGCTTACTCTCCGGCTGCTGCTCGCAAACAGTCCGCATGAGCCTGCCGTTCCAAGATAAATCTTGCGCGCGCGCGTTTCGAGCTTCGGATTTTGTCATTCCTTTGTCATTCGTCATTAGGCCTTCGTCATTTTATTCAGGCACTGGCAAACCGATGAACCCATAGAATGCCTTACGAACCGCGTCTGGTATAAAAATATCGAAGAGCAGCTTCACGTTAAGCACAACGATAATGCCGGCTGCCGTCCAGCCCAGAATTTTCACCCACAGACGGTTGGCAAACTCGCCCATTTTCGCCTTTTCCCCGGTAAACCGCATCAAAGGCCAAACGGCAAAACCGAGCTGCATGCTCAATACGACCTGGCTGGCAACGAGCAATTGCGTAGTCTTGCCTTCCCCGAAAATGCCGATGATGAACACCGCGGGAACGATGGCGATGAGTCGCGTAATCAACCGGCGCAGCCATGGGGTGATGCGAAAATTCAAAAAACCTTCCATCACAATCTGCCCGGCGAGGGTGCCAGTCAGGGTCGAGTTCTGTCCGGAAGCGAGCAGGGCCACCGCGAAAAGGACGCTGGCCACGCCGACGCCCAGCAGCGGGCTGAGCAATTTATAGGCGTCCTGAATTTCCGCGACCTCCTGGTGCCCCGACCAATGGAAAACCGCGGCTGCCAGTATCAAAATCGCGCTGTTGACGAACAAAGCGAACATGAGCGCGGCGCTAGAGTCGATCGTGGCGAACTTGACCGCCTCGCGCCTGCCCTCCGGCGTCTGCTCGAACTTGCGCGTCTGCACGATGGACGAGTGCAGGTAAAGATTATGGGGCATCACAGTCGCGCCGAGAATGCCGATGCTGACGTAAAGCATTTCCTGATTTGCGACGATGCCTGGATTGGGAATAAACCCCAGGAGGATGCCGGTCGGGCTGGGATTGGAAAAGATTAGTTCAGCGGCAAAACAACCTCCGATGGTGGCGATAAGAGTGATGACAATAGCCTCGACGTAACGAAAGCCTTTGGTTTGCAGATACAACACCAAGAGCACATCGGACGCAGTAATGATGCAACCCCACACCAGCGGAATTCCGAAGAGAAGCTGAAGCCCGATGGCCGAGCCGACAACCTCCGCCAAATCGCAAGCAGCGATGGCGAGCTCGCA
>Ga0209577_10004253_pt1 | contig 13449 bp, 11 predicted proteins | sample GraSoiAngelo_109_FD_185874 | JGI IMG/M metagenome (GOLD analysis project Ga0209577, IMG submission 185874) | Grasslands soil microbial communities from the Angelo Coastal Reserve, California, USA - 14_0903_12_20cm (SPAdes) (version 2) | ecosystem: Environmental > Terrestrial > Soil > Grasslands... | reverse complement strand
CAGTTTCGTGCCCGGCTCTTCCCCGCTCTCTGCCGACATGAGCATGGAAAGAACGTCACCGTGATCGCGGTCATCGTCACGGCGCTGAGCAATCAGTGTATAGATCAGCATATTTAACTGGCGTATGGCCGCCATACGCTTGCCATAGCCGGTAACCGGGTTGTCAATGCGAATATTCAGGAGATCTTCGGCTATGCTTGTTGAACTGCCAATCACGCCATCAAAGGCGTCACTGAGAGGGCCAAGCTGGGATGACAGGTCGATGCTGAAGAGGCATTTGCTTACAATCCTGAGCGTCAACGCCTGCATGGCGCGTGACATGTCAACCTTATCACCTGGCTGCCACGTCTTGAGCAGTTCCTGCGTATATTGGTCCATGATCGCGGCATAGCCATCGACACGTTTTTTATGAAAGGCCGGTTGTACCGCGTGGCGCTGCTGGCGATGCTTTTCGCCATCGATGGTCAGCAACCCTTCATTCCCAAAGCCGCCACCACCACCACCATCGCTATTCCCCTGGAACACGCCGCGGTTGGTAAAATCGCGCGGGTGCTCTACCAGCACGTAGCGCACATATTCCGGGCGGAACAGCAGCACGGCAGGGTTCTTCCCCATATATATCGTTGCCATGTTGCCATACGTGCGTTGCAGCTGTTGCATAAAGCCAAGCGGGTCTTGTCTCAACGAGAGCAGGTTGCCAACGTAGGGTAACCGGGGAGGACCCGGTGGAAGCGTCGTCTTTGTCGTTTGCTGTTCTTGCGCAGTCGTCGCCATTTGTTTGTTTCCTCATAGCACTATGGTGTATCAAGACTTACTAATCTGTATCATAAGGCATAAGTGGTAAGGTAAGCAATGCCAGTATCCTCAGAGAGTGAGCCTTTTTCAGCATTGACGCAGACAAGATCTTCTCCATCTAGACCAGCACAGAGCCTGCTCGCATGAAATGCTGTCACCATACTGCACGGTTGTTGCCTTTTTCCTCGCTGTGGTCTATCCTATTCTCTGTTGAGTTCTGCACATCTCTCAACAGCAGATTTCTCCCGCTGTTGCCCCTGTTCTCTGCACGAGACAGCGGCGGAGGATGTTAGCTAGATAACCACCGCACAAAGCAAGGAGGTATCTCTATGCACATTCGTTTCTTACTGGGGCGCGCCCGACTTCTGGCCCTCGTTCTCACCATCGGCATGCTACTGCCGCTCACCCTGCCAGGGACAGCCACTGCCGCTCCCCGCCAGGCCGGAGCCGCTTTTTACCAGCAGACCAACCTGGTTTCGGACATCTCCGGTCTGGCGGCTTTTACCGACGCGCACCTGGTCAATCCGTGGGGCATCTCATTTAGCTCCACGAGTCCCTTCTGGGTTTCCGACAATGGCACTGGGGTCTCTACCCTCTATAACGGCCAGGGCCAGCCATTCCCACCACCACCAGCCTCGCCCCTGGTAGTCACCATCCCGCCGGCATCCGGTTCGGGACAAGGAACCCCGACTGGCACCGTCTTTAACGGCACAACCGGCTTTGTCATTACGCAGGGCACGTCGTCTGGCCCAGCCCGGTTCCTGTTTGATACGCTGGATGGCACAATCTCCGGCTGGAACCCGGCTGTCAACCGCTCCAGTGCCGTCATCGCCGTGAATAATGCGAGCTCCGCGGTCTACACCGGCCTGACCATGGCGAGTAACGCGTCTGGCACCTTCCTCTACGCCGCCAATGCCCTGCCCAGTCCCGCGCATCCCAATGGAACCATCGACGTGTTTGACCAGCATTTTACGCCCACCCGGCTTCAAGGTTCTTTCACTGACGCAAACCTGCCGGCTAGTTATACGGTCTACAACATCCAGACCGTTGCGGGCTTCCTTCTGGTCACCTACGCGCTTCCGCCGACTTCACCCTCACAGGTAGGGGATGGGTTCGTGGATGTCTTTGACACCAACGGGCATTTGATCCGGCGCCTCATTTCGCGTGGCCCACTGGATGCTCCCTGGGGCCTGGTTCTTGCCCCAGCCCAGTTCGGGCGGTTCAGCAAGGCGCTGCTCGTCGGCAATCTCGCCAACGGGTACATCAATGCCTTCAATTTTGAAACGGGGGCCTTCCGCGGCACGCTCAAAAACCGGCAGGGCCAACCGATTCAGAATGCCGGTCTGTGGGCATTAACCTTCGGGAATGGGAGCCAGGGGTTCAACCCTGATACTCTCTACTTCGATGCGGGCATCGACAATTTCCAGCATGGACTCTTCGGTGCCATAAGGCCTGGTTCCTGAAGGCGTCGAGGACTCAAAGACCGAGCCACAGAGGAGAGCTCATCCTCAGGGTGACGGGCCACTTGCCGGGGGTGCTGGTCTAGATGCGCAAGAGAAGGCAGTGACCTGAAACCCTGACAAAATACTCCGGTCATACAGTAGGGGCCGATTATGCACATTGACTATTAAATGCGGACACGAATTCGCTCAAAATGTAGACATTTGGAGATCATGCCTGTCACCCTGAGCGCAGCGAAGGGTCTGGCTCGCGCCGGACGAAGAGATCCTTCGCTGCGCTCAGGATGACAGCCAGGCGCTCAGTTTGGGGGTCTGTAGGGGCGCAATTCATTGCGCCCTCGTCCCAGGCCGCTTCACGGGTCCAGGGCGCAATGAATTGCGCCCCTACAGTCAGATCCCTCGTTTATTTTGTTCGTCTCCATAATCGGCCATGGGCGTGGTAAACCGGCCCCTACGATCGATCAAGTCACTTTAAGGGGTTACCGGTCTTCTCCATGAGATATAGCCAACGACAGCCATCCCTGTACCAAAGACAAGCATCACGAGCCCCCACCAGAGGTTGATGTTGATGCCGTCGCTGCGGCTGTAATCAGCTTGCCCGAACAATCCATAGAGCAGGAGGATAAGGCCAATCGCGGCAATCGTTGCTCCGATTGTCAAGGCAATTGACATCTTATGTGACTCGCCAGCACCCTGCGCGTCTTCTACTTTCTGCTGACTCGCATTTGCCTGGTCAGGATTCTCCAGGCCTTCTAGATCTTGTTGACTCATAACCTCTTCCCCTTTTTTTCGCGTATCAGAAGAATATGATGTTTAGCACAATCAGGATAACCAGGGCAGCGCCGGCCAGCACTACAGGTCTCTTGTACCAGACAGTCTCAACTACTTCTGCCTTTGGTGTTAAACTGTAGACCAGCCCTTTCAGTTCTGCATCTGGCTTCGGTTTGGTAAAGAGTGAGACGACGATGGTCACGACAAAACAGATGATAAACGCGATCAGCGCGCGCCACATACTGGAGCCCTCTGAACTTCCGAATGAGAAAAGATGGAGAAATTGTTCCCCCGCCCAGAGAAATAGGGAGGACAACGTACCAATGAGCAACCCGATGAAGCCACCCCACGGTGTGGTGCGTCGCCAGAACATGCCAAGCAGGAAGGTTGCCAGTAGCGGGGCATTGACCACGGAGAACAAGACCTGGACATAGTCCATAATACTGTTGAACCCTCCTGCGATATAAGCGGTCCCGACGCTAAGGATAATCCCAACGACGGTTATGATACGTCCCATCCACAGGTAGTGACGATCGGGCGCATCGCGCTTGATGTACGAGCGGTAGATGTCGTAGGTCCATACGGTATTGAAGGCGGTTACGTTTCCGGCCATGCCCGACATAAACGCGGCGAGTAACGCGGTCAGGCCAAGGCCCAGGATTCCACTGGGGAAGTAGTGAGCCATCGCGAATGGGATGGCCATGTTGTACGAGTTCTCAAAGCCACCTCCATGACCCAGACCAGGCAGAACAGAGAGAATAACCAAACCAGGAACGATGGCCAGAAAGGGGAAGAATAGTTTGGGAAAGGTGGCGATCAGCGGTGTACGTTCTGCTGCCGCCTGGTTCTCGGCAGCGAGCGCGCGCTGGACCACCAGAAAGTCGGTACACCAGTAGCCAAAGCTCAACACGAAGCCCAGACCCAGAACGATACCGATAAAATTAACGCCAAATGGATTATTGTTGGTAGCAGTACCAGCCCATAAGTGAAAGAAGGCGGCATTGTGCACTCTGGCTTGTAGACCGGCCCAACCGCCGACGTTAATAAGGCCGACTATGGACAGTGGGAAGAGCCCAGCGACGATCAGGAAGAACTGCAGCGTCTCGTTATAGATGGACGAGGTCAGGCCTCCCAGCAGGATATAGGTCATAATGAACAAAGCAGCGAGCCAGATGCAGGCATCGAGTGACCATCCCAGCAAGACGTTGAACACCAGCGCCGCCGCATACATATTAATGCCGCTGGTCAGCAGCGTCAAAATGCCAAAGGTAATGGCATTAAAGCCTCGCGTTGCCTCGTTATAGCGCAACTTGAGAAAGCCCGGTACCGAGTGTGTCTTGCTGCCATAGTAGAATGGCATCATGAAGATAGCCACAAAAATCATGGCAGGAATGGCGCCGATCCAGTAGAAATGCGCCTGGAGAATGCCATATTGCGCGGCGTTGGCGCCCATACCCAGGATTTCAAGCGCTCCGAGGTTCGCGCCCACAAAGGCTAATCCAGTCACCCAGCTTGGCAGCGAACGACCTGAGAGGAAGAAGTCATTCGAGGTACGCATGCGCCTTCTCAGCACGAAGCCGATTCCTAAAGTCACAACGAAATAGAGCCCGATGATAAGGTAATCCACCCATCCGGCATTAGCGGTTACATGGGCTTGCATTGAGGCAAAGGGAAGCATAAACATGAGAGTTCTCCTTAATAACGCTCACCCTCGTGTGGGTGGGCTCTGCTCATGCTCTACGAAATTACGTTTTTGGCACATAGCAATAATTTATAGATACATAAACACTGCAGTTACAATGGCTACTGGGTGCCACAGTAATGCAATACCTGTGTTTATACAAGAAGAAATTTCTTTACTTTTCTATTACACTATTCAGCCGCTCTTTTAGACTCACAAATCGGAAAATCTACCGAGCAAGGGCTTGCACTTCTTGCCAGCGGAAACACTCTATGATGTGATCGTTCACCATACCTACAGATTGCATGAAGGCGTAGCAGATGGTCGTACCGACAAAGGTAAAACCGCGCCGCTTCAACTCTTTGCTCATGGCATCCGATTCCCTGGTACTCGATGGCACTTCCTGCAAGCTTTGCCAGGCGTGTTGCTGAGGGTGTCCATCAACGAATTGCCAGATGAAGGCAGCGAAACTTCCAAAGTCGGATTGAACCTGGAGAAACGCACGCGCGTTCTGAAGCGCGGCCTGGATTTTCAGCCTGTTTCGCACGATCTCGGGATTTGCCAGTAACTCCTGGACTTTACGCTCATCATAACGAGCAATTTTGCTCGCTTCAAAGCCATCAAACGCCTGGAGGTAGCCGGTACGCTTTCTGAGGATTAAGGACCAGCTCAAGCCTGCCTGTACCCCTTCAAGGATCAGCATCTCAAAGAGTTTGCGGTCATCGTGGACAGGGACTCCCCATTCTTTATCATGGTAATCGATGTATTGCTGGCTGCTCAGGGCCCAGGGACATCTCTTGAGCATCGGTATTTCATTCATCTGATTGTTCTCCTACTGAGCACATCTCTATCTCGCAAAAACGTCTGACAGAGGATGAGCTGTTTTTCGCGCATTTTACATCTTCGAGTATAGAGGAGTAAAGCCACAATGGGTCAAGCTCACCCACCCCCTGCTGAAAACATGCTTGACACAATCAGAAAGCTATGCGTACACTATTAGCATATTGATCGAATCATCAATCAAAAGAGCACATCCGTATGTCACCACGCACTCAAGAGGCTAATCAACATATTCGCGAAGAGCAGAGGGAGCGTATCCTTGAAGCCGCTAAAGCTATTTTTGCGCATAAAGGATTTAGCGAGACAAAAATGTCGGAGATCGCTGCCGCCGCTAATGTCAGTTACGGACTGGCCTATCACTATTTCGCTAATAAAGAGGCTATTTTCACCACCCTGTTACAATATGCCCTGCAGGGCGCGCTCGAACTCATGCAGCGCGCACGAGTCCAGCCCGGGACGCCCTGGGATCGCCTGCGCTGGTTGACTTCAGAAATATTGCGAGGAGCACAGGATGAGCCGGAATATGAGATGTTGGTACTCCAGGCGTTGACGAATACTGCCGTGCCGCGGGAGACGCACGAGCTAGTGTTGCAAGAGAGCCAGTTGACCCACGAGGCGTTGAAACAGCTTATTGTCGAGGGGCAGGCTGCCGGAGAGGTGGTTGCAGGAGACCTCGATCGTCTGACAACTGCCTTTGAATGGTGCATTCAAGGGATGGTATTCGGCCTCAGCTATTGGGACGTCCAACCAGCCCGCCTGCCCGATGTTGAGAGCGTGTTGCGTATGCTGAAAGCATAGCAATGTACTATAAGCGTCAAGTTCAGGAGGAAGAAACCCCGTTTTGCCGTAGGGGTGGGGACGCCTTGTGCTGTTGCGTCACCCTCGTCCCACGAGTCTTCCTCCTCCTGCCAGGGCGACGCAAGCGTCAAGCGTCAAGAGCTCGACGGCATCTCTTTGGCTCATGACGCCGTGCGCCTCCTGTTGGCGCAAGCGGCGGTGGAGGCCGAGGTAGACCCCGATCGCCTCCGTTTTACGGAAGGACTCTTTGAACTGACCGAGATGATCGATCTCGCTCTCACCTTGGAGCCCGAGGAGGCGACCGCACCGCTGTTAACGCGCTTGCGGCACAAGATGGCCCAGCACGTTTTGCCCCCACGTCGCTTGCGCATCAACCGCCGGGAAGTCAAGCAGGTTTACAATAAGTACAAACCCAAGAAGCGCCAAGTGCCTCCACCTGCGCCTTTTGATCCGCAGGATCAGTTTCTCGATTTTGTCGACCTGCTTGATCCTCTCGAGGGGGAACTTTCCGTGGGAGGGCCTTAAGTGAGATGTATTGACCCTTGGGTCGCCCTGCGTCCTGTCTCCCTGTCGCACCGCATTCCCACCATGGGCGACCCAAGCTTCCTTTCATTAGCCACAAGCATTGCATAGCATAGACGTGGCGAAAGGAAGCCTGGGGGGCTTCGTCACATGGATTTCAAACCTGCTCCCCGCCTCCCATCCACTCCTCTCCCGCCCCTACGCATGCGACGATCTGTTCCCAAAAACCTCACTATTGAAAACGGGGACCTTTGTGGACAATACATTCCCACGAATTGCGCAACGAGGTTGAAGAACAGGAAGGAACGGGCTTGTCACGCGGCTGAAAAAGAAAATACTGAGAGACTGATGCATACCTCTTGACAAGCTTTCCAAGGAAAGACTAATATATCCACCAACGATATATTCATGGAAGAGAGAGAAAACGGTTCTCCGAAGATCCCCTATTGATCGGCGAACGTTGAAAGGATGCGCTCTTGAACCCATTGACTCCCCCTGTTGTCCTGGCGGCTGACGCTGTTATCGACCTCCAGATGCATACCATCTTCAGTGATGGCACATGGACTCCTGAACAACTGATCGACTATCTGGTAAGTGAACAATTTGGCCTGGGCGCGATCACCGATCATGATCGTGTAGACACGGCTTCGGAACTGCAACAGCTTGCGGCGGAGAAACAGCTTCCACTGCTGACTGCCGTGGAAATGAGTACGTCGTGGAGAGACGAGCCAACTGATGTGCTTTGTTATGGGTTTGATCCAGAACAGAATGCGTTGCAAGATCTGGCACAGGCTATTGCCCACCGTCAGCGAGAGAACACCAGGGAGGTCTGTGAGAACCTCCGCAAGGTCGGTATCTCCTTTCCAGATCCGCACGAACTGGATGCTCTCCTGGCAAAACCGAGTGCGCAACAACCACACGCCCTGGTGGCCCTCTTAAAAATACTGGGCTACGGAGCAAGAGAACCATCTGCTGGCAAGATGATCACGGATGCCGGTTTCTTCTGGGCCACCAAGGACCTGGCTTCGGTCTCCGATGCGGCTCACCGCAGTGGAGCGGTCTGTCTTATCGCCCATCCTGGACGAGGCGATGGATATACCTGCTATGATGCCCACTTGCTTGATGAGCTCCGACGGGAGGTTCCCATTGATGGCTTCGAGGTCTATTATCCTGCTCACACGCCTGAGCAAGTGGTCATGTATCGGGAATATGCTCAGACCCATCGGTTACTGACCAGTTCCGGTTCAGACTCCCATGGTCCAGAGAAGAAACCCATCAAATATCGAGCTGAGTTGAGCCGCAACCTCCTGGAACGCCTTGGTGTCCGGATCACGTAGAAGACCTCTCAGGTGTTGCAGCACAGAGCTGTGCTCAATTGATTTTGTCAAGAGTTTACAAGAAACATCTTGAAATCATGGCGATTGGCTCCCTCTACTTCTAAACCGATAGGGATGCCATGCCCTTCAACAAGCAAACTCCGTTTTACTCCTCGTTTGGCTCGATCAGTCGGATTGGGACCGGTTTTCTCTTTGCCAAGGGGCGCTTTGGTCATCGCTCCATCCATCGCTTGCCATTCCCAGTCCAGACCCACCAACCCATCGTAGTCGAGTAGACCTTGCACCCATAACAGCCGAAAAACACCTGCTCGGGTCCATTCCTGAAAACGCCGATGGGCGCTGCTGCTTGAACAGATCCCTGTGGCATCGAGCGCTTTCCATTGACATCCTGTTCGTAAACGATAGAAAATCGCATCCATCGCTTTGCGATCATCCACTCGTGGGCGATGACACCCCAATGGGTGCGGCTTGCCTGGGGGTAAGAGAGGTTGTATTTTGGCCCACAGTTCATCCGGGATTCGCCAACAGTGACTGCTCTTTGAGAGACCCATCGTTCTTTTCTCCTTTTCGTGGGTTGGAATTGTAGAGAGCGTAAGGATCAGCGGATCGATGCTTCAGAGTGTTCAGGAGACTCAGAAACCTGGCTATTCGAAGCTGGTTTGTTACCGCCTACGGTACGGGCACATACAGCAGCACACAGGCTAAGGAGCACGACAAAGCCCAAGGCGATGCGCAGACTCAGGGCATCTGCAATAAACCCAATGACCGGTGGTCCGACCAGAAAGCCTACATATCCGCAGGTAGCGACTGCGGCAATAGCCGTGCCAGCAGCCTGCTTCGAGGTACGGCCAGCGGCGCTCAGCGTGAGAGGGAATACCACAGAAAACCCTGCGCCAACCAGGCCAAAACCGAGAAGAGCAATTGGAATCCAGGTGACAACGAGAGCGAGCGTAAGCCCTATGGCAGCCACGAGTCCTCCTAGTTGCATCATGGTCCCTGGTCCAAGACGAGCCGTCAATTGATCTCCCACCCCTCTGCCCATAGCCATTACCACTGAGAAGGCAGCATACCCGGCTGCGGCGAGTCCAGTTCCCGTGCGAAGGGTTCCGTTGAGATAGATGGCGCTCCAGTCGGCTATCGCCCCTTCCCCAAGCACAATGCAGAAAGCCACCAGACCCAGAGCAAGGATTGCACGTGTGGGACGGACAAATGCGACTGCCGTTTTCTGGGCTTCTGCCTCGACTGGCAGCAGGGAACGAGCAACGGAGAGTGTCAGGATCGCACAGAAAAGAGTGACGCCAAGAAAGTGTGGCAAGGGAGCAATGCTGTGGGAAGCTACCATCCCACCGGCCAGTGCACCAATGAGACCACCGAGGCTCCAGCAAGCGTGGAATGAATTCAGGATAGGCCGACCGTATCGCCGCTCAACAGCGACCCCTTGCGCATTCATCGCGACATCCATTGCCCCATTACTCGCCCCAAAGAGGACGAGGGTTCCCACCAGGATCGGGAGCGTTGGTGCGAGTGCCAGTAGGGGAAACATCAGACAGAGGCTCATCGAGGCGATGACCGTCACAGGCCGACTGCCAAAGCGTGCGGCAAGATAGCCAGACAGATTCATCGTGGCTAACGCCCCAAAAGCCGTTCCAAGCAAGGCGATGCCCAGTTCGCCTGTGCTGAGCATGAGTTTGGCCTGCACTGCTGGAATACGTGTTGCCCAGGTGGCAAAAATCGTCCCATTGAGAAAAAAAAGCAGGCTCGTGCTCCACCGAGCCAGTTGTAGCGGCGGTGGAGTTACTTGATCGGAGTTTCTTGACATTGCGGTTCTCCCTCATCAGCATCCTTGACAGGATGCCAAAAAACGCGTAAACTTGCAAAGTAAAGTGAGTATACACGCAAATACACGCAAAGTCAAGCCAAAATAATGCGTGTTTATGCAGGTGAAGGAGCACTATGCTGAAAGAAGAACGTCAACAAGCCATCATGGAGTGGTTGCGTTTGGAGGGAAAAGTGGTGGTAACCGATCTGATAAGCCACTTCAACGTCTCGGAGGATACCATCCGTCGAGATCTGAACGATCTCGCTGAGCTTGGCATGCTCCAGCGGGTCCACGGAGGAGCGCTTCCGCGTTCTCCCTCTCCTCCTTATGAGCAACGCGTGCAGGAAGCAAGCACAACCAGGAGGGCACTGGCTGAGGCCGCTGCCCGATTCATTCATGATGGGCAGGTGATACTCATGGACAGTGGGAGTAGTGTTCTTGCGGTAGCTACCTCTTTGCCCACCAGTTTACGTGCGACTATTGTGACCAATAGCGTACCAGTAGCAGCTGCACTCATCCATCATCCAGAAATCGAGGTCCAGGTCCTGGGGGGACGCCTCAAAAAAGAAGCCCAGGCAATGGTCGGTATTCCCGTCGTAGAGGCCCTACGGCAATTTCGGGCCGATCTGTGTGTGCTCGGCGTTTGTAGCCTGCATCCCGATATGGGTATCAGTATGCTTGATATGGAGGAAGCCTATGTCAAGCGAGCGATGATCGAACAGGCAGCGGAGGTGATAGCGGTGGCAGATGTGGCAAAACTGGGGACAGCTGCGCCTTTTGTGATTGGCCCATTGCGTGCCCTGACCTATTTGGTGACCGATTCTTCGATCGAGCCAGACGTGCTCACACCGTATCAAGAACGAGGGATTACGGTGATCCGCGCTGAGCCCTCAAGGCCGGACTCCTAACACATCCTGTGAAGAGCTCATCTCCTGATCTTCGCTGGGACAGGCGTTTTCTGTGCACACGTTTTGAAACACTCCATTCTTACACTTCCTATTGGGATAGGTTCTAAGGAGGAAGTGTCACGAATGCGCAATGAGCATCGTCATAGGATGGGAAATGCTGTCATCGGTTTGATGCCTCTATTGCGCGACGAACAAGTGGTGAACGCATTGATGCTCTCTTCATTGATAGATCCCTTCCTCGCTACTCAAGCGAAAAGTTCGTAGCCTCTGGATATCTTTCAGAGTAAGCATACATGACAGGCCTCTACTTCTCCTGTGGATAGAGCCACGAATGTAAGAGGCGCGTCGTAAGTGGCAGTCCGACATACGTCAGCAGAAAGGCAAGGAACACCGTCACAATACCATTCGTGATCAGGAGCGGCCAGCTATGCAGGAAAGCGTTGAGAATGAGGAGAATGATTAAACTTGCCAGGTAGGACGATGGCATGATCGCAAGAAACAGCTTCCACTTTGGCGGTGTCGTGTCCAGCAGATCAGGAAAGGTGAACCATGCCTCCAGCCCGCTCGCCGTTTGTGTGTAGGGAGTCGAGAAGACCGCTGCCTCTTGCACCAATTTGGCCCGATCTTCCGACTGCATCCAGGCACGCTCTGCGGCTTCATCAGCGAAACGATGGATTACATAGCGTGCCTGTGAATGTCCCTTTCCGAGCGTAAGAATAGTCACTCCCTGATTGCCAGGAAAGCGCTCACTTGCGGCGATAGCGCGTTGAACCCAGGCATAGAAGTCGTTTTCATGTCCGGGTTTGAGCGTTCTTCCTTCAACGAGAGTCACAGGCTTTGAATTTGCAGGCTCTTCATGGATGGGTTGTGTCACTTTCATCTCCTTATTGAGACATGCATGTTGCTCCGTTCATCGCCAGGACGTTCTTTTCTCTCAAGAACGTTTGGTTTTCAGGAAGAAGCGGGTCACCTGATTGGCACCACCGCTCAGCACTGGCATAGGCAGGATGCCAGTGCTGCTCTTGTTTATAAGAGGTGCTCGATTCTGATCGGCAATTCGTGGAAGCGGCGGCCGGTGGCGTGAAACACCGCGTTGGCGATGGCAGCGGCAGCACCGACTTGCCCAATCTCTCCGCAGCCTTTGACGCCGAGCGGATTGACGACCTCGTCGCGTACCTCGACGAGGTCCACTTCGACGTCGGGTGCGTCCGCGTTCACCGCGACCAGGTATTCACCCAGGCTGGCGTTCGCCCAGCGACCACGTTGGCTATCCATGTAGGTAGCCTCCAGTAAAGCCTGGCCTAGTCCCCACAGCATTCCGCCCATGAGCTGACTGCGAGCAGTCCTGGGGTTCAGGACGCGACCAGGGGCGAAGACTCCGACCAGACGCCGGACGCGCACCAGTCCAAGATCGGCGTCGACGGCGACCTCCGCGAACTGGGCGCCGAACGTCGCGAGGCCATAAGGGGTGTCCAGCGGTGGGGGTGTCCAGCTTCCCAGCGCCTCGGTGTCTTGCAGGCGATGGCGCAGGAGGAGCTCGCCGTAAGTCTCCCCGCTGTCCGGCCGGTCACGAAGCATCATCCGCCCATCGCTTACCACCACCGAGCTCGGATCGGCGTTATGCAACGGTGACCTCTCATCGGCGATAGCCTGGGCGATGACCTGGTCACGTAACGCGGTGGCCGCGGCGTGGACCGCGGCACTCACCATCCCCGCGCCCGCCGAGCCAACGGCGGCAGATGTGTTGGGCAGATCGGTGTCGCCGTACTCGAAGCGGACGCGGTCGAGCGGGATTCCAAGCCCATCCGCGGCAACCTGCGTCATCACCGTCGCCATGCCCATACCGAAATCCTGGGTCCCCGCCTGGATGACGGCGCTGCCGTCGGCGTACAGGCGGGCACGCGCGCACTGGGTTGGCATAAACAGAGCCACCGGATAGGCGGCCGTCGCCATGCCGGAGCCGATTAACCAGTTCCCGTCGCGCTGCGAACGGGGGGCGGGGTTGCGCCCCTGCCAGCCGAAGAGCTCGGCTCCGTGCTGGTAACATTCCTTCAAGCCCTTGCTCGACCAGGGGTTGCCGCTGGCGGGGTCAACGTCAGCGTGGTTGCGCAGCCGCAACTCCAGTGGGTCAAGGCCGAGCTCGTAGGCAAGTTCATCCATGGCGCACTCCAACGCGAACATCCCGGTTGTCTCGCCAGGGCCACGCGTAAAGGTCGGCGTCATCGTGTTGGCGTGGATGAGCCGGTAGATGCCCTCGTAGTTCGGGCAGGCGTACAGCTGCGCGGACATGCCAAGTGACGGCTCGGCCCAATCGTCGAAGGGCGAAGTCAGCGAGAGCTTGTGGTGGCGGAACGCGGTGAGGTGGCCCTCCCGGCTCGCGCCGAGCACGACCTGCTGCTCCTGCTCCTCGCGGTGGCCACAGGAACTGAACATCTGCTCGCGGCTCAAAGCGAGTTTGACCGGGCGCCCGACGTGGCGGGCGGCGAGGGTCACATGGGGCCAAATCATCGCCTTGGAG
>Ga0209577_10004252_pt1 | contig 13449 bp, 17 predicted proteins | sample GraSoiAngelo_109_FD_185874 | JGI IMG/M metagenome (GOLD analysis project Ga0209577, IMG submission 185874) | Grasslands soil microbial communities from the Angelo Coastal Reserve, California, USA - 14_0903_12_20cm (SPAdes) (version 2) | ecosystem: Environmental > Terrestrial > Soil > Grasslands... | reverse complement strand
CTCGTTGGCTTTACCAGCGTCTATCCGTATGACGGACGAGAAGCGGTCCATTCTACAGCCCTCAGAAAATCTGCTGCGGATTTCAACTGGAGTAGAAGACCTTCGCCGTTCTTATTGGATGACGGACCACCCGGAAGTCATCAGCTCGCCTGTCGGGTGAGTACCGATAAACGCCCAGCAGTGACCGATCAACCGCTGGCGGTAAGCCGGCTTGACCGAGTATGAATAGAACCACTCTTCTTGAGATTACCGAGCGCCAGCCCTGCGCTCCTTATCGTCTTGCCGAGAGACGCTTCAAGTGCGAGCGTCCCCAGCTACACATCATTTGGACCACTGGGCCGAGCGTCCTTCCATACGAGGAAAGTGAATAGTAAACGCAGGGCGGAATCGTTTTCTTATCGTCTCTTTTGACGATGCCATCGGCAACAAGCTCCTGAAGATGCCGGATCAGCATGCGCTCTGTGATCCCGGGAATGGAACGCTTGAGTTCGCTGGTGCGTCTTGGCCGATCCTGCAGACGCCACAGAATCGTACCTTTCCAACGGCCGTCCATGACTCGCATCATCGCGTCGACGGGACACTCGCCCACTTCTTTTTTCGAGACCGGCATTTTCTCTCCAATACTGACAGATATGGCAGTACCTTGACGCCTGTCAGTATAACATCACACACTTAGGGTCATGGAGGATTTTATGAGCAACAAACATCTCGGACGGCTCTTCGCACAAGCGCTAAACGAAAAACGGGTTGCACTCTTCGACCAGTTCATCCATCCGGACTACAAGAACCACAACGCATACGTACAGCCGGGCCCGGCGGGCGTTAAAGCATTCTTTCGGCACTACCTCGACGCATTTCCCGATACGAACGTTGTAATGGAGGACGTGATCGAAGAGGACGATCGCATAAGCGCCCGCTTCACCTACAACGGAACCTTTAGCAACCCATTTATGGGCTATCGGCCCAACAGTGCTTCGATTCAAATGCGAAGCATCGATATCTGGCGCGTCAAAGACGGGAAGTTCGTAGAACACTGGGACGAACTCAACCTACTGGAAGTATTCCAGAAGCTCGGGGCGGCGACGGTGAGAAAGCCGGAGGAACAATGAACCATCTCATATGGGCGGTTTCTCTGGTCGGCATCCTAAGCACGGCTGTGATTTGCGGCACGGACATGTTCTTTTTGACTGTGGGCCGACCCGCTCTAAGGATGGCTTCGCCATCTGCCGGAACGGAGGTTATGGGATTTTTCCATTTCTACGCTGACGCACGAATGCCGATCTGGGGCGTCTTGGCGATCTTGTCGAACCTTTTCCTGGGCCTGTTGACCCGAGGTGGACATCGAGGCCTCTATTTGTTATCAGTCTCTGTGCTGATCCTGTTCGTCGTTTTATACAATCGTTTGTCAAAGCCAATCAATCGACTTCAAACGGAAGCGGCAAAAACGAGAGGAATGCTCGACAATGCTCGAGAGCTGCAAGCGTCGTGGGATCGATCGGTGATGATCCGTACTCCGCTGCTCGTTGTGTCCCTGATTGCCCAATGCCTAGCATTGCTTGCTACTTCGGGGTAAATGCACCTGATGTGCTCGCCTTTGGAGAGCAAGGAGAAGGCGCACGCTGACAATTGCGGCTTCATAGCCTGCAGCCGGACGTGCGGACATTTCCCGACACTGTTACTGTTCCCAGATAACGGGAAACCAGGAGGTCACATCAACTCGCCCGCTGGGTTAGTACCGAGAAACGCGCTCGTATTGATTGAATCTGATGCGGATTTACCGGATGGTTTGGCAACCAGGCCATACTGGCGGTTTAACGCCCAGTTAAGCGAGGAAAGCCACAGATTTTTTGCTGAACACTTGCTGAACAATAGACCGCAAATGAGGGCGCCCAGCGCAACTAGGAAGGTCGCAACGCTAACAAAACAAATGAAAATTGGTCTGTGCGAACAGGTCAGGGTGAATTGGAAAACCGCCCTCTCCACTCTGGAGGAAACATCACCACTGCGCTGCTATTTCATCGTTGGCTTTAAATACTTTGGATTGATCCCCGCCCCCAACCTCTCTGCGCGTTTGCCAATTTGTTTCAATGTCGCTTCAAGAGTCCGTAACTCTTTCGGGCTCGCATCGGCAAAGACTTTCCTAATTTCGGCTGCGTGTTTGCGGAAAATCGGCGCGATTAGTTCTTTGCCTTTTGCCGTGAGCGACACGACGCGGACGCGCCGATCTTCGGGACTTTCGACCCGGCTTACCATGCCTCTTTCGACGAGGCGGTCCACGGCCGTACTGATCGAGCCGGGCGTAAGGTGGACCTTTGGGCCGATCGTATTCACCGGCAAAGGCCCTTTGTTTAGGAGCACTTCCAGTATCCGGAAGTCGGTATCGTCGATCCCCGTCTCCTCAAGTCCCGCATAAAGATATTTCGCGGCTGCGTGAAAAGCCTTACCCCATACCAGCCAACAGTGGACCGGGTCTCGCGAGTTCTTGTCCATGACAAAAACCATTTTGCTCTTTTGTGTAACCGATGTCCAGTACAATGTATCTATATCAATAGAATCGCCATCAATGGATAATGAGAAAGAGAGGCACACTACATATGGGAACTACAGACAAGAAGCTCATCGCGGTAGTCGGCGCAACGGGGCAACAAGGAGGCGCCGTAGTAAGCGCCCTTCAAGCCGGCAATCAATTCAAGATTCGCGCCCTGACTCGCAATGCGGCCAAGCATCGCGAACTCGCCGACGAAGTCGTCGAAGCAGACCTGAATCGTCCCGAAACCCTTCCATCCGCATTTAATGGGGCGTATGGCGTATTTCTGGTAACCAACTTCCAGGAGCACGGAGCGGACGAACTGAAGCAGGCAACCGCTGCCGTGCGCGCCGCCAAAGTTGCCGGCGTCAGGCACTTTGTCTGGTCCACGCTGCCGGACGTCGAGGCGATCAGCAAGGGCAAGTTTCACGTTCCCCACTTTACTGGTAAGGCCAAGGTTGATCGGATAGTGAAAGGAGCCGGGTTTGTGAATCATACGTTCGTCGTCGCGCCTTTCTACTATCAGAACCTTATCGGCGTACTTGGCCCGCAAAGACAGCCTAACGGATCCGCGGGCTGGACTCTCCCGCTAGACCCAACTGTGCGAAGCATTCACATGGGCGACGTTACTGAACTTGGCGATCTTGTCGCCGGAGCGTTCGCTCACCCCGATCAGGCAGGCCATGGCGAGTATCTGCCTCTAGTCGGCGATTTCCTGAGTTTCAATGAAATTATCGATACGCTGAATCGACAAGGTCAGAATTTCTCTGTCCACCAAGTGCCAAAGGATGTCTTCGCGGGTTTCTTTCCTGGAGCTGCCGAGATCGCGGAAATGTTCGCTTACTTTCAGGCGCACACGTACTTGGGTTCTGATTCACGCGACCAAATCGCGCTCGCCAACAAAGTAGCAGGCCGGCAGGCAACCAAGTTTTCGGCGTGGGCTCGAGTGAATTTCCCGGCTTCAGAAAACGCCAATTCAGCGCGTTGATTGGAAAAAGAAAGAAATCGATGTTGACCGGTGCAGACGCACCAAGTTTGCGTGGTTTTACCGGTGCGGGCTCAACAAATAAAAGGAGAAAGTACATGGCAACGGATTCGATTGCAGTTTCCAAAAATGCGGAGGCAACAAGCTTTTGGCAAGGTGGAGTGGTTGCCTTGGGGCGGCTCTTGTTCGCGGTGATCTTCGTGATGGCTGGAGCCAATCATTTTAACAAACAAACTATCGGCTATGCGGCTTCGCAAGGTGTACCTTTGGCCTCGGTCGCGGTTCCTCTTTCTGGCGTACTGGCGATCCTGGGCGGACTCAGCATTTTGCTGGGCTATCGCGCACGACTTGGGGCATGGCTCATCGTGCTGTTCTTGATTCCAGTCACGCTGATGATGCATAAATTCTGGACAGTAAGCGATCCCATGATGGCGCAGATTCAAATGATTATGTTTATGAAGAATGTCTCCATGCTCGGTGGCGCTTTGCTGATTTCTCACTTCGGCGCGGGGCCGTTCAGTCTGGACGCACGACGCTCGCGGTAGACGCAAGTCGCACCACATGTTTACTTTGCTCGGTCATCTCAACAAGGAATTCGTTCATTAGAGAAATATTGGAGGATGAAATGAACATGGCACAGAAGCTCACCGTCGTCGACTTCGAGTCTTGGGCCAAGACGCAGGATTGGAGCGCTCTTCATGTCTAAAGCGGTGCAGTTCGATTCGTATGGTGGCATCGACGTCCTCGAAGTGCGCGACGTGCCCCGCCCCGTTCCGGTAACCGGTGAGGTTTTGATCGAGGTCCGGGCAGCCGGTATCAATCCGAGTGAGGCGGTGATCCGGAGTGGCGCGTTGCACCACTTATTTCCTGCGACGTTTCCGTCCGGTCAGGGCAGCGACTTGGCGGGAGTGGTGGCTGAACTCGGTCCCGGCGTTAGCGGTTTTGCTGTCGGGGACGAAGTGATCGGGTTCTCCATGAGACGGTCCAGCCAGGCCGAGTACGTGGCTGTGCCCGCGAATCAATTGACACCGCGGCCAGCCAAGGTGCCATGGGAAGTAGCCGGTTCACTGTTTGTCGCGGGGGTTGCTGCGTATGCCGCCGTGCGGGCGGTTCATCTCGTACCGGGGGATACAGTGGTGATCGCAGGTGCGGCTGGCGGTGTCGGTTCGATTGCGGTTCAACTCGCCCGACGCGCCGGCGCCACGGTCCTCGGCATCGCCGGGCCGTCCAACGATACCTGGCTCGCAGGCCATGGCGCGGTCCCGGTCAACTATGGCGACAATCTGCCGGCCCGACTGCGCGCCGCAGCAAAGTCCGGACACATCGACGCCCTGCTGGATTTCTTCGGTGGTGGATATGTCGCCATGGCGGTGGGAGACCTTCAACTCTCACCAGATAAAGTTGACACCATTGCCGATTTCGAAGCCGTTAAGCGGTTCGGAGTCCAGTCAAAAGGCGGCGCGGATGCCGCGACCGCAGCGGTGCTTGCCGAGTTGGCCGACCTCATCGCACGGGGTGAGCTGGAAGTGCCGATTGCCGGAGTCTTCGCGCTCGACGACGTGCGCGACGCATTCCGACAAGTCGAATTGCGCCACACACGCGGCAAGTTGGTGCTGCGACCGTGAACGAACCAGGCATCTCTTCCACTAACCGCGGCCAGTCCTCTGATTTCCCCATTGTTCGTTGCAAAAGCACGATTGGCAGATCCTCTTCACCGATCAAGTAACGTTTCTCCTTCTCCGAATTCATGATTGTCTTTCAGAATAGCTCTATACTTGGCGACTATGCCTGGACTGATCTCCCGGGCGCAAGACACGTGCTCGTCAGCAAATCAACGTCCCTTCACCACCTTTCCTATGGTCGATCTGCGAAGGGCCTTCTTGGCGTGAAACAGCCGTCCTTTCGCTGCTGACAGAGAGATTCCTAACGTTTCTGCCGCTTCCCGCATCGAACGCCCCTTCAGGTGAATCTGAACTACAACTCGGAGGTTCGGTCGTAGACGCTGGATAGCTGTCCTCAGAATTCTCAGTTCTTCGGTCTGCGCATAGCGAGTCTCGGGATTCGGCGCATGGTCGGTTATTTCGTATCTCAGGCCGTCGCAGAAATCATTGTTATCGCCCATCGCAGTCTCACGCATAGCCCGTTTCCTTCGCAGGATCATGAGTGCCGAGTTGATGGAGATTCTCGTGAGCCAAGTTCCGAAGTTGGACCTGCCTTCGAACTCGTCCATGTGAACAAAGGCTCTCAGCAATGTGTTCTGAACTGCGTCTTCGGCATCCTCATGGCTTCGCGTTATGCGATGAGCAGCACGAAAAAGCTGCTCTCTGTATTGGTCGGAAAGCGTGGCGAAGCCCGTTGAGTGCTCATTCTTGGCCGCTAGCACCGGGCTCCCGTCGTTCAGTGTGTTAGCGCCTCTTGAAATCGCATTCGTTTGAGCTGATCGTTCTGCAGCAAACCGCATCACTTATGCGCGCCCCCCCGTTTGCAACCTACTGCAGCAGTGCGCTGGACTCATTCCGTGAGCTCTCGTTCAGCCTGAAGCCAATCCTCCAATTCATAGCCAGGTTGTCCGCCGCGCTGCAGATAAATCTCGTATGCGCGATTTCTTATTTCTTCCTCACGCGTTGAGCGCAGTAACTCCTCTCTTTCTTCAACTACTGTTTGAGGTTGCGTGGCCTCAGTACTGCCGATCATCTTTGCTTTCGATGCCATGTTCGGTCTCCTTTGACTGACGTTCAACTGTTAGGGTTCTTTGGCCGCGACCGCTTTTGAAATGCGGAAAGTCGCCTTGATTCCGCTCGGGCGATTGCGCACGTCTGTTTCGATGTAGCTATTCACGCGGAACCAGATTCCTGGGCCGCCAAACTGAATTCCGGGGCCAAGGCCCACAGTGCGCTCCTTGGAATTGGGTACGGCGACGCCATTGATCTCGTGGTTGGTCAACTGCTGCAACCAGTACCCGTTGAATCCTAGCCTCACGTTCTTGAACAGTTCGTAGGAGGTCGCGTAGTTAATGTGAAAGGCTTGTCCCGGCTGGATGTTTTTAACGCCGAATCCGACAAACGGATCGTTATTGGTGGAGTTCCACAGATAGTGGAGTCGAGCGCTGAACTCCATCTTTTTGCGCTCGTAAGTGAAGGCATAGTAGGGGTCGACGACAACGAAATGGATGCCGAGGTTTACAGGGCGTGAAGCGCTGTATTTTCCAGCGGGTACGCCGATGTCGATCATGGCACGGGAGACGAAGACGCCATTCCCAATCTTTTTAGGCGCCCACTGCAGTCCAGCGCCCACCGTCATGTCGGCAAAGCCGCGGACTCTCGACTCAGCGCCACTAGCGAGTTGCACATCCAGGTCGACTAGTGGGAGCAACGCCTCGCCAGCTATCCAGCCCCGGAGGAAGCGCTTCCTGCTGGCGAAGGCTGCGTGACTGGTCGTGCTGTAGGTGGTAACGCGATTCGATCCAGGAACCGTTTTCCCTTTGGGGTCCTTCAACTCGCCCGCGGTATAACCACCCGGAAACTCTTCGAAAAACCATCCAGGTGCCCCGAAACCGTCTTCAAAGTTCGTATCCCCCAGATTCACCGTCGGCAGCTGCACCTGCGCAACGGCAGGATCCGCTGCCGTAGCGGCAAAGAACACTGTAAGGAGAAGGATCAGCAGTAGTCCGTCTCCTTTACGTTTTGCGGGCGGCGTATCCATGGGACCTCTCTTCTTGAAGCTCTAGGCGCCCTTGAATTGTGTGGCACCCAGCAGTTGCATCTCCCACAGGAAGACAGAACCAGAGGCGCCGGCATGGTCGATCAGTACCTGAGCCACTTCTTCCAGGTGCTCTGTGCGCGCCCAATCACGTTGAAGTTCTCCCGCCAAGCCAAGCCAGGTAAGCTAGGCGGCGGATGGCCATGTCGTGCGCTTCCGGGGTTACGCCGCCCGACGCGTCGGTGATCACGTACACGTCGTAGCCGTCCCCCATCGCGTGGATAGCGGGCATTGCAAGACACATCTCCGACCAGAGCGCGGCGATGACGAGTTTCTTCCGGCCGGTCTTCTTCACCGCCTCAACGACGCGGCGGTCCTCCCAGGCGTTGATGAAAGTGCGGTTAATCGGCTTCTGCTCCGGAAAGACCGCCTGGATCTGCTTGAAAATTACACCCCCGCGTTCCTCATTGACGGTGGTGAGAATGGTCGGAATGCCATAGGCCTTCGCCGTTTTGGCTAGAGCTGTGACGTTGTTGATCACCATTGTGGGCTCGTGACTGTTTACGTTTGCCAACTGGAAAGGCTGGTGGTCAATGAGGAGTAAGACGCAATTCTCCGGTGTCAGAAGAGCGTCGAGGCCGACTTTCGTGAACATTTGCATCGTGTATTCCTTTCAATGAATTAGTTTTATTTGGTGAAAGATCATCCCTTAACTGCGTCCAAGAACGTGTAGAGGGCGGTGATCCGACGATCATCAGATGCGACCAACACATCGATACCAGTGATCTTCCGAGGCTCGCTGGGTGGACCGAAGCCCCACGGGAGGCGTCCGACACCACTGTATGCATCTCCATCCGCCAACTCTGAGAATGCAAAACCGGGAAGCCTACGCTGCAGTTGCTCTGCGGCATTGTTGATAGCTGTATGTCCAACGTAACGGCCATGTGGGTCGATGAAAATGCCTTTCCCGTCCCAAATCTTAGCGATCAGGGAACGGCGCTTCTCGGCGTCGCGTTCACCGAAGACTCCGAGCAGGTTTTGCTTCATCAGGTCTTTAACTATGTTTGCGTCGGCCGGCATCGTGTGGTTCCCCCTGTGAGTGTTTGTTTGTGATTCAGATACGTCAATTGCTCCGAGAACTGCCGCCAGCAGCGTCCGGCGGGTCCCAGAAGAGAGATTTTCAGTCACCTAAAACAAAGAGCCTTTCGTCACACCCGCCGTCGCCTGGGTCGATCTTTCACTTGATCGATCCACTCTCGGACATGGAGAGGACAATTCTCGAGCTTGATGCCGTCGGCCTCGCAGCGGCCGAGAAATTTGACGGCATCCTGATTGACGAGCGTCACGTCCCTCAAATCCAAAATCAGTTGCTGCCCAGATATCTCGGCGGCGAGCAGTTGTTGGAGCTGCTTGATATTCTCTGTTTCGATCCGGCCACTGAGTGTGAACAGGACGTGTGCATTCCCCGTTCTCCGAGTTCTCAGCATGGAAGCTTCCTCTAGTTGAAAACAGCAGACGCGGCGGACGGAGTTTCATTCCTTTGGGCCTCGTTGAATGAAGTCGGATTGAGAAGGGCAGCTTGATGGCCAGCGTAAGCTACTGATAATAGAGAGTCAGTCGCTACACAAAGTGCCTGGTATTTCGGCAATGACGAAATTTCGGGCAGAACGAAGCGCTGATAGCTTGCCTGAAGACCGGCTGAAGAAAGGATCTAAGCGGTCGAAGCGATTGGATCGATCAGCCTCCTAAGCCAAAAGTGGTTCTCAGCCACCCATCGAATAGGCGTGAAATTGTCTGTGTGCTGGTCGGTCCTAGGATTGTTCCCTGACGCGATATTGGTAAGGAGTCCTAGCTTCCGAGCTTCGCCTTGAAGCGCTTCTTATTGATGTTTAGTGACTGAATCTTCGAATCGAGCGTGGACCGCGCGATCCCTAGCTTGGCTGCTGCGCCTGACGGTCCGAATACCCGTCCTTGGCTTTCTCGCAGAGCTTCTTCGATTATTGCTTTTTCTTTGGCTGCCAGCTTCTGCGAAAGGTACAGCTTGCCACCTGATTTCTTATCGCGAGGCTCTTGCGATAGCCAGCTTTCATCCACCGAAAAATTCTCTGTTTCACACACGATCACAGATCGTTCGATGACGTTTTGTAATTCGCGTATGTTGCCGGGCCATGGGTATGACTGAAGTAATTGGAGGGTCTTTTGGCCGACACTCCTTATGTTCTTGCCTGCTTTGCGCGCATAGCGATCGATAAAGTATTCAACCAGCAGGGGAATGTCCTTCCTTCGTTCCCGCAAGGGAGGTACCTCGAGTGGAAATACGTTTAGCCGGTAATAGAGGTCCTGACGAAAGGTCCCACTGGCCACCGCTGCCTTCAGATCACGATTCGTCGCGGCGATGACGCGAACGTCGATGTGGATAGGTTGCCTTCCCCCAACCCGCTCAAATTCCCGTTCCTGTAATACCCTTAGAAGGGCAACCTGGGTGTCGGCCGATAGTTCACCTACCTCGTCGAGGAAGATAGTTCCGCCCTCTGCCAGCTCGAACCGGCCGATTCGGCGCTGCATGGCCCCCGTGAACGCCCCCTTCTCGTGGCCGAACAACTCCGAGGCAATCAGATCGCGGGGGATTGCGGCGCAGTTCACGCTGACGAATGCGCGTGACGCGCGATGTGATCGTCGGTGGATCGCGCGAGCAACAAGCTCTTTGCCGGTTCCCGTCTCACCCGTTATAAGAACCGTGGAATCGCTTGGCGCGACCTTGGAAACACGCGAGAGCAACGCTTGCAAAGCGGGCGAAGTTCCAACAATCTCCTCAAACATCGATGCCTTGTCGATTTCCTCGCGGAGAGCGACATTTTCCTGTTGCAGTTTCTCTTCAGCTTGCTTGCGGTCTTCGATATCGGTACACGCAGCGTACCAACGCAGGACTTGTCCCCGGTCGTCACGGACCGAGTTGTAACGAGCAAGAAACCAGCGATAACTTCCATCACCCTTGCGCATCCTCACTTCGAGTTCAAAAGCAGAGCCACTCGACATCGCACGATCCCATTGAGCCTGGACGCGTTTTGCATCATCCGGATGGCCTAAAACCCCGTGGGCAGTGTCACGCCACTCATCAAGAGTGAGGCCGAAGTAATCAAGCGCCATACGGTTGATAAAAAGCCGCTCGCGGTGGGGTCCGAATACTGCAACTAGTTGAGGCGTCAAGTCCAGTATCTGCCGAAGCTCTGCTTCTTGTTCGCGGATCTTGTCTTCCGCCCGCTTGCGGTCTTCGATATCGGTACACGCGACATACCAACGCGTAATCTGTCCCTTATCATCGCGAACCGGGTTGGAACGAGACAGAAACCAGCGGTAACTTCCATCGGCCTTGCGCAGCCGCAACTCCAACTCGTAAGCCGACCCTGTAGAGAGTGCACGATCAAAATAATCTAGCTCCCGAGCGCGGTCGTCTGGGTGAACGAACGCACCGCGGTCAGGCGTCTGCCGCCACTCTTCAAGACTAACGCCCAGGTAGTCAAGCGCGATGCCGTTGATATGGAGACGTTCACGGTTGGGTCCGTACACACCAACAAGTTGAGGAGCGAAGTCCAGCATCTGCCGAACTTCGTCCTCAGCTTCCTTCCGTTCTTCGATGTCGAGATTGACGCCGATCCAAAACAGGAGAGTTCCGTCGCTCGCCCGGAGGGGTTCTGCACGGCTGAGGAACCAGCGATATCCACCTTCAGCGTTGCGAACTCGAAATGTCACCTCGCCTGTGGAGCCCGTACGTAGACAGGTGGACCAGACCCTACGTGTCTCTTCATGGTCGTCGGGATGGAGAAGGGCAATATGGGAATCCCACGCGGCACCGTTGTTGACGCCGAATCGGAGAGCATCGTCTTTCGGCAGGCCAAGGTAATCCGCTTGTCGCTTATTCACGAACATGAGCCCGCCGGACGGATTACCGTACCAGGTGTACGCCGGTATCACGTTGAGTGTGGCTTGCAATTGTGCTTCAAGGAGCTGTTTCGATTCGGGTTCGTGCGCTGGCGAGGCCATAGTCACGCATCATACACCCGGGATGTAACATCGTCCCTCGCTTCACATGGTTATCGCCATCACCTCAAGCGCCCACAAGGTACGGACACACCGCTCCCAGGATATTACTCGTGAGGTCCTCGCAGGCGCCGGGTCAAAGATCGGCACCTGAACCCTCTGAGCGAATGACGGCAAACCGGGAATTATTGTTCGCTCGTTCCTGGATGTATAGTCGGCTATTCGTTGAACTGACCACGCATCAGCTTCACCAGGTTCACACGAAGCGTGGCCCCCACGGAAAACTCCGTTCACTTCCCTGCCGCACCCCTACTCGGCATGCGAAAGACCTGAGTGAACATGACGAAGAAACGCAACTGTGTTAGTATGAGTCTCGCATGAGCGCACCGATTTTTATGGGCGGTTTATGGGCGGTTTTGGCAGGGACAGCTGCTACCGTATGCACCGCAAGCGAACAGTGCGCTGTATGCAAATCTTGCAAAGCTCTTATTTGCAAGGTTTTAGGCTAAGTTGTTGATTCCACGGCTGGGGACGTAGTTCAGTTGGTTAGAACGCTGCCCTGTCACGGCAGAGGTCGCGAGTTCGAGTCTCGTCGTCCCCGCCATAACTTTCAATCACTTACAAGCCCTGATCCGAACAGATCAGGGGATATTAGGGGACGATAAACGCAAGGCGCGAATTCCAAATTGCGAATTCGCTGCTCAGCGTCACCTATTGGACCAGGTTCGTTTTGGGTAACAAGCCGGCAGGCAAGAAGGCGTCGACCAACTTGTCGTGTGCCAGACGCTTGGTCTTCGACGTCGCCTGCAGGTATTTGTTCGTGACGTGGAGGTTGCTGTGCCGCAAGTAGTCGCCGATCGTGAGTTGATGTTCTCCCATCTCCGCTAACATCGTTCCCACTGTGTGCCGGAACGTATGCCAGCCCACGCCGGTAATGCCAATCCTTTTGAACGCGGGCTGGATTTTCTTTTTCAACACGGCGGCCAGATCGAGCGGCTTGCGACCCTTGAGCCTCCGCTGTTCAGGTTTTTTCATGCGGGGCAATGTTCTCCTTGCCTCAGAGCAGATTTTTCAACTCTATGCCTAGAGTAACATAGGATAGCACTGATCTTGAGTCAAGCGATCTTGCAGAGGGCACTGCGAATAGGGTGTCTTCCCATTGTGCAAGGTCGGACCCTTCGAGAACTTAATCTAGACGGAATGTCAATGAAGGGACAGCCTCCCAGCAGTACACGACGCAGCTCATCTATCGATGCTGAGGTCAAAGGTGAAGACGCTACAGTCGTGATTGGTCAGGCTCGGTTAGGACATCCAATTCGAAATCATGAGAAACTCTGAGGTCGGAAGGTGGGATCGGTATTTTTCTCTTCGGATGATGCTATAATTTCTAAAGAATGCGACACGTCACGATTGCCCTTCCTGACGAACTCTCAGCGGCGCTGGCTGCTCCTGGTCAAGACTTGTCCCGCGCGGCCTTTGAAGCCCTGGCCCTAGCAGCGTACCGCGAGCGCAAGATTTCAGCCTCCCAACTGCGCCAGTTGCTGGGTTACGAGACCCGGGTCGAAGTCGATGCTTTTCTGAAGAGCCATGGCGTCGAACTGGAATACACTCTGGAAGACATTGAGCGGGATCGCGAGACGCACCGGCAACTCGGCCTGTAGATGCAAGCGATCGTGGCTGATACAACTCCCCTGAACTACCTCGTACTCATCCAAGCAGCCAACATTCTTCCAAAGCTATATCGAACTGTTTTGATCCCTCCCGCAGTGCAGGCCGAGCTGGCGCATGCAAACACGCCCAGGGCGGCAAGACACTTCCTGCCCCCAAAGAAAGGCTCGTAATCTCCGATGGCCAGAGCGCCGTCGCATTCATGTCAGTAGCGTTCGACCCCAGCTCACACATTCCGGACAGACTGCTTCATCATAGGGCTAGACTCGCGGGCTTGATGCAGTGATGTAAGTGCAGTATGATTGTGCATCATGCGCACAACGATTACGTTAGATGATCGTCTTCTGGACCGGTTGAAGAAGCGCGCGGCGCAGTCGGGCACGAGCGTCAGCGGGCTGATCGAAAGCGCGGTGCGGCTGCTGTTGCAGGCCTCTGCGCCGCATCGGCGAGACCGTTTCGATTTGGTGACGTTCGGCGAGGGAGGTCAGTTCACAACATTGAATATCGATAGGACCGCTGCGCTGCTTGAAGC
>Ga0209577_10004251_pt1 | contig 13450 bp, 9 predicted proteins | sample GraSoiAngelo_109_FD_185874 | JGI IMG/M metagenome (GOLD analysis project Ga0209577, IMG submission 185874) | Grasslands soil microbial communities from the Angelo Coastal Reserve, California, USA - 14_0903_12_20cm (SPAdes) (version 2) | ecosystem: Environmental > Terrestrial > Soil > Grasslands ... | reverse complement strand
CGACCGTCGAAGGAGCAGATGTCTCGATCTTGTGACGCGGAGGCGGCCACGAACTGGAAAATGATGATGATGTCGCCGCGGCTAAGGAGTGGTCATCGGACAAGGTGAGGAAAGGACTACCTGCTTAGATGGTAAGGCGCACATCCTCCAAACGGGGAAACAACTGCCTATTGCGCGACCCTTCTCTCGATGCGCCGGTCGGGAATCAGCCACATGATGGCGACAATGACGTAGCCAGCGGCGGCGATCCACGGCTGCACGAACGCCAGCGGAATCGCTGCCGCGTAAATAGCTATTGAGATTTTGCCCTTTCTGTCGCTTCCAATAGATGTGGCCAAAGTTGAACCGTGTCCATGAATTCTGATGAGAGCCCGTGTCAGGATGAAATATGCGCTGGCCGCCAGCAACAGAACGATCCCGTACACGGCAACAGGCCACGAGTCGAGGTGATTCTCACCCATCCAAGCGGTAGTAAATGGAACCAGCGACAGCCAGAACAGCAGGTGCAAGTTGGCCCACAGAGTTGCACCGTTCACGCGCTGAGTTGCGTGCAGCAGGTGATGATGATTGTTCCAATAAATTCCGATGTAAACGAAGCTCAGGACGTAGCTCAGGAAAACAGCTATCACTGGCCTTAGGTCCGCGAGACTGGTTCCACCCGGTGATTTCATCTCCAGCACCATGATCGTGATGATCACGGCGAGAACCCCGTCGCTGAACGCTTCCAGGCGGCTTTTATTCATCATCCTCCTTGCATCGTGCCATCGCCCACAATGATTGATCGCAGGCGCCGCGAGTTTCGTGAAATCGTCGGCTTTTGGATTCTTCAAGCACGCTCCGCACCCGAGCGGAAAGTGCTTTCAGTTGAATTTGTCAGCTGTGTCATTTACAGCTCAGAACAGCATGAATTACACGTGTCCCATTCTGCCTGCCCGGTAATCCTCGAAAGCCTGACGCAGTTCGGCCTCTGTGTTCATCACAAACGGGCCGTAGCTGGCAACCGGCTCGTTGATCGGCTCTCCGCTCAATACCAGAAGCAACGATGGTTCCTTCGCGGCGAGCTCGATACTTTCTCCTAATGAACTGAGAGGCGCGATCTGCGCTTCCCCTCGCAGGGCAGATGCACCATTCACAACAACGTTTCCTCGCAGCAACACAATCGCGGAATTCTGGCCTGCTGGCAGACTGAGTTCGCCACGTCCACCCGGGTCCAGACGCACATCGAAGACATTGACTCGGGTGAAAGTTGTCGCAGGTCCCTTGATACCTTTCAATTCGCCCGCAATGACACGTGCGTATGCACCATTTCCAAGCTCCACACGAGGAATCTGTGCATTCACGATGCCCTGATAGCGAGGCTTGGACATTTTCTGCGCTGCCGGAAGGTTCACCCACAGTTGCACCATTTCAAAGTCGCCACCCTTTCGCGTGAACTCCTTTCCGTGCATTTCTTCATGGACTACACCGGAAGCGGCAGTCATCCATTGAACGTCGCCGGGATTGATCGTGCCCGCGTTTCCGCCGGAATCGCGGTGATCGAGACTGCCCTGATAGGAGATTGTCACCGTCTCAAAACCGCGGTGCGGATGCTCTTCAACACCGCGTGGACGGGTTGCTGGTTTAAAGTGCGCAGGACCGGCATAGTCCAGCATCAGGAAAGGGCTCAATTCCGGCACTCCTTGCGACGGAAAGACTGTTCGCACCGGGAAGCCATCCCCTACCCAATGCGATGATGCCGCCCCATAAATTCCCAAAACCCGTTTTCGTTCTGACATGATTTAACTCCTTTCCTTGCTTGCTTGTTGGTTCTGAATCCTGCTGCCTTTAGTGACGGTGCGAGCCTCTACCGTATGCCCGAGCTTGCGCAGCAGGTTCGCCAGGACCTCTTTCTCTGGCTTATCAAGAGAGGAGAACGCCGCCTCCATATCGTGCGCGTGACCCGCAAACACTTGGCGAATTAGCTTCGCTCCTTGCGCTGTCAGACAGACGATGCGAGAGCGGCGGTCCGATGCGGTAAATCTCCGTTCAACCCAACCGCGACGTTCCAGTCGGTCCACCGCCGCCGTCATGGATCCGCTGGTAAGAAGGACTTTCTTTCCGAGAGCGCTCACTGGAAGGGGCCCCTTATGCAAAAGCGCTTCGAGCACTCCGAAATCGCTCAAACACAAACCTGTGGCCCGTACACTGCGGTGCGCTTGCGTTTCTACAGCCTTGGTTGCTTTCCATAGCAGCAGCCAGAGGTGGATTCCACTCCTGTTGGAACTTAAGTTCGGTCGCATTGGAAAATCCTGGGGTCTTTTATTGTAGCTCGATGTATAGATGCTTGATATCAAGGTAAAGATGCAGAACCGGTTCCGGAGCGTGATCTTATAGACAAACGAAAGGAAAAGATATAAAAAGAAACTGGCTTTTTGGGCGTAGCTCGGATTGGGTTTCTTCGCACGCGTGATCATCCCATTTCGGCGAGCGGACATGGCTCGATTTGGCGTCGCAGCAATTGGAAAAGCAGCACTCCCTGGAGGGAATCCCCCAGCTGGCGAGAAACTCATACACTCTGGAAGCGTCAACATCCATGCCTGTTCCGATCGCTATGCCTTTGCTCGCGCGGCCCAAATAAACGCGCTTCGGCGCCACCCCTGGGAGGCTTTCGGAAGGCACCACCGCCGCGGTGGCTGCGGCAAGGGACAGGGCGAGAGTTTCTCCTTTCCCGATTGGCGTGAAGTAGCGGTTCAGGACAAACCAGGGTACCGAAAAATTAAAAGCCTTCCCAGAGGATTACGATCTGGGAATATATGGCATCCGCGAAGTACATGTGATCTGCGAAAGGAGAGCCCCGTGAGAAGAACCATTTTGTTTATGGCCTTCACTTGCCTGATCAGCACCGCCCTCACCACACTGGCGCAAGTCGACACTGCGTCGGTAGTCGGGACTATTCGAGATTCGAGCGGAGCCGTTCTTGCCGGTGCCACGGTGACGGCAACGAACGTTGATACTGGCGTGAAGACGGCGGTCCAAAGCGGTCCGGACGGCAACTACGTCATTACTCCGCTGAAGATCGGGAACTATTCTCTTTCGGCCGAGGCCAGCGGATTCCGCAAGGAAGTGCGCCAGAGCATAGTTCTGAATGTGCAGCAAAGCATTCGGCTTGACTTCAACCTGCAGGTTGGATCGGTGACCGAGACCACTAGCGTGATCGGTGAACCGCCCTTGCTGGAGACCGAGGCAGCCGCATTGGGCGATGTGGTCGCGGCCCAGCAAGTCGAGGAGTTGCCCTTAAATGGACGACGCTATACGGACCTGGCTACCCTCACTGCAGGAGTCGCCAAAATAACAGAGGGACCGGTTAACGGCGCACAAACGCCGACCAACGGGAATGCTGGGGGAAGTTTCTCGGTCAATGGAACTCGCGGTGATCAGAATAACTTCATTCTGGACGGAATCGATAACAACTCCAACGACAACGGGGATGTGGCGATAGTCAGCAGCGTCGATGCAATCGCTGAATTCAAGGTCCAGACATCGAACTACTCGCCCGAATTCGGCCGCAGCGGCGGAGCCGTAGTCAACGCCACGACGAAGTCGGGGACCAACAAGTTTCACGGGAGCGCCTGGGAGTTCCTGCGCAACGAGGCATTGGACGCCCGGGGATACTTCGAGTCGCCGAGTGACAAGAAGGCGCCGTACAAGCAGAATCAGTTTGGCGGTACGCTTGGCGGGCCGATCATTAAGCAGAAGGTGTTCTTTTTTGGTGACTATGAGGGCACGCGCATTAACTCCGCGCAAACTGTCTTCGAGACTGTCCCCAGCGTGGCTGAGACTACAGGTGATTTCAGCGATCTGCTCGGCCCGAAATCGGGTGTGGATGCGCTGGGCAGGCCGGTCTACCAGGGTGAAATCTTTAATCCTGCTACCACACGCACTGTGAATGGATCCACGGTGCGAGACGGTTTCGGGTTTGATCCTACGACGGGTCTCGCTATCCCAGGACAGGCCAACATCATTCCTAAACAGTACCTGGATAGCATTGCCCTGAACTACGCGAGTCTCTACCCGGCGCCGAACGTCCCAGGCGCGCAGGGCAACAACTACCGAGTGAACGCGCCGGGCACACACCGTGTGGACCAGACGGATGCGAGAGTCGATGAGAATATCTCGTCTAAAATCCAGCTTTTCCAACGTTTTACTCTGGTTCAGGATCATCGCTTTCAAGCCCCGCCATTTCGGGGACCTGCTGATGGAGGTAATTACAACACCGGCAATCGTCCTTTGCATAACCGCGGTCTTGCCCTCGGCTACACCCATACGGTTAGCCCGAAGCTGGTGAACGACCTTCGCTACGGTTTCAACCGCATTTACTACATTTCTAATTCTCCTACTTACGGCCAGCACTACCCACCGGCAGGCTTCCAGGTGCCGGGTGTCCCGAACGACCCATCGGTAAATGGACTGACACGGTTCGCGCCCAACGGATATCGGGGACTCGGTGAGCCCCTGTTCACGCCGACCACGGTTATCAGTCAAAGTTTCCAGCTGAACGACACGGTCAGTCTTGTGCACGGAAAGCACATGATCAAGGTGGGACCTGAGATCCGCTGGGACCAGTTCAACATGCAGCAGATCGCGCAACCGCGCGGGAATTTATCTTTCAGCGGTCAATTCACCGCCGTAGATCCTGGCAATCAAATGGGTAGCGGCAATAGCATCGCAGACATGCTCCTGGGCCTTCCGGTTTCTGCAAAAATTTCGACCGTTACCTTCTTTCATAACCGCCAGCATACTTACGGCGCATTCGTAGAGGACAGTTACAAGGTCCTGCCGAACCTAACTCTGGATCTTGGGTTGCGTTACGACTACGCTACTGCGGTTTACGATGCCAAGCATCGGCAGAGCAATTTCGACTACACCAAAGGAATTATTGTTCCTGCCGGTACGCCGGGCTACCCCAAGAATCTGGCCACAACTGATAAATATGACTTCGCACCGAGAATTGGGCTGTCCTATCGTCCGTTCCAATCGCGCCCGATGGTGATTCGCGCGGGGTACGGGCGCTTCTTCACCTTCCAGGAAATCCGCACGGGCGATCCCCTGCAGCTCGCTTACAATCTCCCGTTCTTCTTTGAGCCTACGTTCCAAAGCGATGGCCTGACCCCCTCTCAGGTGACACTAGCCACCGGGTTTCCTGCGCTTGGTCCCAGCCAGGCGCCGTTCGCCGGGGTTACCAGCCAGGACTGGAATCCCCATACCGCTGTTTATGACGAGTGGAATCTCAACATCGAATACCAACTGCCAGGGCAAATCGTGATTTCTCCGGCATATGTAGGCACGAAAGGGACTCACCTGCAGGTTCTCATGGACCGCAACCAGATTCCGATTGCAAGTCCCACTTTCGACCAGTCTCGGCGGCCCTATCCGCAGTACGGCCCGTTCACTAGCATCTCTAATCGCGGCAATTCAACCTATCACGCCATTCAGCTCAAGGCGGAAAAGCGTACGAGTCATGGTCTGTACTTCTTGAGCGCGTTTACTTACAGCAAGGCCATCAACGACCAGCCGGAAATTTGCTGCAACGCGCCCTGGCCGCAGGACAGCTACAATCTTCAGGCGGAAAAAGGGCTGGCCGACTTTGATAATCGCGAGCGTTGGGTTACGAGCGTCGATTATGAACTGCCAGTCGGCAGGGGCAAGCCGTTCCTGAACCAAGGCGGAGCTCTGGGCAAGATTCTTGGCGGATGGCACATCGGTGGAATTGTTACCTTCCGTTCGGGTTTCCCTTTCTCGCCGGCCATGGGCTACGATCCGACTAATACCGGTTCTCAGGGGCTGCTGCGCACAGATCAAATTGGCAGCGGCCATCTGGCGCATCCCAGCCCCAACTTATGGTTCAACATAGGTGACTTTCCGGTGCCCGCGTGTTATTGCTTCGGCAACGCACACAAAAATGTGCTGGAAGGACCCGGCGAAAAGAGCGCCGACGTGTCCGCGCGAAAGTTCTTCAACCTCAGCGAGCAGGTTCGCCTGGAATTCCGCGCAGAATTCTTTAATGCCTTCAACCACGCTGTCTTTTCTCAGCCGGATAACTACATCACCGATGGCCCGGGCGCCGCTGGCGTTATCACCGGCACGGTAATACCACAACGTCAGATTCAGTTTGCTCTAAAGCTGCAGTTCTAGCCGGTTTCTCGCCCAGGGGATTGCTGACCGAAAACAATGCCCGGGCCGGAAGCGCTTGTAGGTTCCGATCCGCTGTCGCAGACCTGGTGCGACCCAGGAGAGGATTGGTGTCTTAGCACGCGCGCACCCAGGCAGGTCAGATAAAGCCGATCGCACGAACACCGGGGAAGGAAGGAGGACATAATGTCCATGCAGCGCAGAGACTTCCTGAAAACGAGTGTTGCATTGGCAGTCGCTGCCGAACTCGGGACGAGCCAAGCGCATGGATTAGTCCGCGCGCATAACTGGAGCGGATATGATTTTGGCTCCGGGCCGCCGGTGAGCGACCGTCTGAACCAGGGGCCCTTCCCCCAGTACCCGCCCGATGCCGTGATCCCCACCGATGAAGTGGTGATGACCACCACCCCCTCCGAGGAAGTTGTGCCCAACTACGGAAAGGGTCTGATCACATACATCACCGCCGACATGGGTACGGATGAAATCAAATCGCACAACATCCCGGAAACAATTGAAGAGCTGGTTCGGTTTCCACTTGGACAGCAGCTGTACATACGCCCGACATGGCGGGAAGTGCAGTCGCGACCCGGTCGGCTGGAGTTCCCGGATTATTTGAAACTCGTTTTCGAACTGGCGAAGAAAAACAACAAGCGCATCGGCCTGCGCATTCAGATGAGCGCGCCAGACTATACCCACGCGCCTGCACTGCCGGATTTCGTGCTCAATAAGGTCCCAAAGGTGGATCTGGTACTTAGCCCCATTGAAAGCAGCGCGGCGGCACAAAGATACTTAACCAACCCGCATGCGCGTTACCAGCCCCGGTTTGACGATCCATTCTTTCAACAGGTATTCAAAGAATTAGTGGGCCTTCTGGCGGCGGAGTTCAACGGTAGTCCCCTCATTGAGTTCGTAGACACCTTTATGTATGGGTTTTGGGGTGAAGGGCACACCTGGCCGTTCGCCAACAATCCTTTTCCCGATTACCAAACGGCGGAGCGGACCTGGATCGATATGCTCGAAGTTCAGCTGGAGAACTTCAGCAAAACCCCGTTGCTGACCAATACCCAGCCCGACTACAGCCGGGTTGGGAATTCAGAACTTGTGGACCGCACGGTTCGCAGCAATAACTGGATTCGAAGCGACACGATCTTCATCGAGAACGAACAGATCGAAGCCCTGAGTAATCGCCCGCCCTGGATAGCCGCGGTGCTGGAACAACCGCTTCCCGGCAAACCTCCTGATCCGCAAGCTGGGCACGAAGGCATATCGCCGGCGGAGAACATGATGGCGCATGTAATGGATGTAGGCCCGAATTACTGGTCGCTTTGGAACTTTCACCAGATAAACCCAAAGACTCTGCAGGCCTATTACCAGGCCTCGTCCGCATGGTTCGACCGGATCAATCGCCGCATCGGATATCGCGTGAGACCGACGATGATCTGGGCTTATGACGATGGGGGCTATCTAGGACTGATCGCCGGGTTTGCCAACGATGGTATCGCCGGTGTCCCCGGAGTATTGCGGGTGACGGTAGAAAGCGAGGACGGGAAGCTGCTGAAGAGTGGCTGCCTGGATCCCGGGTACCCTCTGCCGGGCAAAATCCGGCAGGCGCAATTCGTGCTGCCGAAGGGAACCAAGTGGAAAGGTCTGAAACTGCGGGCGGAAATCGAAGTGAAGGCAATGCGCTACCCCGTGCGGTGGGCTTGTCACCAGAAACTGAACGAGGATGGCTCGCTCACTCTGCGTCCGAATCTGCGCCAAGAGGTCTGACGCGACCATTGGCTCATGAGGCCGACTTTCAACGGCAACGCGAGGAGGGAACGGAATGCACAGGCGAGATTTTCTCAAGGCCGGAGCAGTTCTGGCAGGAACAAGCAGTCTGATTGCATCACGGCCGATGTGGGCGGATGTAGAGGACCACAAGTGGGAAGGCTATGACTTCGGTTGCCCGAAAGTAACCAACCGCCTCGATCAGGGCCCGTTCGGAGTCACGCAGGACCAAGGCTGGTTCACAATCTTTACCACGCAGCCCTCCCGCGATCACATCCGAAATTTCGGCACTGGTTTTGTGGGCTATGCGTGGGAAGAGAACGGTCCAGCGCTACCGGTGCAATGCGGAAAAGAAACGCTGGAACAGGCTGTAGAAAAAATGGCGTCGCTGCCTTTCACGGATGTGTTGTACATCCGTTGCGATTGGCGCGATGTGCAGACCAGTCCCGGCAAGCTGGACTTGTCGCCAGTTTGGGCGGCTACCTTCGATGCCGCCAAGCGCCACAGCCTCGGTGTCGGGTTTCGTATCCAGCTTTCCAGTCCGAACATCCAGCCACAAAAGCTCGCACTTCCAGACTTTCTACGCGTGAAAGTTCCCGTGGCTAACATCGGCCACAAATCTAAAGCACACCGCGTCGATTTCGATTTTTGTGAGCCTCGCTATGACTCGCCCGAGTTTCAGAAGGCTTTTACCGAGTTGAACGAACTGCTCGCCGAGCGCTTCGACGGTGACCCGCACCTGGAATTCATGGATCTCATGATGTATGGCTTCTGGGGTGAAGGTCACACCAATGACTTGCCCAATCCGTTTCCAGATTACTTAACTGCTGAGAAGACGTTCGTCCACATGACGGAGTTGCAGATCAGTGCATGGAAGAAAACTCCTCTGGCCGTCAACGCGCAGCCCGATATCAGCAACGTCGGCAACCGTCAGGTGCAGGACTTGGCTGTGCGCTCGGGATGCTGGTTGCGGTCGGACAGTCTGATTATGGACGAGCCGATCCAGATCGAGGAGCTTGGGCATCGGCCACCATGGATTGCGACCATACTCGAAGATGGCGGAAATCGTCACTATGTGCTCCCTGAGTTTGCGGCTGAGGAGAAAGCTTGTCTAAGCAAGCTGTCACCCAAAATGCTGACTTTTGTGGGGAGGGACGACGAGACTCAGTCTGGAGATGACTACCCTCACCGCGTCGGCGGACCCATGGACCGGCCGTATCGCGAGAGTGCGGGTTACCATGCGCTGGACATCGGTACAAACTACTTCGGCCTCTGGACAGAGGCAGATAATGTCCGCCGCTACTACGAGAAATACCCCGACTCGCTCCGCGCGATGGAGCAAAGCCTTGGATACCGCGTACGCCCGTCCCTAGTCTGGCAGAGGAAACGTTATGACACGATGGAATTAATTGTGGGTATCGTCAATGACGGCGTGGCCGGAGTGCCCGGGGTGTTGGGTGTGTACGCGGAGACTCCGGATGGCAAGGTGAAAGTCGGCGGAAATCTTGATGCAGGCCAGCCCTACGCGTGCAAGCTACGTCAGGCCTCTCTCATTTTGCCGAAGGGCTTGGACGGGCAGCAGATTAACCTGCGTGCTGAATTGGAAGTCAAAGGTGTGCGGCGACAAGTTCGTTGGGCTTGCTACGAAAAGACTAATCCAGACGGTTCACTGACCATACGCCTGAAAAAAGGCAGCGATACCAATTGGGCAAAAGGAGTATAACTGCCGCTCTATGAGTTCAGTCGGCCGGTGGCACAACCACAGAACTGGCATGCCGCGTGCGTGTACTGCAAGTGCACCTACTAAGCTGATTACAAAGTCCGTGCCGATCGCAACTGAACTGGCGAAGATCACGTCGAATTAAGCGATGGCGAGAATGACTTCGCCTCCACACTCGGCGTTGGCGGCGTAGTGGGCACCCAGTTTGTGCTGCCCTCACTCGTACAGAAGAGAAGCAAGTCGGATCTGACGGCGGCACGAGAGGCGGAATTCGGAAAATGGCTCGGCATCTATCAGGACAAAATGCTCTCGCAGGGCCAGTATCTCGGGCATCTTTATGACATCGGTTTTGACCAGCCCGAAACGCACGTCATTGGTCGAGATCAGACGATGTACTACGGCTTTTATGGCAAGCACCGAAAAGACCAGTGGAATTCCGTGGCCTCGAAGACGGCAAATACAGCCTGTATGACTACGTCAACGGCGTCAGTTTTGGGACTGTTCCCGGCAACAAGGCCCGGTTGCAGGTTGAGTTTGCTGGGCATTCGCTCCTGGAGGTGCGTCCGGAGTAACGGAGAACATCCATGAAAAAGGTCTCGTGGTTAGTAGTACTTTCTTTCTTGACTAGCCTCTCCTATGCGCAGCGTGACACCGTGATCCTTCGCCCGGTCCCGATAGACGACGTGCTGATAAATCCTGGCATGGGAATCACCACCTTCAACAGGTTCAATGGCGAAGAGTTAAATCCCCAGCTGGAATGGTCCGAAGCCGGGCCGGTGACGACGCTTCCGCAAGCTGCGAACAAACCCAATTTTCCGGACACGACTATTGCTTACCTCCGCTGGTACTGGGACGCGCTCGAACCGGAGCACAGAGAATTCCGCTGGGACATCATCGATCTCGCTCTCGAAGAGGCGCGAGCGCACGGTCAGACACTGGCGATGCGTCTGATGCCGTATTCGAATAAGGACCCACTTCCCGAGTGGTATCAAAAATCCGGTGCGCGGCGGGCCAACAAACCCAGCGACAAGGACGGAGCTATCTGGCAGCCGGATTTCTCCGACCCTCTGTACCTGAAGTATTGGGGCGAGTTAGTGGCCGAAGCAGGAAAACGCTATGACGGTAATCCGTACCTCGACAGCGTGGACATCTCTTCTGTGGGCTACTGGGGTGAAGGCTGGAGTCCCTACATGCCAACGTTTCCTTACCAGAAGGCGCTCATAGACATCTGGTTCGACGCTTTTCCCCATACAACGCTGCTGATGAACTTTGACGAACAGCAAGCCTTAACGTACGGAACTAGCCGAGGCGCGGGGTGGCGGCTGGATTGTCTCGGCGACATGCGGCTGAAATCTGATGATCCTTACTTCGAGCCAGAGATGTTGGATATTTATCCGCAGCAGGTGGTGCGGGCTGGCATTCAGGATGTCTGGCAAAAGCGGCCGGTGTCGCTAGAGGTCTGCGGTACCGTTTCTGAATGGAAGAAAGATCATTTCGACGTGCACTACATCCTGGAGCAAGCGCTTCGTTGGCACGTCACTTCGGTAAACCTAAAATCGTCTCCCATTCCGGACGATTGGAAGCGTGAATTCGAAGCCTTCCAGAAGAAGATGGGATACCGCTTTCTGCTGCGTCGGTTGGAATATCCTAAAAGCGTTGCGGCTGGTTCTATGATGCCGATCCATATGTGGTGGCTGAACGCCGGTGTTGCCCCTGCTTATACGAATTTCCCGCTTGCGGTGCAGCTGCGGTCAGCAAAGGACAGCGCCGTTATCAACATTCCCGTGGATGTCAGAAAATGGCTTCCGGGAGATGCTGTCTTCGATGGAACTCTTTACATCCCCAAGAGCCTGGCGGACGGCACCTACGAATTCCGGGTTGCCATGCTCGATCCTTGGAACGGCAAGCCTGCAGTGCGTTTCGCCATTGCCGGGCGAGACCCGGACGGCTGGTACAGCGAAGGGCAGATTCGCGTGAGTTCAAAGCAGCGTCCTCAATAATCAGCCTCACGGAAAGGAGCCGCATGAATCGGCGAACATTTATGAAGCAGGCTGGCGCCTCGCTGTTAGCAGCGTCGGTTGTGAAAGGCAGCACGGCCAGCTCTTATGCGCGCATCCTGGGAGCGAATGGTCGAATCGTTCTCGGGCAGCTCGGTTGCGGACAGCGAAGCTCTGGTCACGTGCACATGGCCCAGCTCGCTTCCGCGCAAATTCCTGTGGAAGTTGGGCTGTATGCGATCTGTGGAGCCTGGCTCGGGAGGAGCGGGCCGCACAAGTAAGGAAGGCATTCAACCTCGAGCCGCAGCAATACCAATACTCGGAGCAGATGCTGGCAAATAAGGATATCGATGCCGTGATGATTGCAACGGGCGACTTCCAGCATGCAAAGCTTTGTACGGATGTGGTGCGTGCCGGCAAGGACTGCTACGTGGAAAAGCCGTTCGCTAACGATCTTGATGAAGCCAAGGAGGCACGCGACGCCGCCAAACAGTCCAGGCAAGTGGTGGCCATAGGAACCCAGCATCGCAGCGAACCCTATCCGCTGGCGGTGCGCGATATCATTCGCTCCGGCAGAATCGAAAAAATTGTGCACATTGAGCAGGAGTGGAACGTGAATGAGGAACGCTGGCGTTTCGTCCCGAATGATGTTGGCATTTCCAGTGAAATGCTGATGGATACCAAAATGGAGTGGAAGCGCTGGATGACGGAGCGCAAGTCAAAGCTGCGCGAGGAGGATACAGACTGGAAGCGCTGGTTGCTGGGCAGACCTTACCGTTCCTTTGATCCTCACGTTTATCTCGAGTTTCGTCTTTACAAGGATTTCTCGTCCGGCATATTTGATCAGTGGCTAAGCCATGGCTGTGATCTTGTCCACCTGTGGACGGACGAGGCATATCCGGAAAGCGTGGTGGCCAGCGGCGGTATTTTCGTCTGGAATGACGGCCGTGAAAATCCGGACACCTGCACGGCCGTTGTCACGTACCCGAAAGGTTTTCTTTATACGTACAAAACCACGTTCGGTAACAGCTATCGCAGTTTCTCAGGATTCAAGGACGGGACGGCACGATCGAGAACTATGGAGGCGAAGGGGCATCGTTGTTCGTCGTCTCCAAGGAAGGCGGAAGGGAGGAATTCGATCCGTTTGGATCTGGTCCCGTCTATCGCTCGGTTCCCTTGGTTCCACTGGCTCGGGAACAAGCCGAGGTGGTGCATGTCCCCAACGGCGAGGCTCCGAGTTCACTGGGCACCGACGATGACAGCGTAGTTCATATGCTGAACTGGATCGCGGCGATGCGGGATCGAAAGCAGCCGAATGCCACGGTGGACCATGGTTTTTCGCACTCTGTGGTCTGCATCATGGCCACGCAAGCATACTGGTCAGGCAAAAAACAGTACTGGAATCCCGTTAACGAGGCGATTCAGGAGCATCCCCCCAGGGCGTAAGTGACGGGACCGGTTTCCCTAGAGCTGTTTGCGAGTAGTTCGGCTGTGGATCCTTCATCCCGACGCACCTTCCAAGAGCGGAGTCATAACTCGTGTCGTGCCGGCGTTCAAGCTGTATGTTGCAGCCACTGACGGGCACGGTTGCTGATCTGACTGTCTGGAGGATCCGTGATTAATCGTAGGCAGTGGCTGTATGGAGCGGGAGCCTTGATGGGCGCGGCAGGATTGCCTGCCGGTGCGCAGGACAAGGAGAACGCAACATCGGAAGAATCTTTTTCAACAATTTCTGGCAGCGTGCCCTTGCTCCTTTCTCAATACGAACCCAAGAGCATGTTGCACGTGCGAGAGA
>Ga0209577_10004250_pt1 | contig 13452 bp, 7 predicted proteins | sample GraSoiAngelo_109_FD_185874 | JGI IMG/M metagenome (GOLD analysis project Ga0209577, IMG submission 185874) | Grasslands soil microbial communities from the Angelo Coastal Reserve, California, USA - 14_0903_12_20cm (SPAdes) (version 2) | ecosystem: Environmental > Terrestrial > Soil > Grasslands ... | reverse complement strand
CCTGGCCGTGGATCATCGTGGCGCTCGCGTCGCTCATCGTCTATCCCGACCTCGCCTCGATCTCCGCTCGCTTCCCCCACATCGACCAGGCGATCGTGCGGAACGACCTGGCCTACTCGGCGATGCTGGTGTATCTGCCGCACGGGCTGTTCGGCCTGATGATCGCGTCGCTCGCGGCGGCGTATATGTCCACCATCAGTACCCACCTCAACTGGGGTGCCTCCTACGCGGTCGAGGACTGCTACCGCCGGTTCCTGGCGCCTGACGAGGACGAACGGCACTACGTGTGGGTGGGGCGCGCCGTCACGGTGGGGTTGATCGTGCTCGCGTCGGCCCTGTCGCTCTGGCTGCAGAATTCCTATCAGGCGTTCCAGATCCTGCTCCAGATTGGGGCCGGGACCGGGTCGATCTTCCTGCTGCGCTGGTTCTGGTGGCGGATCAACGCGTGGAGCGAGATCGCCGGCATGGCCATCTCGTTCGTGGTGGCCGTGTACTTCCAGTTCGTGCACCGGGCGCTCGGGCTCGCGCCGCTCGCCCCGACGGTCCAGCTCGTGATCGGCGTCGCGATCACGACCGCCGGCTGGCTGGCCGTGACGTTCCTGACCCCGCCCACCGACCGCGCCACGCTGCAGGCGTTTTATGACCGCATCCGGCCCATGGGTCCGGGCTGGGAGGGCGCCGTGACGACCCGGCCCGCGAACCCCGGGGAAAGCGTCACCGCTGCCCTGCTGTGCTGGTTCCTGGGCTGCGCGGTCATCTACGCGGCGCTGTTCGGCACGGGATACCTGTTGTACGGGAGATCCCTGCCCGGGGCCGTGTGCCTGCTGTTCGCGGGCGCGGCGGCGTGGGGGTTGTTCCGCACGCTGCCGCGGGTGGGGTTCGAGTAGGGGCTAGGGGTTAGGGGCTCGGGGCTAGGGCATGCCAGCCCGAGGCCCGAGCCCCTAGGCCCGAGCCCCTCTTGGGGGTTGGTACCGGTCTGCCCCGTCATAGCAGTATGGCTCCCGAAGACGAGCGTCTTTATCTCCTGTTAGACCGCTATCTGGCCGGCGAGGCGTCGGCCGGCGACGCGCAGGCCGTCCGCGACTGGCTCGCGGATCACCCCGATAACCCACTGCTTCTTGACGATCTGCGGCTCATCAGGCGCGTCGCAGCCGGGCGGATCCCGGAGAGCAGCGTCGACGCGGCGTGGGCGAAAGCGCGGCGGGCGCTCGAAGTCCCCCGGCAGCCGCGCCGGTCGCGCCGGCCGCTCTTTGTGGCCCTCGCCGCCGCCGCGGTGCTCGTCGCTCTGATCGGGACCCGGGGCGTGTTGCGGCGCACGCCGCAGTGGCGCGAGTACGCCACCACTGTGGCACAGCGCATGGTCGTCCGCCTGCGAGATGGGACGCAGGTCACCATCGCGCCCAAGAGTCGCGTCCGCTACGCGGCCGACTACGGCAGGGCGCGCCGAGAGCTGTATCTCGACGGCGAAGCGTATTTCCAGGTCACACCCGACTCACAGCGTCCGCTCCGGGTCCACACTACCCAGAGCGTCACCGAAGACCTGGGGACCGCGTTTGTGGTCCGGGCGTATGATCAAAGCGCGACCGAAGTGGTCGTCGCCGAAGGACGCGTGACGCTCTCGCGAGCCGATACGACCGCGGCTACGCGCACGCCCGCGCTGGTACTCGAGGCCCGGGACCTGGGACGGCTCGATCCGAGCGGCGTCACTGCAGTGCGACGCGGCGTCGATGTCGGACGCTACCTCGCGTGGACCAGGGGCGTGCTCGCGTTCGACGGCACACCGCTCGGCGACGTGGTGGTCACGCTGGGGCGGTGGTACAACGTCGAGATCCGGCTGGCCGATAGCACCCTCGCCGCGCGCCGGCTCACGGCGACCTTCCAGAACGAGTCGATCGATCTGGTGCTTCAACGGATTGCCTTGACCGTCGGGCTGCGGGTGGAGCGCGCCGACGGGTTCGTGCTGTTGCTCCGCAATGGCAGTTAACCATCATGCTCGACTGCTTCGGGGAGTAGGCTCATGTACCGCGTTGCGTTGACCCCTCTCGTGCTCGTGCCGTTCCAACTTCAGTCGTCCACCAGCGACTTGTTGACGCGGCTTCGCATCGCAGGGCGAAGCGTTGGAACGGCACTCGCGTTGAGCGTGGCGGTGTTCTCGCACGGCGCCGCTGCGCAATACCAGGGCGACCCGGCGGAAAGCCGGGGCCCGCGATTCCTCCTGGCGATGGCCGAGCGCCCCGAGCCGGTCCCGGTCGATCTGGCGCGATCGGCGGTGTTGCGGCAGCGGCTCTCGCTCGCGTTCGACGGCGCCACGCTCAAGCAGGCGCTGGCGGAGATCTCCCGGCAAGCGGGACTGAGTCTGGTCTATGCCGACGACGTGTTGCCGGCCGGGGCGCTCGTGAACCTGCGCGCGGGCCGCATCACGGTAGCGGCGGCGCTGACGGACGTGCTGCTCGACGCGGGCGTCGACATCGTGTTCACGCCGGAGGGAAGGGCCACGCTGGTGAAGCGCCCGCCGGGGCTGGCCTTGCAGCTGGGCACGATCACGGGAACGGTGACGGCCGCGGGAACCGGCGCTCCCCTGGCGCGGGCCATCGTCAGCGTCGTCGGCACCAGGCTGAGCGCCGACGCCGATGCCACCGGACACTATACGCTGAGCGGCGTGCCAGTGGGGACGCAGCGGGTGCGCGCCCGGATGCTGGGCTATGCAGCCGTCGACACCAGTGTGGTCGTCACGGAGGGGAAGGAGACCGTGCTCGACCTGCAGCTCAAGGCGCAGGCCATCGAGCTGGAGGCGGTTGTCGCGGTGGGGTATGGCGAAAAGAAGCGCGAGAATCTCACCGGCGCCGTTGCGTCGGTTGGTCCGGAAGCACTGGAAGATCGCCCCGTCACCAATACGGTGGCGGCCCTGCAGGGCGCCGTTCCCGGCTTGCTCGTGCAGCGCGGTTCGGGGCAACCGGGAGTCGAAGGATTCAGCCTCAACCTCCGGGGCGTGTCGTCGGTTCCCCAGGACAAGAACAACCTATTCGCGGCCAACGGCGGCAATTCCCCGCTGGTGCTGATCGATGGTATCCCGGGCAACCTCGATCTCTTGAACCCTGCCGACATCGAATCGATCGACGTCCTGAAGGACGCCGCTGCGTCGATCTATGGCGCACGCGCTGCGAACGGAGTCTTTCTCGTCACTACGAGGCGAGGCAAGCGCGGGGCTCCGACCTTTACGTACAGCAGCAACTTCGCGACGACCCATTTGGCGGGCATGATGGACACGCCCAATAACTACCAGATGGCGATCATGGATAACGAGGCGAACATCCACGCCGGGGCAGCGCCGATGTATACGCCCGATCTGCTGGCGCGGGTGAAAGCGGGCGATCCGAACCCCATACCCCATCCCTTGTACGCCAGCTTGGGGTGGATGCTGTTCTTCACGTCGACCGACTGGAGAAGCGCAGTATTTGAAAACGGTTTTGAACACAAGCAGACGCTTACGGTGTCCGGGGGAGGCCCGAATTCAGCGTATTACCTGTCGGGGACCTACGCGGACCAGCAGGGGGTGATACGCTATGGTGACGACGGCAACAAGCGCTACAATCTCAGGCTGAATTTCGACTATGACCTTTCCAAGCGGATCCGCCTGGAATCGAAACTCGCCCTGGAAAACCAGGACCGGTCGGATATCGGAGGCGCCGGCTCTGCAGGCGTGATGTATGAAACGATCTTCGGGATGCCCAATCATCCCATCTACACGCAAGGTGGCCAACATTTCTTCGCGCAAGGTGGCTGGGGGAACGCGGTCGCCCAAGCCGAAGAAGCGGCTACGGCGCACTTCAATACGCGGAGTGTCAACACGAATTTCAAGGCGATCGTCGATGTCGCGGAGGGACTGAAGCTCAATCTCCAGGCCGGTATCAGTTCCAGATCGCAGAATAACACGGACATCGCAAAGAGCTTTCCACTGTACCGGTGGGACAACAGCAGCGTCGTCTACTATTCGATCGCGAGTCCGGATCAGAATTGGGTTAGCAGGTCGGATTCGGAAGGTACGCACCGGAACTACGTCGGGTACCTGCAATACAGCAGATTGTTCGCCGACAAGCATCAGGTCGACGTCATGGCGGGTGCTTCGCATGAAGACTACGACCTGGACTGGTTCGGGGCCGGCAGAACGGACTTCCTCAACCAGGACGTGTGGGGATTGGGATTGGGATCGTCGGCTAACATGTCCAACAACGGGGGCGGTGAGCACTGGGCGATCCGGTCGGGATTTTCCCGCCTGAGCTACATGTTCAAGAACAAGTACATGTTGGATGCGAACCTACGATTGGATGGGAGCTCACGCTTCGCGCCCGATCACCGCTGGGGATTTTTCCCGGGCGTCGCCGTGGCGTGGCGTCTATCGGAAGAGCCGTTTGCTCGACATTTAGCCGCGTTCGACAACTTGAAGCTGCGCGCGTCCTATGGAGAGACCGGCAATCAGGAGGGCATCAACCTCTACGACTACCTCCAGCTGATCACCATCGGCCGCGGGTATCCCTATCCGTTTGGGGCTGGGGGGCAGGATCAATCGGCCTTCTTGTCGGGGATGGTCGCCAAGAACAGAACGTGGGAGACCCTCGCCACCAGCAACGTGGGAGTGGATGCGACCCTGTTCTCGTCCAAGCTCGACGTGACGTTGGACTATTTCATCAAGCGCAACAAAGACATGCTGATTCCGGTCGCCTATCCCAGCCTGCTGGGCGCGGTGCCGCCATACTCCAACGCCGGTCAGCTGAAGACGTGGGGGTTCGAGACGTCACTGGGATGGAAAGGCCACGCCGGTGGACTTGAATATTCCGCCCGGTTGCTGCTCAGCGATGCCAAGAACAAGGTCGTCAACTATGGCGGACAGGACACGTATGTGCTGGGCCTCAACTACGTCCGTCAGGGCTACCCCGTCAATACGTATTTCGGCTACGTGTTCGACGGGTTGATCCGCACACAAGCGGAGCTCAATGCCTACAAGCAGCTGCAAGGCGTGCCATCGGACATCGGCATCGGCGATGCGAAATACAAAGACCTCAATGGCGATGGCAAGATCAGTCTGTACGGCGATGCGCCGGGTCAGGATGGCGATGTGGTCAACCTGGGGAGTGCCACGCCGCGCTATACCTATGGCCTGAATCTCGGTGCCAAGTGGAAGAACTTCGATCTCGGTCTCTTCATGCAGGGAGTTGGGAAGCGGACCCTGATCCGGACCGACGACTACAGCATGCCCTGGAGCGACTGGTGGAGACAGCCCCCGCTGTTCTATTACGGCAATACCTGGAATGAAGATCGCCCCAATGCTCCGTATCCGCGCCTCAGTCACGGCAGCATCAGATACTGGAATTATCAAGCGTCGACACTGACCGCGTTCAGTGCGGCCTACCTGCGACTGAAGAACCTGCAGATCGGGTATTCCCTCCCGGACGCACTCACCCGGCGGGCGGGACTGTCCCGCGCACGAATTTACTTCAGTGGATTCGACCTCTGGGAAACGGACAGCGTGCCGGGGGGCTGGGATCCGGAAGCTTCCGCGAATGGGTTCAACTATCCATTCCAGAGAATGTACTCGGTCGGCGCCGACATCACGTTCTAGGACTGACGACCATGAAAACAACAGTGACTGTGGCGCGTCTCGGCATCTGCCTGGTGCTGACGTTCGCGTTCGGGTGTAACCCGCTCGATCTCGACCCCAAAGACCAGATCTCGGATGCCTCGTTCTGGAAGTCCCCGGACCAGTTCGAGCTGGCCGCTAACGATTTCTACTTCAGCCTGAAGGGTCCCAATTACACTGAAGTCAATTCCGATATTGCCTTTGGATCGGGAGCAACGGTCGATCTGTCAGCGGTGAGCAACGGGTCGTATCTGGCGCCCGCCAATTCTCCGGTGTGGAGTGACGCCTATACCGGCATCCGGGCCACGAACTATCTGCTGCAGAAGGCGGCGGAATCCGGTTTGGGGGCGCAGATCGATCGCTGGGTAGGTGAGGCGCGGTTTTTCCGGGCCTATCACTACTGGAATCTGGTCAAGACCTACGGCGGCGTTCCCCTGATCACCAAGGTGCTGGACGTGACCTCGAGCGAGGTATACACGCCCCGATCGACGCAACAACAGATCATCGATTTCATCCTCGGCGATCTCGATACCGCCGCGGCGAAACTCGTGAAGCAAAGCGAGCTGAGCGCCTCGGAGCTCGGGCGGGTCACACAGGGCGCCGCTCTCGCCCTGAAAGCCCGAGCCGCCTTGTACCAGGCCACCTGGCTCAGGTACCATGCCGAGGGTGATCCGACGGCGCTGCTCACGCAAGCCATCAATGCCGCGGAGCAGCTCATTGCATCGGGAGAATACCAGCTCTATACCGATCAAGGGGCGCAGAGCTACAAGTACCTGTTCATTCTGCAGGGCGACGACAGCAAAGAGGTGATCCTGGCGAGGCGCTACTATGCCAACCGCGCCACGCACAATTGGACCAGAGAGCTGTGGTTCAATTACATGATTCCCACGAAGAAGCTGGCGGACATGTACCTCGCCACGGACGGGCTCCCCATTACCAGCTCGCCGCTGTTCAAGGGATACGATTCGCTGACGAGTGAATTCCAGAATCGGGACCCCAGAATGGCGATGACGTTCGTCGTCCCGGGCAGCGACGAGTTCCGGGAGAGCGGGTTCCAGCCCGTCTTTCCCGGTTTCACGGGCAGTAGCGCGACCCGCACCGGCTACATGTTGCGCAAGTTTCTGGACGAAACTGTCGAGGCGACCCAGTTCCAGGGTGAGTATGACTTCAAGGAATTTCGCTACGGGGAGGTGTTGTTGACTCTCGCCGAGGCCCTGTTTGAGCGCGACGCTGTGATCTCCGATGCCGACTTGAGCCGGACGATCAATCTGCTGCGCGCCCGTGTCGGCATGCCCGCGCTCACCAACGCCTTTGTGAACAGCAACGGGTTGGATATGCTGACCGAGATCAGGAGAGAGCGGACGGTGGAATTGGCGTTCGAAGGATTCCGGCGTGACGACTTGAGGCGCTGGAAAACGGCGGAAACGGAGATGCCGCAAGCGCTGCGCGGGGTGAAATTTGTCGGCACGCAATACCAGCAGCAGGATACCAGCGTGCACGTGGGTAGGGATGTCCAGGTCGACCCGGGCGGCTTCATTGTCGCGGAGGCCGCGGCCTCGCGGCAGTTCATCGTGCCGAAGCATTATCTCGATCCGATTCCGTTACAGCAGGTTCAATTGTCGCACGGCACGCTCCTCCAAAACCCGGGCTGGTGATGCGGCGTATCCTCGCGGCTTGTTGCCTCTCGTGTCTGGTCACCGCCCTGGTCCACGCCCAGGACGGACAGGCGGACCGCGCGCGCATCGCTCCCGGAAAGGTCCCACTCCCGCCGTACCATTTTCAGCCGGAATACACGTTCGATGCTCCGGGAAACGCGCAGCGGTGGTCAGCGCAGCCGAAGGGGCTGAATGTGTCGTTCGCGTCAACGGATCAGGCGTACTTCAGAAGCGAGGTCCCCGATCTGCCACAGCAATCCCAGCTGTGGGAAGCGACCGGATGGAAAGGCGAACGGCTAAATACCGAGCTGGTCGTCTGGTCGCCTGATTCGGTGAGCCAGATACGCGTTGCCGTAAGCGATCTGGTCAACGACAAAGGGAGCGTTTTGGCCGGCGGCAATGTGCACGTCTATCTCGTTCGCTATGTCGTATCGAACTATCCCTACGGTGCCAACGAGGTGAGCTGCGGGGTGACCGATTCGAACCCGCCCTACCTCATGCCGGACCGGCTGGAGCCGTTCCAGCGGTTCGATCTGCCCGCCAGCACCGTCAGACCCATCTGGCTGTCGTTGGATATTCCCGCCGCCACGCCCGCGGGCGTGTACCGGGGCACGATTGCCGTCGGCTCGGAGCAGGGCAGCGCGACGCTACGGACCCAAATCACCGTTCAAGCTCAGACCTTGCCTTCACCCAGTGATTGGAAATTCAGGTTGGATTTATGGCAGAATCCCTGGGTCGTCGCGTGGTATTATCACGTTGAGCCGTGGTCGCGGGAGCACAAAGCGCTCTTGAAGGAGCATCTTCGGCTGTATGCGAACGCGGGTGGGAAATACATCACCACCTACGCCGTTCATTCCCCCTGGTCCGATAATTCCTATATGATCGAAGGGACCATGATCGAATGGACCAAGCGGTCGGGCGGCACATGGAAATTCAATTACGACATCTTCGACCAATACGTGCAGCTGGCGATGGCCGTCGGGATAAACAAGGCGATCACCATCTATACACCGCTTCCCTGGGGGAACCGGTTTCGCTACTTGGACGAACGCTCGGGAAACTACGTCTACGAGACATGGGCGCCGGACTCCGCGACATTCGCGTCGGTGTGGCGTGCGTTTCTCAGCGATCTCAAGCGCCACCTTGAGCAGCGCGGCTGGTTCAATCGGACCTACCTCGGCATCAATGAAAACGAAATGCCGCTCACGCTGGCCGCGATCCGCGTGATCAAGGCGCACTCCCCGGCGTGGAAGATCACCTACGCGGGAAACTGGCACGCGGAGCTGGACTCGCTCCTCAACGATTACTCTCCAATCATCACCAGCGAGCCGAGCCAGCAGGACGTACGAGCTCGTTCCGCACGAGGGTCCACCACCACGTATTACGTGTGCTGCACTCCCCAGAAGCCCAACACGTTCGTGTTTTCGCCGCCGATCGAAGGCCGCTATATCGGCTGGTATGCGGCGGCGTACGGGTATGATGGCTTTTTGCGTTGGGCCTACGACGCCTGGCCCGCCGACCCGGTGCGCGATGCCCGGCACGCGTTGTGGCCGGCAGGAGATGAATTTCTCGTTTATCCCGGAGGGAGCAGCAGTGTCCGGTTTGAAAAGCTGCGCGAGGGAATCGTGGATTACGAGAAAATCCGCATCCTGCGCGCGCTGGCATCGCGATCAACGGATGGCACGATCCGACGGCAGGTCCGGGAGCTGGACGACCAGTTGACCACGTTCGTGGGAGATCGCGATTACAGCAAACGGAGCTACGATCAGACGCGCATCACGGACGCCGTCCACACGGGGATGCGGATGCTGGAGGCGTTAAGCGAGCGCCTTGCGAAATAGCGGAGTGGTCTGTAGCGAAGGCCACGATTACATCCTCACCCACCAACTGACGCCCGCCGGTCCGGTCCCGACCGCGTTCGATCCGGACGGTGTCTATCCCTACGTCAGCTATTCGGAGACGTCGGAGCGACCGGTACCTAAGAAGTACCGGTTCGTGGCATTAGAGAACGACAAGATCAAGGTCACGATTTGTCCAGACCTGGGAGGAAGAGTCACATCGATCGTTCATAAGGGATCAGGCAAGGAAGTGTTGTACGTTCCGGACGTCATCCGGCCGACGCGCATCTTGCCGCGGTTCGGCTTTGTCGCCGGCGGCATCGAAGTGAGCTTCCCCATCTCGCATTCTCCCACGCAAAACGACCCGGTACTCTACGCCATCGCTCGAACGCCACAGCGGGCGTATGTCACCTGCGGAGAGCGGGAATTGCGGTTCGGCATGCAGTGGTCGGTGGAATACTCGCTGGGTAGTGACGATGACTTCCTGACGCAGCGCACGGTCTTCCACAATCCCGGAGCCGCGACACATCCCTGGATGTCATGGTCGAACGCCGCCGTGCCGTGCGCTCCCGATACCGAATACCACTTTCCCAAGGGCAACGTGCTGGCCCATTCGTCCAAGCTCGCGGCCATCGATTGGCAGGAGTCAGGGCCGAAGCGCGAGGCGGACATCCAGGAAATGACGGGCTTCTTTTGGAAGACCAAGGATGCGAATGCCTGTGGTGCCTTCACGCCGTCGCGCGGCATGGGGTTGTATCACGTCGCCGATGAAGCGATCGCGCCGGGAATGAAATTGTGGAGCTACGGCATCGGCAAAGACCGCGCCTGGGCGACGCTGAGTACGGCAAGACAGGAGCCGTACGTCGAAATCCAGGGCGGACCGCTCGCGGATCAGTCGATCAAGCTGGACTTGCACCCCGGCGAAACACGCTGGCACGTGGAGTTTTGGATCCCTGCGAGCGAGCCGTTGAATATCTATGCCCTGCGAGTTCCCAATGTAGCGCTCCGGCCCGTCACACAGGTTCCCGTGTTCGGTTGGGCAAGGGAACATGAAGTGAAGGTGTGGAACGACCTCGTGCATGCCTGCCGCAGCGGACAAGGATTACCGCAACCCCCTCGAGCCCATCGCTGCCTGTGGGCTCCTTCCGGTATGGAAGACCTGACTGCCGCATTTGAATGGGCGATCGAGAAAACCACTGGCGACGATGCAGAGCTTTGGAGATTCCATTACGGCGCCTGGCTTGCCGGGAGAGGAATACGAAGAGCAGCGATCCAAGTACTGTCCGCGAACAGTCTCGGGGTTGCCAAGGCGTTGTTGGCCAGGCTGCTCCAGCTCGAAGGCGATGCCGAGGGGGCCGCAACAGCGTTCACATCGATTCAGGAGAAGTGGTTGCAAATACATCCACAGATTGTTGTCGAGCGCGATGCCGTGCTTCGCAATCTCGGACCACATACGCTGGCCGAACGCGAGACATGGCTGGACCAGGTTGGCGCGCTGCCAGATGAGTGGATCATCGAACGACGCGTGCAACTGTTGATCGATCAGAGCGAGTATCAAACGGCCAAGCGACTGCTGCTGTCGGTTTCGTTCCAGAAGGTCCATCAACGCTACACCCGCACCGGCTTGTGGAAGCAGATCTGCGAGCGATTGAACGAGCCCTATTTGCCAATCCCCACCGAGCTCGGCGAAGACCAGCTGGCCCGCTTCGGGACATATCGGGAGTTCGAATGACCGGGCGGCCCGGATCTTGCGCCGCCTCAGGATTACGCGCACCCTTAAGACCTCTGAATGCATCCGGTCGTCGTCGATGCTCTTCGAGACCCGCTTCACCAACGAGCCTGAGACTTCCGCCGCGGAACTCGTGTGGGTTGATCGCATCCGCGCGGGGGACGTGGACGCGTTCGAGGCGCTCTATCGCAAGTACTGGCAGCCGCTCTACGCGTTTGCCTTCCGCTACGTACGCTCGAAGGAGGACGCGGAGGAGGTCGTGCAGGACGTGTTTTTCCGGATCTGGCGCGGCCGGGCGGATTGGGTCCCCGCCGGCGCCGTGCGGAACTACGTCTACTGCGCGGTCCGCAACGCCGCACGCGACCGGCTGGAGCGCGCCGCAGTGGCCCGCTGTTGGGCGCATGTCGGCCTGGGGGCGACGGCGGCGGCGGCGGCGATCCAGTCCGAGCTGGAGGCCGCGGAGCTCGTCGCCGCGGTCCAACGAGCCCTCGACGAGCTTCCCCCCAAACGATCCGCGGTGTGCAAGCTGCGGCTGATCGATGAGCTGAGCTACGCCCAGATCGCCGACCGGCTCGGCATCCGCGAGAAGACGGTGGAGACGCAACTCGCTCGCGGCCTCAAGTTCCTGCGCGAGCGGATGTGCCCGTACCCCGGGCTTCAAAGAACCTCCGCGCCTGCCGACGGCTCGGCCGTGAACAGGTGGCGCCCGACGTCGGCCGCAGCGCCGCGCGGCGCATAGAAGCGCTCGCGCAGCGCGGCCATGATCTCGGGCACACGCGCGACGCGGCACAGCGCCACGATCGAGCCGCCGAACCCGGCGCCCGTGAGTCGCGCCCCCACCGCGCCCGCCTCCCGGGCCAGCTCCACCAGGCGGTCCAGCTCGGGGTGGCTCACCTCGTAGTCGTCCCGCAAACTCTGGTGCGAGGCGTCGAGCAGGCGCCCGAACGCCGCGAGGTCGCCGGCCGCCATTGCCGCCTCCGCTTGCGGCACGCGCGTTCCCTCGGTGACCACGTGGCGAAACCGCCGCGCGAGCACGCCGGAGAGAGTCGCCTCCGCGACGAGGAGCAGCTCCTCGACCGGGGCCGCCGCGAGCAGGGCAGGGTAGCTGATGTCCTCCCGCCGACCGAGCCGCGCGGCCACGAGCCGCCGGGCCTCGTCGCACTGCCGCGTGCGCTCGTTATAGGCCTGTCGCGCGGCTCCGGATTTCTCGGCGGGCACGAGGCTCCAGGCCACGACGAACTGCCAGCCGGCGGGCACGGGCGTGGGAGTGAGCCGGAGCGGCCGGAAGTCGATCCGTGACGCGCACCCGGCCCGGGCCCCGAGGATGATCGCCTGGTCCATGCCGCCGCCCGCGGTGCCGACGTAGCGCTCGCCCTGCGCCAGGAGCTCCATCAGCTCGAGCGGCGCCACCGTCACCCCGTTCGCCTGCAGCAGGGCGAGCGCCAGGGCCACGACGAGCGCGGAGGAGGAGCTGAGCCCGGCGGCGATCGGGAGATCACTCTGCACCAGGGCGTCGACGCCCCGTAGATCGGGGAATCGCTGAGCCAGTGCCTGGGCCGCGGCGCGGGCGTAGTTGCTCCAGTCCCCCGCCGCAGCGGGCGGGATACTCGCGTCGATGGTGAAAAAGCTGGGCGCGAAATGCGCATCGGCGTTGACGAGGCGCGTCCCTCGATCCGGGCGTCGCTCGAACGCGATGCGGACACCCCGGCTGAGGGCCATGGGGAGGACGGGGAGGCCGCAGTAGTCGATGTGCTCGCCGATCAGGTTCACGCGCCCGGGCGCGCGGACCAGGCGGGAGGGGGGGGCGTCGACCGGGCGCGAGGGCATGAGGCTTAAAATCTCGACAAAAGGCAGATCAGGGCCCGCTCCCGCCCCGAGGACCGGGCGTGCGCGGCGCGAGCGAAGGATCTGCTGTTTACGCCGGCGCCAGCTCGCGCACCGCCCGGCCCGCCGCGCCCAGGTTCGCGAGCCTCATCTCCGAATACTTGCGTGACAGCAGCACGCCGTGGGCGCCGCCTTGGAACGCCGCCCGCACCGCCTGATACACGTCCTCCGGCTGCGTTTTCTTGTCGTTCGCCCCCGTGGGAATGTCGATGTCGATCCCGGGCCAGATCTTCACGTGTTCCCCCACTCCCGCCACAGCGCGCCGCGTCTCGCGCAGCACATAGTCGGCCGAGAGGCCGTCGGCCGCGATGCGGTCGAGCGGCCGCTCGCGATACTGTTGCACGCCATACGTGAAATCGAGCACTTGCTCCGGCGTCAGGTCGGCAAAGAGCGTGGCGTGCGCGTTGCGCACGTACTGCGCGAGGCGCGGGCCGCCGCAATTGTTGTACATCACGACCTTCAGGAAGTCCGAATACTTGGCGAACTCGGCGTAGTCCTGCTCCGCCCGATAGAAGGGCGAAAAGGAATTGTTGTGCCAGATGTGCCAGCCGCTGCCTTTGTCGGGCGCGATACTCTTGGCGAGGCGATACAGGTCGCGATAGGTGTCGTTGAGCCCCTCGTTCCACAGCCGCTCCCACGCCAGGAGCTCGGGATACTTGACCAGTAAACGCCAGAAGGTCACAAACGCCCCGTCGGCGGGCCGCTGTCCGG
>Ga0209577_10004249_pt1 | contig 13452 bp, 5 predicted proteins | sample GraSoiAngelo_109_FD_185874 | JGI IMG/M metagenome (GOLD analysis project Ga0209577, IMG submission 185874) | Grasslands soil microbial communities from the Angelo Coastal Reserve, California, USA - 14_0903_12_20cm (SPAdes) (version 2) | ecosystem: Environmental > Terrestrial > Soil > Grasslands ... | reverse complement strand
CCTTTAGTCAGCCCGCCGCCATTGTCAGCCTGATAGCTGGTCGGAATCAGAATCGCGTAGCCCCAACCTTTCGCCAGCAGTTGCTGCTGCCATGTCGGTCCAGTCTGTGTTGGCGCGCCGAGTGGCGCCGCCGGCGGACGAAAGCCCGGCGGGAATACGAAACCAAATTCCATGATGACCGGTACTGGGGCAGCGGCGTTAGCTGGCGTGGTCAGCGTCAACTGAATATCGACTGTGATTGCCCGATAAGAAGAATTATCGACATGGCCTACAAGCTGCCTGACGATAACCGGCACGTCGCCATTTTTCTCGTTGGTCGTGCTAGTGATCTGCCATTCTACTTTCGGCGTAATCTTTGGGACGGAGCCATAAACTTCGCGATCAAAGTCTTCGAGGATCTCCGGCCGCCGCTGATCCCACCAATCCTTTGCGGTCACGACTCGCTTGCTGTTCTTTAACAACAGCGGGTCGGGTAGGTTTGGATAAGGATTAGCTTTCGCCTCGTCATAGTTTACCGCATTCGGCGCGTTCGGGTTATTGGGATCGGCGCCTGGCCGCAGCGAAGTGATGTGCAGCCGATCCATCATCAGCTTATGATCCTGTTCAGCTGTCATTTCAACCGGTCGCGGCAAGGCCTGACTCTCATCCCAGATCCTTTGAATGAACTCGGGCGCCTTTGGCGCGACTAAAGTCTTGCCCTGGCTGAATGCCCAATGGCCCAACCAGTCAGACGACGGGAGATACCTGTTAGGAAATTTGTAAACAGGATCTGTTAATGCTTCCTCTAAACTGATGAACCGATAACCTCTCGCCTTGAAGACCGCGATCAATTGATCGAAGTGGTCGGCATTTAGTTCGTTGGCGTGCAGTAGCAGGATGTGTTTGATTGGCCGGCCGAATAGCTCGTTTGTGACTCGCTCACAGAAATCAAGTTTGAGGTCGGCAAATTTCAAATATTCGGCGGCGACTCGCTTCGCCTGTGCCGCATTGTGCTCAGTGATCGCATTGGCATACGCGACGCGAAAATTCCAATCCAGGATATCGATCGTGATTGGCGCCGGCTGGTAACCACGCTCGGCAATGAACTTCTCGAACGATCGTTCCAGCTCCAGCGTGGGTCCCATCTGCAGAAAGGGATGGCGAAAGTAACGCGGCTTGAGCCCTTTCTCCTTCATGATTTCTCGCGTGACGGTGTCGCCGCGCACAAAGTCATCTTCATATTGAGCGATGGGCGTATCCTTGAAACCGACATGCGCGAAAGTATGATTTCCCAGCTCGACACCGGCGTTGGTCCACTGCCGCAACAGAGCAATGCGCGCGTCCGTTTCGCCCGGAACATAAAGGAGCGATTCATTGACGAATCCCACAACCGGGATTTTCTGGCGCTGGATTGCGTCAAGAAGCTTGCCAGTCAACGAGCGCAGTCTGTCGATCTCGATTTGCTGACCGTTCAACGGCACGTCGTCAATCGTGACCGCAACCTCTTTTTCCGGTGTCGAAGCAATTCTCGGATCAGGGGTTGGAGATTGAGTTTGACCATCGCCGAGGACGCAAGGCGCGAGAATGATTACCGCCGTCGCCACCATACGGAAAAATATTCGGCTCACCGTTCGTAGTACAGCCGAATTCTCCGGTAGTGGTAAAGCCGTAGGTGCGCTCAACATTATTTGCCGCTGATCGTTTCGAGCCTTGTAATCTGACCCCTGATGATCCGCGTGTTGTACTCCTCGAAATATTTAAAATGCTTCGCATCGAGCGGATAATGTTCAGGCCAGCGATACGGGTAACGGCTCATGCCATGAAACGGCAATGGCGCAAGCTGATCCGGACTGGCCGAGTTGATGTCCATCTCTTTACTGAAACCATCGGCATACAACAGAAATGTGCGCGTCCAGCCTTGCGGCAAGGGCGGCAACGAAGCCGCGTCAAACGAGATACTGATTTCGTCACCGGGCCGGGAAATGACGAACATGTCGTCGCTATTCAGCAATAACTCGCGGACATCGCCCTCGCGCGTGTAGCGGCCAGTCATCTCCTTCCACGGTGACGTGAAAGCAACGTTTCGATAATCGTAACCGTACGGCTCATGGCCATCAGGTGACGTCTCGGCTGAAAAGCCGCGCCAATGCAATTCAGCACGAACTGGATCAAGCCGGCTCAATTGAATCGGCGAATTGCCGCTGGACGTGTCGACCAGAATCTGGTCCCAGTAGATCCGCATGTTCGTGACGATGCGCACGTCACGGCTGGTACTCAGAAATTTTCCAGTGAGATCTACCGTCACAGTTTGCGGACGGCCTACCGGGATGCCAATGTCCTTGATCACTGTTCGCCAGTTGCCGTGTCTGTCCTTAACTTGCAAGCTCGGCGGCTGCATTGTTTCTCCTGCTTGCACGGCGGCGACGTTGTCGCTGGACCACGCGTAGTCGGTCCAGCCGGTCAACAATAAGAGCACGCGCTCTTGTCGTTTACCTTCACGTATGCCACTCGGATGTGCGGAAAGGCTCTCCCTTTCCGGCGCGATTCGCTTTTCTTCTTCTGCGAGCCTGCGCCTCGCCAAACGCGGCTCTGCCAATTTCAACGTGAGTGAATGCTTCTCTGCATAGCCGCGAATGCGATCGGTTTTGAAATCATCGGGCCAGCGGCGATCCAGACGCGAAATCAAATCACGCATGTCATGGCCCTGGTCATCGACTGCGCTCAGCGGCGGCCGAGCGTTTTTAGTGGTGAAGAGCTTAAAAGGCTTTGGCGGATCGCTCATACCCTCGTTAGGATAAATATCGGTACCCGCAGGATGGGTCGCAACCAGCAACTGCAGACGATCGACAAACAGCGCTTCTTCCAGTTCATTCGTCACCCGCAGTTCATATTGTCCAGCCTTCTCTTTCAGTTGGTCCCCACGAATGCGCACGTACTCAACCGGGTCGGGCTTGTTGTAGTGGCCTGGTTGTTCCAGGTACCCCATCTCGCCTCCACCCATGAAGTCACTAATGAACTCAAATCGATCGCCATTCCATGCATACAGGTAAGGACACGACGACGGCTTGCGATCGAGCTCGGTGACATTGAGAGAAATGAAACCTGCTGCTGTGGCGCCGGCCCGCGACGCAGCGGGAAATTCTGTTTCAGCCTGCACAATCCCCGCAGGCCAAAGCACGCGCAGGGCATCGGGTTTATCGCGCTGGCCGAGACCAAAGATCAAGTCAGCCGGCGCCGGCGCGGGCGATGCCGCATAAGTCTCGAGCTTTTGATAGAGACTGCCCGCGCGCATTTCAATCTTCGCTTCCACAGCGCTGCGGTTACTGACGTGCCCGTGGAGATCGACCTTGATTGAGCGATTCCGATTGCCACCTTCATTGCGCAGGATGCGCAGTCCACCATCAGGGACACGCAGGATCACGTCGAGGTCGCCATCATTATCAACATCGCCGGATGCTATCGCTGCTTTGCCCACCGATGGTTCGCGTAATCCAGAAACGACACTGACGTTGCGAAACAAAGCAGGTAAGGCTCTGGCGCTGACGTCCACAAACTCGTTTCCGACGTTCCGCCAGATGCGCAATCCTCGCGTCGTCACTGCAAGGAGATCAAGAAGGCCGTCATTATCATAATCAAGAAACTGAGCCGCCAAAGCTCCTTTTGCGGCGGCCGGCGCGGAAGAGAGTTTGAAGCGGCCACGACCGTCGCTCATCGCAAAGGCCGCCCGCACACCAGAGCTCATGAAAAAATCCGTAAAGCCGTCCTTGTTAACATCTCCGGCAGCAACGCACCAGAACCCTTCCCCATTGTCGAGACCAGTCTCCTTCGCCACATTGCGAAATGTTCCATCTCGCATGTTTCGAAATAGCATCGGCGAATGCTGTCGATTGAGGACGAAAAGATCGACATCGCGCCGATTATCGAAATCTGTTGGTACCACGGCTGCACCCGTCACCGGAGAATCGTGGGCATTTACACCGGCAGCTTGAGTGATGTCAGCGAAGGTGCCATTGCCATTGTTCCGAAACAGAATGTTTGAAGGGCCGGTCACGACAATGTCGAGATCGCCATCATGATCGACATCAGCGAAAGCTGCAGAAACGTAAGGCGCGCCAGCGCGTGGTGGCGCCGTGATGCCGGCTTGCTTTGTGCGATCAGAAAAGTGCCCGTTGCCGTCGTTGTGATACAGAACGAACTTATTTTCCGCCCCGTACGCTACAAACAGATCGGTTCGGCCGTCGTTGTCGTAATCGCCGGCGACGGCGGCAAAGCAGTACTGGCTTTCACTTACTGATAGTCCCGAACCTGCAGTTACGTCGGTAAATATGCCTCCATCGTTTCTTAGTAACCGCGGCGGAACGGCAGCGTCGAAGATATCAAGGTCACCATCGCCATCATAGTCGAACAAAACAATCGGTTGTTCTCGGGCGTTGAGATCGTTGGTGGCAGGATTGGAAGGCGTGGCGCCCCGAAATGCAGGTCCTGAGATCCTGGCGAGTCTTGGCAGGAGAGTTTCGGTCACGTCCATGAATTTGACTTCTGGAATTTTGCGATCGACCAATTCCGCTTCTGCGCCGGTTGAGACAATCGCCTCCGCGTAGTGGCCGCCCTCCAGATAGTTTGTGCCGATTCTTGTGCCGGCGCCGCTTTGGCTGAACTGCTTAAATTTCTGAAGCACGCGCTGGCCTTCTTCTTTCGCGCCCGTGCGTGTGAGCACAATTCCCAGGTTGTACAAGGCCGTTTCGTTATATGGTTCAGCTGCCAGCGCTTTGCGGAACGCCGCGGCAGCCTCCTGATTCTTCTTCTCCTGCACGTAAATCTGGCCAATGTTGACGTTGGTCGCGACGTCTTCATTGTCGACTGCGAGCACGCTTTGAAATTCTTTGATTGCGTCGTCGAACCGATTGTCGATGCGGGCAATCAGTCCCAGGATGTAATGAGGTTGCGGCGCGCGCGGGTCCTGGGCCAGGGCTTTTTCAGCTGCGCGTTTCGCATTCTCGTTATCAGGAACGTAGTAGAGGGCGATGCTCAGGTTGATTTGCGCCAGGCGCAGTCCGGGATCAATAGTCAGTGCATGTTGGAATGACTCAGCCGCGTCCCTCGGTTTGTACTGTTCCAGCAGCGCGACGCCGATGTTGTTCGCACGATATGCGGCCTCGCGGTGCTCGAAGGCGGATTGCTCTGGCTTGGCGCCGCCGACAAGAGCGCGTATGAACACCAGTGAAATTACGAGTTGCGATAAACAGACTCGCGAACTCCGCAGCCCTTTGCTAGATCGACTGGTTGCTTTCATGTTAGGTTCCGACTCACGCTAAATCCACGTCTAATCGCGTTACCGAGGCGGGCGGGAATATATAAACCAGCGGATTGGCAACTCGCGTCATTCCGATAGCTCTTGGTTCAACGTTGCGCGAATTTTCAAAACTGTTATGAGCATGAATGTCAGACGAGGTCAGAGTGATGGCGCTCATGTCTTTGACAGTCGCGCCGCGCAATGCGATTTCTGCTTCACGCACGTTTCTTAAATCACTGTTTGTAACTGTCAGCGTTAACCGGCGTTCCTGTAGTGAAGCCGACCCGTTTAGCGCTCGCATCGAAGCCGGTTGTCCGTTCCGCGTATACGCCGCGCGCGGGGACGAGACAATCATTCTCAGCGATTTGCCTCGCTGATGCACCGAATACATATCGAACACATGATACGTCGGCGTCAGCACGAACTTGTCGTCATAAGCAAGAAAGAGAGACTGCAAGCAGTTGACCAGTTGCGCGATGTTCGCTGCGCCAATTTTCTCCGCGTGCCGATTAAACGTATCGAGCGTCAAGCCCGCCAACACCGCATCGCGAATTGTCGACTGTTGACCCAGCAGATGTGTGTTAGCTGCTTCTGTGCCGGGCCTGTACCACGCCCCCCATTCATCGACGACCAATTTAATGCGATGCGCGCGATCGCTTTCGCCCATCACGACCCATTGATTCGTGATCAGTGATTCAATTTGATCGCCTTGATTTAACAGTTCGTACCATTCTTCATCCGGATAGTTCAGCGAGTCGCCTTTTCCTTGGCGCCAATCATTCGTTCGGCCGCCGCTTACATTCCACGAATAATCGTGCAAGCCCCAACCCCACATACTGCCGAGGGCATTTCGATCGGCCAACTTGTTGAAAAAGCCGCGAGTCCAATCGAGATCTCCACCATTCGGACCTGACCCTACAAACGCCAGCCGCACACCGTACCCTGGAACCCAGGCGGTAAAGCGACGATATTCTGCGCAGTATTCCTCTGCAGTTAAGTTGCCTCCGCAACCCCACGATTCGTTGCCGACACCCCAGAACCTTACGTTGTATGGCTCGCGTTGACCGGAAGCGGCGCGCCCGTCGGCCAAGCTCGTCTCGCCTGCGGGCGAGTTGCAGTACTCAACCCATTGGTAAAAATCTTTCGCTGACAGACTGCGCAAGTTCGCCGCGAGGTAGGGTTCGGCGCCTACAAGCTTGCAAAAACGCACAAAGTCGTCCGTGCCGAATTGATTAGTTTCGTATTTCCATGGACCATTCGGTACTCCCTTGGGCCACTCGCTGGCATCTCGCCAGAAGTTCGTCCGACGTGGCCGTTGGGCCTTTGGTCCTATGCCATCGCGCCAGTCGTAGCTGTCCGCGAAACACCCGCCCGGCCAGCGCACGAGGCCTGGCCTGATCTTCTTCATTGCGTCGACGAGCGACTTGCGGATTCCGCCGATGTTCGCAATTTTCGAGTTCTCGCCCACCCAGATGCCGTCGTAAATGACGGCTCCCAAATGCTCAGCGAAGTGACCGTAGATTTCCGGCGCAATCGTTCCGATCGGTTCGTCAATCAGCACTTCGATTCGAGAATCGACAGCAGCGGCTCTCGGAATTATTCGGCACCAATCGAGTTCGAGAGACCTGTGCCGGCCTCCGATCAGCATCGCACCGCCGGTTGTACCGGCAATCAGAAAGTCGCGTCGCTTCATGGTCTGCTTCTCTGCAACGCAGTCAACTTTACCGAGGCTTGAATCTGCTGGCCGGTGATTCTAGCACGCGTCCGTTTGCTTGCAAGCCGGTTTTTTCACCCGATCGCAAGCTAACGTTTGAATGGGACTGAATAACTATGGTGAGCGAAACAGACTCAAAAGTTCTTTTCGTAGCGCATAAGATGTGTTAAGAAAGCGGCGCACGAATCAGAGAACGAAGATGAAATTCTTAGGAATCGACTTCGGGACTGGCGGCACCCGCGCCGTGGTTGTCGATACTGATGGACAAGTCACAGCTTCGGCGACAGTCGAGCACGTGCCGTTTGCTTCCGCGCAGACCGGGTGGGCGGAACAAGACCCGCGCGATTGGTGGCGCGCATCGATGTTGGCCATCCGCCAGGTCTTAGCGAACGAGAAGGCCGAAGACATCGGGGCTATTGGTCTTTCGGGAGCTCAATCCATACACGAATGGTTTGCCTGATGTTGTTCAGCAACGTTTGGCAGAGCGTTACGCTGATTTGTTTCGCGTCTATCTGAAGCATCGTGACGTAATCGATCGGATAACCTTTTGGTGTGTGACCGATGGCGATTCATGGCTCAACAACTGGCCGATCAAAGGCCGAACTAATTACCCGTTGCTTTTCGATCGTGACGGTCGACCCAAACCGGCGCTCGATGCGGTGGTGAAATTGAAAAATGAAAATTGAAAAATGAAAATTGCAAATTCGCTTTGTCAATTGGCTAGCAAGCAGTTCTCAGTTAGTTGGATTTATCTCTGTCGTATCTGGAAATAAAGTCTACGGACAACTGACAGCCAATTTGCAATTTGCATGTTTCAATTTGTAATTTGAAATATCCTGGCTCGGAGTAGACACATGACAGAGAGCAATTACCAACCCAAACCTGAACACCAATTCACTTTTGGCCTCTGGACCGTCGGGAATCGCGGCCGCGATCCGTTTGGCGATGCAACGCGTCCCAGTCTGAAACCTGCCACGATCGTTCGAGAGTTAAGCCGGCTTGGCGCTTACGGCGTCAACCTTCACGACAACGATCTGGTACCGATCGATGCGACGCCGCAGGAACGCGATCGGATCGTACGCGAGTTCAGAAAGGCGCTGGATGATCACGGCATGAAAGTTCCGATGGCCACTACAAATCTCTTTTACGATCCAGTCTTCAAAGACGGGGCGTTCACTTCCAACGATCCGCGCGTGCGCCTCTATACGCTGCAGAAGACGATGCGGTCGATGGACCTGGGCGCGGAATTGGGCGCGCACATTTACGTGTTCTGGGGCGGCCGCGAAGGTGCCGAGGTCGATGCGGCGAAAGACCCGCGCGAAGCATTGAAGTGGTATCGCGAAGCGCTGAATTTCCTCTCCGAGTATTCGATCGACCAGGGCTACGACTACAAATTCGCGCTCGAAGCCAAACCAAACGAACCGCGCGGCGATATCTATTTGCCGACCACCGGCGCGATGCTCGCGTTCATTGCGACCCTCGATCATTCGGAGATGGTGGGCGTTAATCCCGAAGTCGGTCACGAACAGATGTCAGGTCTGAATTTTTATCATGTGGTCGCCCAGGCCATCGAAGCCGGCAAGCTGTTTCATATCGATCTCAACGATCAGAAAGGACCGCGATTCGATCAGGACCTGCGCTTCGGTTCAGAGTCAATCAAGAATCTTTTCTTTCTCGTAAAGCTACTTGAAGATGCGGGCTACGGAGGACCACGGCACTTCGACGCTCATTCGTATCGAAGCGAAGACGAAGAAGGCGTTTGGGAATTCGCCGCCGGCTGCATGCGAAATTATCTAATCCTGAAAGAGAAAGCGCGCCGTTTCAACGCAGATAATGAAATTCAGTCGCTGCTCGCAGAGATTAGCTCAACGAATGGTGATTCCGTGAAGGGAATCGGCCCATATACTGGTGCGAGAGCTGAGAGTATAAAGACGATGCTGGTGGATCGAGCTGAACTTGCCGCGAAGAAACTACCGTACGAACGCATCGATCAATTAACTGTCGATATTCTGTTCGGTGTGCGCTGAGTTCGCCGTGAATCGCGGCTGCTGGCCTCATTACAAACATCGACTCGCAGGCTTTGTTTCACGCTAAAGCGTCCTCAAGGTAACGGGTCGCAGCAAGGTCTTGCTCGAGAAAATCAAGCAAGACGGCATAGCCGTACGGCTGAAAGATTTTTTTGCAAAGGCTCTCAGCAATCTACTTCAACGGAGGAAAACTAGACGTGGAAGTCACAGTCCCTGGATGTGAACCTCAATTCGGCGAATTCAGTGTCTTGATTTTCAGTGTTAGCCGAAAGGCAAAGATACATTTCGCATTCTTTTGGTTGTTGCTGAGTGCCGCTATCTGCGCGCCGGCCGTGGTGCAGGCACAGGTGCTTGGTGATCCCGTCGACGTCAGTCAGGATTTTCAGAAGATGGAGAATGTTTACTTCATCGGCGCACGTGTCGCTTCTTTCGATCCGTCGACCGGGCAGGGCACATTGCAGTGGGACCGATACCTGAGGAGTACGACGCTGTCTTTTAACAAAATTGATGCGGGTTTCGCCCGCGGCCGCGCTACTGAATTTCCGGGCACAGAATACGATCAGGATCCTTCTCTGCCGTTTTCCGTTACGTTTGTAAGTCCTCGTACCGTGCGATTGCGTTTTTCCACGCGCGCGGTGCCACTCAGTGACGGTAATTCACTGATGCTGGCTGGCCCAGTTCCGAGTGACCACTCCTGGCGGGTTGAGCAAACTGATCAAGCGATTATCTACAAGAGCGCTCATGGTGAAGTGCGCATAATTAAACAGCCGTGGCATCTCGAGATTTACGACGAACGCGGCCATCTTCTGACGCGCACGCAGAACATTGGCGATCCGGCGACGTTTATCGCTCCAATTCCATTTTCTTTCGTGCGACGCGCAAGCGACTTGAGCCGGCGCATTGCGGTCACTTTCGAACTACAACACGACGAGAAAATATTCGGCTGCGGTGAGTCGTTTACGCGACTCAACAAGCGAGGGCAACACATTAACGTCTTTACACGAGACGGGATGGGCACGCAGAACGAATACATGTACAAACCGATTCCGTTCTTTCTCAGCAGCAATGGCTACGGGATGTTCGTGCACACCAGCGCACCGGTCACGTTTGATTTTGGCAAATACTACGACGCGCACAGCGTGATCTACTCGGGCGACGAGAATCTCGATCTCTTCATTTTTCTGGGCGAGCCGAAGGATATTCTCTCTGAGTACACAGCGCTGACTGGTCGCAGTCCCGTGCCGCCGCTTTGGTCATTTGGCTTTTGGATGAGCCGCATCACCTACAACTCTGAAGATCAAGTGCGGGAGGTAGCAAAGCAATTAAGAGCGCACCGCGTGCCGGCCGACGTGATTCACCTTGATACTGGTTGGTTCGAAACCGACTGGCGCAGCGACTACCGGTTTTCGACTTCACGTTTTCGCGATCCCGCCAGGATGATCGCGGACTTGAAGCAGCAGGGCTTTCACATCAGCTTGTGGCAATACACCTACTTCACCAGCAAGAACGATTTGTGGAAAGAGATGGTCTCACACGGTTATGAAGTGAAGAACGAGAGCGGACAATTGCCTTTCGAAGACGCCACGCTCGACATGAGCAATCCGGAAGCGGTCAAGTGGTATCAGGCAAAGCTCGCGAACCTTTTGAAGCTTGGGGTCGGCGCAATCAAAGTTGATTTCGGCGAAGGCGCGCCGTTGACGGGACAGTACGCTTCGGGCCGCGCCGGCTGGTATGAGCACAATCTCTATCCCTTGCGCTACAACAAAGCCGTCGCCGAAATCACGAAACAGGTGACGGGCGACAATATCATCTGGGCGCGCAGCGCTTGGGCCGGTAGCCAGCGCTATCCTTTGCACTGGGGCGGCGATGCCGAGAACACGAACTCTGCGATGGCCGGCGAGCTGCGTGGCGGCCTCAGTTTCGGACTGTCAGGCTTTACTTACTGGAGTCATGACGTGGGCGGATTCGTGCAGCGCGCGCCGCGCGATCTCTATCGTCGCTGGATGGCCTGGGGGGTGCTGACCTCGCACACGCGCGCGCATGGCGCAGCACCGCGCGAGCCGTGGGAATACGACGAAGCGTTGACGGAAGATTTTCGTCGCGCGCTTGATTTAAGGTATTCGCTCATGCCTTACATCTACGCGCAAGCCAAAGACTCTTCCGCCCACGGTTACCCCATGTTACGCACCCTCTTTTTTGAATATCCAAATGATCCGGGCTCGTGGGAGATCGATGACGAATACATGTTCGGATCGAGCCTGCTCGTCGCGCCGCTGTTCGAAAGCAGTGATACGCGAAAGGTCTATCTTCCACCCGGCGACTGGATCGATTATCAAACCGGCAGGGTTTACGCTGGCACGCAATGGCACGAGATCAAAGCCGGTGATATCCCGGTGGTGTTACTTGTGAAGAACCACTCCGTTCTGCCGCTCATCAAAGTCGCACAAAGCACAAAGGACATGGACTGGACCGACGTCGAGCTGCGCGTCTTCAGCACCGACAACGCACCGGTTGCCGGATTGTTTGCGTTGCCTGATGGCGCTCTTCAGCCGATCGGCTTCCGTCCGAGCGCCCGTGGGTTTGAATTGGTTGATGATCCGCTTCGCGGAAAAGTAAAGTGGCGCATCACGCGTTTTGACCGCCACTGATCTTTCTTTTTTGCATCGAAGTTTCCCGCACTGGGCGCTATCATTATGAAGCGCAAGATCTCGCGCCGAAAATTTCTCAAACAGACTGCGTTTGCGGGCGCGGCGCTTCCGCTCGCCTCTTCTAAACTCGCGATCAACGCGAAGACTTCCGTCGCCGCAAATCCGAGCAGACAGCCCCTTGTGCTTTGGTACGAGAAGCCAGCCGAGCAGTGGGTTGAAGCCTTGCCGATCGGCAGCGGGCGATTGGGCGCAATGATCTTTGGCGGCACGACGAGCGAACGGCTGCAAATAAACGAAGATACGTTGTATGCGGGTGGGCCATACGATCCAAATAATCGTGAAGCGCTCAAAGCCCTGCCGGAAGCGCGGCAGCTGATCTTCCAAGGCAAGTACAAACAGGCAAACGATCTGATTGGCGCGAAGATGATGGCCCATCCAATCAAGCAGATGCCTTACGAACCCGTGGGCGATCTGCTACTCGAGTTTCCGAGACACGATGAGTTTGCAAGTTACCGGCGGGAACTGAATCTGGATACGGGGATTGCCAAAGTTTCCTACCAACTAGGTAACGTAAGTTTTTCTCGCGAAGCTTTCGCCAGTCCCGTGGATCAGGTGATCGTAGTGAGCCTCGCCGCCAATCGTCCGGGCCAAATTAGTTTCGTCGCCAGTTTAATCACGCCGCAAAAAGCGACTAGCGGAACGGTAGAAAACGACACGCTCAAAGTGCGGGGAGAAAATGGCGATGCCTTCGGCATCAAAGGCGCGCTGAAGTTCGAGGCGCGCGTGCGTGTCGTCTCCAGTGGAGGGCGCACGGTTGCCGAAAACGGAAGGATCATCATCAGCGATGCGAACTCGGCTTTGATCCTGATCGCCGCAGCCACCAGTTATAAAAATTACAGAGACGTGAGCGGCGATCCCGCAGCGCTGGCCAAAGCTTATCTAAATCGGATCAAAGGAAAGTCATTTGTCGCGATCCGCAGTGAGCATGTGCGCGAGCATCGGCGGCTGTTTCGGCGCGTGACCCTCGATGTTGGCGTCACGGAAGCGGCAAACCTGCCAACCGATCAGCGACCGGCTAAGTTTCTGGAAGGCGCCGACCCGCAGCTTGCCACGCTCTATTTTCAGTACGGCCGATATCTCCTGATCTCATCGTCGCGACTTGGGACCCAGCCGGCTAATCTCCAGGGACTGTGGAACGAGTCAATGACGCCACCGTGGGAATCAAAGTACACAATCAACATCAACACCGAGATGAACTACTGGCCGGCCGAGACGGCAAATCTCTCCGAATGCCACGAACCGCTGCTGCGTATGGTAGGGGAGCTGGTTGATAATGGTAGCCGCACGGCGCAAATACAATACGGCGCCAAGGGCTGGGTTTGTCATCACAACACGGATCTCTGGCGACAGACGGCGCCCATCGACGGTCCACTATGGGGTTTCTGGCCCACCGGCGGTGCGTGGCTGTGCACACATCTGTGGAACCATTACGAGTTCACCCGGGATGACAATTTTCTGGCGCGCGTGTATCCGGTCATGAAGGGCGCGGCGCAATTTTTTATTGACACTCTGATTGAAGAACGGAGAAATAAATGGCTGGTCACCTCTCCATCGATCTCACCAGAGAATGTTCATCCGGCAGGTGTGGCCATCTGCGCCGGCCCAACAATGGATATGCAGATCCTGCGCGACCTGTTTGCGCAAAGCATCAAGGCCGCGCAGATTCTGGGAATTGATAAAGATTTCGCCGCCACACTGGTTGAGATCCGTTCGCGGCTGGCGCCAATGCAA
>Ga0209577_10004248_pt1 | contig 13455 bp, 10 predicted proteins | sample GraSoiAngelo_109_FD_185874 | JGI IMG/M metagenome (GOLD analysis project Ga0209577, IMG submission 185874) | Grasslands soil microbial communities from the Angelo Coastal Reserve, California, USA - 14_0903_12_20cm (SPAdes) (version 2) | ecosystem: Environmental > Terrestrial > Soil > Grasslands... | reverse complement strand
AGGCGCTGATCTGACCGTCGCCGAAGTTGCCGACGAGCAGGTCGCCGCCGAAGCGGCCGAAGCTCGCCGGGGCGAGCGCGAGGCCCCACGGCGAGTTCAGCTGCCCGTGGGTCGCCACCCGGCCGAGCAGCGCGCCGCTCGCGTCGTACTCGTCGACGAAGCCGTGACCCTGGCCGGCGACGTCGTCGTGGCGGTCTGCGTCCTGCTTCGCGTATGTCACGAAGATGTCACCGCCGACGTTCTGGATCCCGAACGGCGCGTACCCGGCCGGAATCGACGGGTCGACGAAGGCTCCGGGCGTGCTCACGTCGCCGAAGCTCCCGTCGAAGACGTCGACCTTGCCGTTGTGGAAGTCGGTCGCGTACAGACGGTCGCCGGCGATCGCGAGGCCCTTGAAGACCGCGCCGTCGCCCGACTTGTCCGCCACGACCTGAGCCGTCGTCCCGACTGACGGGTTCCAGCCGAGGAGCTTTCCCTCCTCGGTCGCGAACAGGAAGAGCGCCGGGCCGCTTCCGACGACGAAGCTCGAGCCGGTGTTCGAGACGGCGCCGGTGGGCGCGTTCGGAACCGAGACGACGAGCGGCCTCGGCGTGCCGTCCGCCGCGTAGAGCGTCGAGACGTCGGTCCCGTTGTCGGCGACCCACCACGGCGAGCCCGGCAGCGACGTGAGCCCCCAGGCGTTGACGAGGTGACTGTCGGTGTGGTCGGCCGGCAGGAAGCCGTCCGAGACGAGGTTGTGCTGGACGTAGGCGTTCTTCTCGGCCGCCGGCGTCGCGGCGGCCAGCACGGCGGCCGCGACGGCGAGCATCGCAGCGGCCGTCAGGATTCGTCTCACCCTCATTCCCCCTCCTCCAGACGGGTGCTCAAAGCGGGGAATACGCGCCGAGGGACGGATCGGATTGACCTGGGGGTAACATCAAGGCCGTGCTCGGTGAGGTCCTCACCGCGATCGTCACGCCCTTCGATCGCGACGGCGAGATCGATTTCGAGGCGTTCAGGCGCCTCGCGCTCCACCTCCTCGACCACGGCTCGGACGGGTTCGTCGTCGCGGGCACGACGGGCGAGGCGCCGACGCTCTCGGACGACGAGCGGCTCGAGCTCTTCCGCGTGGCCGTCGACACCGTCGGCGACCGCGGCACGGTCGTGGCCGGGACGGGCACGTACTCGACGGCGCACTCCGTCCATCTGACCGAGCAGGCGCACGAGCTCGACGTCGACGGCTTCCTCGTCGTGACGCCGTACTACAACAAGCCGCCGCCGCGCGGGATCGTCGAGCACTTCAAGGCGATCGCGACCGTGAGCGACAAGCCGATCGTCGTCTACAACATCCCCGCCCGCGTCGTCCTCAACATCGAGCCGGAGACGATGGCCGAGCTGGCGGAGATCCCGACGGTCACGGCCGTGAAGCAGGCGAACGCCGACCTCGACCAGGCGCGGCGGATCGTCGAGCTCGGCCTCGACCTGTACGCGGGCGACGACAACATCATCCAGCCGTTCCTGGAGCTCGGGGGCCTCGGCGGCGTCTGCGTCCACACGCACGTCGTCGGGCCGCAGGTGAAGGAGCAGGTTCGCGCCTGGCGGAGCGGCGACCACGAGCGGGCGAGGCGACTCGACGAGGAGCTCGGGCCGTCTTACGAGCTGCTGAAGGTCGCGCCGAACCCGATCGCGATCAAGGCGGCCCTCCACCTGCTCGGCCACGACGTCGGCGGCCACCGGCTGCCGCTCGTCGAGGCGACGCCCGAGGAGCGGGAGCGTATCCGCGACTGTCTCGAGCGGCTCGGCGTCCTGACGGCGACGCCGGCCTAGCCACCTACACTTCGCAGGTGGACACGACACGGATCATCCCCCTCGGCGGGCTGGGCGAGGTCGGGAAGAACATGACCGTCTTCGAGGCCGGCGGCGAGACGATCGTCGTCGACACCGGCCTCGCGTTCCCGCGCGACGAGCACCTCGGCGTCGACCTCGTCCTGCCGGACTTCGGCTACCTGCGCGACCGGCGCGTGCGGGCCGTCCTGCTGACGCACGGCCACGAGGACCACGTCGGCGCGCTGCCGTACGTGCTGCGGGAGCTCGACATCGACGAGGTGTGGGCGACGAGGCTGACGCTCGGGCTCGTGAAGTCGAAGCTCGACGAGCACGGTCTCCTGCGCGCGGCCGAGCTGCGGGAGGTCGATCCGGCCGGCGAGCCGCTCGAGCTCGGCCCGTTTCGCGCCGAGTTCGTGCGGATGGCGCACTCGATCCCCGACTCGGTGGCGATCGCGTTCGAGACGCCGGGCGGACGCATCGTGCACACCGGCGACTACAAGCTCGACCACACGCCGATCGACGGGCTGAAGACGGACGTCGGCCGGCTCGCCGAGCTCGGCAACCGCGGCGTCGACCTGCTCCTCGGCGACTCGACGAACGCGGAGCGGCCGGGTTTCACGCCGTCGGAGCGCGTGGTCGGCGAGGCCTTCCGGCAGATCATTCCGCAGCGGCACGGGCGCATCCTCGTCTCCTCGTTCGCCTCGAACGTGCACCGGATGCAGCAGGCGATCGACGTCGCGATCCAGGTCGGGCGCAAGGTCTGCATCGTCGGCCGCTCCATGCGCAAGAACGCGAACATCGCGCGCAACCTCGGCTACATGGAGGTGCCCGAGGGCGTGCTCGTACGGCCGATCGAGCTGGACGAGCTCGCGCCGCACGAGGTGCTGATCCTTTGCACCGGAAGCCAGGGCGAGCCGCTCTCGGCGCTGACGCGGATCGCCTACGACGACCATCCCGCGGTGCGGGTCGAGCGCGGCGACACCGTGATCATCTCAGCCAAGCCCGTGCCCGGGAACGAGCTCCGCGTCCACGACGCGATCAACCGGCTGGCGAAGTCCGGCGCCGAGGTGCTGCACCAGGAGATCGCGCCCGTCCACGTTTCCGGCCATGGCTGCGCGGAGGAGCTGCGGACGATCCTGTCGCTCTTGCGGCCCAGGGCCGTGATGCCGATCCACGGCGAGTTCCGGATGCTCGCTGCGCACGGGCAGCTCGCGCGCGACGCCGGGGTGCCCGCGAGCTCGATCGTCTTCGCCGAGAACGGCTCCGTCGTCGAGCTCGGCCCGGGCGGGGCGCGGATCGTGGACGAGGTCGAGTCGGGCGTGACCTTCGTGGACGGGCTCGGGGTGGGCGACGTGAAGGACGTGGCGCTGCGTGACCGCAGGCGTCTCTCCGAGGACGGCGTGCTGATCGTGATCACGACGCTCGCCTCGCAGAACGGCCGCTCGACGGCGCCGCCCGAGCTGATCGCCCGCGGTTTCACCGGGCCCGACGAGCTCCTCGCGGAGATGCGCGAAGAGGCGACGCGCGTCCTCGACGAGTGCCTCGCGGACGACATCAGCGAGATCAAGCTCCTCCAGGAGCACCTTCACGACGCGGTCGGCCAGCTCGTCTACGACCGCACCCGCCGGCGGCCGATGATCCTGCCGGTCATAGTGGAGGTATGACCACCCTTCGCGCCCGCGAGCCCGGATGGGCCGACGTGCTCGCCGACCACGCCGCCGAGGACGCCACGGCGCGGCGGCTGATCGCGCAGCTCGGCGCCTGCGAGGCGGCGGCGCTCGCGTTCTGCCGGCTGCTCGAGCGCTGGGCTCGCGGCGACGCGCACCCATCCACGCCGGGCGGGCGCCAGGCCGCGCTGCGACACGCGGCCGATCGTGTCGAGACGGCGCTCGCGGGCCTCGAGCGGCCGCTCGACCGCTACCTCCTCGAGCTGGAGCCGGAGCGTGCGGAGGGTCGCTCGTGGTACGGCGGCCCGGGGGCGGCGGAGCTGCTCGAGTGGGCGCCCGTGCTGACGCGCGCCGGGGTGCGGGTCTCGGCGGTTCGCGTCGCGCAGGCCTACCTCGAGCTGGCGGTGCTTGTCCGCGCGCTGGAAGGTCTTGCGGACGCGGCGCGGGTAGACGCGGCGCCGGATCGGTCGTCGCTCTGGGCAGGGCTCTTCGACCTGCGCGAGAACCTCGTCGAGCGGGCGGCTCAAGACCTCCGCGCGCTTGCCGCCTGAGCTAACCGTCGTCGGGTCGATCAACCTCGACCTGGTGGCGCGTGTGGAGCGCCTGCCGCGGCCGGGCGAGACGATCAGCGGCGCGACGCTCGACCGCTTTCCGGGTGGTAAGGGCGCGAACCAGGCGGTCGCCGCAGCCCGGCTCGGGGCCACCGTGAAGCTCGTGGGCGCGGTGGGTGACGACCCTTTCGCCGAAGAGGCGCTCGCCGGCTTGCGCGAGGCCGGCGTGGACACGATGCTCGAGGTCGCCGGCGCCACGGGGATCGCGCTGATCCTCCTCGACGAACGCGGCGAGAACCACATCGTCGTCGTCCCGGGGGCGAATGCCGAGTGGGCTCCGGCCGGGTTCCCCGGCGCGGTGCTCTGCCAGCTCGAGATTCCCGTCGAGAACGTGGAGCTCGCTGCGAACGAGGCCGACTTCTTCTGCCTGAACGCGGCACCGGCGAGGCCGATCCCGCCGTCGCTCGTGGAGCGGTGCGATCTCGTCGTCGTGAATCGCTACGAGCTCGAGGCGCTGCCGGCCGAGCCGCGACTGACGGCGCTCACGCTCGGCGCCGAGGGAGCGGTGCTGCTCGAGCGCGGGGTGGAGATCGCGCGCGCCGCGCCGCCGGCCGTGGAGGTCGTCGACGGAACCGCCGCCGGGGACGCGTTTACCGCGGCCCTCGTCGTCTCGCACCTCGAGGGCCGCGAATGGGACGAGGCGCTCCGGCGCGCCTGCGCCGCCGGGGCGCTCGCGGCCTCGCGCTTCGGCGCTCAACCGTCCCTTCCGACCGCGGCCGAGGTGGACGAGATACTCGCCGCATGACGCCCATCCCGATCCTCCTCGACTGCGACCCGGGCCACGACGACGCGATCGCGCTGCTGCTCGCGCTCGCGAGCCCGGAGGTCGAGCTGCGCGGCGTCACGACCGTCGCCGGGAACCAGACGCTCGAGAAGACGACGGCGAACGCGCTTCGCGTGCTCGAGCTCGTGGGCCGCGAGGACGTCGAGGTGGCCGCCGGGGCGGACCGGCCGCTCGTGCGGGAGCCGTTCGTCGCCGCCTACGTGCACGGCGAGACCGGCCTCGACGGGAGCGACCTGCGGCCGGCGCGCGGCGCGCCCGTCGCGCAGCACGCGGTCGACTTCCTCGCCGAGCGCGTCGCGGGCATCACGCTCGTCGCGACGGGGCCGCTGACGAACGTCGCGCTCCTGCTCGCGCGCCACCCCGAGGAGCGGCCGGAGCGGATCGTCCTCATGGGCGGCGCGATCGCCGAGGGCAACGTGACGCCCGCCGCGGAGTTCAACGTCTGGGCCGATCCCGAGGCGGCGAAGCGCGTCTTCGCGGGCGGCCTCGACCTGACGATGGTCGGCCTCGACGTCACGCACAAGGCGCTCGTCCGGGCAGAGCACAAGGAGCGGCTGCGCGCGGCCGGCCGGGTGGGGCGGACGGTGGCCGAGCTGCTCGACTTCTACGACCGCTTTCACCGCGAGGTGTACGGCTTCGACGGCTCGCCGATCCACGACGCGGTCGCGCTCGCGTACGCGTTTCGTCCCGACCTCCTCGAGACGCGCGAGTTGAACGTCGAGGTCGACACGACGTCCGATCTCTGCCGCGGCCGAACCGTCGTCGACGTCTGGCGCCGCACGGGCCGCGAAGCCAACGCCCGCGTCGCCGTCGGTATCAACTCGTCTGCGTTCGTGGAGCTGCTCGTCGAGCGGATCGGCTCGCTCTAGCGTCGCGGGGGTCGGCCTCTCTCGCCCACGCTCGTGTCGGGGAACGGCGGTCTCGGCGCTGCAGGCGGGCACGGCTTCGGCTTCTTCTTGATCAGCTTGCCAAGATCCATAGCCAGACGACGAGCTCGCATCCGAGGCAGACGCTAGCAACGGCGAACGTCGCGTCCAAGGCGCGCAATTGACGCGCGTTCGCGTCGAAGTTCCGGCCGTTGTAGAACGCGATCGCCCGCCGGTACGCGCCGAGCGAGACCGGCTGCTCACGGTTCAGGTACGTGCGGACGAGGAGATCCGGGTGGTGAGCCAAGGCCGTGTTCGTTCTTGGCGTCACCACGAAGAGCGTGAGCAAGACCACGCTCACGAAGAGTCCGATCGCGACCCAGCTTGCAGGATCCAGTCGTCCGTGCGTGCCCGGCCGTGTCGCACCGGCAAGGCCGCCGAGCACGGCCGTCGCCACGCTCGCGCCGGCAACCAGCGCTCCCGCTCGGGTCCGGAGCGCGTCGATGACGCGCGCCTGCTCGTCGAGCGCGCGGAACGACTGGTCGTAGATCGCGGCTTCGACCGCGGCGAGGTCGGTCATGCGGCGATTCTGGTGCCGCACCTCGTGCCCGTCTCGTGCGGAACGGAGGAAGACACGCAAGCGGCACGAAATCGGCGCACATGGCCCGCCGGAAGAAGCGGACCGGTCGCCTGCGTCCGAAGACGCCGGCCCGGATCAAGAAGAAGCGAGCGCGGAGGGCACGCGGGCAGCAGCATCCCGAGCTCGGCGGGCTCCTCCTCGTCGCGTTCGGGATCTTCCTCGCGAGCGTCCTCTACGTCGGCTGGAGCGGCGGCGTCGTCGGCGGCGCGCTCGCCGACGGCGTGCGCGGCGCGATCGGCGGCGCGGCCTACGTCGCTCCGCTCGCCTGCCTCGCGCTCGGCGGGCTCATGGTCACCCGCAGCGAGCTCGTCGACCTGCGCCCGTTCCGCACCGGCCTCCTCGTCCTCACGGTCGGGCTCGAGCTCGCGCTCGGCCGCGCGCACGGCGGCCTCGCCGGCCGCGTCCTCGAGAGCGTCTTCGGGACGCTCCTCGGCGGGACGGGCTCGACGATCCTCGGCGCGACGGCCCTCGCCATAGGCGCCCTCCTCCTGAGCGGCGCGTCGGCCGGCGCGCTGCTCCGCCGCTCCGGCCACGTCGTGAAGCGTGCGGCCCGGCGAACCACCACACGGCCGAGGCCCGTCGTCGCCGCGCCGCCGCCCGCGCCGTCCCTGCCCGCCACGCCGCCCGTCGACGCCGTCCACGACTTCCCCGACGTCGTGGGGGAGACGCTTGAGCCGCCGCCCCTCCTCGTCGAGGAGCCGGAGGCCGAGACGCTGTTCGGCACGCCGGTCGAGGCCCACACGGAGTACCGGCTCCCCGATCGCGGCGTCCTCCGCCGCTCGCCCGCGGCGACGCCTGCTTCCGCCGAGGCCGGTGCGCGCATCGCCGACGCGCTCGTCCAGACGCTCGCGCACTTCGGCGTCGAGGCGAAGATCAGCGGCCAGATCGCCGGCCCGCGCGTCACGCGCTACGAGCTCCAGCTCGCGCCGGGCACGAAGGTCTCGAAGGTCGCCGCGCTGAAGGACGACCTCTCGTACGCCCTCGCGACGACCGAGATCCGCATCCTCGCGCCGATCCCCGGCAAGCAGGCGGTCGGCGTCGAGCTCCCGAACCTGAGCCCGAACATCGTCACCCTCGGCGACATCTTCGACGACCTGCCGCAGGCGGCCAGCCCGCTCTCGGTGTGGCTCGGCAAGGACATCTCCGGCAGCGCGGTCTGGACCGACCTCGCCCGCATGCCGCATGTCCTCATCGCCGGCACGACGGGCTCGGGCAAGTCGGGCTGCATCAACGCGATCCTCACGTCGATCCTCCTGCGCGCCACCCCTGACGAGGTGCGGATGATCCTCATCGACCCGAAGCGGATCGAGCTCGGCTTCTACGAGGCGATCCCACACCTCCTGACACCGGTGGTGTCGAGCCCGAAGGGCGCGGCCGCCGTGCTCGCGAACGTCGTGGGGGAGATGGAGCGCCGCTACGAGCGGCTCTCGGCCGTGCGGGCGCGGAACCTGCCGGAGGCGAACCGCGCCTTCCGCTCGCGCGGCGAGGACCCGCTGCCGTACCTCCTCGTCGTCATCGACGAGCTCGCCGACCTGATGATGATCTCGCCGCAGGAGGTCGAGGACGCCGTCATCCGCCTGGCCCAGAAGTCGCGCGCGGTCGGGATCCACCTCGTGCTCGCGACCCAGCGGCCGTCCGTCGACGTGATCACCGGGATGATCAAGGCGAACGTGCCGTCGCGGATCGCGTTCGCCGTCTCGAGCCAGACCGACTCCCGCGTCATCCTCGACCAGGCGGGGGCCGAGAGCCTCCTCGGTCAGGGCGACATGCTCTTCAAGCCGCTCGGAACCTCGCGTCTCCAGCGCGTCCAGGGGGCCTACGTGACCGAGGAGGAGATCGCGCTCGTCGTCGAGCAGTGCAAGAGCCAGCGCGAGCAGGAGCTCGACGAGTCGCTGCTCGAGCTGCCCGAGGCCTTCGCCGAGGGCGCGGACGACGACGCCGACGGCGACTTCGACCCGGACGAGGATCCGCTCCTCGACAAGGCAATCGAGGTCGTCGTGCAGACGCAGACCGCCTCGGTGTCGCTCCTCCAGCGGCGCCTCCGCGTCGGCTACACGCGGGCGGGAAGGCTGGTCGACATGCTCGAGCGGCGCGGGATCATCTCCGGGTACGAGGGCTCGAAGCCGCGCCGCGTGCTCGTCGGCGAGGCCGACCTCGACCGCGTGCGCGTTACGGCGACGTAAAGCCGGCACTCGATTCGCCAACCGGATCGCGTTAGCATCGTCTCGGTTTACGCCGTGCGGCGTCGAAGTGCGGCGTCGAATACTCAAGGAGGGCATGTGACCGGAAAACGATTCCTGCTGCGAGCCGTCGCGCTGCTGGCGCTCGCGGCGCTCGTGGCGGCGGCAGGCGCAGCGGCGCGCACAGGGCGCGCCGGCGGGCCGGCCGCCAAGCAGGCGACGGTGAAGGTGGCGCTCGTCACCGACATCGGCGGGCTCAACGACCGCGGCTTCAACCACCTCTCGTACGTCGGGCTCCAGCAGGCGCAGAAGAAGCTGAAGATCAACGGCCGCGTCTTCATCACCCAGACTGCGAACGACCGGACGCCGAACCTGCGGTCGGCGGCTCAGCAGGGCTACGGGCTGGTCATCCCCGTTGGCGTCCTGTTCGAGTTCGGGCCGCTCGACGACGTCGCACCGGCGTTCCCGAACACGAAGTTCGCGGGTGTCGACGTGCAGTGGTCGGGGCTCACGAAGAAGCCGGCGAACGTCCGCGGGATTCAGTTCAAGGAGCAGGAGGCCGGCTACCTCGTCGGCTACATCGCGGGCCTCGTGATCAAGCGGCACCCGTACAAGGGCAAGCAGGTCGTGAGCGGTGTCGGCGCCAACAAGGTCCCGGCGATCGTCCGCTACCTGGCCGGCTTCCAGGCGGGCGCGAAGAAGGCCGATCCGAAGGCGACGGTGCTGATCAACTACGCGAACGACCCGACCTTCGCCGACCAGGCGAAGTGCAAGGAGACGACGCTGAACCAGATCCAGCGCGGATCCGGCATCGCCTTCGAGGCGGCCGGCGCCTGCGGGCTCGGCGGGCTCGACGCGGCCAAGCAGCAGGGCGCGTGGGGGATCGGCGTGGACGCCGACCAGGGCTTCCTCGGAAAGCACATCCTGACGAGCGCGCTGAAGAACGTCTCCCTGTCGGTCTACCAGGCGATCGCCGCCTACAAGGCGAACCCGTCCGGGTTCAAGGGCGGCTTCGACAAGACCTACAGCGTCAAGAACAACGGCGTCGGCTACGGCAAGCTGAGCACGAAGCTGTCGAAGGCCGACCGCGCGTTCATCACGAAGAAGGTCGCGGTCGTCAAGAAGCAGATCGCATCCGGCAAGATCAAGCCGCCGTCGCAGTAGCGGCGAAGCTGGTTCCTAGGGGGCGGGTCGTGCTCGCCCCCTAGGATTCGCAGTCGATGGCCGAAGAGCCTCCCGCCCTCGAGCTCAGGGGGATCACGAAGCGGTTCCCCGGCGTCCTCGCCAACGACCACGTCGACTTCGACCTGCGCCGGCGCGAGGTGCACGCGCTGCTCGGCGAGAACGGGGCGGGCAAGTCGACGCTCATGAACATCCTCTACGGCCTCTACCACCCGGACGAGGGCGAGATCCTGATGCGGGGCAAGCGCGTCGCGCTCGGCTCGCCGAAGGACGCGATCGCGCAGGGGATCGGCATGGTGCACCAGCACTTCATGCTCATCCCGGTCATGACCGTGGCGGAGAACATCGTGCTCGCCAGCGAGCCGACGACCGGCGGCGTCTTCCTCGACTACGACGCCGCGACGAAGCGGGTGGCCGACATGGCCCGGACGTTCAAGTTCGCGATCGACCCGCACGCGCGCGTCGAGAACATCAGCGTGGGCCAGCAGCAGCGGGTGGAGATCCTGAAGGCCCTCTATCGGAATGCCGACATCCTCATCCTCGACGAGCCCACCGCCGTCCTGACGCCGCAGGAGGCGCACGAGCTCTTCGAGATCCTGAACAACCTGAGGGGCGAGGGGCTGTCGATCATCTTCATCAGCCACAAGCTGAACGAGGTGCTCGAGATCGCCGACCGGATCACCGTCCTGCGGCGCGGCAAGAGGATCGACACATTGCCGCGCGAGGGAGCGACCGAGACCGAGCTCGCCCGCCTGATGGTGGGCCGCGAGGTGCTCCTGCGCGTCGACAAGGCGCCGGCGAACCCGGCCGAGCCGCTGCTCGCGGTCGAGGATCTCCACGTCCTCGACGACCGGGGGCTCGAAGCCGTCCGGGGCGTCTCGTTCGAGGTACGCGCGGGCGAGATCGTCGGCCTCGCCGGCGTGGACGGGAACGGGCAGACGGAGCTGATCGACGCCCTGGCCGGCCTCCGCCACCCGCTGTCGGGCCGGGTCGTCCTCGGCGGCGAGGACGTCACGCGGGCGGACGCTCGCGACATCCTCGATCGCGGCCTCGGCCACATCCCCGAGGACCGCCAGCGCCGCGGCCTCGTCCTCGACTTCACGCTGGCCGAGAACCTGGGCCTGCACGACTACCGCAAGCAGCCCAACTCGCGCTTCGGGTGGCTCTTCCCGAACCGGCTCGTGCGCTGGGCGCGGCGCCTGCTGGAGCAGTTCGACGTCCGCGGCGGCGGGCCGCAGACCCGCGCCGCAGCGCTCTCGGGCGGCAACCAGCAGAAGGTCGTGCTCGCCCGCGAGATCGCCCGAGAGCCGAGCGTGCTCCTCGCCGCGCAGCCGACCCGCGGCCTCGACGTGGGCGCGATCGAGTTCGTGCACCGCCGGCTCGTCGAGGCACGGGACGGCGGCAAGGGCGTGCTCCTCGTCTCGCTGGAGCTCGACGAGGTCCTCTCGCTCTCCGACCGCATCCTCGTCGTTTACGAGGGCCGCATCGTGCGCGAGTATCCGCCCGACGTGACCGAGGAGGAGCTCGGCATCGCGATGACGGGCGGCCACCGCGAGGAGGTGCCGGCCTGACCGACGCGCCGCATCCGCCGCCGAAGCCGGCCGACGCGATCCCGAGCGTCGCGGCGCGGCTCGCCTTCTACCAGCGCGCGAGCGGCATCGTCACGCCGATCCTGACCGCCGCCGTCGCGTTCTTCATCGGCGGCCTCGTCGTCCTCGTCACGACGCACAAGAACCCGCTCAACACCTACCGGCAGATCTTCAACGGCACCGGCCTGAACTGGCTCTTCCCGTGGGTGCACGGCAGCCAGCCGGGCGGCGAGCGCTTCAACGCCGCCCTGAACCTGCAGCAGACGCTCATCCTGACGGTGACGCTCGTCCTGACCGGGCTCGCGGTCGCATTCGCCTTCCGTTGCGGCCTCTTCAACATCGGCGGCCAGGGCCAGTACATCGTCGGCAGCCTCGTCGGCGTGCAGATGGGCGTCTGGTTCGCCTCCATGTCGCCGGTGCCGCACGTGCTCCTCGCGGTCGCCGCCGCGTCGTTCGCCGGCGCCGTGTGGGGTGGCATCGCCGGGTTCCTGCGCGCGACCGTGGGGGCCCACGAGGTGATCACGACGATCATGCTCAACTGGACGGCGCTCTGGATCGGGAGCTATCTCGTCGGATTCGGCGGCCCGCTCCAGGACCCGAAGGCCGGCGCGGTGCCGGTCACGAAGGAGGTGTCGCAGGGCGCCAAGCTGCACGTCTTCTGGGGAAGCGCGGTGCTCCAGGGCCTCCACATCGGATTCTTCGTCGCCCTCGCCGCGCTCGTCGTCTACTGGCTCGTCCTGAGCCGGACGACGCTCGGCTTCGAGGTGCGCGCCGTCGGCTTCAACGCCGAGGCGGCCCGCTACGGCGGCATCAGCGTGGCCCGCAACTACTTCGTCGCCATGGCGATCTCCGGTCTCTTCGCCGGGCTCGCCGGCGCCCTCGACGTCCTCGGCTGGCAGTTCCGGCTCGACCTCACCGGGATCCAGATCGCTTCCCAGATCGCCTTCATGGGGATCGCCGTCGCCCTGCTCGGCCGCAACACGCCGATCGGCGTCTTCCTGGCCGCCGTCCTCTTCGCCGCGTTGATCAACGGGACCTCGACGCGCAACCTCGACCCGTCCGTCTTCAGGCCGGAGCTGGCCGGAAACCTCACGCGCATCATCCAGGGCCTCGTCGTGCTCTTCGTCGGCGCCGACCTGCTGATCATCTACCTGTGGCAGCTGCGCCGGAAGCTGCGCCTCGGGCGTACGAAGGCGCTGCCGCAGGAGGTGCCCCAGGCGTGATCGCGAGGGCCGACACCGTCCTCGAGCTCGGCCGCGCGCGGATCGCGAGCCCGCGGGCCGCGGCCGTCCTCGGGATCTTCCTGGGCCTCTTCGCCTTCTGGCTCGCGCTCCCGCCCGTCGCGGCGCGGTCGGTCGTCGTTCCGGTCGTCGTCGGCGTCGTGGCCGTCGCCGTCGGCGTGTGGGTCGTGAGCCGCGGCGACCTGCGGCCGGGGTGGGGCGCCGTCGCCGCGGGAATCGTCGGCATCCTCGGCGGCGCCTTCGCCACGCGCGCCGCAACGTCCCATCTCGACGCCGTCATCACCTGGTCGGCGCTCGTGGCGGCGACGCTCCGGTTCGCGACGCCGCTCACGTTCGCCGCCATCGGCGGGATGTTCTCGGAGCGAAGCGGGGTCGTGAACATCGGTCTCGAGGGGATGATGCTGATGGGCGCGTTCTTCGGCGCCTGGGGCGCCGACGTGACGAACAGCTGGATCGGTGGAGTGTTGATCGGGATGGGCTTCGGAGCCGCGCTGGCCCTCGTGCACGCCATCTTCTCGATCCACCTGCGCGCCGACCAGATCGTGAGCGGCACGGCCGTGAACTTCCTCGCGCTCGGGATCACCGGCTACTTCTTCGTCGACATCTACGGCAACAACGGCACGCCGGACAACCTGGCGGGCATCCCCGACGTGCACCTGAGCTTCCTGGGGCACGTCCCTCCGCACGGGCTCGGCTCTTTCCTCGGCGACTCGTTCGGCCAGCTCAACTTCATGGTCTGGCTCAGCCTGGCCCTGCTCGTCCTCTCGTACGTCGTCATGTTCAAGACGCCGCTCGGCCTCCGCATCCGGTCGGTCGGCGAGCACCCGCGCGCGGCAGACACGGTGGGCGTCTCGGTCTACGGGATCCGCTACGCGTGCGTGACCGCCTC
>Ga0209577_10004246_pt1 | contig 13457 bp, 11 predicted proteins | sample GraSoiAngelo_109_FD_185874 | JGI IMG/M metagenome (GOLD analysis project Ga0209577, IMG submission 185874) | Grasslands soil microbial communities from the Angelo Coastal Reserve, California, USA - 14_0903_12_20cm (SPAdes) (version 2) | ecosystem: Environmental > Terrestrial > Soil > Grasslands... | reverse complement strand
CGCGATCGTGTTGCCGGGCGGTTTCGCTTACGGCGATTATCTCCGCTGCGGCGCGATCGCTCGTTTCTCACCGATCATGAAGGCGGTGATCAGCGATGCGCGCGCGGGCAAGCTTGTGCTCGGCACTTGCAACGGTTTCCAAGTTTTATGCGAAGCGGGCCTGCTTCCGGGCGCGCTGGTGCGCAATCGTTCGCTTCGGTTTGTTTGCGAATTGGTGACCCTGCGGGTTGAAGTTCCCGATTCGGCTTTCACCCACGGTTGTCCCGAAGGGACGCTGCTTCGAATGCCGATCGCGCACGGAGAAGGATGCTATTTTGCCGATGAGAAAACGCTGCATGAGCTGAACCATGAGCGGCGAGTGATTATGCGCTACGCGAACGATCAAGGAGAAATCGTTCCGGAGGCGAATCCGAATGGTTCAATCGAAAATATCGCCGGCATTTGTAATCGCGAAGGGAACGTGTTCGGTTTAATGCCGCATCCAGATCGAGCTTGCGACGCTCGGATCGGAAGCACCGACGGCAGAAAGATTTTCGAGTCGATGATGCAAACCATCGTCGCCCAACACGTGCGTGCGGCATAAGGCCGGCATGGCAAGCAGCGCGAACTTTTTCTGACGGGTATCGGCCTCTCTGCCGAACCTCGATTTCGCCCAGAAACCGGGGCATTGCCGGGTCCATGAATCAGGGCTCTGTCTGTCAGGTAATCTGACAGAAGTGTAAACGAAAGTTACACGATTTTGGAAGCCTACGGAGGCTCTCCCTGGGTAAATCGCGGTGGCACCTGCGTTGCTAAAGATCTCTGGCAACAACCAACCTTACCAACATGCTCCTCGAAAAAACATTCCATATGAGCCAGCCACTGGACGAATCCAAGGCTCGGCTGACCAGCATTCAATCCTATAAACGGCAGTTCCTGATGGTGACCAAGGCGATGGTGACCTCATCAAAAACGGTGGACTTCAGTTTTCGCGGTCCGCTCGGTTTTGAAGCGCGCACAACGTTGTTGGCCGTCGATTCAGAGTCGGCCGACCAATTCACATTCGAATCCGCCGGCGGAAATATCCAAGTAATCGGCTTGGTCGATTTCACACAAATCCGACCGAACTGCACGGAAATCACACTGGCCATCCATTACAAAATAAAGAATCGTTTGTTCGCGTGGCTCGACCGTCACCTGAAGTTCGTCGACACGTTTGTAAACGCCGAACTCCGCAGCATCCGCGCGCATTTCGAAGGAATCGCAACTCCGTACGTCGAGCGGATGCCGATTCTTCCTTTGTTCGAGTCAGCTGCGGCCGCATAAATTTCCCAAAGCATAAGTCCAATGAAAGCACGGAGCTTCGGCTCCGTGCTTTTTTTATTTGATTCGGACCGCGTGGGTCTTGTCGAGCCGCAGGATTTGTCCAGACCGCAAAGATATCTTCGTCTTCGGATCGATAATCTTTTCGCCATCCAATTGCACGCTGCCCTGTTTGATCAACCGGCTGGCCTCCGCGCGGGATTTATTTACGCTGAAGCATTGTGAATACACAGCAACGACAATTGCGACGAGCTCGTCTGATGTCGCGGAAAAGTTTAGCAAATCTGCTTCTTCGAGGCGCTTTTCACTAAATCGTGCGTTCCATTCATCCAACGTTTTCTTTGCGATTTCGGGCGAGTGATAAGTCTGCACGATTTCGAACGCGAGTTGTTTCTTTGCTTCAAATGGGTTGTCCCCTTTCGGCAACTCGCGTCCGAGCAAAAGCAAATAATACCGCGCCATCAATTCGTCCGAAATGCTCATCAACTTTCCAAACATGTCGGTAGCCGGCTCGCTGACGCCGACGAAATTGCCCAAGCTTTTGCTCATTTTCTTTGAACCGTCGAGGCCTTCCAGGATCGGCAATAGAAAAACGACTTGCTGCGGCATCCCCTGCTCTTTTTGAAAATCCCGACCGACCAAAATGTTGAAGAGCTGATCGGTGCCGCCGAGTTCCACGTCCGCTTTCACCATCACCGAATCCCAGCCTTGCATGATCGGGTATTGAATTTCGTGAGCATGGATCGCGTGTTGATTGTCGATCCGCCCGCGGAAATCTTCGCGCTGCAACATTTGTTGGAGCGTGACGCGACTATTCAATCGAATCACATCTTCGTACGACATCGTGCGAAACCAATCCCCGTTGCAAACCGTTTCGGTTTTTGCCGGATCAAGGATCTTGAATGCTTGCTCGCGATACGTTTCGGCATTTGCGAGGACCTCTTTGTGGGTCAGATGCGGACGGGTCGCAGATCGTCCACTCGGGTCGCCGATCATGCCGGTAAAATCCCCGATGATTAAGACTGCCTGGTGTCCGAAATCCTGAAACTGGCGCAGCTTGCGCAAAACAACGGTGTGGCCGAGATGAATATCGGCGCTCGTCGGATCAACTCCGAGTTTGACCCGCAATGGACGACCCAACGCGAGTTTTTCGCGCAACTCCGCTTCGCTGATAATCTGCGCTGCTCCTTGCTTCAATAAGGTCAACGCTTCATTCGGCTGCATGAGCGAAATTGTAGCGGCGCAGCCCCAATCGGCAAAGACTTACAATTAGCGCGTTATTTATTCTTGTTCAGCAATTCGCGCACTTCATCAATGGAGAGAGGCCGATTACGGCGAGAAAGCGACTTCTGGCTTTTTCCTTCTTCGCGAAATGAGCGATCCTCGGGGTATGCTCGACCGGTGACGATTTTGCCCGCATCATGCACATCGCGAACGTCGCGCGCCGGCGAAGTGGGAAAATTAACGGATCCATTCGCTTTCTTCTGCAATAGAGCCGCATCCCCGCTCTCAGAATGAAATGCAGGCGATGAATGTTTCGTGGTAGATACGACGCGCAGGTCTTGGAAAGATTTTTCAGTCGGATTCGGTTGCAAATAAAATGTGCCAACGGTGCCGCCCTTGGTCGCGACGGTAGAATTCACCGCAAATTTTTTACTTTGAGCGTTGTTTTTCAGCTCCATGTTCGGCCGAAGCAAGCGATCGACGAGCGAAGGCTCCTGCGTTTGCGCCCAACTCGCACTCGCAGACAAAACGACCAGACAAATTATCGTGAAACCGCGCACGGCGTCCAAGCTGGCGACGTTGTCGCTAAGTTGTAAAGCAAATTATCGGACTGCAAACGCTGAGCCCCCAATAGTCGATCTTGCGATTGCTTGCGTGCCGTAGCCTTGGCGAAGGCGGGTGGATTTTTCACGGACCGACCGCTGCGCGCAAATTAGCTGCGCCTGCTGGCGCGGGAACACGGCCATGAAGGATATCGAAAGCGGAAACTGGACGCCCATAGTAGCGCTCATTGGCGCCCTTCCTTGTGCCGATCACAGCGCCTTCCAATGAAACCCCTGCAAACAAGCCTTTCGATTTGCTGTAAGTATAAATTGCCGCTCGCGGCGTCACATCCGCTTCAGCCGAGCGGCCGATTGGGCCGGCCGCAACGCTTGCGTCAGCGCCGAGCGTGACATTTCCGCCTTTCGAAAACGCGCGGACGGCGCGCTCGTTGTTGAGGACAAAAACAAACTCCGTCACTTCCGCGCCAATTTGGATTCCCCACCCAGCGCCGCCAGTTCCGATAAACGAAGGACCAGACCAGCTGCGTCCGGCTCGCGCGATCACCACGCCTTCGCCCGCTTTTCCACTGAAGATAAAGCCGGCTTTGACCACGCTGATAATCGCGAGCCCATGCGCGTGTCTCAGAATCCGCGGCGGAATTCCTTTTTCCGGTATGTGCCTGAACTCGCGCACAGTAACGGCTGAGCGATCGACGATGTCCTGTTCGGTCGCTTTCGCCGCGATTAGTGATAAAGAAAAGATTGTTGCGATGAAGAATAACTTTTTCATGGGTCTATCGGTACTTCGCTCGCCTGAATGGCTTTGGACGTATTGAGATGTCGATCTTATCCCTCGATGAACAGCCTGCCGATACCGTCGGATGAAACTTTCATGCGCGAAGCGTTGCGTCTGGCAAAAAAAGCGCGTGAAGCCGATGAGGTCCCGGTAGGTGCGATTGTTGTGCGCGAAAATCAAATCATCGCGCGCGGCTACAATCAGGTCGAGCTACTCAAAGACGCGACTGCCCACGCCGAAATGCTCGCACTGACCGCGGCGGAAGCAGCTGTCGGCGATTGGCGCCTGACCGAGTGCGATCTTTACATCACCAAAGAACCGTGCCCGATGTGCGCGGCTCAAAGACGCGACTGCCCACGCCGAAATGCTCGCACTGACCGCGGTGGAAGCAGCTGTCGGCGATTGGCGCCTGACCGAGTGCGATCTTTACATCACCAAAGAACCGTGCCCGATGTGCGCGGGGGCAATTGTGCATACGCGGATCCGTCGCGTGATCTTCGGTTGCGCTGATGTGCGCGCGGGAGCAGCCGGCACAGTAATAAATCTGCTCCAGCACAATTCACTCAACCACCAATGCCAAATCACGGCCGGCATTTTAGAAAACGAATGCGCGGCGATTCTTCAAGATTTTTTCCGGAAACGCCGCGCCGGACAAGAAAAGATCGACATCGAATGAGTGGCTGCCTCGCTAGGACTCGAACCTAGACAAAGAGATCCAGAATCTCTCGTGCTACCATTACACTACGAGGCAAAGAAGCGGCGCGGGGACAAGCTGTCTGAACCATCTTGTCGACGGCTTCATCATCGTGGGTCGGATCGTGATGAAAGAGAATCAACTTGCGGACCGCCGCATCGAGCGCCAGCGAGATCGCGGTGCTGAGCGAGCCGTGCCCCCATCCGACGTGAGACTGGTATTCTTCATCGGTGTATTGAGCGTCGAGAATGAGAATGTCTGAGCCATGAAGAAATTTAACGAGCTCCGCGCGCTCTTCGTTCGCGCGTTTTCGCGTTTGCTCCGGGCTCAACAGATGTGATTTCGCGGAATGCAGCTTGAACGCGTCGTACGGTTCATGGTCGGGCAGAAACGCGATTGAACCTTTGCTGGTGAAAAGTCGGTAACCAACGCAGATGCCGGGGTGATTCATGTGTTTCGCGCGAACGCGGACGTCGCCGATCTTGAAATCCATCGAGTCGAGCTGCTGGATTTTGACCTTGCCGGGGAGATCGTAAAGCGCGACGGGGAAAAACGGGACAGCCATTTGGCCCTTGAGAATTTCCTGCAGTCCATCATCAGCGCCGTCGTAGCCGAAAACCTGGATCTGATTTTTGTCATTGTACGACGGAACAAAAAAGGGGAACCCTTGAATGTGATCCCAGTGAACGTGCGTGATCAATAAAGTGAGATTAATCGCGCGAGATCCGAACTCATTCTCGAGCGCCAAGCCCAATTCACGGATGCCCGAGCCGGCATCGAGGACAATGAGTTGGCCGTCAGCCCGGACTTCGACGCAAGTCGTATTACCGCCGTAGCGGACTGTAGCCGCCCCCGGTACTGGAATTGAACCGCGGACGCCCCAAAATTTTAAACGGGTAGACGATCCCGATGCCGCCGACATAAATGACCGGCACCGAATCTGTCAGGTAACCGCCATAAAACCAAGAGTTTTCGCAGGACGCCGTACGGCTCGCGGGCTAATCAAACATTCAAAACAAAGCCGCCCCGAAAAACTTCGGGGCGGCCTAAGGGAAACAGCAATTCGTTTTTAAGCGCGCTGGCGACGAACGAGCGTCGAAATCAGAGCTGCCGCGCAGACACCGATGATTGGCAGCAAAGCCGAAGGCTCTGGCACCGGGACCGCGACCGTTCCAATGTTGCTGACTTTTGTTCCGGCGTTCGGTCCGCTGTTGCGAGTGGCCTGAGCGGTGAACTGGCCGTCTCTGAGCTGGTCGGTGCTTGTGACCACCGTAAACATTCCAAGCGCTGGCCGTCTCTGAGCTGGTCGGTGCTTGTGACCACCGTAAACATTCCAAGCGCGGCCGAGCCAGGAATTGCGGCCCCGCCGTAGGTCCAGGTCAGGTTCCAAAGACTTGCATTATCGGTCGGGCTGGTGAGCGGCGCTGTCGGTCCGAGAAGAGCCGTCGAAAAGGTCCACCCGCTGGGCTGCGTCGTGGTCGTCGGCATGATCGAACTGAAATCGTAAATGGTGAAGAAATCGCCGGTGTTGACGGTTTGATCGACAGTCACGTTGGCTGAATAATTCCAGGTGAAATTCGGCGACGAGCCGGTGACCGAATCCAAAGTCGGAATAATATCAGCGCGCGCGATCAAGATTCCGGATGCCAACAATGCCAACCCTAAAACAAATGCCTTTTTCATATCTTTGCGGAGTTTCGAATGGCGATTCTGGCAGAAAATGGGTGCTCCTGTCAATTCCAATTTTACCCCTGAGCGACGCCTTGCCTCGGCGGGTGATGCGCTCGCGGCGCAAGATAAATGGAACGAGGCCGCTGTTCAGTACCGGGTGGCTCTCGAGCTCGATCCCTCGAATTATCGCGGCTTGGCCGGCGCAGCGCGGCTCGCAACCAAAGCCGATCGACCGGAAGCGCTCGAGTTGTGGCAACGAGTGATGCAACTCTCAAAATGCACGGTGCGCGACCGCCAGGATTATGCGGACTATCTGATCCAAACCCACAGGCTCAATCTCGCCCAAAAGATAATTGATCCCTTGCTGAAAAAAGATCCGGACACTCGAACGCTCCAACTGGCCACAGGTTACTCCAGAAAAATGGGCGACACGGCCAAAGCATTGGAATTTGCGCGACTGGCGAGCAAGCGCGCACCGGATGACGACGCGGCGCGTTTTCAATTGGCCGAACTTCTCGCCCAATCGATGGAGCCGGCTGATCAAACTGAAGCGCGCAAAATTCTGTGGGAGCTTGCAGCCAAGTCCAGCGTTTACAAAAAATCCGCGGTCGAAGCGCTCGGGACCGCGCCTGAACTCACGACCGACGAACGAAATCGTCTTCTCCAAGAACTCGAGACGCTAACTCCTAAGAACATCAAAGACGACTTGCTGGCCGCCGATCTGCGATTTCAAACGCATCCCGACGACGCGCCGCGAATTTATCAGGAGGAAATCGCGCGATGGGCCAAGGGCCAGACATCGGAACTTGTCGATCTTGCGCGATGGCTGAACGCTCATCAACAAGCCGAGCTCGTGCTTTCGAATGTTCCGATCGAGCGCGCGGTGCAGGACAATCAGCTTTTGCTTTCACGCCTCGATGCGCTGGCCACGCTCCAACGTTGGAACGATATCGACGACGTTCTCAGCCGCAGCGATGTCACCCTTGATCCGTCCGTCATCGAAAGTTTTCACGCACGCACCGCGCAGGAACGCAACGCCGCTCTCGATGCCGAAGTGCATTGGAGCCACGCGATCTCATTGGCGGGGACCGATCCGTACAAATTGCGTTTCGTTGCCAATTTCGCGGAGCAAAGTCACGCCACCGCCGCCGCCTTGAAAGCCTACGACCAACTCGCACGTTTTCCCGAGCACGCCGACTTCGCTTATCTCGGGATAGAACGCGTCAGTCAAAAAAGCGGCGAAACAACGACACAACGCACCGCGATGGCAAAAATCGTGGCGCGTTCTCCTGACGATCCGAACGCCGCAGATCAACTCGCTTATCTGAATCTGTTACTCAACGAAGACGTCGACAAAAATTTCGCGATCGCGAAAAAACTGACGGAGCAATATCCAAATCGATTGGCCTTCCGCGTGACTACCGCGCTCGGCTATCTTCGCCGGCACGACGGAGCTTCCGCGCTTGCGCAATTCAAAGCGCCCGCGCCGATCGATTGGAAAAAGACTTTGCCTTCCTGGCGCGCCGTTTATGCCGCCGCACTTCTGGCGGGCGATCGAAACGACGAAGCGCGAGAGATCATCAAGACGATTCCGCGCGATCGTTTAAAGTCTCAGGAGCGCGAATTGATCGAAGCTGAGGAAGCGAAGTAGCGGGACGGAATCAGAGCAAGCTGACCCCGAAAGGCGCCGGACCTTTTTTCCAACGCAATTCAGGATGCAAATTAATTTCCTCCGCGGGAACATCGAACCCGACCGAGCGCAACAAATAGGAAACGCCTTCGCGGCTCTCCATCGTTTCTTTCAAGCTGCGCGCGAAGAGTTCCACATATTCTTTGTAAGAATCGAGCGTCAGTTTGCCCTGCGCGAAATGCTCGGCCAACGCGTCGTCGTGATAGTCGATTAGATCGACAAGAGCGCGCCGGAGTTCCATTCGCACTTTGGGATCGATGACGACCTTAAATGGCGTCGCACTCGGATCCGCTTTGGCCAGAGTTCGCGTCTTATGTTGCTCCGGCCTGACAATTTGGAAATCGTGGCTCTCGTCCATGGTCGATTGTCGATCTTGTAACAGATCGACGAGAGCTTGGCGCGCTAAATTTTTCGAGCGAGGAGCGTTTAAAAGAAAATCGGAATGATCAAGATCGCGACGATGTTGACCACCTTGATCATCGGATTGATCGCCGGGCCCGCCGTGTCTTTGTAAGGATCGCCAACGGTGTCGCCGGTCACGGACGCTGCGTGCGCAAAGGAACCTTTTCCTCCGAGATTTCCTTCTTCGATAAATTTTTTGGCGTTGTCCCAAGCGCCTCCGCCGGAAGTCATGGCGATGGCGACAAACAAGCCGGTCACGATCGTTCCAACAAGCAGTCCGCCGAGAACAACCGGGCCGAGCGGTTTGATGACGGCGACGGCAACGACAAAAATCAGCGGCAAGAGCGCGGGAATAATCATTTCGCGCAAGGCCGCTTTAGTCACGATATCGACGCAAGTGCCGTACTCCGGCGTGTCCTGACCGGTGAGAATGCCCGGCTTCGCTTTCAGTTGCCGGCGCACTTCGCGCACGACTGCGCCGGCGGCTTTGCCGACCGCGTCCATGCTGAATGCGGTGAAAATGAATGGAAGCAAGCCGCCGAGGAAAAGTCCGATGATGACTTTCGGTTCAGTAAGCGAGAATTGAAAAACGAATGGCTCGGCGTTGCGCGTCACATGCGCTTTCAATTCCTCAACGTAAGAACCGAAGAGAACTAGCGCGGCGAGTCCGGCCGACGCAATCGCGTAACCTTTGGTCACGGCTTTCATTGTGTTGCCGACGGCATCGAGTTGATCCGTCACCACGCGAACTTCTTTCGGCAAATTACTCATCACTGCGACGCCGCCGGCGTTGTCAGTGATCGGTCCGAACGAATCGAGCGAGATAATAATTCCCGCCATCGACAACATCGACATGACGGCGATGGCGATTCCATAAAGACCGGCAAAATGAAAACTCAGGAGAATGGCGATGCCGATGAATCCAACCGGCAACGCCGTCGCATGTTGGCCGACAGCGAGTCCGGCGATGATGTTGGTGGCGTGACCGGTTTCCGACGCGCGCGCGATTTTCTGAACCGGGCTGTAGCGCATCGACGTGTAATAGTTCGTAATCGCCACGACGACTGCGGTCATGACCAAGCCGACGAGGGATGCGAAATAAAGTTGTGTCGGCGTGCGGGTCGCGCCGGCGATCGTTAAGCCGGTCGGAAACAAGTAATGCGTCGCCGGCCAGAACAGAATCGCGGAAATAATCGCGCTAGTTAAGACGCCACCCATCAGTAAGCCGGTCGGAAACAAGTAATGCGTCGCCGGCCAGAATAGAATCGCGGAAATAATCGCGCTAGTTAAGACGCCACCCATCAGCACAGCGGCTGGTTTGCCGTTCGCGACGTTGACGAATAAAACGCCGCAAATCGCGCCGAGAACCGAAATTCCACCGAGCACGAATGGATAAACGATCACCGCAGAATTGCCGACGATTGTGAGCGAGCCGACTAAGATCGCGCCGATCAAGCTGACGGCGTAGGTTTCAAAAACATCCGCCGCCATTCCCGCGCAGTCTCCGACGTTGTCGCCAACATTGTCGGCAATGGTTGCCGGATTGCGCGGATCGTCCTCCTCGAAACCTTGCTCGAGTTTACCAACCAAGTCGGCGCCGACATCGGCCGCTTTTGTGTAAATGCCGCCACCCAACCGCGCGAAGACACTGATCAAACTCGCTCCCAAGGCGAGCCCGACCAGACTGCGAACGGCCATGTCGTGACCAACAATTTTGTTCGCGAGAGTATAAAAGATCGACACCGACAACAGCGCGAGACCGACCACGAGCAATCCAGTGACGGCGCCGCCGTTGAAAGCCATGCGTAATGCGCGCGTGCGACCGGCCGTGGCCGCCGCTTGCGTTGTTCGGACGTTCGCAATGACCGCGATCCGCATTCCAATGAAGCCAGCGGAGAGCGAGCAAAATGCGCCGATCATGAAACCAATCCCCGTCGGATGATCCTTGAAGAAGAAAAGCAAAACGAAAATGACGATGGCGATGGCGCTAATCGTGACGACCTGGCGATTCAAGTACGCTTTCGCGCCTTCCTGAACCGCCGCGGAAATTTCACGCATTCGTTCGTTGCCGGCAGGGGCGCGGCTCACGATTGCGATGAGCAGGAACGCAAAAATTAGCCCGATGGTGGCGCATACCATCGAGAATGGCACGCCGGCATTGAGAAGATTCAGAGCAAAAAAGACCATGGCTTTCGCGAAGTAAAGCGCACGACTTTATGAAGATTTCCCATGCTGGCAAAGCCTATTTGCCGATACAAGATCGTTCGACGCCCGGGAGCCAATTGTCGAAAAAATAATCGGCGTTCGCGGAATAATAGTGGATAAGACGCGGCGCCCGCCATTGCGTGCCAATCTCGGGAAATTCGTCACCCTGAAGTACCGCCGACAGCGGGAAAAAACGAATCTTAAACTTGCTGGTGGCAAGCGTGAACCAGAGTGCGAACTCGTCGAGAATCCATTGATTGCTCGAAGGATAGACTAACGGCCACAAGCGGCTGCTCGCGGCGGCTACGTTCAACCTTCTGGCTGCGCACAGGAAAGGTTCATCAGCAATTGTGCCCGTTTGTTTGACCAGCCAGATCGTGAATCGCATAAGATAACAAAGATAGAGATCCAGGTTCCGTGAAAGCCACTCCGTGACTTCTCTTTTCATGAGCACGACACCTGTATTGAATGGAATGATGCGATTGACTTTCTCCGAGTGCTGCAGGCTGCTTATAATAGATTCGTCGATGTAGGTGGGATCGTAAGCAATATGACTTCGCTTGGTCGTCGGTTCCTCTCGCGCGCAAAAATCGGCCTGCTGAAATTTCTCAAAGAGCTCCTCGATATCACATAGAATGAACGTGTCGTTATCGATATGAAGAACGCGGTCGAATCGTTTGGTTAGAATCTGATCCAAACTCAGCCACTTCTGCCCGAGCGGATATTGGGCGAATACAGTTGCCCATTTGCTCGGTAAATTAGATCGAATCGTTTGGTTAGAATCTGATCCAAACTCAGCCACTTCTGCCCGAGCGGATATTGGGCGAACACAGTTGCCCATTTGCTCGGTAAATTACGCCTGAGATGCTTCTCGTAGCTGCCTAAATGGCGTATCTCCACACGGAGCTTTTCAAGATAGTGTTGATCTCGTGTTCGAAGTTTTCCTCCCCAAACACCGAGATAAACAGGAATTGAACGATTATTTCTGCGTAGGCTCTCAACGCTTCGAATATGCCGGTCGAGAATATATTGATAACCAGGACCAGTTTTCGCGAAATAGATGGTGTAAGAAACCAGATGAGATGAGCGCGAATTCACTGCAATTTTTGGGGTCCAGTAATAAAGCTGGCTTAGTTTGGTGAAAAGCATCATAGACGTTTCGCAGTTAAGGGAGCGAGCGTAGAGATCTCGGGAGCTGAAGTCTTTCAAAGCGGAGGGGCTCTGTCAGCATTTAGCAAAAACGTCCGCGAAGGCGGCAAAATTACGGATAAATGTTATGGTTGTAGACGTTGGGTATCCGCTGTTTCCCCTCGACCTTCCGCGGCGAAATTGCGATAATCGTCAGTCGCGAAGGAACGGCAGTCGTCCATGCTACCAACACCGCAGGCTCCGCAGCCCGATCTGCAACTCGAGATCGCACATTTGCTGCTCATCGACATCGTCGGCTACTCGAAGCTGCTGGTGAACGAGCAGGTCGAAACCGTTCAACATCTCAACAGGCTCGTCCGGGGCACGGAGTGTTTCCGAGAAGCTGAAACACACGGCAAACTTCTTCGCGTGCCAACCGGCGACGGAATGGCGCTTCTTTTTTTCCGCAGTCCGGAAGAGCCAGTTCGTTGCGCTCTCGAGATCGCGCAAAAGTTAAAAGAATATCCGACGATTCAATTGCGAATGGGCATTCACAGCGGCCCGGTGAATCCGGTCCGGGATGTTAATGACGCGGTGAATGTCGCAGGGGCCGGAATTAACACGGCACAGCGAGTGATGGATTGCGCTGATGCTGGACATATTCTTTTGTCGAAACACGTGGGCGCCGACCTCGCCCACTATCGCCACTGGCAGCCGTACTTGCAGGATCTCGGCGAATGCGAAGTGAAACACGGTTTAAGGCTTGGGATCGTGAATCTGTACAAAGACGGGTTAGGAAATCCAAACGTCCCTCAAAAACTGACGCGGCGAAAAAGATGGACGCAAACAACGAACGTAAGCGTCCGGCCAATGTCGGCGCTACCAGTTTGGTCGAAGTCAGTTGTTACGATCGCCCTGATCCTGTCCGCGGTCGCGCTCGCGATCGCATTGTCGATCTATTTTCGAGGGCGGTCCGGCACGGCAACAGTTGTGGCATCGGAAAAAAGTATCGCGGTGCTTCCTTTCGAAAATCGGAGCGAAGATAAAACGAATGCCTACTTCGCGGATGCCATTCAGGATGAGATTTTGGCCCGATTAGCAAAAATATCCGATCTCAAAGTAATTTCGCGCACTTCGACGCAGCATTACAAAAGCACGCCGGGCAATCTTCGCGAGATCGCTAAGGAACTCGGTGTGGCTCATATTGTTGAAGGAAGTGTCCAAAAAAGCGGGGACGCTGTCCGCGTGAATGTGCAGCTGATCAGGGCTTCCGATGATACGCACGTCTGGGCGGACGTGTTCGACCGGAAACTAACCGACATCTTTTCCGTGGAGAGCGACATCGCAAAGACGATCGCCGAACAATTGTCGGCGCAGTTGACCGGCCGCGAAGAACGAATGCTCGCGGCGAAGCCGACCGAGAATCTCGGCGCGTATGATGATTATCTTCGCGGTCTCGCTTACACGCTGAAAACTCTTCCGAACAAGGCGAATGCCTTGAATGCGCGAAAATATTTCAAGAACGCGGTCACACTGGATCCGAAATTCGCGCTGAGTTGGGCGATGCTGTCCATTGTCGATTCACGCAACTATCTCACGCAGGATCTTGAACCGACGAAATCGCTGCGCGAAGAAGCTCAGCAAGCCGCGGATACCGCGCTGAATCTCCAGCCCAAACTCGGAGAGGCGTTGTGGGCCAAAGGATTTTATCACTACGCCTGCCTGCAGGACTACGACACGGCAATGAATTATCTTCAGCGAGCGCGGCAGCTTTTGCCGAACAACAGCCGGATTCCCGAATCG
>Ga0209577_10004245_pt1 | contig 13458 bp, 11 predicted proteins | sample GraSoiAngelo_109_FD_185874 | JGI IMG/M metagenome (GOLD analysis project Ga0209577, IMG submission 185874) | Grasslands soil microbial communities from the Angelo Coastal Reserve, California, USA - 14_0903_12_20cm (SPAdes) (version 2) | ecosystem: Environmental > Terrestrial > Soil > Grasslands... | reverse complement strand
GACCATGAGAAGAAGTCCGGTGTTACCCACCACCGAAAGCAACCCCATAAGGGGGACAAACGTCAGGACCAGGGCAACGATTGCGATGGCGCCCGCGGCATTGGCGGCCGTGTTGGGTTGTCTCGCAGCCGTTTCGCTCATTATCAGCTCCTTGCTTCCCTGGGCTCTTGGTTCCCGCTGGATAAAGCCCCAACGCATCTTGCCAACAGTGGGTAACGGTCCAAGGCGCCTTAGGCGAGAAGCGATCGCCAGTAAAGCCGACCGGCTCCAGGGTCAGCGCTGGTGACCAACAGAGTTGCCAGACCTAACCAATCGACCCAGCCATCGCCTTCAGGCTGGCGCCGGCTTTGTCGGGTTCGGACCTTCGCTAACAAGTCCTAAGTATCTTTGGGGAGGCGGGCGTCCCTTATTCGCTCCAAAAGGGCTTAGTCGGATTGAAAGAGTGCAAGGGTGTTCCCATCCGGGTCCTTAAACCAGGCCGATCGTCCTATTCCGGGAACCGTGGCAATATGATCGACTGTTTTATTGCGCCCATATCCAGCTCATCGAAGACAACGCCTGCTGCCACAAGCTCCTTTACATCTTTTTCAATAGCGGTCGACCAAAAGCGCAGCTGCGTGTGATCGGCCTTACTTGGTGAGGGGCGACCGTAGATGACGAGAGTTTCACCATTACCAAACTCGAACACAAGGTGGTTCCTAATCGTTTTTGGTGACAGGACAAAGCCGAGTCGCTTTTCATAGAAATCTCTGCTTCGTTCTAAGTCGGTTGCGCACAGAACGGCGGAGACTTGGTTGTGAGATAGCATCGACGATCTAGAGTCTAGCTTTCTGACAGCGGAGGGATCAATGCGGACCCAAGGCTGGCGGCGATAGCTCGGACTCCTGGTTCCCAGCCTCCGTGGATTCCAGAGAGCCGGATTCGCCTGACGCCCCAATCGCCTGGACGGTGTCTGCCGGTGCGTTCTGCCGTCGGGACAGCGCGAGGGCCGGCAGGGCGATGGCTGAGATTGCTGCTCCCACGACGTATGACGGCCCGTATCCCCACACATCGGCAACCCGACCGAGCAGGGGCTGGGCCCAGACGCCACCCGCTGAGCCCATCAGGGAATCGAACGAGAGGATCGTCGCCCGCTGTCGCGACGGAATCATGCCATTCATGTACGTCTGGCGGATGGGCATTGAGGCCGCGAAGATGAGCGACCAGATCACGACCAGCCCGATCACGACCCAGAAGTTCTGAAGAATTCCCATCAGCCCCAGGACGACCACGCCGAGTGTCGCCGTGGCCATCAGTGCCGACGTGCGCCGGCGGAAGAGCCGTCGGATCCGGGGGGCCGCGAACCCGCCAAGGATCTGGGCGCCGGCGACGATCGCCGCCGCCAGGCCGGCGATCACATAAGCGCGGCGGTTACCGTAGAGCTGCAGCAGATAGGGCTGCAGGGCGTAGAACCCGTAGATCCCGACGCCACCGGTGAACAGGGACTCGATCATCAGCCACCTGACCGCTGGCACCCGCAAGCCATACTCGACCGAGGCGGAGGCGATCTTTCGTACCTCGGTCACAACACGCCCACTCTTCTCGGGAGAAAATCCGACATCGTGCATCAGCCGGAACGCAATCCCGAACATGGCGACGAGAATGAGACCGCGGAGTGCGAAGGGCACGCCCAGACTGGTCTCCTGGGCGATCAAACCGCTGAGCATCGCCACGCCGGTCACAACCTGGCCGCGCCCGAATACCGTTTCCAGCTCGCCGGTGAAGCCCGTCGCCTTGAGCGCGTCCACCAGCCAGGCCTCCACCGCACCGGAGAAGAACGTGAACCCCAGACCGATCATCACCGAGACGATCGCCCATTGCCAGAAGGGGGCATGGATTCGCCAGAGCAGCACGTACAGCAGGGTCGAGACCGCGAGCGTCACCGTCCCAAGCAAGTACGAGACCCGGCGGCCGGCGGTGTCGGCGACCACCCCGGTCGGCACCTCGAAGAGCACCATGCCGGCAGTGAAGAAGGCGTTGGCCGCAAACGCCTCGAGGTTGGAAAGCCCCGCATCCAGGAGGAAGATCGTGTTGATCCCCCAGATGAGTGAGGCGGCTAGCGTATTGCCCAGCAGGAGCACGAGGTATGTCCGCTGGATCGAGCCGGGAGTATGCAATCGTTAGGTCCCTGTCAGCATAGACTGGCCTTCGTGGCCTATTTCATCGCGCCGCGGGCCCTGACTGGAAGTACGCGCGACCGCGCCACCGCGCCCAACCAGGAGGCGCTGGGTTTCGGCGCTCGGGCGAACGTCGTGCGGTCGACCGCCACGAGCCCAAACCTCGGCCCGTATCCAAGCGACCATTCGAAGTTATCGAGCAGCGTCCAGTAGCAATAGCCGCGGACGTCGATGCCGTCGTCGAGACAGGCGAGGACCTCGCGCAGCGCCGCGGCGATGAAGGCGATCCGTTTCGGGTCAGCGGTGGTCGCGATCCCGCTTTCGGTCACAAGGACCGGGGTTCCGCCGGTGCTCTGCCAGGCGCGGCGAATGGTACTGCCGAGGGCCTGCGGGTAGTACTCCTGGCCGAGCTGGGTCGTGTCCTCTCGTTCCTCCTGCAATCTTTGGCCCCAGATGACATGCGGTCCGCGTGGGCCCTCCGGACCGAATCGATTGCGGGTGTAGGTCTGCACCCCGATGAAGTCGTCGTCGCGGGCCAGCTCGAAAAAACGATCGCTGATCCGCGAGTTGAGCTCGACCGGACGATCGCCGGGCGTGGCGCCATCCTCGTATTGAAGGTCGGGTAACGCCAGCGTGACCCCGACTGGGATCTTCGCCTGGGAACGGATGGCCGCGGCAGCGAGTCGGTGCGCGACCAGCACGTTCTCGGTGACCCGCCACATTCCAGCAACATCGCCCTTGCGGCCGGGCGGATTGACGCCCAGGATGAAGCCGCCCTCGCCGAGCCCCTCCGGCTCGTTGATGGTGCAGGCGTACGCGATCAGGTCGCCCAGCGCGGCGGTGGCCCGCCGGCAGTAGCGCTCGAACAGGCGTGGATAGTCATCGAGCAGGAAGCCACCGTGCGCCTGTAACCAGCGCGGCAGCGTGTAGTGGTGGAAGGTGACGATCGGAGCCAGTCGAAACTCCCGACAGGCGGCCAGTATGCGCCGGTAATGGTCGAGCGCCGCGACCGAGAATTCGCCTTCCTCCGGTTCGATCCGGGCCCATTCGATGCCGAAGCGAAAGGCATTGAAGCCGAGTCCCGCCATCAGGGCGATGTCGTCGCGGTAACGGTGATAGAAGTCGCAGGCATCGCCGGAGGGCTCGACGCATGGCGTGCCGTTGCGATGCTCCCACTCCCACCAATCGCTGTTGGTATTGCCGCCTTCGACCTGATGGGCCGACGTCGCAGTGCCGAAGAGGAAGCCTTCAGGAAAGGTGTTCATTGCTCGTAGATTTAGGCGTTGGTTAACGGACCTCGGCCAGAATATCCCCGCCCGAGTCTACGTCGGCGCGACTGGATCAACCTCAACGGTGAATGGCGTTTCGCTTTTGACCAACCGACCTTCGACCGCGCGATCCTGGTCCCCTTCGCCTACCAATCGGCGCTCTCGGGCATCGGCCGGCCGGATCTCCATGACACCGTCTGGTACGCTCGCCGGTTCGTCGCGCCGGACGCCGATTGTCTCCTGCTGCACTTCGGCGCCGTCGATTACCGCGCCACCGTCTTCATTAATGATGTTGAGGTCGGGCGCCATGAGGGCGGCCATACGCCCTTCAGCATCGACATCACATCGGCGCTGCGCCCTGGCGACAACGAGCTGGTCGTCCGTGCGGACGATCCGGCGACCGATCGCACCATTCCGCGGGGAAAGCAATTCTGGGGCGAGCGCCCTGAGGGGATCTTCTACACGGCCACGACCGGGATCTGGCAGACGGTCTGGCTGGAGCCGCTGTCACAACTTCATATCACGTCGCTGCGGCTGCGGCCGACGCTGGACCAGGGCTCCCTGGACTTCGAGGTCGCCACGTCGGGCCCGTTCGCGCAAGTCGACCTCGCGATCTCGCTCCGTGGCCGATCGGTCGGCGGCTTCGGTGGCGTGCCGGGGCAGGGGTGCGTCACGCTGGCGGAGGTTGTGCCCTGGGCGCCGGAGTCGCCCGTTCTCTATGCCGTGACCGCGAGGCTTCTCGACGAGGCCGGCTCCGAGCTTGACCGGGTCGAAAGCTATTTCGGGTTGCGGACGATCGAGGCGCGCGATGGCCACGTCCACCTCAACGGCGAGCCCTACACCCAGCGACTGGTGCTGGACCAGGGGTACTTTCCGGGCGGTTGGTACACGGCCGCCTCCGACGCCGACCTCCGTCGCGACATCGAGCTGGCGAAAGCCTTCGGCTTCAACGGGGCCCGCAAGCACCAGAAAGTCGAAGATCCGCGCTGGCTCTACTGGGCCGACCGGCTCGGTTTCCTCGTATGGGCCGAGATGCCCAATTTTCACGAGCACAGTGCGGTGGCGGAACAGCGCCTGATCAACGAGCTGACGGCTGCGATCGAACGCGATCGGGACCACCCATCAGTCGTGGCGTGGGTGCCATTGAATGAAAGCTTCGGGTTCACCCGACCCCTGAAGGACGATGTTCTGGCCACGCTGCTGGTGCGGCTCTATCGCTTGGCACACCACCTCGACGGCACCCGGCCGGTGGTTTCAAACGACGGTTGGGAGCACGCCCTCACGGACCTGTGCACCCTCCACGACTACGGTCCGCCGGCGGACCTTCGGCAGCGCTACCGCTCGCTCGCGACCGCGCTCGATCCCCCTGGCCGACCGCTCCCACCGTACCTACCCGGCTACCAGTACCGGGGTGAGCCCGTGCTGGTAACGGAGTTCGGTGGCGTGGCGCTGAGGGCCGACGCCGGTTGGAATTACGGACGGGCCGCCAGCGCCGACGAACTGGTGCGGACTTACGCCGACATGATGAGCGCGCTGCTGCAAGGCCCGGTCGACGGCTTTTGCTACACGCAGCTGGCTGATATCCAGCAGGAACGTAATGGCCTGCTCAGCTTCGATCGCCGGCCGAAAGTCGACTCATCACTGATTCGCCCACTCACGCAACAATGCAGACGGCGTTAATAGTTCCTAATCAGGTGAAGGCAAACGGGGCCGACAATTGACAGGGGGGATGTGCCGTCATAGACTCGCGGCTATGGGGTCGGAGCCGGGGACCCCATGCGATCGCCTGGTGGCGTCCGGGTGTTCCTGGCAAAGGGAGGAGGCGTAATGGGAAGGCTGATCCGAGTTGTGGCCCTTGTTTCGTCCGCCATTTTGGGATTGTCCGCCTGCGGAACGTCGACATCATCGGGAAAGATTGGCGGCACCGTTCATATTCTGGGGACCTGGACCGGCACCGAAAAAGACTCGTTCGATGCCGTGATGAAGCCGTTCACGGATCAGACCGGCGTCAAGATCTCGTTCGAGGCCACTCGTGACCTCGATGCCATCCTCCAGACCAAGATTGCCGCCGGCAACCCGCCCGACGTCACCGGAGCCCCCGGCGTCGGCACGCTCATCAAGCTGGCCAGGGCAGGCAAGCTCGTCGCGCTCGACGATAAGCTCGACGTGAGTCAGCTCAACGCGAACTACGGGGCGGACTGGATCAACCTGGGGAAGATCGACAACAAGCTGTATACCGTCTACGCCTGGGCCGCGCTCAAGGGTCTGGTCTGGTACGACCCCAAGGCCTTCCAGGCGAAGGGCTACCAGGTGCCCAAGACCTGGGACGAGCTGATGACCCTCCAGAACAGGATCAAGTCCGACGGTGGCAAGCCGTGGTGTGTCGCCCTCGAGAGCAAGGCTTCGTCCGGCTGGCCCGGAACCGACTGGCATAAGGAGATTGTCCTGAGCCAGTCCGGCTCAACGATCTACGACAAGTGGTGGCAGGGCAAGCAGAAGTGGACCTCGCCGGAGATCAAGCAGGCCTGGACGACCTGGGGCCAGATCCTGGGTGCCGGCGACAGCAACGTCTACGGCGGCAAGCAATACATGGTCTCAACCACCTTCGGTGACGGGGGCCAGGGCCTCTTCACCAGCCCGCCCAAGTGCTACATGTTCAACCAGGGCTCGTTCATCACGAGCTTTTTTGACGCCTACACTCCCAAGCCGACCGCCGGGACGGACTATGCGGTCTTTCCCTTGCCCGACGTGAGCAGCGCAAATGCGGGCGCGCATGTGGTCGCGGGGGATGCCTTCGTCATTACGAAGGACACCCCACAGGCCCGGGCGCTGCTGAAGTATGTGGCCACGGCGGAGGCGCAGGACATCTGGGTCAAGAGGGGCGGCGGCAAAATCGCCATCAACAAGCAGGTCAGCCTGAATGACTATCCCGATGCGATTTCGAAATCCATTGCCCAGGTGGTGGTCGACACCAAGATCGCTCGGTATGACGCGGGCGACCTGATGCCGAGCGATATGCAACAAGCGTACTGGTCGGCTGCGCTGAAGTTCGTGACGGATCAGTCAAAGCTCGACTCAATCCTGGCAGACCTGGATAAAACGCAGGCAACCGCCTACGCGTCGCCATGACAGGAGCGGGCTGGACAGGATAACGACCGCATGGACGCCATGACGCCGTTGACAGTCACGCTGCCGATGCTGGCCGTCGACTGGGAAACGCTGCTGTCCGTCAACCTGCCGACGCTGCTGTTCGTGGTGATCGGCGTGCCCCTGGTGCTGGTGGGCTACATCGTGGGATTCGACGTACTGGTCCGGCGGCTTCCGAAGCGCAGCCAGCCGTCGGTTCGCCCCTGGGTGTGGGTCGCGCCGGCCATCTTCTTCGTCGGGCTGATCCTCGTCTATCCCATGGTCGGGACCGTCGTGCGAAGTTTCTTCGACCGCCGTGGAGACGCGTTCGTGGGACTCGGCAACTTCGCCAGGCTCCTCACCGACCATGGCATCCTGATCGTTTTAAGGAACAACCTTTTATGGCTGCTCCTCTATCCCGGCTTGGTGCTCCTCTTCGGCCTCCTCCTTGCCGTCCTCTCCGACCGGGTGAAATTCGAAAAGCCGGTCAAGTCACTGATCTTCATGCCGATGGCCATCTCCTTCGTGGCGATGGCCATCATCTGGCAGTTCGTGTACTACTACAAGGATCCGTCCGAGCCCCAGACGGGCATCCTCAACGCCATCGTCGTCAACCTCTTCCATGGCCTGCCGATCACGTGGATTCAGGACAGCCGATTCAATAACTTCGCCCTGATCTTCATCGGCGTGTGGGGGGCGACGGGATTTGCCATGGTCATTCTCTCCGCAGCGCTCAAGGGCATCCCGGCGGAACTGCTCGAAGCCGCCCGGGTGGACGGCGCCAATGAACGGACGATTTTTCGTCGGATCATCCTGCCGCTGATGATGCCGACCATCGTGGTGGTGGGCACCACCATGGTGATTTTCGCGCTCAAGGCCTTTGACGTCGTTTACGTGATGACCGCGGGCAACTACAACACCGACATCCTGGCCCGGCGCATGTATGCGGAGCTATACAGTGCCGGAAACTATGCCAACGCGAGTGCCCTGGCCGTGATCCTGCTGCTCGCGGTGGTCCCCGTGTTGATTTTTAACCTGCGCCAGTTCAGAGCCGTGGAGGCGAGGCGATGAGCGTCGCCACTGCGGCACCGCCGGCCACCCCTCCAGCCCGGTCCAAGGCCGCGAGGACCCGATGGTCCCAACGGCTGTCGGCCAACGTCTCGAGCGCCGGTCTGAACGTCGCCGTGCTGGCGTTGACCCTGGCCTGGATCGTGCCAACCCTGGGTCTTCTGATCAACTCCTTCCGGCCGGGCGGGGCGTTCAACACCAGCGGCTGGTGGACGGCGCTGGCACCGCCGTTCAACTTCACGCTGGACAGCTACCGCGCCGTCCTGGGTGCGAGTGACCTGGCGCCCAGCTTTTTCAACAGCTTCATGATCACGATTCCGGCCACCATCATCCCGGCGGCGGTCGCGGCTTTCGCGGCTTATGCGTTTTCCTGGATGCGGTTCTGGGGCCGCGACTGGATCTTCCTGGCACTCGTCGGATTGCTCGCCGTGCCGTTGCAGGTGACCTTCATCCCACTCCTGACCCTGGCGGTGCACATGGGACTGACCTCTGGCAACAACTTCTTCGGCCTGAACGCCGGATTCCTCGCGGTCTGGATCGCGCACACAGGCTACGGCCTACCCTTCGCGATTTACCTGCTGGCGAATTTCTTCCGGGTCCTGCCGCAGGACCTTTTCGAATCGGCGGAGATCGATGGCGCCGGCCCGGTGACGGTCTTCTTCCGCCTGGTCCTGCCCCTCTCGGTGCCGGCGATTGCCTCGCTGATCATCTTCCAATTTCTCTGGGTGTGGAATGACCTGCTGGTTGCGCTGATCTATGTTGGCGGCACCCCCGAAGTCGCTCCCCTGACGGTCACGCTCACAAACCTGGTCGGTGGCCTGGGGCAGCACGTCGAGTACCTGACGGCCGCGGCCTTTGTGTCTATGGCCGTGCCGCTGATCGTCTTTTTCACGCTGCAGCGCTACTTCGTTCGCGGGATCCTGGCCGGCTCCGTCAAGGGCTAGACACCCGGCCCACGCCGAATTTCGCCGTCAGCGACGGGTCAACACCGTCGCCAGCAGCGTCATCACAATCAGCAACGGGATCGCCATCACGGCCGCCGTGATCAACCAGAACAAAGTCTGGCTGTCGAGCGCCGCCCCTGCGTCCGCGGCCGCCGCCACCGCCTGGGGCGTGGGCGCAATCGCCACCGCCTGCGCCGACCCGTCGGTTGATGGACCGCCGGAAAAGGGCAGCGATCCCGCGCTATCGGCAGCCGCCGGCGCCAACGGTGCCGAGGCGGTGGTTGGCGCGGGAGTCGACGGTGATGGGTTGGCACTGTCCGAAACGGTCGGCCCCGGGGTTGGGGGTGGGGTCGGTGGTAGCGGAGGCAGCGTTGGCAGCGGCGTTGGCGGAGGCGGAGGCGGTAGCGTCGGTGGTGGCGTGGGCTGCGGGGTGGGCGAGGGCGACGGATGGTGCTTTGCCGCGTTGGCCGGAGAGGCGCTCGCGGCCCAGACGCTGCCGGCACTCACCACGCCGGCCAGTACGCCGCACGTGGCGATGACGATGAGCGCCCCCGTGAGCGCGAGCGCACGCCGACGCAGGACCATGCCTTCCCCGTGCCTCCTGCCCGGAATCTCCTCCGCCAAGAATACCGGGCGTCGTCGAAAAAGAACAGATCGCGAAGTCGCGGTCGCCCAAACTCGCCTCGCCTACCATTACCAACATGCCTGACACCGATCGGATCGCGGTCGTCACTGGCGCGAGCTCGGGCATCGGTGAGGCGACAGCGCGCGCCCTGGCCGGCGCCGGGTTCCACGTCGTGCTTGGCGCCCGCCGGCAAGATCGACTGACAGCGATCGCCAGGGAGCTGGGCGGGCGCAGCCTGCCGCTGGACGTCAGGGATCCGGCCAGCATCGAGGCCTTCACTCGCGCCATCGACGCCGAACATCACCAGGTGGAGATCTTGATCAATAACGCCGGGCTCGCCGCCGGCCTCCAACCGCTGGCCGAGGGATCCGACGACGACTGGGTGCAGATGATAGAGACCAATGTCCTGGGCCTGCTGCGGGTGACGAGATCGCTGCTCCCGTTACTGCGCCGAGCGCCGCGGGCCCACATCGTCAACCTGGGGTCCGTCGCCGGCTTCGAGGTCTATCCCGGCGGCGTCGGCTACACCGCGAGCAAGCACGCCGTACGGGCCATCACCGGCACGCTTCGGCTGGAGCTGATGGGCGAGCCAATCCGGGTGACCGAGGTCGAGCCCGGCATGGTCGAGACCGAGTTCAGCCTGGTCCGGTTCAAAGGCGACGCGGCGCGGGCCGCGGGGGTCTACGAGGGGATGCAGCCGCTGACCGGCGCCGATGTCGCGGACTGCATTCTCTGGGTCGTAACCCGGCCGGCGCACGTCAACATCGATGCGCTGGTGGTCCGTCCCATCGCGCAGGCCACCACCCGGGACGTGGCGCGCAACCGCTGAGCCAATCTCGGGATTTGGCTTATGCACAAAACTTTCCACATATCCACATCGGCCTTGGCTTCGCTGAGTGACCGGCCAGTGCCAATATTGACGGCCGGGTATGGACTTGATATGATAGCGGCGGTATCAACTAAGTCATCAAGGTACCAGGGAGGTTAGTTCATGGCAGTCGTACACGAGCATGATGATGGCGACGGCGGCTCCAGCGCGGCGGTGGTGGCGATCTTCCTGATCGCCTTGATCGTCGTCCTGGCGATCCTCTTCTATGGCTTTGCTTTCGCCCACTGGTTCGGGGTCGGTGTGAACACGACGATCGTCAACCCGAGCACATCCAGCGCGCCGTCGATCGCGGCGTCCGCGTCGGCTTCGACTTCGGCGTCGCCGTAATCCGGGAACAGAGAGCGAATACACAGGCCGGCGCGTGCCGGCCTTTTTTCATGCGTCCGTCTGACGACACGGCGGTGCGGCAGACCGGCGACGATCCTGTAACAGGGCGCGCAAGGTTGGTAACGGACAATCCAATCTATGCATATCGCCGGACTCATTCGCGCACTCATCGATCGTTTGATTCGTCACGAGCGTGGGCAGAGCATGGTCGAGTACGCCTTGATCCTGGTCCTGATCGCGGTGGTCGTGATCGCGGTGTTGATCATCCTCGGCAACCAGGTCGCGAACGTGTTTTGCAACATCAGCGGCGCAATCGGCCAGTAGGCCGCGCTACGCTCGTCCCATGGCGGACGGCTGCACCCTTCTCGTCCTCGCCGGAGGGCGCAGCCGCCGCATGGGCCGCGACAAGGCCCGCTTGCCGGCAGGTGACGGAACGCTGGTCGACCACCTGGTGCGCCGGCTCGCGCCGGTGGTCGATGAGACCATCGTCGCCGGCGGTGCCGCGAACCCGGGGCCGGCGGGGGGTCGCTGGATCGAGGATCGCTATCCGGGGATGGGTCCGCTGGCCGGCCTGCACGCCGGCCTGGTCGAAGCCGCACATCCCCTGGTGTGGGTGGTCGCCTGCGACCTGCCGGACGTAGAGCCGCGGCTCGGCGCATTGCTGCGCAACCTGGCTGCCGGCGTAGAGGCCGTGGTGCCCCGCGTCGGTGACCAGCCCGAGGGAGTCTGCGCTCTCTACCAGCGATCGCTCGCGCCCCGCATCGAGATGATGCTGCAGGCCGGCGAACACCGGGTACAGGATCTCCTGGCGCGGGTTGAGGTGCGCTATGTGACCGCGGCCGAACTCCGCCGGATCGACCCGGAACTGCGGTCCTTCAGAAACATCAACACGCCCGCCGATTACGAAACCTGGCTTAGCGGGCGCTGAAGGTTTCGAGCTGTCGTTGCAGCTCAGCTGGATCCGTGGTGGGGGACTGGCAGACGAATCCCTCGCACAGGTAGGCGGTCGCCGCCCCGTTGAGCGCGCGGCGCTCGGCCAGCAGCGGAATGCCGCGACCGTCGCCGTCCGGTGCAGCTGCCAGCAGGCGGTTGGGAAGATACCGAAGCCGAGCAACGTCGAGCAATCGTCGGGTCTTCGCGTCGGCCAGCGGACCGATGACCGCCAGCTCCACCGGCCGTCCCAGCTCGAAGTCCAGCGCGGCGAGCAACCGCCCGAATGCCAGCGGGGCCTTCGCGGCCGTGGGTGCCAGTCGCTCGAGGGACGATCGGGCGATCGCGATCCACGAGTCTTCGCCGAGCAACCTGCCGCCGCGCAGCAGCACGTCGACCGCCATCGAGGTGCCGGATGGGATCGCGTTGTCGGTGACGTCCTGCGGCCGCACCACCAATTGTTCCTGGTCGGCCGCCGTATCGAAGAACGCGCCGCGCGGCGCATCCCAGAACGCCGCCAGCGTTTCCCGCATGAGCCGGCGGACTTCATCCAGCCAGCGGGTTTCGAAGGTGGCTTCATAGAGGCTGAGCAAGCCGTCGGCTACGGCCGCCTGGTCCTCGAGGTAGCCGGCGAGGGTGGCGCGCCCGTCTTTGTAGCTGCGTCGCATCCGCTCACCGGTCCGCATCCGCGACAGCAGGAATCGCGCGTTCGCCTCCGCGATCGACAGCAGGTCAGGGCGATCGAGCACGCGGCCCGCCTCGGCGAAGGCGCGCAGCATCAGCCCATTCCACCCGGCAATCACTTTCTCGTCGCGGTGCGGCCGCACCCGGCCCGCGCGCGCCGCCAGCAGCCGTTCGCGCACCCCAGCCAGCACGGCTGAGGCGTCCGGCGTCATGGGATGGAGGATGTTGCGACCGTCGAAATTTCCGGCATCGCTCACATCGAATGCCCGCGCCACGGCGGTGGCGTCATCGACGCCGAGCGCGAGTTCCAGTTCGTGTGGCGTCCACACGTAGAAGCGGCCTTCTTCGCCCTCACTGTCCGCGTCGAGGCTGGAATAGAAGCCGCCGTCGGGAGATAGCAGTTCACGCTGGACAAACGCGAGCGTGTCCTCCACTACCCGGCGGAAGCCGGCGTCGCCGGTCAGCTGCCAGGCATCGAGGTAGGCCCGCGGCAACAGCGCGTTGTCGTACAGCATCTTTTCAAAGTGGGGAACGAGCCAGCGCTCGTCCACGCTGTAGCGATGAAATCCACCGCCGAGCTGGTCGTACATGCCGCCAGCCGCCATCGCCTGCAGAGTCTGCTGGGCCATGGCCAGCACCGACGGGTCGCCGGTTCGCCGATGGCTGCGCAACAGGAAATCGACCAGCATCGGTTGCGGAAACTTGGGTGCACTGCCGAACCCACCGTGGGTCGGATCATGGTCACGGGCCAGTCGCGTGTAGGCCTCGTCCAGCAACGCGGGCGTCAGCGACCCGGCTGCCAGCGGAACCGCGGGCCTCTGGAGATATTCGCGCACCTGCGTCGCGGTCGCCTCGACCTCGCCGATTCGATTCGAAAACGCGTCAGTGACCGCGGCGAGGACGCGTCGGAACGACGGCATGCCGAAGCGATCGCTTGGTGGGAAATACGTGCCGGCAAAGAATGGCGTCGCGTCCGGCAGCAAGAAGGCGGTCATCGGCCAGCCACCCGAGCCGGTCATGGCCTGGACCGCGCGCATATAGACCTGGTCCAGGTCCGGCCGCTCTTCCCGGTCGACCTTGATGGCGACGAAGTCTCGGTTGATCAGCGCGGCGATCTCGGAGTCTTCGAAGGATTCGCGAGCCATCACGTGGCACCAGTGACAGGCGCTGTAACCGATGCTGAGCAGGATCGGTTTGTTCTCGCGCCGGGCCCTGGCCAGCGCTTCCGGGCCCCAGGGGTACCAGTCGACCGGATTGTTCGCATGCTCTAGCAGGTAGGGGCTGGTCTCCTGAGCCAGGCGATTGCTCATCCCTCCACTCTACGGCCGTCCTCCGAACGACCGGCGGAATAGGCCGAATGGACTACCGACCTGAAACGAACGGTCCCTAGCATGCAAGCCATGCCACGGGCGGCCGCCGCGGTCGGGCCTCGAGCACTATC
>Ga0209577_10004244_pt1 | contig 13461 bp, 15 predicted proteins | sample GraSoiAngelo_109_FD_185874 | JGI IMG/M metagenome (GOLD analysis project Ga0209577, IMG submission 185874) | Grasslands soil microbial communities from the Angelo Coastal Reserve, California, USA - 14_0903_12_20cm (SPAdes) (version 2) | ecosystem: Environmental > Terrestrial > Soil > Grasslands... | reverse complement strand
AGACGACAGCACCGAACCGGGATCGAGCCGCTCGGGCCGGTTGCTCACCAAGCCGACAATCACCTCGCCGCGTATGCCGTGAGGCTTGACGATTCGGCCGACCTCGAGGAGCAATTCAGTCGACGATGTCGACTGTGGCGTCGACGCCCTCCTTGGCGCCAGCGGCGCGCACCACGCTGCGGATGGCCTGAGCGACCCGACCGCGCCGGCCGATGACGCGCCCCATGTCGGACGGAGCCACGTGGAGCCGAAGGATCACCGAGTTGCGTCGCTCCTCGGTCTCCTCGGTCTCGATGACGACCGCGTCGGGCTCCTCGACGATGGACTTGGCCAGGTACGTGAGGACGCTTCGCGACAGTCCGCCGACGACGCGGTTGGCGTCGTCGGCATCGTCGTCGATGTCGTCGTCGTCGTCGTGCAGGTCGCTCAACTCGACACGCCGCCCTGGAACTGCTCCCACGCCCCGGAGATCTTCAGCAGCTTCTGCACGGCCTCGGAAGGCTGGGCGCCCTTGCGCAGCCATTCGACGGCCTTGTCGTTGTCGATGTTGACCTCTGACGGCTCGGCGCGGGGCGCGTAGAACCCGATGCTCTCGATGAAGCGTCCGTCGCGGGGCGAGCGGGAGTCGGCGGCGACGACGCGGTACGTCGGCTGCTTCTTCTTGCCCATGCGCTTGAGGCGGAGCTTGACGGCCATCTCTCTCCTAACCCAGGCCCGGTCCAGCCATGTCCGGGAGCTGCGACATCAGTTCCTTGGCGCCGCGCAGTCCCTTGGGCCCCTTGCCGAGCATCTTCATCATCTTCTGGACTTCCTTGAACTGCTTGAGCAGCTGATTGACCTCGGTGGTGGTCATCCCGCTGCCGGTGGCGATCCGCAGGCGCCGGGAGCCGTTGATCATCTGCGGCTCGCGTCGCTCCTGCGGGGTCATGGAGCGGATGATGGCTTCGATCCTGGCGATCTCCGAATCGTCGATCTCGGCCTTCTTCAGCTCCTTGGGAACTCCGGGCAGCATACCGATGAGGTTCTGCAGCGGTCCCATCTTCTTGACCTGCTGCATCTGCTCGAGGAAGTCCTCGAGGGTGAACTCGCCCTTCTGGAGCTTCTCTGCCGCCTTGGCCGCCTCTTCCTGGTCGAACGCCTCCTCGGCCTTCTCGATGAGCGTGAGCACGTCGCCCATGCCCAGAATCCGCGACGCCATCCGGTCGGGGTAGAAGGGCTCGAACTCGCCGAGCTTCTCCCCTGTCGACGCGAAGGCGATGGGTCGGCCCACCACTTCCTTCACCGACAGCGCGGCCCCGCCTCGGGCGTCGCCGTCGAGCTTGGTGAGGATCACGCCGTCGAGCTCGAGGGTCTCGTGGAAGGACTCGGCAACGTTCACGGCGTCCTGGCCGGTCATGGCGTCGACGACGAGGAACGTGTAGTTGGGGTGCACGGCACCTGCGACATGGCCCACCTGGTCCATCATCTCGGTGTCGATGTGCAGGCGGCCCGCGGTGTCGACGACGAGGACGTCGCGGCCGAGGCGCCGCGCCTCCTCGACGCCCCTTCGGGCGACCTCGACGGGATCCGTTGGCTCGCTGAAAACAGGCACGTCGACCTGCTTGCCGAGCACCCGCAGCTGCTCGACGGCTGCGGGGCGCTGAAGGTCGGCGCCCACGAGCAACGGGTGGCGGCCTTGCTGCTTGACCCAGCGGGCGAGCTTGCCCGCCGTCGTCGTCTTACCGGAGCCTTGCAGGCCGGCGAGCAGCACGACCGTCGGTGGCTTCGATGCGTAGGTGACGCGCAGGTTCTCGCCGCCGAGGGTGTTGACCAGCTCCTCGTGGACGATCTTGATGATCTGCTGCGCCGGACTCAGGCTTTTCGAGAGGTCGAGGCCGACGGCCTTTTCCTTGATGCGGGCGACGACACCCTTAACAACGCGAAAGTTGACGTCGGCTTCGAGCAGGGCCAGGCGGATCTCCCGCAGGACCTCGTCGACCTCTTGCTCACCGAGCCGGCCGCGGCTGCGGAGGTGCTTGAAGATCGTGTCGAAGCGATCGGAAAGTGCGTCGAACATCGGAGAAGTCAGGCTACGCCAGGTACCGGTCTTCGACGGCGGGGACCGCGACCACCGGCGGCGCGGCGTCACCCGGCCCCTGAAGCTCGAACAGATAGGCGGGCACGAGGTAGGGCGCGTCCCCCAGACGGGCGACCATGAGGCCGTTGCGAACACCGGTGATGGTGCCCCCGGCGACGGCGCGCGCCCGCTCGAGGCCCTTCGCCGTTCCGACCAGCCGATAGGACTCCGCGGGCTCGGGGACGGCCAGGAAGCCGCTCGCGGCCGTCACCGTGCGACCCGGGCCGACCGTGATCGTCCACCCGAACCCCGACGTGGCCTTGTCGCCGATCAGCGGCGCCGCCTGGATCTGCCACGACGTGACCTGATCGACGACCACCGGTCGGGACACACCGAGGCCGGCCTTGCCGAGCGTCTCCATCCCGAACGCCAAGGCGTCGTCGTGGTCGGGAAGATCGGGGGGCCGCACGGGGCCGCTGGGCGGACCCTCGGCCTCCGGGCAGTCGGACGGACCCGAGGCCGGCACCGGCGGCAAGGACTCGGACGGGACCATCGTGCACGGCCCCTGCAGCAACGAGAAGTACCACGGCAGCCCGGGCTTCGCCGTGACACGGACGAGACGGTTGTCGTCGCGCACGGTCCAGCCCCCGGCGTCGGACTCGACGGCGCCGCGCACGCCCAGCCCATCGGCGAGGCGCTCGATTGTTCCCGGTGCCGGGTCGGCGCCGAGCCGGTAGCCGTTCGCCCGCCCGCCCAGCGACGGCAACGGCGCCCGGACCTCGAGGGGCGCCGCCCCTCCGCTGGTGGGCTCGTTGGGCACGGTGATGACGAGCTTCGGCCCGGGAGCGACGGTCGTACGCGTCGCCGTCGAATGGGCGGGCCCGCTCTCGGGCTCGGTGGCGGCGATGGCGGCTACGGCGCCCGCACCGACGAGCAGCCCGAGCACCAGACCGAGGACGACGGGCGAGCGGGCCACTGTTCTCACTCCTACCGCAGTGCTACTCGAAGAGCGCTTCGACGAATTCCTCGGGATCGAACTCGACGAGGTCCTCGACGGTCTCGCCCAAGCCCACCAGCTTGATGGGGATGTTGAGCACGTTCTGGATGGCGAGGGCGATGCCGCCCTTGGCCGTGCCGTCGAGCTTGGTGAGCACGATGCCCGTGACGTCGACGGCCTCCGCGAACTGGCGGGCCTGCACGAGACCGTTCTGCCCGGTCGTGGCGTCGATGACCAACAGCACCTCGGTGACGCGGCCGGGCGGGCGCTCGGCGACACGCCGGATCTTGCTCAGTTCCTCCATGAGGTTGGTCTTGGTGTGGAGGCGGCCGGCCGTGTCGGCCAGAACGATGTCGATGCCGCGTGCCTGCGCACGCTCGACGGCGTCGAACACGACGGCGCCCGGATCGCCGCCTTCGGCGCCGCGGACGAGCTGGACGTCGACACGGTGGGCCCACAGGTCGAGCTGCTCGGCCGCCGCGGCACGGAACGTGTCCCCGGCCGCGAGGATCACGCTGCGGCCCTCGCCCTTCTGCTGGTTGGCGACCTTGCCGATCGTCGTCGTCTTGCCCACGCCGTTGACGCCGACGAACAGCCACACGTTGGGGCCACCAAGCTCGTAGCGCAGACCGCGGTCGGCGGGCGCCAGGCTCTTCTTCAAGTCGTCCTTCAGGGCCTGCACCAGCTCCTCGGGCGTGGTGATGCCCTCGGCCTTCACCCGCGCGCGGAGGTCGTCGAGCAGGGCGGTGGTGGCGGCAACACCGACGTCGGCTCGCACCAGCGCCTCTTCCAGCTCGTCCCAGGTCTCGTCGTCGATCGTCGACCGGGAGAGGACCGATCCGACGTAGCCGGCGAGCAGGCCGCGGGCCTTGCCCAGGCGGTCTCGGAAGCGGGGCTTGACCGGAGGGGGTGGTGCGGGGACTTCCTCGACGGCCTCGGCCTCTTCGAGAATCGCCTCCGCCTCTTCGAGCACGGCATCGGCCTCGGCCGCCGCCTCCTCCGGCGTGAGAACAGGCGTCGTGGGCCGCGGGGCCTCGGTGGGCCGGGGGCGCGGCGGCGCCGTCGTGGTGGAACCGGGCTCGACGCCCGGCCGGGCGCGGCGCCGCCGCAAAGGTGCGACCAGCGCCAGTCCCAGCACGAGCACGGCGAAGACGATGACGATGACGATGACGGCCATGACGGCAAATGACCCTACCCAGGGTTCATAAGTGGGAGCATTGGCCCATGCTCGGTGACCGGGTCGAGATCCTGGTCGACGTCGGGGACGGCGTCCGTAGCTTCGACATCACCGCCACCAAGGCGGGGCGCAGGGTGGAGGTCTCGACGTCGCGGGGCACCGTCGAGGTCTCCGAGGTCACCCGCACCGGCAACGCCGTGCGCTCCGGACGCTTCATGCAGACGCGCGTGGTTGCGATCGTCGAGCACCCGGCGGCTGAGGACGACGAGGCCAAGCCGAAGTCGCGCCGGCGCCGGCGAGTCAGCGACGACCAATCAGCGCTGCTCTAGCACTCCCCGTTCAGTGGATGCAGGGCTGGTTGGCGGTCACGAACTGGTTGCCGCTCCACTGGTTGTTGTCGCAGGCGGGGTTGTCGTCGGCCAGGTCGTAGTTGCCGGTTCGCAGCACGACGTTGTCGTGGATGCCGTTTCCGGTCGACCCTCGTCCGACCGAGATGCCAAACAGCCCGTTCTCCGGGACGTTGTTGCCGGCGATGGTGTTGCCATTGGACGACATGAGCTGGATGCCGGCCTCGGCGTTCCCCTGCACGTAGTTGTTGTTGATCTGGTTCCCGTTCGAGCGCGAAGCACTGATCCCGACCAGGTCGCCCATCGCCGTCACCTGGCTCACGTGCGCCCCGTTGCCGGTGATCGCCACGCCGACCGAAAAACCGGTGACCTTCCCCGGGCCCTCGACGTGCGCCCGGGAGCCGGCCACGGTCAGGCCGCTCCCGATGAAGTCCGGCCCGATCATCAGGTAGCCGCCGAGGTACAACGTCACGTCGTCGGCGAGGATGGTGATGCCCGGCCCACCGCAGAGCCCTGCCAGGCGGTACTGCCCCGGCGCGGTGATCACGCTGCCGCAGGTCACAGGAGTAGGCGGAGCGGCGACCGCCGGTCCCATACCCACGCCGGCGCAGATGCCAGCGGTGACCAAGCCTGCGAGTACGGCGAGCGACAAGCGCCGCATGGACCTGCCCCCTATCCCCCCAGCCATTCCGTCCGAATGACCCGTACGTCTTCGACGAGAAGACGTCGATCTCCTGCGGCTAGGCCGTCGCCTCCACCCGCTGGCTGACGACACGGGACGAGCCACCGGGCTGCATGGTGACGCCGTAGAGGACGTCGCCGGCTTCCATCGTGCGCTTCTGGTGGGTGACGACGAGGAGTTGGGCCTCGTCGCGGAACTCGTGCACCAGGTCGAGGAAGCGGTGGAGATTGACGTCGTCGAGGGCGGCCTCCACCTCGTCGAGCAGGTAGAAGGGCGACGGCCGGCTGCGGAACACCGCGAACAGGAAGGCCAGCGCCGTCAGCGAGCGCTCGCCGCCGGAGAGCAACGAGAGCTTGCGCACGTTCTTGCCGTGGGGCCGGGCCTCCACCTCGATGCCGGTGTTCAAAGCGTCGTCGGGGTCGGTCAGGCGCAGGCGGCCGTGACCGCCGGGGAACAGCGTCTCGAACAGCTTGGAGAAGTTGTCGGCCACGTCGGCGAAGGCGGCCGCGAACAGCTGCACGATCTCGGTGTCGACGGCCTTGATGACCTTGCCCAGCTCGCGGCGCGACGACTTCACGTCGTCGAGTTGGCCCTCGAGGAACGTATGGCGCTCCTGCAGGGCGGTGAACTCCTCGAGGGCGAGGGGGTTGATCGGGCCCATCAGCCGCAGGTCGCGCTCGAGCTCGCGCACCCGCGCCTCGGCGGACGTGGCCGGCGGCAGCTCCGGGCACTCGGCGGCCACCGCCACGTGGGGCTCGCAGTCGAACTCTCGGCGGACGGTTTCGACCGCAGCCTCCAGGCGCATGCGGGCCTCGGCCTCGTCGAGCTCGGTTCGGCGGGCGCGCTCGCGCACCTCTTCCAGCCTTCGCTCGGCGGCGACCCGCTCGGCGCGCACGGCGTCCAGGTGCGTCGCCGCGGCCGCGGCCGCTTCGGACTGCTGCTGACGGCGCCGGCGCAGCCCGGCCAGCTCGCCCTCGAGGGCCGCCAGCCGGTCGGCGACGAAGGCCGCGAGGCGATCGGTGCGGACCAGCAACGTGTCGAGCCGCTGGCGCTCGGACTGGGCCTGCTGGCGCTCCTCGGCATGGCGGGCCAAGCGCTCCTCGAGCTCGGCCAAGCGGCGGCTCAGCTCGGCCTTGCGCACCCCGACGCTCGCGGCGCGCACCTCGAGTCCCGTGCGCAGGGTCCCGACGGCGGCGATGCGCTCCTCGAGACGCTCCCGTGCCGTACGCAGTGCCTCGAGACGCTCGGCGCCCGCGGCCTCCTCGGCTTCGAGGACCGGCAGCGACTCGTCGAGGTGGGCGACGCGCGCCGATTCCCGACCGATGCGCTCGGCCAGCTCATCGAGGTGGACGCGCACGGCGTCGCCCTCGATCGCCACGTCGTGCTGCTCGGTCTCGAGCCGGCGGATGCCGTCGGCCGCGGCGGTGAGCCCGCCGTCGTTCTCGTCGAGGCGGCGGTGCGCATCGCCCACCGCGGCCGTAGCCGCCTCGAGCTCGGCCCCGGTCTCGGCCGCATGGGCGGTCTCGTCGTCGAGGACACCGGCGGCCTGGTCGGCCCGGTGGCGGGCGTCATCGAGGGCGGCGGCGGTGATCCCCGTCCGCGACGCGCCCAGCCGCCACGTGCCGCCGCCGAAGCGATCACCGGCGCGGGTGACGACCGTGAGCTGCGGATGGGCGAGGGCGGCGTCCAGTGCCTGCTCCCAACCGCCTGCGACGACGACGTGCCCGGCGAGCAGGGCGTCGAGAACGCGGGCCACGGCCAGGTCGTGGCTGCGGACGTGATGGCGCACCGGCTCGGCGCCCGGCACCGACATCGATACGGCGACGGGCGGCACCAACCCGGCGGTGACCGTGCCGACGCCACCAGCGGCGGCGAGGGCGGCGAGGGCGGCCCGTCCGGAGTCGGGGTCGGCCACGACGAGGGCCCCCAGAGCATCGCCCAAGGCGGCGGCCACGGCTGTCTCCCATCCGGCGTCGATCTCGACGAGACCGCTCAGCACGCCAAGCGCATGCCGCGTGGCCGCGGGAGACACGGCCTCGAGCGCGAGCGTCAAGGCGTCGACGCGGGCGAGCAGGGCCCGTTGCTCGGTCTCGGCTTGGCGGCGGGCCGCCTCGGCCGCGGTGGCGGCCGCCTGGGCCGACGCCTTCCGTACCTCCGCCTCGTCGACGGCGGCCATGAGTCCCCGCTCGGCGGCCTCCGCTTCCCGGAGCTCGTGCTCGATGCGCTCGCTGGCAGTGGTCAGACGGTCGCCGCGCTGTTGGAGGGCGTCGAGCCGGGCGACGAGTCGGGCCATCTCGGCCTGGCCGAGGTCGACACTGGCCCGCAGGGCGCTGAGCTCACCGCGGACCTCCGCCGCCTGCCCGCTCGGGCCGGGGACGCCCGCGGTCAGTCGCGCTTCGAAGTCGTCGCGCTCCCGCGCCAACTCGGCTTCGGCCGAGGTGAGACCGTCGGCCTCGGGAACGAGCTCGCGTGCCGACGAGTCGACCTCGGCCAACTCGCCGGTGATGCGCGCCGCCTCGGCCTCGAGGGCCGCGACCAGGGTGTGATCGACGAACGCTGACCGGTCGCGCTCGAGCGATCGCCTCCGTTCGGCGAGCAGGGCGGCCTGGCCCCGGGCCCGTTCGCGGAGGGCCTCGCCGCGGCCGACGATCTCGCCGAGGCCGCTCGCGTCGGTCGCCGCAAGCGCCGCCTCCGCGGCCGCAACGGCGCGGTCGAGCTCGCCCAGACGCGCGCGCAGCTCATGCTCCTCCGATTCCATCGCCGCCTTGCCCGACGCCGCCGCCTCGGCCCGGGCCTGGAAGGCGGCGACCTCCCGGCCGGCCAGGTGCAGCTTCAACGCCGCCAGCTCGGCGGCCACTTCGCCGTGGCGGCGGGCGGCGTCGGCTTGGCGCTCGAGGGGACGCAGCTGACGCCGCACCTCACGCAGGAGGTCCTGCAGGCGCAGCAGGTTGGATTCAGTGGCGGCCAGCCGGCGCTCGGCCTTCTCCTTGCGGCGCCGGTACTTCAGGACGCCGGCCGCCTCCTCGATCACCGTCCGACGGTCCTCCGGCCGGGCTTGGAGCACCGAGTCGAGCTGGCCCTGGGAGACGATCACGTGTTGCGTGCGGCCCACGCCGCTGTCGGACAGCAGCTCCTGGATGTCGAGCAGCCGGCAGGGCGCACCGTTGATGGCGTACTCGCTCTCGCCTGACTCCCGGAAGAGCGTGCGGGTGATCGTCACCTCGCTGAATCCGATCGGCAGAAGGCCGGCCGTGTTGTCGATGGTGAGCGACACCTCGGCCCGCCCCAGCGCCGGGCGGTTGCCGCTCCCGGCGAAGATGACGTCGTCCATCTTCGTGCCCCGGAGCGAGCGGGCGCCCTGCGCACCCAGCACCCACGCAACGGCGTCGACCAGGTTCGACTTCCCGCTGCCGTTGGGCCCCACGACGATCGTCACGCCCGGCTCGAAGTCGAGCGAGGTGTGCTCGGCGAAGGACTTGAACCCCTTCAGGGTGAGGGACTTCAGGAACATCCGAGATGCAGGCTAGAGGCGCCTACGAGCGTCGCCGCGGACCCCTCAGACCTGACACTGCGGGCAGAGGAACGAGCTCCGTCCGTTGGCCTTGACCCGCACGATCGTGCTGCGGCAGCGCCGGCAGGCCTCACCCTCCCGGTCGTAGACCTTGTGGAGGGACTGGAAATCCCCCACCTCCCCGAACAGGTCCCGGTACTGCTCGTCGGCCAGCGACGAGCCCCGATGCTTGATCGCTTCCTGCAGGGTCTCGATCATGGCGCGGTAGAGGCGGCGCACCTCTTGCGTCGAGAGCGAGTCCGAGGTGCGGTCGTAGCGGAGCCCGGCGGCGAAGAGGATCTCGTCGCTGTAGATGTTGCCGATGCCGGCCACGAACTTCTGGTCCATGAGCACGGCCTTGAGCTTGGCCTTGCGGTCCTGGAGCATCTCGCCGAACCGCGTCCACGACATCATGTCGTCGAGGGGGTCGAAGCCGAGATGGCCGAGCTCGGGCACCTCGGCGGGCAGCTCCTCGGGCGTGGTGACGAACAGCTCGCCGAAGGTGCGGGGGTCGACGAAGCGCAGGCGCCCGGCCTGGGTGAAGGTGATCACCACGTGGGTGTGCTTGTCGGGCTTCTCCTTGGCCGCGCCCTTGGAGCGCAGCAGCTGGCCGCTCATCCCCAGGTGGACAACGAGGATGTCGCCCCCCTCCAGCTTCACCAGCAGGTACTTGCCGCGGCGGCTGACGCCGGTGATCTTGCGACCCTCGAGCTTGCCGGCGAAGTGCTTCTTGTTGGGGTGACGCCGGATCGACCGCATGCCGGACACGTCGACCTGCTTGATGCGCCTGCCGACGACCTCCTTTTCGAGATCACGCCGGAGCGTTTCCACCTCGGGCAGCTCAGGCATCAGCCTGCGACCTCCGCCCCTTCGCCCTCGGCATCGCCGCAGTCGCCGGTGGTCGTCAGCGCCCGCCACGCCTTCTGGGCCGCAGCCTGCTCGGCCTGCTTCTTCGATCGACCCTCGCCCGAGCCGCACTCCTCGTCATCGATGTACACCGTGGCGTAGAAGCGCTTGGCGTGGTCGGGACCGTCCTCACGCACGTCGTAGCGGGGCAGGGTGTCCAGACGCTGGGCGGCCAGCTCCTGCAGGCGAGTCTTGTAGTCCTGGCCGCCGGGCCCGGTCGCCGCCTCGGCGATGCGCTCCTCGAGGAGCTCGAGGACCAGCTCGTGGGCGGCCTCCCACCCGCCATCCAGGTAGACAGCGCCGATGACGGCCTCCATTGCATCGGAGAGGATGGACGGCTTGTCCCGCCCGCCGGACGCGTCCTCTCCCTTCCCCAACGCGAGGCAGGGCCCGATGCCCAGGGCGGCCGCCAGGTCGGCCAGGATGCCCGCGTTGACCACCGCGGCGCGCACCTTGGCCAGCTCTCCCTCGGCCAGGTCCGGGAACGTGCGAAACAGGTGGTCCGTCACCACGAGGCCCAACACGGCGTCACCGAGGAACTCGAGGCGCTCGTTGGATTCGAAGCCGGGGTTCTCCGCGCACCAGGACCGGTGGGCCAGCGCGAGGGTGAGAAGTGCGCCGTCTGTGAACCGTCGCCCCAGGCGCTGCCCGAGGAGCTCGTGAGGAGAGTGCTCGGTCAGGACGCCTGCGCGAGGCGGGCGACCACGTAGTCGACGGCGTCGCCGACTGTCTTGAGGTCCTCGAGGTCCTCGTCGTTGATCCGAAATCCGACAGTCCGTTCGCCCAGCTCCTCCTCCAGGGCCTCTACGAGCTCGATGAGGGCGAGGGAGTCGGCGTCGAGGTCCTCGGTGAACGAGGAACCCTCGGTGATCGTCTCGGGCCCGATCTCGAGGATGTCGGCCAGGCGCTCGCGAATGAGTTCGAGCACCTGCTGCCGGTCGAGCGGGCCCCGCTCCACGTGTGTCTCAGCGGGCAACACAGCTCCTGGGTCAAAAGCGGTTACGAAAACCGCACTTTACCGGGAGCGCCGTTTGTACGCTTGTGAAAAACCACTGCTCACGCGCTGTCGTTGGATGCTGCAGTGGCCACGGCCCCCCGGAGGCGGTCCACCAGTTGGCCGTCGACCATCTCCCCCGCCACGCGGACTGCGTTCACAATCGCGCGAGCAGAGGACGAGCCGTGGCTGATGATGCAGACGCCCTCGACGCCCAGCAGCATGGCGCCCCCGGTGGCGTCGGGATCGAGCTCGGCAGCCACCGGCGCCAAGGCGTCGAGGAGCAGGTGGCTGACGTTCTTCACCTCGTCGGTGCTGTTCATCGCCGCGAAGACGGCGCTCACGAGGAACCTCAAGCTGCCCTCCAGGGTCTTGAGGGCGACGTTGCCTGTGAACCCGTCGGTGACCACCACGTCGGCGGCGTCGCTCATCAGGTCGCGGCCCTCGACGTTGCCGACGAACCGCAGCCCGGAGTCGGCCAGCAGGGGGTGGGTCTCCTTGACGAGCGAGGTCCCCTTGGTCTCCTCTTCGCCGATCGACAGCAGCGCCACCTTCGGTTCCTTGATGCCGTAGCGGGCGGTGGCGAAGGCGGCGCCCATCTGGGCGAACTGCAGCAGGTAGGTCGGCGTGCATTCGGCGTTGGCGCCGGCGTCGAGGAGGACGGTGGGCGTCTGGCCGGGCACGGGGATGGGCGTGGCGATCGCGGGCCGCTGCACGCCCTTGAGACGACCCACCCGTAGAAGGGCGGCGCCCATCGTCGCACCTGTGTTGCCGGCGCTCACCATGGCCGCCGCCTTGCCATCCCGGACCGCCTCGGCGGCCCGCACGAGCGAGGAGTCCTTCTTGCGCCGCACGCCCTGGGCCGGGTCGTCCCGCATCCCGATGACCTCGGAGGCCGGGATCACCTCGAGGCCGCCGGCGTCGCCGATGGCCTCGGGCTGGCCGACGAGCACCACGGGCAGGCCGAGCTCCTCGACCGCTTGGCGGGCGCCCTCGACGATCTCCTTGGGGGCGTTGTCGCCGCCCATGGCGTCGACGGCGATGGGCAACATCAGCGCAACGACCTGTTGGCGGTCCTGTGTGGTGCTATGTGGCTCACACGACCGCCAACGTGGTCAGGCCTAGACCTCGATCGCCTTCACACTTCAACTGCTTGGCGGCCGCCGTACCAGCCGCAGTTGGGGCACACGACGTGGGGGAGCTTGGCCTGGCGGCACTGGGGACAGACGCTGCGGGGCGGGTCGGAGAGGCGCCAGGCGGACGCCCGCCGGCTGCGGCTCTTGGACTTGGAGGTCTTCTTCTTGGGGACGGCCATGCTGTTCCTAACTGAGGTGGAGGTCGTCGAGGGCGGTCCAACGGGGGTCTCGTCCGGCGGGCGGACAGCCGCACGGGCCCTCGTTGAGATCGGCCCCGCAGGTGGGGCAGATGCCCTGACAACCAGCCTCGCAGAGCGGGGCCAAGGGTAGCGCCAGCAACAGGGCCTCGCGAATGAGCGGCCCGAGGTCGACCTGCTCGTGGCCGAGCGCATAGGTCTCGCCCTCCTTCGGTTCGCGCTCGAACAGCTCCCTGAACTCGACGTCGACCCGACCGGTGACCTCCTGCAGACAGCGCCGGCAATCGGCCCGCCAGGGCGCCGAGACGTGACCGTCGGCGACCACGCCCTCGGGGATGGCCTCCAGTCCAGCCGTGAGCGCCACTTGCTCTTCGACGGGGACCACCGTGCCCGCCGAGCTCAGCTGCCCGACCGACCCCCGCAACTCGAGCTCGCGCCGGTGCCCGGGGCGGCGCAGGAGGTCGGCGACGCTGACAACGAAAGGTGACTGCTCAAGCTTCATCCTGGTCGAAGAACGCCTCGTGCTGGCCGGAGTCTTCCGCCCCCGCGAGTGGCGCCTCCTCGGCCGCCGGGAGCGGCGTCACCCGCAGCTTCTCCCTACCCGCCTGGACGGTCTTCATCGTGCGCTCGAGGACGATCTCGAAGGCCGCCAGCTTCTGGTCGCAGTAGTCCTCGGCCTCGTGCTTGAGGCGGTTGGCGATGTCGCGCGCGTCCTGCACGGTGTTGCGGGCGACGAGCTTGGCTTCCCGCACGATCTCGGTGCGCTGCACCATGCGCTCGGCCCGGGCGCGCGCCGCCGCCAGGATGTCGTCAGCCTCAGTCTGCACCTTGCTCAGGAACTCCTCGCGTTCGCGCAGGAGCCAGCGGGCCTGGCGCAGCTCGTCGGGTAGACGGGTGGTGGCCTCCTCGAGGAGCTCGAGGACCTCGTCGCGGCTGATCATCACCGACGACGACAGCGGCATGGACTTGGCGCCCGAGATGATGTCGTTGACGCGGCGGAGCAGGGTCTCGGTGTCGGGATGGTCGCTGCCCATGCCGTCAGGCAGGCTGCTGCGGTACGCCGGCTGCTGGGGGTCTTCTACGTCCGTCATTTCTTGAACCTCTCTTGCAGCCGCTCGGCGACCTGCGGTGGCACCATCTTGGACACGTCGCCGCCAAAGCGGGCGACCTCCCGCACGAGGCTCGAGGAGAGGAACGACCACCGTGCGCTCGTCGGCATGAACAGCGTGTCGATGGTGCCCAGCTGGTAGTTCATCTGGGCCATCTGCAGCTCGTAGTCGAAGTCGGTGACGGCGCGCAGGCCCTTGACGATGGCGCTCACGCCGTGCTCGGCCGCGAACTCCACCAGCAGGCCCTTGAAGAAGTCGACGCGCACATTGGACAGGTGCTTGGTGACGTCGAGCAGCAGGGCCTGTCGCT
>Ga0209577_10004243_pt1 | contig 13464 bp, 10 predicted proteins | sample GraSoiAngelo_109_FD_185874 | JGI IMG/M metagenome (GOLD analysis project Ga0209577, IMG submission 185874) | Grasslands soil microbial communities from the Angelo Coastal Reserve, California, USA - 14_0903_12_20cm (SPAdes) (version 2) | ecosystem: Environmental > Terrestrial > Soil > Grasslands... | reverse complement strand
TCCATCGCGCGGCGCACAATCGCGGTGCCTCGCTCGAAGTCGCCTGTGTGCACGATCTGCAGTCCCAGGATCCCGAGCGCATCCGTGTTGAGCGGATTAAGGGCCATCGCGCGCTCGACTGCCGGACGAAACGCCGCGAGGTCCTGGCGAAAGAAATGCACCTGCGCAAGCGCAACGAGCGCGAACTGGTTCGCCCGATCCAACTCGACCGCGCGGCGGGCCGCAGCCAGGGCTCGATCGAGAGAGGTCGCGTCGCCTTGGAAGCCAAAGGCGTATTCGTCGACGTAGATTTGCGCGAGACAGGCCCACAGGTCCGACTGCCGATCGTCCCGCTCCGCCGCGCGCTTCAGTCGGCTCTTGAGAATCTCGTGGGCGGAGGGCGTTATCTGCTCGCGGTAGGCGAAATATTGAAATTGCCACTCCACCGGCGTGAGATCGGCGTCGTCTTTCCGCCCGGTCGCGGCCCTCATCGAATGAACGAGCACCCCGTAGCTATCGGCGACGGTTGCGACGATGCGGGCGGCGACGTCATCCTGCGCCGCAAAAATACTCGTTGCCTGGAGGTCGCGATTATAGGTCTCAGCCCAGAGCTGCGCTCCCGTCTGGGTGTCGACCAGCTGAGCGCTCACGCGAATGCCGGAACCTCCTTTACGGATGCTTCCTTCCAGCACGTAACGCGCGCCGAGTTTGGCACCGAGGGCGTGCTCATCTCCAGTCTCTCCCTTCAGCCGCGATGCCGACGCGCTCGCGACGACCGACAGATACCGAAACCGCGAAAGCCCCGTCGTAATGCCCTCGCCAAGACCGTTGGCAAACGACTCCATTTCCGCGTCGCCAGAGCTCTTGAAAGGAAGCACGGCGACCCACAGCTCTTCGCCGCGCCCGGCAATTGCCTGCGCCGTGTGCCCTTTGGCCTGCCGCAGCTTCTCCGGCACCTCCGGATTGCCTAGCTCCTGATTATATAGATTGAACACGTGGACACGGACTCCGTGTTTCACTTCCACTTCGCCCAGATCGTGCAGCTGCGGTTGCCAAGGTCCGTACTGCTCGAGATCTTCGGCCACACGCTTCGACAACAAGATGTGTCCGGCGTCGCCGCAATCCATTACTCGCTGCGCGATATTGATTCCGATGCCGGCGGCATTCGTTCGATCGTTCAAATCGGTCACCGCGCTGACTGGTCCGCTGTGCACCCCCATGCGCACCCGCAATTCGGGATACGTTTTTAGCGCACGACTAATTTCCAGCGCGCATTCCACCGGCTGTGCCGGGCTCTTATAAAAGACTAGCGCCATCCCGTCGCCCGTCGGGATTTTTATTAAGCGACCCGCCGCCTCCGCACTCTGGAACTCCTCCGAACTGCGGACGACTTGATTGAGTTGATCAATCAACGTCTGCTGTTCGTTCGTCAGCCGCTTCGAATAACCGACGATGTCGAGAAACAGGACATGGACAACCTCGAGCTCGATTTTCTTTTTGATCTCGGTAGGCATGCGAGGGAACGCCTCACGTTCTTTCATCACGAATTATTTTGTATTTCATCGCGAGGGTCGAGGCTAAACGCCAGAGGAACTTGGGCGATTGAGAGCCTGCTCTAGGCGAAGTCCATTGGGTCAATCGCCTTTACCTTTTGATTTCAAAGCCGCGCGAACTTTTAACCGTAACGCGTTCAGCCGGATGAATCCGGTGGCATCGTCTTGATCATATGTGGAGGCACCAGCCTCCATCGTCGCGATCTGCGGGTCGTATAAACTTTTCGGGCTTTTGCGGCCGGCGACGATGATGTTGCCTTTGTAAAGCTTGAGCCTGACGACGCCAGTGACGTCGCGCTGTGTTTCGGTGACGAGCGCTTGCAGCGCTTCTCGTTCGGGCGAAAACCAGAAACCGTTGTAAACGAGCGCGCTGTATTTCGGAATCAGGCTGTCTCGCAATTGCATTACTTCGCGATCCATCGTCAGCGTTTCCATTTGCCGATGGGCGAAGTGCAGAATGGCCCCGCCCGGAGTTTCGTAAACGCCGCGGCCTTTCATTCCGACAAATCGATTTTCCACAATGTCGATGCGACCGATGCCATGCTTGCCGCCCAGCTTGTTTAAGGTTTGCATCACCTGAAGTGGGGTGAGGCTGGAGGGCGGAGCTCCTGCGACGCCGGAACCGCCAGTCCGGCTCGGACCGGGCTCGCGGGAGCTCGCCCCTCCAGCTGCAACGAAAATGCATTTACCCGACTCAAAATGAAGGTCCACGTATTCCGCCTCCTTTGGGGCATCCTCGGGCGACACGCTCAATTTATACATGTCACGCGCTCCCGGTCCGCTGGCATCGAACCACGGATCTTCCAGCATCCCGCTCTCGAAACTAATGTGGAGAAGGTTGCGATCCATCGAGTACGGTTTTGAAACACTCGCCTCCACCGAAATCTTATTCTCGTTAGCAAACGCAATCATTTCGGCGCGCCCCGGAAATTGATTCCGAAATTTTTCGTCACGCCACGGCGCAATCACTTTTAATTTCGGTGCGAGGGCCGCGGCAGTGAGTTCAAAGCGAACCTGGTCGTTCCCCTTCCCCGTCGCGCCGTGTGCAATCGCATCGGCTGATTCGGCGCGCACAATTTCCACCATACGCTTTGCAATGAGCGGACGCGCAATACTCGTGCCGAGAAGGTATTGCCCCTCGTAAATCGCGCCGGCCTGAAACATCGGGAAGATAAAATCGCGCGCGAATTCCTCGCGCAGATCTTCAATGATGCATTTGGCCGCGCCGGTACGCAGCGCTTTGTCCCTTAAACCGTCGAGTTCTTCTTCCTGACCGATATCGGCACAGAAGGCGATAATCTCCGTGTCGTAGTTTTGTTTCAGCCAGGCGAGAATGATCGAGGTGTCGAGACCGCCCGAGTACGCAAGAACGATTTTCACGGATGTTTGATGTTCGATGTTTGATGTTTGATTTCCAGCCAAAGATTGCGCGAATCAGATATGACAAGGTCCCCTCACCTCAATCCTCTCCCCCGGGGAGAGGAAGGCGCGCTAGCGCCAGGTGAGGGCAAGCGTCCGCCGCTGCAAATCAGACAGGTTTCGGTAGCGATTCCTCAGCGTTCAATCGCCGAACGAAATCTCGACATCGCGGGCGGTCTGAACCATCTCGCCATTCGGCGGTACCAGCCGCAAGCGATTAACCGCATCGGCGATGGGTACGTGGCGGACCTGATAGTTCTGATAGCTGACCATCGATCCGAAGTGGCCTTCGTTAACTAGCTGCACTGCTTTTACCCCGAACCGGGTGCCGAGAATGCGATCGAGCGTGGTCGGCGCGCCACCGCGTTGCAAGTGACCAAGAACGCAGGTGCGGGTTTCTTTTCCGGTGCGCGCCGCAATTTCTCGCGCCACGATGTCGCCAATTCCGCCCAGGCGGAACTCGCCTTCTTTCGTTTCGCGTTTGACCTGCTGTCCGTCTTTCGGGCGCGCGCCTTCGGCGACGACGACCAGTGAGCCAAGATTTCCCCGCGCATCCCGTTCCTTTATCGCGGTTGCGATCTTGTCGTAGTCAAACGGGATTTCCGGAATCAAAATAATATCGGCGCCGCCGGCAATGCCGCCGTGCAATGCGATCCAGCCGGCGTGACGCCCCATCACTTCAACAACCATGACGCGTTTGTGACTTGTGGCCGTGGTATGAAGCCGGTCGAGCGCGTCCATCACCGCCGCCACGGCGGAATCGAAACCGAAGGTCATGGCCGTGGCTTCAAGATCGTTGTCGATCGTCTTCGGAACGCCGACGCAATTGATCCCAGCCTCTTGCAACTGCAAAGCGGTCGTCATCGAGCCATCGCCGCCGACGATGATGAGCGCCTCGACGCGCGCTTCGGTCAGAACTTTGCGCGCTTTTTCGATTACTTCCGCTGCCACCACGGCACGATCTCCCGCGCCAATCTTGGCAACGAAGTGTCCACGGTTCGTAGTACCGATCAGCGTTCCGCCCAGCGCCATGATGTTTTCCGTGCACTTGCGGTCGAGCACGGTGAAATCACTGGGCGGCAACAATCCTTCGAACCCATCGCGGAATCCGAGCATTTCCCAACCAATTTTGTCGGCTGCGAGCGCGGCCCCGCGCAAGACCGCATTGAGCCCGGGGCAGTCGCCGCCGCTGGTGAGAATGCCGATCCGCGTTTTCATTCGCGGAAGATTACAGCACCTTTTTCGGATCGACCAATCGCCCGGCAGCGGCCCATTGATCGTAAATCTGCCAACCTTGCCGGACGAGCCGCTCGCCATCTCCAAATCGATCGTTGCTGCCAAGAATTACGACGATGAGGTGACGTGGAAAAATGGTGGCGCTATCGCCATTCTTGATGACTTCGGAGGGGCGATTTGCCGATAGGATGAGGCATTCACCGGCATGAGCCGTCTGGCCGGTTTTGACGCCATCGATTCCGTTGGTGCCGAGCAGATCGTTGGTTGTTTTAAGAAGAGCATGCATTTGTTTGCCGCCGCGATTGAAGGAAATTTCGCGCTCCTTTTGCGAAACATAAAAACGAAAGCTCGCCTTGTTCATCGCGTAACGGGTGAGCCGCGCGAGATCGATCGCAGTGGAATATGGCATCGGCCGTTCCTTGTAATCGAACCCACTGGGATTGACGAAACGCGTCCGGTCCATCCCGAGTTGTTTTGCCAGCGCATTCATTTGCGCGACGAACCCGGTGGCTGGCGTGATCTTTGAATTTGATTCTGCCGGCACGGCCGACGCCAACGTTTCACCCACGCGAAGGGCAAGTGCATTGGCGGCGAGGTTGTCGGATTGCACCAGCGCCGCATACAGCAGATCGCGCAATGAAACGACGTCACCGACCTGCCAGCCGACTTCATTCTTTTCAACGCCGACAAAGGCAGCCTGGGAGATTGTTGCCAGCTGGTTGAGATCGCCTCCCTTCTTTTCAGCCCAATCCAGGACGACGCAAGCGGTCGCCATTTTGGTCAAGCTCGCGATCTGACGCTTTTCGCGAGCGTTCTGCTCGATCAATACGTAGCCGGTTTGCGAATCGACAACCAGATAGGATGGCGGCAGCGGCCCGGCGGCCGCCCTTTGCGGCGCGAGCCAAATTACGCAAATCGCAAATGCGACCAGAAAAAATTTAGTAGTAGAAGCCACGCCCGGAAAAAACCGGCAGCACCTTAACCAGCGCAATTCGAATTACAACGCGAATCCCCGCTCGTCGTATTGGATTATTCCGGAAGGCTGACGTTGGCGCGCGCACCGTAACGATACGGATCCGTGCTTAATGTCAGATAGACCCTCTCGGCCGCATTCTGGAGATCGAAGTGGAGGGCCCGGCCAAGGCCGCTCGCACGAACGGTTCCGTGTCTACCCTGAAGCTGGCTTCCGCCATACATGTCAAACTCGTAGACAACTAAACCACTCTTAACATCCGTGACGCGGACGTGGAGCGCGAGGACAGATTGGCCAACGCCGAATGACCCCAAAAAGAATCGGCCCACTGGACTGCCGCCATCGACGACATCAAATTCGCCGTCAACCAGCCAGCCGATGCGGGCTGTTTCGTGCGGTCTGAGAATACGAGCGGGTGCGATTTTTTCCAATTGTTCCTTGAGATCCTCAGCAAACTCGACCGGCGCGAGAGCCTTCCGAATTGGCATCTCGCCGTCAGTTTGCGCTTGGTCACCTCTGAATTTCGCGGTATCCACACAGAAGGGTCGAATATAAATTGCCTGTGGATTGTAGGCGCCTACACCGCAATTGGCGGTGATCATGCGCACATGCGATCCAAAATCTTTTGTGTCCGTTGGAGCAGCCGCACCAGATCCGCCGACCTGGCTTTTTGTAACGTACATGTCTGCGCAAGAACAAAGTAACAAGCTGGAAGCAATAGCGATAAGAGGTTTCATAATTTTTTCGGGGCGACCGCCTGCTCTTCCCCCAGAGCGAGCGGATCGCGTGGCTTCCGTAATGCAACTATCGTGCCGCACGCGAGGGAAAATTGCCATCTTTTAAACTCTTACGGGGGCGCTGCTGAAGCCCTTATCATTCGGCGTGGGAGGATTGCGGGCCTCGATTATCCATAGAACCTGCGGCTGTGTTTATCGCTGGTATATATCTGTTGAAGGCCGGCCCGATGCTGTGCGGCTAAGATCAACGGGCAAGATGCCCGTTGGTCCCACAGCCAAGATGGCTGTGCTACAAGTTGCCTAGTTGGTGCGCACGGAAGGCTCTTCGCTACGGGCGCGACTGACAAGCATGCGCATGACCAAGTAGGTCGCAATGGCGCTGGGAATGGCCAGGGAGAGAGACCCGACGAGCGTCGGCCAGATTAAGCGCACAAAGACGTCACTGTGCAGGTAGTCCCAGATCGTGACGTGCCCAATGCGGATGCGGCGCGGCTGCGCCCCGTGCAAGACACGATAGCCAACCTTGTATTCCCACCAAAAAATCGCCGGCATCAGCGGCAGAATGATGTCGTGCAAAGTGACCGCGATAGCGGCTGCGACCTTGTTGGACTTAAATACCCACGCCACACCGATGGAAAGTAATGTCTTCATGGTCCAAAGCGGGGTAAACCCGAAGAAAATTCCGATGGCCGAACCGAGGGCGATGGAATGCGGCGTGTCGGCGATCGTCATCAGGGTCATGTGATGCGCAGCCAGCCACCTTTTTAACCGAACCAGAGGGCCGGGTAGTGGCGGACCCGCGGGCGATCTGGGTGCTTCCACGCGATATCCTAGCTCAAAACAATTCCCCCGTCTGCGGAGACGACGACGAAACAAGCTGCCCCAATGCTTTTTGGAGTCGGAGCGCTGCGTGAGGCGCATAATCGCGGGCATTGTTGTTAAAGATGACGTGCACTTCCTTTGCGTTCTGGGCTAATCGCTCGCTCCGCGCCGCAACCTCGTCGATCTCGGCGTCTGAGTAATTGTAATTAAACCGCGCAGCTACCGTCTTGCCGGTGATATATGCGCGCGAATCGCGTCCGTGCAGGCGAAGATACGCGACATCCGAATTAGTAATCGCGTTAAGCTCACTCGGCATAATCGTGAAATGCTTTTCGGGAGGCGCATCGACATTCACAAAAATTGCATTTCGTTCCCGGATAAAATCGAGTGTTTTCTCCAGCTGCTCGCCTTCTACCCAATTTCGGTTTCGCAATTCAACAGCGACCCGAAAGTCGCTGGTCAATTCCAGCACGTTTTCGAGCTCATTGAGTTCATGTTTGCGCGGCGAAAAGGCCGGCGACAATTGCAGCAACAAGACACCCAGCTTTTGTGCACGACGAAGCACTTCCAAGGAAGGCACAAAAGCCCGTAGCATTTCGTCGACCGTTGCGGCGGTGGGTACGACTTTCCCGTTCTTCTCCAAGCGCAATTTTTTTTGCAGCGCCGCGGGTAAAAGTTTCGCTGGAGTGGAATGATATGAGAGCAATTGATGCAATTTGATATTAAAGACAAAGTCTTGCGGAGTGACATCGCACCATCGGCCCACTAGCATCGGGTCAGGCACGGAATAGAAGGTGGAATTGACTTCCACCATGGTGAAATGCTGCGCGTACCAACTGAGCCGATCTGCCGGACGCATCTTTTTTGGATACCAAAACTCGACGAACCCGGGATCCGACCAACTGGCTGTGCCAACGAGAATCTTGCCGCCTTGTTTCGGTGCGGATGCCTTTGCAATCACATCGCAACGAAGTCGCACCGTCAGCGAACGCAAATGCGATTCTGGGAAAATCGCGATTGCTTAAACTGTAACGAAGCCAAAAGATCTCGCCGGCATGAGCAGAATGTGGTTCCCTCTTTGTTCTTTTCTCCGCGCGTGCAGACGGCGTCTGTTTGCCAGGGAAACGTTGCTCTGCGCTCTCGCTTTATCGTCCGGTTCTCTCGTTGTCATGCTCAATCTGCCCGTGCTGTGGCGCGATTACGACGGGTTTGGGCAAATTACCGCGCCGCCGGGACATCTAACCATCCTGGCCTTCCCGCCTTTGTATCCATTCTTGAGCAGGCTCCCGGTCCTTTTTGTATCGGCTCTGTCCGGATTGGCCCATCCGCACTCGCTCGAGATCAACATCAATCGACCAGTACTACTGAACAACCTCGGCCTCGTCCTCCTTGTCGCCGCGCAGCAGCTCGCCCTTCTTTTCGCCCTCGCTCTCCTGGTCGTAAAGTGTTCGCGGCGCCCCCTCGTCCGATGCGTGATCATTGTCGTCTTACTCTGCCATCCGGTCCTCTTCGTAATCGCGCAGTTTGTTTCATCCGAAGCACTCGCCACCATCCTGGCCATCACCTTGATCGCCATCGCGGTGCACCTTGCCAGCGAAGACGAGCTTACGCGCAATGGATTGATCGCTCTCGGACTCTGCCTTTACGCCAACGTGATGACCCGGCACAACGCGCTGGTTTATTTTGTGGTCCTCCCATTGGTTTTTCTGTTCGGAACGATTACATTTCTTCCAGACCAAAGGAAGCGACGCGCGCATTTTAGAAAATTTCTGATCACATCCGCGGTCGGCGCGGCCGCCTTCATTGCCGCGAAGTTGACGGTCCTCGACTTGTGCCTCGCCTTCCACGAACCGTATCGCTCCGTGATCGGCCGGAGCCTGATCTACCGGTTCGATTTGATCGATCGAATGCCGGCCGAAGAGAAGGCCGCTTACCTGCGCAAACTGCAAACCTCCGCGTCCGATCCCATCACGAAACAGGCGATTCCCGCAGTCCTGATGGCTAAAGGATATTGGGGCAACTCCATGCGCGTGATCAAAGATTTAATCCAGCTTCAGGATAAAAGACTGGGCGGTAAAAAGGTCGACGCTCGGGCCGATCATTACCTTAACGAGATATGTCAGCTTTGTTATCAGGCCCCCCCGCCCGCTCTCTTCGCGGACATACGCGCCGCGATTGTTCATTCGCTCAGCCGCACGACACCGAGCGACATAATCCAGTTCCTCTATCAAAATGCCAAGCGCTCGCTCGCGCTTTATCGATCTAGCTCGGATTTGCGCAAGAAAACCGGGCACCTTGCAAGTTGTTCGGCCGATGCGGACTTCCAAATTCACCGCGCCGAGGAAAGGTGGTGGCTGCGCGGATTCGACCCTATTCCCTGTGGAATTACTTTTAGCGTTATCCTTGCCCTGGCAATCATTTTACGCAGCCTGGGTCGCTTCCAAGGCGATGCGCTTCGCCTTCTCCTTGCCCTCGGCGTGGTAAACGTTCTTATGATGGTTGGGACCTTGTCTCTCACTCCCTACATCCCCCGCTTCGTCCTCCCCAGCTGTGTCATCAACGCCGGGGCGCTCGCCATTTTACTCGGCGGACTTGATAATCTCTTTTCTTCCCGGTTGCTTTCGCAGAAAAGATCTACATAATAGCAGTCCAAGACGCGGGGTGGAGCAGCCTGGTAGCTCGTCAGGCTCATAACCTGAAGGCCGCGGGTTCAAATCCCGCCCCCGCAACCAATTTTCAGGCGAAGTTTGGCGATCAAAGGAAGCTTGCCGTGACCGATCAGCTGCGCAAAATTGCCACGCCCAATTTCAATTCTCGATCCAGCGTAGCTCAGTGGTAGAGCGGTCGGCTGTTAACCGATTGGTCGTAGGTTCGAATCCTACCGCTGGAGCCAAAACGATCCGATGGCGGTTGCCTCTTTCGTTTGTCTAAGCGCTGCGCACCCGGACGGAACGCTCGAGCAAATTAGTGCCCTCTGTATCCCCGAAAGTGTTGAGATATCTGTAGCCATTCTTCGCGATAGCATAGGAATGGCGAGATCCGATATAATCCGTATTTAGGCCCTAATTGGACGGGACTCGCTCAGGAGGTCCGGCGACTGAATCGGCGTGAGAAAGCTGTAAGCCGCTCCGTTTCAGCCTTTTCACTTAGGGCACGAAAAATCAGTCTGGGAGGCAGTCCGGCATTAGTTATGCTTTTATAGGTATCATGTTTTTCATTATCATCAGCGGTGCCCTCACCCTCAGCTCTGCTGTGACATTGGCATTCATGGCCCGCAGAGCGCCAGAGGCTTACGAAACCAAGCACGGCTTGCAAGTGATTCGCCGAATTTCAAAGAAGCGTTCGAGCGACAGGTTAGCCGGTGCCTTGGCGCAAGCACGCTAAGCTGTCAGGTTCCAAGGCAGCTTGGGCAACCGCCTGTTTCCTAATGTAACGAGGAAACCGCCGATGCCCGTGGTTGAATCAAGGTTTCCTTGGACACTTCCATTTGCAGAGAACGCCCCAGAAATTCCAATAGCACGCGAACGCGTTCAGAAGCGGGCAGTAACTGAGTGACGAGAACTTCCAGCCCTTGCAACGGGCCATGCGCAATTTGCACCTCCTGGCCGACCTTGATCTCCGGATCGAGCGTGACCAATTCGTCGGCTTCCATCCTTTGCCGCAAAGCGTCAATCGTCGCTGAATCAATTGTCGCCAGTCGATCTCCGAACTGAAGAAGACCGCGGACGCCGGGGGCGTGCTCAACTCGACGCCGTTCAGTTACATAATCGAACTGAGCAAAAAAATAGCCCGGAAACATAGCCTCGACGAACCAGACCGCGCCCCTCCTGGTCAATTTGCGCATGCGCAGCCGTGGAGCGAAACAGACAATTTGGTATTGTTTCCGCAGGCCGATAGCAGCGAAGTGCTCGCGCTTGGTCTGGGCTCGCAGGCAAAACCAAAATGACCGATCGGTCGGCAGAATTTGCGGTTGAGACTTCGACATTCGCGCGCCTGGTTTCTTTCAATCCCTACCAATGGAGCGCGATTTTTTCAACTCCAGCTTCGTACGCTGGCATCCAGCCGAGCTGGAGTCGGCCGGAATGCCGGACGCTATCTCAGCTTATAAACTTCAACCAGACCTATCCCCGTCCCACCACCGTTGCCCTCAAGAATAGCGGTATAGCGTCCGGCCGCGACTGTTATGATGATGGCCGATTCCAAGTCGTTCGGCGGCGCCAGGCCGGTCGCCTGAATCGCCGCTGGCTGCGTGTCTTTCCAATTATTGTTCGTATAGAGGACATTGCCGTTGCCATCGAACAGCCTAAGAAAGGGGTCTGCAAGAACGCCCGAGACGCCAGATTGTGTGAGGCTTGGCCCGAGGCCGCGCACCACTACCTGAGTACTTCCGTTACCTCCGGTGGTAATGAAGCCGCCAATCATACGGTTATCACCAGTGCCGACAAAACCCCGAGTTGAGACATTTGCTAGATTGGCAAAAACGCCGGCATTTATATCGTATACTTCCACCAGGCCGACGCCGGTGGTGCCGTTCTTGCCGGTCAGAATGGCGGTGTAATTTCCCGGCTGCAAGGTTCTCAGGATGGCAGACTCAAGATCATTTGTGGGTGCAAGTCCTGTCGCTTGAATCGCCGCTTGCTGTGTGTCTTTCCAATTATCGTTAGTCTGGATCGAGCCTGTGGAATTGTGCAAGTCGAGAGTTGGATCGGCCAGAACACCTGAAACTCCATGCTGCGTCAAGGTCGGGCCCAGTCCACGTACTACTACTTGCTTAGGGTCCGTTCCGGTGACGATGAATCCGGCGATGGTAACGCGTTGCCCGGTTTGGACGAAGGCGCGGGTCGAGATGTTTGCCAGCTGCGCCGTGGGCGGCTCGAAGGCTAGCCCCGCGGCAGTCGTGGACGACGCGAACGAGATTGGCATATCACCAACGGCGAAGTTCGGTGGAAATTCAAGGATCCGTTGAGTGCCAAAGTCGGAGGCGAAAAGATTACCATTACGGTCAACGGCGAGATGACGAGGGCCGCTCAGCGAAGTGGCAAAAAGCGTTACTACTCCCGCTGGACTAATTTTGTTTATGCGGCCAGTGGAAAAGTCGACTTCGAACAGATTTCCGGCGCTGTTAAATGCCAAACCTAGTGGTCCATGGAGTCCTGACGCGAACGGCGTCGGACTCTGCGTTCCGTTCGGAGCAAACTTCAAAATTGAATTGGTGTTGAACTCCGACACATAAAGGTTCCCCGCACGATCAAACGCTAATCCAAAGGGGCCACTCACACCGGAGGCGAAGATCGTCTTGGTTCCGTTAGGCAAGTATTTGTAGATATTACCGAACCCTGAGTCCCCGACGAAAAGGTTGCCCGCGTCGTTGAAGGCCAGACCGGCTGGGGCATAGCCACTGTCAAATGTAGTTTTTGTCCCGCCTGGAGTGATCTTTAGCAGCACCTTATTTTGTGGATCTGACACGAACAGATTGCCTTTGCTGTCAAAGGCGATCGAATCGGCATCCGGCCCGGTCACGAACGTACTCTGCACTCCGCTCGAGCTAAATCTGTAAACCGCGTGTGTGTTTAATCCGCCGCTGTATAGCTGGCCTGCAGTGGCCCGCGCGCTGGGGGAAGCAGAGACGAGCGCTAAAAAAACAACAGAAAAAGCTGAAAGACGTTTGAAGGTGTTTTTCATTGTTTGTTGTCGTCCCGAGGGTACGAAACGGGCGTGAGACTGTCTATAAATATTTACTTATTTCAGGCAAAATCCTTTGGAAAGATGGGCTCTTCGCTGTTCATTTTGTCGCGATGGCTCTTGGCACTTACGGAAGACAAAAAAGGCAGGGCGTTTGGCCCTGCCTTTTTAGATTGCAAATCGGGATTAGACTGTAGCTATGCGATATATCCGGCCCGCGGCACCAACTACCAAGAGGCCGATGCCCAGCATTGTCAGCGTCATACCCCCATCGGGAACACCAACAACAGTTCCAGCGGCATTGAAACTGGTCATGCCCCCTCCCGCTCCGAAGGTGAGGATCGCGGTTTGGGTCAATGAATATGGAGCTCCGTCAATCAGAGCTGCGCTGCCGCTGCCGGAAAAAGCGCCCGGACCAAACGGTCCGTTAGTGACTAAGTCCAGGCCATTTTGCATGACGATATTCGTGAGTGATCCGCCGGCACCTACCGTGCCACCGACATCTCCCGTCAATATTCCAGGGAAGGCGGTAAAGCCAGTTTCGCTGAACGTTATCGTCAGGGTGCCTGCGCCAGTCGCAAAGTCGACAGAGTTAAGGTCGATCGAGGGAGCTGAAGCACTTCCGGTTAGCGGTTTGGTCAACCCCGTAGAGACGTTAAGGATGAAGTTGGTTCCCAAAGCTCCATTGAACGTTACGGCTCCGGCCAGCGTACTTGAGTCCAGGGCTGAGCCATCTGTCACCACTATGGTCGTAGTACCGTCGGACAGCGTAAGTGTTGGGATGGCGTTTACTGATTGAACGAGACACCCGCAGGTGAGCACTGCTAGACCTGCTACGATTATTTTAGATAATTTCATATTTAATCCCCTTGTTTCCTTTTCTGGGTTTGGTAAACAACTATAGCATTGCCTGTGCCAACATTCGGTGAGTAATCCTAAGTTTGTGATTACCAATTGCTTGCGATTAACATTTAATTTTGACCTTTTCGCATATAAACACTAGAATGTAAGCAACTCCGACACTCTGCGATTTGATTCGTATTTAAGTGACTGAAATTGAGCA